>LNAP01004286.1_pt1 | contig 13277 bp, 10 predicted proteins | sample 602601 | NCBI WGS metagenome assembly LNAP01 (sample SAMN02440304, study PRJNA202911) | soil metagenome | biome: Subtropical and temperate rainforests or woodlands; isolation source: soil samples (1 kg each in a 20% v/v slurry with milli Q water) were... ...
CCAAGGGCTTCTCTGGCCACGAATATCTCCTTACCGGTGACAAAGACTCGGTACCGAGGATCGTGTTTACCACCGTAGGGGATTTGATCAGACCAACTAATTACCCCTAGCTCTCTGAGCTCGTGCTCCAGGGCCACGGCGTTGTCTTGGGACTTAAAGAAGCCAACACAGTGGTCATGACGCATAGCCATGATGTACTTAAAGAAGAACTCGCATGCTTGGGACTCACTGCCTGAGGCATAGATTGGCGGTGAATCTAGACCCCTCTCCGTATAACAGACCTGCCACTGCGCGTCCCTGTGGCTTAGGCAAAAGGCGTCTGACGCCCCGCCACGGGAGCCGATGGCATACATGGACGGGTTGCATCCTTCTTCTAACAGGCGCTCTGCGAGCTCGCGTGTATTCATTGCATCCAAGAGATCGTCCTCGGTGCCGGTCAATGGGGGCAAAAAGGTGCAGGGCTTAATTGCACCTTCGTCGGGTAACAGCAGCGCATCACTGCGCCGCAGTCCCCTAAGTGTAAGGACGTGCAATCAAAAAGTATCCGGCCAACAAAGTCACCTACCCGACTCCAGCTATAAGGGCGAGATTCTGAAGGTGTGTTCGCTAGACGCTTACGTTGTTCGCTCCCCACTGGCTCTACTGCTGGCCGTCGCGAGCTGATTGGAAGCTGGTGCTCATCTCTTGGCCACTTGGAGTGATACTGCTATCGATATTTAGTGTCTGGGCCTGGTGTTTTGCTTAATTTGTCCGGTTAGCTTGGAGGAGGGTCTCGTCGTAATTGGGCCTGACCATGCTCTTGTGTGATGACAACCAATTCGTTGCGAAATGTGTTGCCTCTTTTTCCTCTCCGGGAGTCAATTGAAATGTTCCCAGTCCACTCGCATTCAGACCGGCTTTGTTTCTGTTTAAGCCTACGTAGATCAGCCACCATGCTGCGGCCATTTTGTGGTTGGCGTCCATTCCTTGCCCGTTTAGGTACATCGTAGATAGGATCGCTGGCGCGTTGGGTTCGCTGGCTTGAGCTGCTTTCGTAAGCCATCCAAATGCTTCAGAAAATTCCTTGCGCTCATAGAGAATACGACCTAACAGGTAGTAGGCAGTTACGTTACCTCTATTGGCACCTTCGTTAGCCCACTTCCAAGCTTTGTTTTTGTCCTCTTTTTCGAGGTAGTAAATCGACAACCGCACTGCCGCCAGATCTACACCTGCTGTCTTCACAGCATCTTCAAACATCGTCATCGCTTTGGGTTCATCCTTGGGTACACCTCGCCCGAGCAACGTTAGGACAGCCAAATTGTAACGCGCAAGGGGGTAGGTTTCGCTGGCAGCAGCAAAATATGCAGCTGCCCCAACATTGTCCTGCCGGACACCTTCGCCCCGATCAAGAAGGTAGCCTACGATGTTCTGTGCTCGGCCGTTACCGCCTTTTGCCAGCTCAAAGAGTTTTGGGAGAGCCTGCTTGTCACCACTTTTCCAAGCCGCCCATGTGCGTAGAACCTCACCTCCTCCGCGTGCATTCGATAGCAACCCCTTCATGGCGCTCGATATATCGGAGCCGATGTCTGGCGCGGGTTGCGCAGAGTCGAAGAATTCAGATGCTGATGAAGAATTGCCAGTGGAAGCCGTTTCTGAGGCCGTTGCTACGGAGCAAGCGAGGGCTATAGCGATTGCCCAGAGTGCCGTGAATGGATTCTTAGGTAACATGTATTGATACACCTTGTTTATTGGTACGCGTAATGTATTCTTTGCAGCATGAAAAAACTATCCCTCTTGGTAATGCTTGCTGCCTTGGTGATCGCGCCGTTCAGCGCTGGTGCAACCTGCTTCGCTGAGGCTGCTGCACGCTACAAAGTCAGCGAGAAACTGCTGCGCTGCATCAGGGCCACGGAAAATCCTTCCGGAAAGCCCGATATCGTAAACACCTCAAACTTAGATGGCTCAAAGGATATTGGGTATATGCAGATCAATTCTTGGTGGCTGCCGAAGCTAACCCCATACGGAATTGGTGAGGCTCAACTGAAAGACACCTGCGTCAGCGTTAACATTGCTGCATGGATACTTTCAAATAATATCGTTAAGTATGGCCATACTTGGAAAGCCGTTGGCGCGTATAACAGTCCGCACGTTAAAAGTCAGCGCATATATATAGAAAAAGTTATGAAAAATGGATGCTCAATATGAAGCAGATGTTAAGTGGTTGTTTTTCGTTAATACTAGCAGGATGGATCCTCTACACCATAGCTCCAGAATCCCCCTGCGAACGTGTAGAGCGTGCTGCTTTGCCTGTCCGTATTGCTTTTGATGGGGTGAGGTGGGCTGGACGGTACTACCTCAGTACTGAAACTCGTATCGATCTCCTTTCATGGAGTTTAGATGCTGATGCTGCAACTCAGAGTTTTATCTCGCGCCTGTTTTACGGCCCCACCTTGAACTGCAAAGCCTAGTCCGGCGTTAGGAGATTGGTATGATTAATGAACCACCATTATTTATTTGGAGTGGTCAGCACGATAAACGTGGTGCTGAGTATTTGAATAAAATGTTTAAAACAGCGGCGCAAATGAAATCGCCGGATATTCATATGCATTGGGTTAATAGTCATGTTGTGATTAAAATGCGTATCGATGGCCATATGCAGCACGTTGAAACCGTCGATTCTGCGATGGGGCGGATGCTCGATGACAAGATCCGCGCTCGAGCCAGCATGGATCTCTCTCAGCGCCACGCCCCTATCGATGGGCGCATGTCACTGCGGTATCCAGAAGGAGTAATTGATGTACGGGTGAGCGTTCTTCCGTGCCAGGGAGGACAAAAAATCGTTTGTCGATTACTCGACCAGTCGAATGCCAGTATGACGATGGATGACATTCACATGCCGATGCTAGTGAAGCACCATTTCTTGGAAATGCTCAATGAACCGCAGGGCATAATTTTAGTTACCGGTCCGACTGGCTCAGGTAAGACCACAACCTTGTACGCTGCCCTTAACGAACTCAATGATGGGACGTTAAACATAAACACCCTTGAGAATCCTGTCGAGTACGTCATTCCCGAGTTTGTACAAGTCAACGTAACGCATCTTATCACCTTCGCCCAGGGTCTTCGGGCACTTCTTCGACAAGATCCTGATGTCATACTGATTGGAGAAATTCGCGATTCCGAAACCGCAGAGATTGCTATGCGGGCTGCCAACACCGGCCATCTTGTATTAGCCACATTGCACACAAACAATGCTGCACAGGCTATCCCAAGGCTTATTGATTTGGGGGTCGACAGGCAGACTCTGGCCTCAACTCTGTTGGGCGTTGTCGCTCAGCGCTTGGTTCAAACATTGAAAAAAGATGTTCAGCATCAGTGGACTGATGTAACTGACTTTGAAGCGCACTGGTTGAAGTCCAACGGCTTACCTCTGATCCACGGAAAAGTGCCTAGAGCGACGGGAAAAGAATCGTTCTCAGGCAAGCGACCGATCATCGAAATGATCAAGTCTGATAAGCATGTGCGGGCTGCAATTCTTCGCGGTGGTGGTGAGATGGAAGTACTCAATGCAGCAATTCGTCAGCCCCATTTCGACACCTTGGGCCAAGCAGGGGTTCGCATGGTATCTGCTGGGATCACCACAATGGAGCTTGTGCAGCGACTGATCAAGGACGACTCGGTGGCTCCTACAGTTCGACGAATAGGTGATGTGCTGCTCGAGCAGGGACTGGTCAGCTTTTCCGACGTGAATGGGGCAGCTGAATTTCAACTGTCTCTGATGCTTGAGGGCAAGGTCCGTAAAGTCGGACAAATCCTGGTGGATCGAGGATTGGTAACACAGGATCAAGTCGTTAAGGCTATGGGTTTCACAGAGGGAGCTGTTGATTTCCTTTATGTGCTTGCTTCACGCAGGATTCTCCCCTATCGCAAGGTTCAATCCACCGTTCAAATCTGGCGCAGTGAGCGTCATCAGGAATCACTTTTTGATTTGGTCATTGAGCAAGAGCTCATCACAAAGGAAATACTGGATGAAGAAGTTTATCGCTCGGATGACCGTGATTACGCTGCTGATGGCGCCCTTGTACTCAATAGCCCAGGAGCAAATGCAGGCGCCGTCGCTGCCCTATAGAGAGGTCACTTTGCAGAGCAAAGATGCCCACAAGGTTCTTGTTTTCTTCTCGTTCAGTTGCCCTGTGTGTGCGTCCTATGACCAACTGCTGGCGCGGTGGTCGCAAACCATGCCCGCGGGGTGGAGTGCCGAGTTCATTCCTGTGGCCGTACCTGACAAAGGAAATTACATGGCTGCCCGGGCGTTCTACGCAGTTCAGGATGCTGATCCTGCTCGCTTACCGGCGTTCATGTCGGCGGCGTATGCTCAAATTCATGAGGGTGGGATGGAAATGGAAAATCCCCAGACTTGGGCTAAGGCGGTAGCCGCGGCGAAAGTACATGGATTTGAAAAAGCATGGGCCAACGTCACCCCGGATCGGCTGGAGACCGCTTTTGCAAAGCTACTAACCTATGGCGTCGCAGCCACACCTTCTATGGCGATCGGGGGGCGATACGTGATCAATCCTGACGATGTCCAGGGTGATAACAACATGTTCATCCAACTTGCCAATGGCATGGTTAGTAAGGTGATTCAAAATCGTTGACTTCTCTGGGTGACACATCGAACAAAAAAGCCCTGCATTAATTGCAGGGCTTTTTTTGACTCTTTGTCGATTAACGCGAACCGCGGACACCCGGACCTGAGTCCTTAGCATCGGCCCCGCGACCACCTGGTGAAGGCGCAGAATTACCGGCGTCTTCATTCGGTGTTGGGCTGTAGTTTACGCGTGGACCAGGGCGTTGACCGTCATTGGAACCAAACAGAGGTCCCGAGTCAGCACCTGTCGCGCCCATGAGGCCATGGCCGAATGTGGTGTTACTCGATTCACCTCCTACAGCTCGTAAATCACCAGAATGGCCGCCAAGTGGACTCAGCGGGTCAGAAGGCGCAGGTTGTGTCATAGGCATCATCAACGGTTGCTGCGATTGGCCATGATTCGATTCTTGACGCATCGAATGTACCGCGGATCCTGGGGCCAGCGTAGCTTCTAATGCCCCACTTGATTCTGCTCTGTGAGAATCAGCAAGATGGTCAGCTGCAATCATAAAGCCTGGCTCAACAGATGTTTTGGCAGCGATATTGGTGGCGTTTCGCGCTTCACGTCCAGCGACCGATAGGGCTTTTCCTGCTGCTTCTGCTGCTTCCCCAGCCTCTTTGACATGTTCCGCGTTTACAACGCGAGTAGCCTGCCCTTGTGAGCGGAGGAGTGCAGGAATTTCATGCCCGGCGGCATTAACTGCTTTACCTGCATGAACCACCTCAACACCCGCTTCTGCGGCTCGTAACGCCTGCTGTGTCTTGTAAGCGCCAAAACCTGCCCTTGCGTACATGGTGCCACGGGCGGCTGCCCCACCCCAGCCCAGTCCCGGAATAGCAAGCGTTGCAAGGTTTGCCGCTACAGCTGTCTTTGGATTTTCGGCTTCCCATTGCTGCTCTTTGTTGCCTATCGCCGTCACGGAATTTTCAATCGGTGTGGCAGACATGGTTTTCGTCATGTCTTCAACCGATATCGATGTGTTTCCATTTTCAACTTTGCGCTTGCCCTCGCGGATTTTTTCTTGGCCTTGCAACATCCCGCCCGGCATTTGTGAGTTGGTGAAGGTTTCTCGGAGCCCGCTGTTATCCCAAGGGTCCATGCCTCGCGAGAGACTATCTAGTGTTTGCTGCTGTGGCGCACCGATCGGTCCAACCTGATCTGCACTAACTCCAGGAACGTTAGTCGAAGGCATGCCAATATCTGCATTGGAGACATTTCCTCCAGGATTGTTAGATACTTGCATCGCACGATTGCCGACTCCTTGTGCACGTTCGGCATTACCGTCAGTAGGACCACTAATTGAGCCACTTTGCATAGCCGAAACCACGCCGGCGAAAGCCGTGTTATCCACTGATCTCAAAGCCCACAGTTGAGCCGCTTCGCGTTTACCCTCCATACCGATAGAGCGCTGGCCATAACGAGTTTCGAGTTCAGGAAACTTTTTGTTAAAAGCGTCGCGTTGTGAGTCAGTAAGGTTGGAAATTGCCGAATTGAGCGCCTGCATTGCTTCGGGGGAACGGAGAAGGTTACCCCCCGTAGTGTCCTCGCTGATTTGGGCGCCCGCACTCACGCTCGATTCAGCTGTAGTAGCTTTCTGGAATCGCTGAAATGACGACTGGGTGTCCGCGCTTGTAGAGCTGAGCCGGCGACTCAATCCATTTTCTGTTGCTGCTTCTTTCCCAGTGGACTGAGAAAATGCCGAGGAAGCTGCTGCTTTCCACCCTTTCATATCGCTTTCGTTTTTGGAAAGCTCAGTACCAAACTCGGAGTTGATCTTCGTGGCCTGGTCTTTCGAGAGCTCCTTGCCGGTTGCGGATGCGACGCCGGCTTTTACACCACCAAAAATGCCACTGAAACCGACCTCAGCGTTGAAGTTCTGTTTGAACGAGTCACGCTGGCTCCCCGTCATACCCAAGGAATCGGCAATTTTATCGCCCATTTTCATGGCTTGCTGCGTCATGTTGGAATGAGACTGTTCCAAAGACTGCATTTGGGAGTTCGACCAGCTGTTTCCAGATTTGTAGGACATGACCTGACGCATGCTCGCTTCAACAGCTGATGCTGATTCAGAGCGCTTTGTATGGTCTTCGCCCAAAGCACTCTGGGTCGACGTGCCGAGCGTTTGTTTGAGTTCGGCCTTGTTCCATGTCGCGTCGGCTTGTGCCAGGCCAGATTTCTGCGAGCCCTTGTACTCAGCTCCGTATTGATTACGCGAGGACACATCGACATGAGCACCGTTCTTCAAAATGTCAGGAGATTGGAGCTTCTCATCGTTGTGATCGCGGCCAGACCAGCGGCTGGCCAAGGACACCATACCGTAACCAGTAACCCCGAGCATGGCGGCGGAAATCAATGGGGTTGCAGCCAGCATGTCCGACGCTATACCGAGTCGAGTTGCCAGAACGTCGTAGTAGACCGCTTGCAAATTGCTTGGTACCAGGCCCTTCTCAGTGAATTGAGCCATCTTATCGGCAACGTCATTCTGAATGTACATCTGAATAACGGCCGAAAAAGGTAGCCAGGAAGAGGTCCAAATACCGAATCCCAGGTATTTGACATACGCCATAAGGGCGCCGGCGCCTTTAAACAACCCATAGATGATCACAATCGGCGCAAAGCCAAAGAACAACAGTTGGAGGAAGATCATAGTCGGCATCATCAGCTTGGCGAAGAAACTGCCAGAGGCGACCGCATCCGAACGGAACTGCTCATCTTGTTGAGTAAGGGAAACCATGCACAGGTTAAAGCTATTCTGGTCCTGAACACTGTCGAGGCAGTTGTAAGTGCCCCAAACAGAGTTAAAAAACAGAGCGTTAGTCATGAACTGATCGGAACTCTGGGCTGCTGACCACAGAGTAGGAACCAAATTTGTAATTGCCTCTTCGACATTCGCTTGAGTGTACGCCCCCCCCATCGGGTTCTTATCCTTCATTCCGGCGTTGACCAGTTTCTTCAGGTTGGCGCTTGCCGGGAATGCAGCCACTACAGCATTGATCTTGGCGCTGGCGTCCTGACACGCCATTGACTTTCCTAATGAGTTGAGGTTGTCCCAGTATGTCGTAAGCCCGTTCGGGCGGGCAAACGACAATGCATAGTTGACCATGTCCGGGCTGGCTTGGAAGTCATTCATGTTGAAAGTGGTAGAGCCAGGGACACAATCAATCATGAATTGTTTGAGGCTGGCCACCAAGTAGGGATCCACGTTCTCTACACCCTTGCGCAGAGTCATAAGCAGTTTCATGGGTGTAATAAAACCATTTTGACTAACTGCCATGTAACTACCGCTGGTACTTTGAAAGGCGGTATTGATCTTCTCAAACAGACTATACGAAGTGGTTGTAAATAGACTCGCCGGTGCAGTGATGATTAGTGGAACATGATCAACCTTTGCGACGTTTCCAGTGTAAATGTCTTGAATGGTTACCGACGTTTGGATCGAGCAGCAGGCGACTACCATGCCAAACCCGAAGAGCCCGCCGATTGGCCCATTAGCGGGGATGAATTGTTCACCAGCCCCTTTCTGAATCATGAACATTATGCCTGAAATCAACGCGACGAAGCCACCGACCAAATACACACCGTTCATGAAACCGCTAGATTTGAAAATCATAGCGACGCCGTTAATCGTTGAGTAAAACGTACTTACATCACCAAGTACGTAAATCGAAAAATCCATATCCCGCTACCTTTATTAAATGCGACCGGGCTTGACGAATACAGCCGGATTGCTTGAAAGGATAATTTTTACAAGTTCTTTTGCAGCTACAATTTTGGGTTGCAACCTTTCGTGCTCGGCACGGATTTCGGCTAATTCCAAAGTCAATTTTCGAATGTTTGGGTCCACAAAATCCGGCTTCATGCCTCGCACCCCATTAAATGATTGGTTAGCTGCATAGATAGCAGCCTCACCATATTTAACGGCGAGTTCATTAGCGATTAGGGGCGCTAGTTGTTCTGCAATTGACTGGATAGCGCCCGGTGACTGTTGCACTTGTTTTATGAGTGCCAGCACTGGCGTTTGAATAGCATTTATGAAGCCAATTTGTGCAGCCGTAAACCCACAGGACCCTGCCTGGCAATATGTGAGTTTGCCGACAATAGAATCACCCGTGGTGCCGTTCGTGGGGCCCTGTGGATATCCAAAAAGCATTTTATTGGTATAGCCGAGAGTACCGTCGAAACTCAGTGCGTTGTTCGGATCGATGGAGGTGCACTTGTTGCGATCATAGCCATTGTTGCAGTGCAGAACCTTCAGGGGCGTACTGTTGCCGTTGGACCCATTTTTGAAGTTCATCAGGGTCAATGTAGGGCTGAATATCTGCCCTACTTTCACTTTTGGCGAGCCGTCGGGATTGTTCCCACCGCCGCTATCAGGGCTTGTCATAATTACAGCGCCGATCATGCTCATGACAATTTCGTTGGCTCGATTCGCATTGGCTTCCCCTGTATCAGGGTTACCCAGGTATTGGCCTGCGCTTGTATCAGTCAGAGCTTTCCAAACCGGGTTGCCGCACTCTTCGCAGCTGCCGTCGTTCGTCGATTTGTCGTTATTTGTATTGGGGGAGCTGAACAGATCGGTGACACCTGAGAACAGGTCAGAGAAGGCCCCTTTCGCCGTCTGCGCAGCAGTAGAAGCGGTGTCGGCCATTTCTTTTCGGGCAGATGGATCAGTAAATGTTTTGACGATGGAGTTCGCCACGGCGCAGGTGTTCTTCATCATCTGATTGAGGGCTTGCAGTTTGTTCTGGAAGTCCTGCATCAACTTTCCGAGTGCCGGGTTGATCGCGTCAATAGCTGCTTTGAATGCCACCCCGACAGCATTGGCTGCGATTTGGCGAAACAGCGCTACCAACTGGTCAGCGTTGATGAAAGAGAACGATCCGCCGAAAAGGTCGATCCCTCCGCAACCAGCTGACAATCTGGGCGGGTCGAATGCGACCAAGTTGATATTCCGTACCGGGCTGCGTAGTGCGGCACCACCAGCTACAAAGCCCCCCCGGCTCTGACTTGCAAAGCCACCTGGTGCTGTGCTGTTTGACATGAACATACCGTCAAGAGCATCTTGCAACCCAGCCGAAGCCGGGAGCGAGCCGGTAATCAAGACCGTAGTCACTAATAACGCAATAAAGCGCTTAAATTTACTGTGCATGATTGCTATCTCCTTCATAACGCCCTTGCAGTTTGTTTTTCAGGTACTGAACCCATTGTTTTGGATCGTTGCTGGCACCCTGTTTAGTATCTTCGTTCGTTAACACGCCGCGATCATATGTATGGATTTTCAGCGCAATATCTTTCGGGAGCAGATCGTTACTGTCTGCTGCTGCGATAATTCGCTCTGCAAGCTGATCTTGCGCCATCATGCCTTGTGAGACGATGAAGTAATTGTTCGGAGGAACTACTAGTACAGTTGTTGGGGTTATACGCAGATTAAGAATGCTTGCCTGACCGGCATTGGGGACAAACTCAGGTACGTTCGGAAGAGTTTTACCATCCATGGAGATGAACTTTGTGACAAACCCATACTGTTTTGCAATCTCTTGCACAGTATTAACCTGGGGTTGGCAAAAACTGCATTTCGAATCGAAAAATACCCATAGCCCCCCAACTTTCGCTACATGCTTCAGGGCGTCTGAAATACCAGCTTGAGCGTTTCGCAGAAAAAAAGGTTTGGTGTATGTTGCGATCGGAACCCGGTTGTTTTCGTCCAAGAACGGATCTGCTGCTACTACGCGAGTCGTCATTTCTGCATAGCGCTGGGATTTATCCATGGCCACGCGCTGGGCGTACATGTAGGCCTCAACGTTTTCTTTCGACGGGTTATCGATAGCTGCATCGAGCAGCTTCGGCATGTTTTCCCGTAGCCAAGTAACCGAGAATGGCTCCTGTTGATCCTTTGTTAGGGCTTTTCTTGTTGTATCTGCCGGATTTTGAGGTACAAGAATCACTGGCGGCGTTGGGGGAAGCTCTTTCGGGTCCTTGTAGAAGAACCAGCCTTCTGATTTCCGCTCAATGAAACGAGTTGGTTCTTCGCTCGCCTGAACACTGATGTTAGCGAATGTCGCCGCAACGAGGAGAATAGCCAAGACGAGCTTCATTGTTTGGATCCTTTACGCGTATGCATACACCCTTCAAAGAGCTTGATCATCAGATGATTGGCCCTACCCTGCCGATAATTAACTTTTGATCGAGGAAGCCCCAATACCTGCCGTCGTAGCTACGCGGCTCAGTGCCTATAACCAAAACTTTTCCGGGAGGCACAACCTCCATACGATCAAAGTCACCGCTTTTTTTTCCAAGTTTGTCTAGCAGGTCAAGTTCGCCAATAAGGCGCCCCCCGATATAGGCAATGTTGCCTTTCACAACGAGCTTGTCGCCGGGCAGTCCGGCGATCATTTTGCCTACTGTTTTGCCATCAAAATGCGGCCCCATCAGCCCGGCTGAAGGAACGAATGCAACGTAATCACCAACCTTCAGGTCTTGCTGTATGCCGTAGGTAATGAAGTACAACCGCCATGGCAGACACCGAACAGACGCAAGATCGACGCCGATTCGGTATTCCTGGCGAAATGCAGTAACACTCGCGATCGCGACGATGAACGAAGCCGTGATGCCGATCAGGGAGTTGCGTAGAAATTTACGACGTTGTTTGTCCTTGCGAAGTGCCACAAAGGGAGCCGCGAGACGTGCGCCAAACGATATTCCTTTCATGATCACTCCAGTGTCAGGCCGAGACGTTTAGCGACCTGCGGGGTGATGTTGAGGCCCTCTGGTGCGTTCATCACTACTGACGAGTTGACGACGAGTATCCCTGCCTCGCTAAACGGTCTCAGGGCATCTTCCAGCTCGTTAACAAACGCCAAACCATCGGCCTGGGCTTGCTCAGGGGTCATGCCTGGCTTATCAAGGGTCTGCTTCATTTGTGCATTTGCGAGCTTTGAACCGTCTACCAGAAAAATTTGTGCGGACGTCGTTTGGTTAGCGGTGGCGTAGTGGAAAGACAAAAAACCGCTGAAGGCTGCAAATGCCATTGCAATAACCGAGGCATTCAGAAACGAGACGCCGCCCTGCACGACGGAGTCATTCTTACCTTTTGCGGGCTTCATGCGAATGTCCTCAGGTTCCAGGCTGACGTTCTCACTAGACTTGTCATGGATGTTGGGGGGGGTACTGGTCATTGTGCCGGCCTCTGGTCTCTACTGGTATTTATGCAAGGGTTTGTGTTTAAAGAATCATAACACGTGCCAATAATCCTACCAGTAGCCAGTTTGTATTTGCGCGACCAAAAAAAGCCCAGATTTCTCTGGGCTAAATTGATCGTGTGAAGGGGGGGCGGCGGCAACGATTACGCGTAGGCCGCCTCACGCTCAATGAAGTCGTTAACTGCTTCCACGGCATCAACACCTTGGTCGAGTTGGTCCAGAATCTCGTTCCGCGCCGGCCCCTTGGTGGAGAACATCACGTTGTGGAATTTGTCCACTACGAGCCGGACGATCCCCCAATCTGTATCGCTTCGTTTCACCATGATTTCACTGTATTTGCCCGGCATAGTGTGTACGGATTTCAACATGTGTTGGCCGTAGGCTTCGATCTTGAACTGTTTGCTTTCGATCGCAGAATCAATGGATTCTGTCTTCTGCTGAAGAATGAACTGCCAGGCGGAGTTTGCCGCAATCGCTTCGCAGTTTTTCGAAGCGTAAACGTCACCGATCGATTGAGTTACAACGAGCACCGCACCGTCTTCTTTTCGGGCTTTTCGGTAGGCTGCAATCATGGCTTTCGCCATCATTGGATCATCAAGCAACTCCCACGCCTCGTCGACAATCAAGATCTTCTTGCGCCCGCGCTGTCCCATTTGCGCCTTGTACATGTCGTGGTTGATGCGCGAGATCAATTGCAGTAATACAACCTGCTGGAGTGCTGGCCGACCTTTCAGATCGCTCAATTCCATGCAGATGAAAGCGTTGCTCATGTCGAGGTTGTTTTCTCCTTCGAACCAACGCGTGAATTGTCCGCCGGCGAATGGAAAAAGCTGGCGGCCGAGACGCAGACACTCTGGGTCGTCGGACTGCGCAATGAACCACTCAGCGATTGCTCGAATATTGGCACTGTTACCAAACCTCGTATATACGCTGGTGATTGCCTGCTCGATGCGGGATAGCTGGTAATCGTCCAGGATGTCTTCAGGAGCTGCCATCTTGGCAATGGTAGCCTTGAGGATATCCATTTCTTCTTCGAGATCTTCGATGTGCGTAAACGGATTCAGACACACATCCGACTCAGGTCGAAACTCAATGAATTCTCCGCCGACACCTTTGCATAGCTTGAGGTAACTTCGGCCGGCATCGATTACCCAAACCTTCGCACCGGAAGCCAGGTAGTCCGCAACGAATTTCTGAGTGAGGAAGGACTTACCCGCGCCGGCCTCGGCAAAAATGATCCCACTATAGTTCGTTGTGGAATCGTACAGGTCGATCAGCGCTGGCTGGCCACGGCGAGTGAGTAACAACATTGCCCCGCTCATCCCGCTGCCAGTCCATTCGCCAAGAATCGGCAGAAACTGCACTGCGTGGCGAACACCCATTGTGTGGAATCGGAATAAGTTTTTCGTCCCTTCACGAGTGGTGTTCAGAGGTAGCAGATTGTTCCACA
>LNAP01004287.1_pt1 | contig 13276 bp, 12 predicted proteins | sample 602601 | NCBI WGS metagenome assembly LNAP01 (sample SAMN02440304, study PRJNA202911) | soil metagenome | biome: Subtropical and temperate rainforests or woodlands; isolation source: soil samples (1 kg each in a 20% v/v slurry with milli Q water) were... ...
CTTGTCTATTGCCCGACCCGCCGGGAGATGATCGAGCAGCTCAATGCCTGGTTTGCGGACCATGACCCGGATGTCATCGTCGGCTGGAGCGTGATCCAGTTCGATCTGCGGGTGCTGCAGAAGGCGGCCGATGCGAACTCCGTGCAACTGCTGCTCGGGCGCGAACGCCGTCCTATTGCCTGGCGTACGCACCCGGGCCGCCAGGGCTACCTGTTCGCGCCCATGCCCGGACGCGTGGTCGTCGATGGCATCGAAGCGCTCAGGGCGGGCATGTGGAGCTTTCCGTCGTTCAGCCTCGAAGCGGTCTCACAGAAACTGCTCGGCGAGGGCAAGGAGATCGGAGATGCATACGACAAGATGGCAGAGATCGAGCGGCGCTACCAGGAAGACAAGCCGGCACTGGCCAGCTACAACATCCGCGATTGCGCGCTCGTCCTGCGCATCTTCGACAAACTGGAGCTGCTGCCGTTCGTGCTGGAGCGAGCGCAGACGACAGGGTTGCAGATAGATCATTTTGGTGGGTCCATTGCTGCTTTCAGCCACCATTACCTTCCTCGCATGCACCGACTGGGCTACGTGGCACCGAACGTGGGTGACATCGCGGCCAAGGCGTTTCCCGGCGGCTATGTGATGGACTCCACGCCGGGCTTCTACGACTCCGTCGTGGTCCTGGACTACAAGAGCCTGTACCCCTCCATCATCCGGACCTTCCTGGTGGACCCCGTGGGTCTGGCCGAGGGAGCGAACGCCGACGCCCAGAGTAGGCCTATACCGGGGCCGCAAGGCACGCTGTTCTCGCGCGACAAGCACTGCCTGCCGGACATCGTGACCACACTGTCGAGTGCCCGGGACGAGGCCAAGCGAGTGCGGAACCAGCCGCTGTCGCAGGCCCTGAAGCTGCTCATGAACTCCTTTGCCGGGGTGCTGGGCGCTTCCGAGTGCCGCTTCTTCAATCCGAAGCTGGTGTCCGCCGTGACCCTGCGGGGCCACGAGGTGATGAAGCTCACCCGGGTGCTTGTGGAGCAGCGTGGATACCAGGTCATCTACGGAGACACCGACTCCATCTTCATCTGGCTCAAACGCACCTATGCCAACGCGGAGGCACACGCCATTGCGGCCGACCTGGTGCAAGAGATCAACGCGTGGTGGACCCGCAAGCTGCGGGAGGAGCAGCAGCTGGAGAACTTCCTCGAAATCGAGTTCGACACCCACTATGCCAAGTTCTTCATGCCCACCATCCGAGGATCGGACGTCGGCAGCAAGAAGCGCTACGCAGGCCTGAGCGTTGATGAAGAGGGTCGGGAGGACATGGTCTATCGCGGACTGGAGATGGCCCGCAGCGACTGGACCCTGTTGGCACGCCAATTTCAGGAGGGCCTGCTGTCACGCATCTTCCACGGAGAGCCCTACCGGGCGTTCGTCGCCGACTATGCGCGGTCGATGTTGGATGGCCAGATGGATGCGTTGCTCGTCTACCGCAAACGTCTGCGTCACCGGCTAGATGCTTACGAGGTCAACGTGCCGCCCCAGGTGCGCGCGGCGCGCATTGCTGATGCACACAACGCGAAGTTGAACCGTACCCAGCAGTACCAGCGTGGCGGCTGGATCGAGTACGTGATGACGCAGAGCGGTCCAGAGCCTCTGGAGACCCGGCATTCCCGCATCGACTACGAGCACTACCTCGTCAAGCAACTGCAGCCCATCGCCGACGCGATTCTTCAACCATTGGGCGACAGTTTTGCGGCATTGACGAGCGCGCAGAAGGCGCTGTTCTAGGGAATGAAGGAGGAGCACTGGGGCAATACGCAACGATGGAACTGACTGGCCGGTGTAGGGCGGAGTGTCAGCTTGGCTATGCCACTGCGCTTTGAGCTGTAGCCCAACAGCCCTGGACGATAGGTTCGCAGCGCTTGCAGTCATTCTCCCTTGGCTCTCGTCTGCACGGTCTAGCCTGCGAAGCGGACATTGAATGTTCCCGTCAAGCACTGCATCTCAGCAGCTCAAGAACCGGCTAACCGACCGAGGAAACAAAAGTTGGGATTAGCCTAAAGAACGCTGGAGCTAGACCTCGAACTACGGAACGTAGCCTACAAACCTTGCAGATACGGCAGGGAAGCAGCGGCCAACCGCAAATCGGTGGAATCAGCGCAACTTAGTCTGCGCCTTTTTCCGTCCGCCCTGATTCCCTGCCTTAGTTACTCCGCCACCCTGCCGAGCTCTCTGTCCCAAGGAGCGATAGCGGGAATAGCCGGGCTGATTGGTGTATTCGCTCTGAAATGTTTAGTCGACTCGCCAAACCCATGCGCATTGATGCATGCAATGCACGCTCTCAGGGCAGACCACGTCATGGGCATTTGTTACGAACGGATAAGATGCAACGATGCGTATCCTTCACCTGTCTGACATCCATTTCCGAGAGCCTGATTGCCTAGAGCCGGCGACTGATACGGACCGCCCATATCGGACGGTCCTTGAGCAAGACATCGTCGATTTGTGCCGCGATGGTAAGCACGTCGACGCAATTCTCGTAGGCGGCGACATCGCTTACAAGGCTCACCCGGACGAATACAAAGCGGCGCAGGAGTGGTTGGAAGCGCTCGCCGCGAAGTGTCATTGCCCGCGCGAGAGCATCTACGTTGTTCCCGGGAACCATGACGTAGACCAGAAGGTCTGTCAGAAGGCCCTCGCGGTCTCCAACGCTCAGGAGGCGATTGTTCGAGCGCCGGACGCGAATCGCTCGCGAGTCCTGCGCGAACAACTTCGTGATGTAGAGGTCGGGCGCTCGCTGTTCCTCCCCCTTGAGGCTTATAACAACTTTGCGGCTTCGTTCAATTGCAACGTATACCCCTCCAGGCCCTACTGGTTTGACACGCTCGAACTCTCGGCGGGCTTGAAATTGCGCCTTTTCGGACTGACTTCGACGCTACTCTCCGGCCTTGGCAAGCGGGACGACGAACCCGGTCATCTTTACCTAAGTCCTTTGCAAACGGTCTTCGAGAAGGACCGGGACATCGTAAACCTAGTGATTTGCCACCACCCACCACACTGGTTCGTCGACGTTACGCAAGTAGACGACGACGTTAACTCCCGGACGAAGCTGCAGTTCTTCGGCCATGAGCATACGCAGCGTTGCACACGCGACCCGGCCTACACGCGATTCAAGGCAGGCGCGGTCAACCCTGATAAGAGAGAGCTCGGCTGGCGACCTGGGTATAACCTCGTAGACCTCGACGTCATCGACACTGGCGCGGCCCGCACCTTGCGCGTAACGGCGCATGTGCGGCAATGGCAGAACGCGCCCGAGATGTTTATCCCGGTCAAGGACCCGCTCGGCAATAACGTTTGGGTGAACAACATGGCTGCGCCTGAACATTTCCCCCTGAGCGCCCCGCCTTCTGTCGCAACGATACCGGAGCCGCACCTTCCGCACACCAAGATTGCAGAAGCCGCGCACACAACCGCTGACCTCGCTGCGAATACCGTGGCGAAGCTGGAGGCAACTATGAGTACTCCATCAACCCGAAATCTAATCTATCGGTTCTGGAATCATCTGGATGTCAGCGACCGACGAGATATTGCACTGAAGCTGGGGCTTATTACTCAAGAAGACCTCGCAGCCAAGGTGCCCGATTCCGAGCGCTACGGCAAAGCGCTTGAACTGGCAGGCAGCCGTGGTCTGTTGATGGACCTTGCACGAGAAGTCGAAGCCATTGAGCAAAAGCAATAGTCAACATACAGGGGGAGAAGAAATTGCAAGCAAATTTCGCCACGTGGTACAGCAGTATGCAGCTCGGCACTGATGCAGACATCCAGCTAGTACGCTGGAGTCAGGTCCAAGCGGTTGCGAAAGGTCCCTCTTCTACGGAGCTGACAAGCCTTGTAAGCCTGGCCTTCAAGTTGAAACAGTCGGAAGCCAGCAAGACGGCGATTCGGAGTAAATTTTCCAACGACGCGCCGGCGCCCGGTGACGCTGAACTTGCCATGTTGGCGGCGTCATCGCTCGCTGTCGCCTTTCAGGGCCGGAACGCGACCGCTGCGAAGGCCGCGGCCCTGGTTGTGGCGACGACCGCCGCTGGTCAGCGCGCCCCTGAGTTGCCAGTACCCTTGGTCGGGATGGCTGAACAAGCGCTTTCGGACCTTGCTGAGACTACCCGCCAACGGCCGCAGCCGTTGTTGAATAAAACCGCGCCGGTTGTGAACGTCAAGGCTGCACTCGAAGCGAACCCTGATTTCGATCAGTCAAATGTTCACGCTGTCTTCAATTCGATGGCGCAGGAGCTAAACAAAGCCCTACAAGACGTCGTGAGCCGCCAGAAGTTGTTTGAAGCTGCGGTACAGGGTTACATCAAGGTGCAAGACGAGGAGCTGGACGTCTTGTGGTGGCTCCACGGTGGCTATAGTGAGCTTGCCAATCTCCCGCTTGGCGAGGTGTCCTCGGCTCAAAGGCCGCTCGTGCTCGCCGCAGAACTGAGCGAGTTGGCGACGGTACTGCCGGGCCCTCCATCCCTCGCTGCGCTGCTTACGCGTGCAGGTGTAGAAAGCAGCGCAATGGTATCGGTAGAGGTGGCAGTCAACGCTTTGCCACTCTCACTGTTGCATACGCTCCTGCCGGAATCGGACCATCCCAAAGTCTCGCCTGCTACCACGCCTATCCTCGAAGCGGTACGTCGCCGGCTAGAAATTGACGGCCAAGACGGCTGGACCGTGGGCTGGGATTCCGTGACTGGCCTTGCTCACAAGCAAGAGCTGTCGGCGCTGAAGTTCGCCCAGAGCGCGTTCCTCGAGCTTTTGCTCGTCCGACTGGGGTGACCGCAATGGCAGTCGACGGCAACACAAATCCTGTAGTGCGATGCGGCAACCCTGAATGCAATGTCGCGATTGATTCGAAGTGCATGGAGGGCATCGCAGACCCGCCCAGCTGCCCACACTACGGCAAGGCTCTTGTCGTTGTCGAGGCATCCGACGGCGAAGCAATCAAGGCCGTTGCACCGGGCGTCCGCCTGCCGCACGCTGACGCGCTTTCCGCGACAGAAGCGGAATTGGTTCTTCGCGCGAAGGACAGCAACCTGGTCGCGCTGGTGGGCCCGCATGACGCGGGTAAAACGAGCCTCATCGCTGCGGTCTACGAGTTGTTCCAGTTGGGGCCTATCGGTCAATACCAATTCGGGGGGTCGGCCACCCTGCACGCTTTCGAGAAAACGGCCCACGATGCTCGAAGCGAGTCGCGCCGCAACGATCCGCATACAGAGCGAACGAAGCTCGGTGAACTCACCTTCTACCATCTGGACTTGGTAAGTGCCGACGGTCCTCCACGCCGCTGCGCTCTGTTTGCCAACAGAGCAGGCGAGGACTACATGGATACGCAGACGAACCAGGACCTGGCAAAAGGCTATCCCGAGCTTCCGCGCTCAGACACTCTGACTGTGCTTGTCGATGGTGAGAAGCTTCTCCTGAGCGCCGAGCGCCACCTGGCGCGTCGAGACGCATTGCTCACTTTGCGCGCGCTTGTCGAAGCAGGCGTTACAAGGCGATGGCAACGGCTGGCATTGGTGCTTACGAAGGTTGATGCCGTTCGGTCGGCCGAGAAGGGAGCGCCCGAAGCCCTCCAGTTCTTCGAGAACCTTGCTACAAGCATGAGCACCGAGTACGGTTCCCACTTTGTCGAGTTCAAGACGTTTCCGGTGGCCGCGTCACCAAAGTCGACCAAGGCCGTTCGCGGTGAAGGTGTGGCTGCATTGCTCGACTTCTGGCTGAAGGCACCAGCCCGCAATGAGCACGCCACGACCGTTCCGACCCCGCGCCCCGCAGCACGGGCGTTCGGGCGCCTTCGGGTCATTGAGAGCGAGGTTATGCCATGAACAGGCAAGACGTCGTCGTGCTAGGCTTGCCAAGCAGCGGAAAGACCACCTACCTCGCCGCACTGCGGCATCTCATGACCGCCAACGAAGTGGACGTGGAGCTCAGGCTCGTCCACCTACGCGGTGAGGGGACCGAGCACCTGCATTTGCTCGTAGACCGTTGGTTGCGCGCAAAGGCGCAGGAACGAACCACTGAGGTCAAGAGCCGCACGGTGACGATGACCCTTCGGGAGAAAACCGGCGCGGAGTTCGAACTGCACTTCCCGGACATGGCGGGTGAGTCGTTCCAGCGCATGTGGGAGAAGCGAGAGTGCGATCCTTCGGTCGCGGCGCAGCTCCGTAGCCGCGGCGTTCTCCTCTTCGTTCATGCAAACAAGTACAAGGCCCCTACATGGGTTGTAGATGAAGTCCAGCAGAACAAGGCGCTAGGCATCGCTCCTGAACCGGAACAACCAGTCCCTTGGAAGCCAGAACACTCGGCCACGCAGGTCCAGCTTGTAGACCTTCTGCAGTCTCTCCAGTCAGCTCCCTTGGACGCCGGTCCGCGGCGCCTTGCCATAGTGCTCTCGGCGTGGGACAAGGCCGCCGCTGAAGGCCATGCGCCTGTAACGTATTTGGACCGCCACTTCCCGTTCCTGCGGCAATATCTTGAGAATGGCCTTGGCGAAGGCTGGACGTGGACGGTGTTCGGCGTCAGCGCCCAGGGCGGCGAGTACGACGAGGACGACAAGCCGCCTCGGGAAGAGGCGCAGCGCATGCGGGATGTGGACATTCCCTCGCAGCGAATCAAGGTTGTGACTGAGGGCGCAGAGTCCCATGACCTAACTGAGCCCCTCACTTGGCTGTTGGGATAGGGTTGGTAGTGGGTACAACCGTTCATCAGGCGTTGCATGGCTATTCCGATGGCCATCGTCAACTGGCTTGCTCAGCCGCTTTGTCGCCGAAGGACGCGCGCCTGGTCCTCGTCATGAGCGACGTGTCGGGCTCCGGCGTGACCGGCGAGGGCATCCCGTACATCACGGGCTACCCGCTCGCGGAGTCGGGCCTCTACGCGCTGGCGAAGACATGGCCCGCGACCGAGCTTCCCAGGCCAGGTTCTGTCTGGACGCACACCATCTTTGTCGAGTTCGCCGAGCTTGCAACTCTTGACCGTCCGTCCAGCCTAGCCAAACTGTTCCGCCGTCCTTCCATGGAGCAGCGATTCGGCTATGACAACGCGCTGCTACTTGGTAACGACCCTCTATGTTCGGAGATGTTGAGCGATGAAGAGCTGTTCTGGTTTGGACGCCTCGCCACAGGACTCTACGGACTCCCCGACGAGCCGATTTGGGCTCGACGTGACCCTGATTTCTATGTCGACGAAGTAGTGCTTCGGATATGGGACCAACAATGGCCCCGCCTGCGGCGCTCCTTCAAGTTCTGTACGCTCACGACCACCGACCGTTCTCAGGACGGATTTGCCTTCGACCTCCAGCTCTGTCCCAGTTCGGCGGCGACATCTCGCCTTCGATTCCAGGGGCGCTTCGAAGGGTGGGAAGCGGTAACCTCCAGTGACGAGGCTTGGATGCGAGGGCTACTTGCCGATGTTTGGCACCCCGAACGATCAGAGATACGACAAGCCCTGCGTCTGATAGGCACGGACGTACTCGGCGGGCGCGCAGCCATGCGCCCCATTTGCGAGCTTCTGGTGTCCCAGTCAGCCTCGATTCAGATGGACGTCAACCAGATTGTTGATTTGGTCAACGAACCTGGGCTTCTGGCGACGTCCAAGCTGGCCAAGATGTTTGCGCTTAGGACCGTGTTGCCTAGATCCGAGCACCTGAGCGACGAATCGTTGCGCTTCGTGGCAAAGAACATTGACTTCCTGCCTTCCGAGGAGCTCGAGGAATTTGCGCCGCCTTTCTCTGAGCGGCTCTGGGCGACTAACCCGGTCATGCTCGCCAGCCTTTGGCTTGATGATCGGCCTTCAGTTCAAATTCCTCTGCGCCACGCAGCCCAAGGCATCATCGCCGCCGAGCTTCTGGATGGACTTTCGGCCGCTCCTGACCTCGTCCACCCACTTCTAACGGTCAGACCCGACCTGGCGGAGCTTCCCGAGTTTTGGGGGCGTACTCAGTGTTGGCCAAAGGTTGTCGCAAACATCGGGATCGACCTCACGAGTCACGCAGTTCTTGATGCACTGGTCCTCGGGCTACATGATGAAGGGGCAATGACCTCTGCACTGCATGAGGTCGGTACGCTTGCCGTCTTGAAATGCATCCAGACCCTGGATCAGCAGCCTCAGGTCAGCCAGAACCTCGATGCTTGGGTGCGACATGCATGCTCCGACACGGACGCCGTGGCGAAATTCCTTGCGCAGTCGACGGCGTCAAGCGCCGGCACCATTTACCTCGTCTCGCAGCAGCTCCAGCCGGACGCTGTGCCCAATGACTTTGGCGACGACCCCTGGCTCATCGCATTGCGCTCGTACTCCAAATCTAGGAGGAAGCTTCCTGTTGAGTTGCTAGCCTACGGGTTCCGCAGGGGCATGGGCTGGCGCTCTAGGAGTGTGGCAGAGCTTCTTAGCATCACCTTTGAAGCACTGCATCGGGCTGCGGAGCAGGACAGCATCCCGGAGATAAGTTGGAGCATGCTTGAGAACGCGCTGCCTTCGGTGAGAAGCGACTTCTCTTGGGATCGCGCTCTAAGGCTCAGGAAGGCCGCAGCCAAGCGCGCAACGGACATGCGGTTCAGCGCTGAAGACTTCCTTGGTCTTGCTGAGTCGGAGGTTCTGTTCGGGGCACTTCTCGAGGAAGTTTGGCAGTTGTGGGACGGGTCATGGTTCCTGAAATCTATGGCCAAGGAGAGGGGACGCGGCAACACCCCGACTGCCCACAAATGTCATCAGCTTCTAATCGATTTCGTCGAACGGAAATCCCACTGGTGGTGATAGCGACATAACACCCTTTATCGCTGATGGCTCGCAGCGGATGACCATCAGTCAGACAGCCCTCGTTCCACCACCCAGAACCCGAACAGACCTGGCCGACAGATTCTGCTTCGGCAATTCACATCCCATAAGGTCTATAACCAAGGTCGTGATGCCATGATCGTAGAGTGACACCAGGGCTTCCGGTGCCACGATGAATCTACCCGGATCCGGTAGTCGCCTTCGCGCCACGCACAAGTGAGTCGCTGGCCGACGACTGGTGTTAGTCGTTGCAGTCATTGATGCAGCCCACCGTGAACGACTGAGATCAGCCTGAAGCTGACCAAGCAAACTTGAGTCCCAAGTTGGGTGATCGACAGCCGCCGGGAGTGAAGATTCGGTGGGGATTGCTACAGGGCCGTTGACCAGATGCAATTCAGTCGGAGATCGAAGCGGGAGGTTCGTCGGGCCCGACATGCTCCATCAGGTCTTCAACGCGGCAAGCGAAGTACTCACAAAGCTTGTCGATCGTCTCGGTTCCTGTTCCATAACCCTTCTGGTTGAGGATCTTGGACAGGGTCATCCTGTTCAAACCGGTTGCTGTAGCTATCTCGCTGACGGTGATACGACGCGCGTCAGCGAACTGTTTTTTCTCAATCATCTCGCCTAGCTTGAACCTGATCATGGAAGTAAAAGATAGCGAATGATAAAAAATAGTGTCAAATGACTTGAAAATTGCGATTGCTTGTGTATCATCGGCATCGAGTGATAAATATTTTTATCGCTTGACATATAGATTCTACAGGAGCAACCATGAATGAGCAGACCTATCTCACTACAGATGAATTGTCGTCAAGGATCAAGTATGACGTTCGGACAATCCGAGAACGTCTCAAAGACAGCGTGCTGATGGAGGGAGTGCACTATGTGCGACCGTTCGGTGGCAGAAAGATCTTGTTTGTGTGGGAGACCATTGAACGTGACATGAAGGTCGCCTCCACCCTGTTGCCAGTTGGCATGAATGCAATTCCGATGGCCAATGGAGCAGTTCTCCATGGCTAAGGTCACAGTCAGAAATGAAACCGGCAAGTTGGTGATGGACTTCACCTATCGCAATGTTCGTTGCCGTGAGCAGACAGCATTGCCTGACACGCTGCAAAACCGAAAGCGGGTGGAGGTCGTTCTGGAAAAGATCAAGAAGGCGCTGAAGAACGGCACCTTCCAGTACCGCGACTACTTTCCTGAGAGCGCACTAGCATCGCGCTTCGATCCAGCGGCTGCAATCGACGTGGGCAAGTCGATACAGTCACCTGTCAATAGTTCTTCGCCACATTTTCAAGACTTCGCAAGCCAATGGTTCAAAGAGCACGAGATCGAATGGCGACGCAGCCATATCCGATCCCTGCGCTCCACCCTAGACGGTCGCCTGATCCCTCACTTCGGGCAAAAGGTGGTCAGCAGCATCACCAAATCCGACATCCTTGCCTACCGCGCCACACTCGCCAAAGTAAAAGGTCGCGGAGACAAGGAAGGACTCTCACCCAAACGGATCAACGAGATCATTGGCACGCTTTGCCAGATCATTGACGAAGCCGCCGACCGATTCGAGTTTACGACGCCCACGACCAACATCAAACGACTGCGGGTGCGCAAAGTCGATGTGGATCCGTTCAGCCTGCAGGATGTAGAGAGCATTCTGGCGACCGTCCGTGCGGACTATCGCAACTATTTCACCGTGCGCTTTTTCACCGGAATGCGCACCGGCGAAGTCCATGGCCTCAAATGGCGCTACGTCGATTTCGAGCGTCGCCTGATTCGCGTCCGGGAAACCGTCGTCCTTGGAGAGGACGAATACACCAAGACCGACGGCAGCCAACGCGACATCCAGATGAGTCAACCGGTAGTCGAGGCCCTCACCAAGCAGTACGAGGTGACGGGCAAACTGTCCGACTACGTGTTCTGCAACCTGATGGGCGCGCCATTGGATAACAAGAACTTCACGGACCGCATCTGGTATCCATTGCTGCGCCATCTGGGCATGACTGAACGCAGGCCTTACCAAATGCGCCACACCGCGGCGACCCTGTGGTTGGCTTCCGGTGAAGCGCCCGAATGGATCGCACGACAGCTCGGCCACACCTCCACTGAAATGCTGTTCAGGGTCTACAGCCGATACGTGCCCAACCTCACGCGCCAGGACGGTTCGGCCATGGAGCGTCTACTGGCCAGTCGGCTTGCCACCGGCAAGGTCTTGCGCATGGACGGCGCTCACCTGCAGCAAGTGGGCGATAGCAACCTATTCGCCGAAGCAGGGGGCAGCAAGCGGGCGACCATGCCCGTGCCTAAACCCCGAGGCGTTGCGGTGGGAGCCTTAGAACGGGCCCGAACAAACTGGTCACGCACATCGCAGGACATCACCCTGCCCGAACGCCATGCGGGCGAAGACCCGCAACCCCCGCCCCCGGGCGCGATGCGTACTCACGTCAGACGGCTGAACCCGCTGCACGCCTGAGGCCGCACTAAGCCACCGTCGACACCTCCGAACCCCGCTGGCACCAAGCAGCGGTCTGGGCGGAGCTTTGTCCGACGCAGTCCCCTCGCTGTGTCATCGCCCACCTCATTCACCTTCAGTCTTTCATCGCCAGGAAACCATGAACCCCATCACTGTGCGCCGATATCCCCGAGCCCCATATTCCGAGAGCTGTTACGTGCCACCGGCACCAGCGGCTCCACAGAATAGGTCGTTGACCTCCAGAGTTGAGCAAATTCATGGAGTCGCAAACCTGCTCGATCACCTGCCAGCCTGCGCCAACAAGAGTCTGCGCCGCTTTATCGCCGATGTGTTCGACAAGGCACTTCTTGCGGCGTACTCCATACCGGCGAGGGGCGCCTGGGCGCCCGAGTGTTGCCAATCTGCAGAACATTCCCTGCTCGACTGGAGCCTTCAGATGTCCAAACGCGCCCGACGGTATCCGGCCCTGCACGCATGGGAGCGGGATGTGGCAGTCGCAGCCGCTTTGGTCGCTCCGTGTGGACTGGCGGGCTACCTGCATGACCATCCCGACCGAGACCCTGCGCTCAGCCTGAATAGCGAGGAACGCGAAGAAATTGTCGCGCGGCGCCTTGTGATCCTCGACGCCCCCTTGCGCCGCTTGCGATCACGTGATGCCGAATGCGGCAGCACGTTGGGCGCAGTGCTCGACGTCAGTGGAGACGAAGAGCTCGACCGCCAGCAAGTCGCGCGCATCACCGCCGCCATCGGCTTCATGGCAAACCTCTGACTATGCGCCCCACACGCTGAACAACTAGACCCCAACATCCATGAAACCCACATCCAATCCAATATCCAAGAACGCCTCTTCCGCTGGCTCCACCCCTACCCACCTCGTGCAGGAGCACAAGGGCCTGTGCATCCTGGCGTTGCCAGCAAGCTTTCGCAAAGCGGTCCCCGCAGCGCGCTGGGGGGAGATCCACCGTGAACTGCATGCCCAAGTGCTGGAACTCATTGAGCGACTGCCCGGAGCGGTTCACTTCGTCGCGATGCCCCTGTGCGTAGCCCAGATCACCGGCGACATAGACCCGGCAGAGATCGGTCAGCGGTTGACTCAAGAGGACTTCATCCTCGAGCCCCGCGGGCGGACGGGAGAAACCAGCAGCCGTGCGACCACCCGCAGGGCAGCCTCCAAGAAAGGAGCCTCCCGTGCGTAATCACCGAGCCCGACAAGGAACTCAGGACATGTTCGGAGCCCCCCAGAGTCAGCGTGCTCTGCAGGTCCAGGCTGAGCAACGTGCCCAGTTGCTCGGGCAACTACCGCTGCTTTCTAACCAGGCGCTGGTGCCATTCGTCACAACGGTTTTTGCATTGGATGAACTGGTCGCCGCATATCTCCTGCCTTTGCGTTCTGCGCCCCGAGAACTGGATGAAGGAGATCCGACTGCACTGTCGCAGTGTTTAGCGGCCATGGGGCGTGCCCGCCGTTGCAGAACCTTGGTCCTCAAATCCAGCTGGGAGCCCGTTGCCGTGGCGCTGTTGGTCAACCCCTGTGGCTACTACCTCTGCCTGCGCGAGCTCATGTTTGGACGTCACTACGTATCGACGCCTGACATGTACCAGCGGATTAGCCATGTCAGGGCAGAGGTGCTGACCAAGCCCCTGCAGGCACTGTGTGAAGCCGACCCCCAAGCAGGACGTTATCTCGCCTGGATCTTGGGGTTTGGTTCCTACAAGGGGCTGGATGTCCGGCGGGCGGTCGACATGCAGAGGGCGGTGTATCGCGAGACGCTATGGATGAGCTGAGACATCGACATGACCACGAAAGGAATCAACGATGCACTGGATCATTCACCTGACGCTCCTGGCGTTGAGCGCCATCAACGCGTATCTCATCTTCCGCAGGGATTGGGATCCCATGGCCCCGATGGCCAGGTCAAATTCCCCCACCCTTGGCCACCCCAAATTCCCCCAGGCAGGACGGTCGGATTATGACGACTCGGGTGTGATGGCGATGCG
>LNAP01004288.1_pt1 | contig 13276 bp, 10 predicted proteins | sample 602601 | NCBI WGS metagenome assembly LNAP01 (sample SAMN02440304, study PRJNA202911) | soil metagenome | biome: Subtropical and temperate rainforests or woodlands; isolation source: soil samples (1 kg each in a 20% v/v slurry with milli Q water) were... ...
GGGCCGGCGACCCAGACCGGAGCGTCGCACCTCGCCATGATTCACGCCGACAACCTGTCCCGCCCTGCCCTGCGCCGCCAGCTGCGCGCATGCCGCCGCGCCCTCACACCGACCCAGCAGCGCCAGGCCGCCCGCGACCTGTATCGCCAGCTCGCCCAGCATCCGCTGTTTCGCCGCGCCCGCCACATCGCCCTGTACCTGCCCAACGACGGCGAGATCGATCCGCTGCTGCTGCGCCGCGAAGCCTGGCGCCGCGGCAAGCACATCTACCTGCCGCTGCTCGCGCACTGGCCGCGTACGCACATGGTGTTCCAGCGCCTGGAACGTGGCGAAACGCTGCGTCGCAACCGCTTCCGCATTCCCGAGCCGCAACCGTGCCCCGCGCGCCAGCGCCGGCCCTGGGCGCTCGACCTGCTGCTGCTGCCGCTGGTGGGCTTCGATGACGGCGGCGGCCGACTGGGCATGGGCGGCGGCTTCTACGACCGCGCCCTGGCCTACCGCCTGCGGCACCAGAACTGGCAGAAGCCGGTACTGCTGGGACTGGCGCACGCCTGCCAGCAGGTCGATCGCCTGCCGCTGGAGAGCTGGGATGTGCCGCTGCACGCGACAGTGACCGATCGTGGCTGGCACGCCGGCTGCAGGCGGGGGGAGCTGGAGGAAGCGCGCAGCGGGCGAGGCCTGCGCCGCAGCTGAACATCCGCAGGCAGGGCAGCCGTGTTGCCGGCCGCTGCAGGCGGCCGGGCGTCGGTTCAGAGGAGGATCAGGGCTGCCGGCTGTACTCGGCGGGCACGTCGCCCGGCTTCGGCCACAGGCTCTGCGCATAGCTGGTGGTGACCACCCCCAGACCGAACAGGAAAACCAGAACCCACAGCATGTCGGGTTTCTTGCGGTGCATCGACTGCCACTCCTTGCAGGCAAGCTTGAAGTGCGGATCGCCGGTGCTTCTCTGGCAACCTGGCGAGTAGTTTGGATTCGAGCGGGCGCATTCTCCGGCAACGCGGCACGGCATGCAATTTGTCCCTGCAACCGGTGGTCGGCAAATGCGCCGCCTGCGACCGACAGCACAGGCAGCGGGTGACCGGCGCCTCGCGCCTGGCGTGACTCAGGCCGGCCGCGGGGCGTAGGCGAACACGTCGGCGCGCATCTGATGGGCATCCATGCCGGCCGCCACCAGCGCATCCAGCGTGCCGTAGACCATCGCCGGCGAGCCGCTGGCGTAGACGTGCAGGGGCTTGAGGTCGGCGAAGTCGGCGCACACGGCCTGGTGCAGCAGACCGCAGCGCCCGCTCCAGCCATCGCCTGGCTGCGGGTCGCTGACCACCTGATGCAGGATCAAGTTGGCCAACTGCCGCCACTCCTCCCACACCGGCAGACGGTAGAAATCCTGCGCCTGGCGCACGCCCCAGTACAGGTGCACCGGATGGGCGAAGCCGGCGGCCCGGCAGTGCTCGATCAGGCTGTGCATCTGCGCCAGCCCGGTGCCGGCAGCGAGCAGCAGCAGCGGACCGTCGGGCAGCTCGGCCAGGTGGCAGTCGCCGAACGGCAGCTGCACCCGGGCCAGCCCCTGGCGACGGATGAAGTCGAGCAGGCTGCGCGTGCCCTCGTCGCGGGCGAGGATGTGCAGCTCCAGCTCGCGCCCGGCGTGCGGCGCCGAGGCGATGGAGAAGGCCGCCTGGCTGCCGTTCTCGCGCTCCAGCAGCAGATACTGCCCGGCGTGGTAGCGCGGCGGCTTGCCGGCCGGGGCGCGCAGGCGCAGGCGGAACACGTCGCCGCCCACCGCCTGGCACTCGACCAGCTGGCAGGCCAGCTGGCGCACCGGCAGCTCGCCGGGCGCCAGCACGCCGTCCCAGTGCAGCACGCAATCTTCCAGCGGCTCGGCGAGGCAGGTGAACAGCTCGCCATGGTCCAGCTCGGCGCCCTGCTGGCGCACCCGGCCTTCCACCAGCAGCGCGGCGCAGACGTGGCAGTTGCCGTTGCGGCAGCTCTGCGGGCAGTCGAAGCCGAGCCGGCGCGCAGCGTCGAGGATGCGCTCGCCGGGCAGCAGTTCCAGGCTGAGGCCGGAGGGTTGTAGGGTAATACGCATCAGTCGATCCCCAGGCTTGACCACAGTTCGTCGACCCGTCGTTTCACCGCCTCGTCCTGGACGATGGCACGCCCCCACTCGCGCGTGGTCTCGCCCGGCCACTTGTGGGTGGCGTCGAGGCCCATCTTGCTGCCCAGGCCGGAGATCGGCGAGGCGAAGTCGAGGTAGTCGATCGGCGTGTTGTCGATCATCACCGTGTCGCGCTTGGGGTCCATGCGCGTGGTGATCGCCCAGATCACGTCGTTCCAGTCGCGGGCGTTGATGTCGTCGTCGGTGACGATGACGAACTTGGTGTACATGAACTGGCGCAGGAAGCTCCACACGCCGAGCATCACCCGCTTGGCGTGGCCCGGGTACTGCTTCTTGATGGTCACCACCGCCATGCGGTAGGAGCAGCCTTCCGGCGGCAGGTAGAAGTCGACGATCTCGGGGAACTGCTTCTGCAGGATCGGCACGAACACTTCGTTGAGCGCCACGCCGAGGATCGCCGGCTCGTCCGGCGGCCGGCCGGTGTAGGTGCTGTGGTAGATGGCGTCGCGGCGACGGGTGATGCGCTCGACGGTGAACACCGGGAAACGGTCGACCTCGTTGTAGTAGCCGGTGTGGTCGCCATAGGGGCCCTCGTCGGCCATCTCGCCGGGATAGATGTGCCCTTCCAGCACCATCTCGGCAAACGCCGGCACCTGCAGGTCGCTGCCGACCGCCTTGACCAGCTCGGTGCGCTGCCCGCGCAGCAGGCCGGCGAAGGCATACTCGGACAGCGTGTCCGGCACCGGAGTGACCGCACCGAGGATGGTCGCCGGGTCGGCACCGAGGGCCACCGCCACCGGGTACGGGCGGTCCGGGTACTTCTGGCACCACTCGCGGTAGTCCAGCGCGCCGCCGCGGTGGCTGAGCCAGCGCATGATCACCTTGTTGCGGCCGATCACCTGCTGGCGGTAGATGCCGAGGTTCTGCCGCTCCTTGTTGGGCCCCTTGGTGATGGTCAGCCCCCAGGTGATCAGCGGCCCGACGTCGCCGGGCCAGCAGTGCTGAATCGGCAGCTGGCCGAGGTCGACGTCGTCGCCGGCGATGATCTCTTCCTGGCAGGGCGCATCCTTGAGCACCTTCGGCGCCATGCTGATGACCTTCTTGAAGATCGGCAGCTTGGACCAGGCGTCCTTCAGCCCCTTGGGTGGCTCCGGCTCTTTGAGGAAGGCCAGCAACTTGCCGATCTCGCGCAGCTCGGAGACCTCCTCGGCACCCATGCCCAGCGCCACGCGCTTGGGCGTGCCGAACAGGTTGCCGAGCACCGGCGTGGAAAAACCGGTCGGATTCTCGAACAGCAGCGCCGGACCCTGCTTGCGCAGGGTGCGGTCGCAGATTTCGGTCATTTCCAGCACGGGCGAGACCGGCGTCTGGATGCGCTTGAGTTCGCCGCGCGCCTCCAGGCCGCGAATGAATTCGCGCAGGTCGCGATACTGCATGCTTGAGCCTCGGGAAGAATCGAAGGCGGAGAGTCTAGCGCCGAACGGCACCGGACAGAAACGCGAGAAGCCGCCTGTAGGGGCGAATTCATTCGCCTTGGCGAAACCTGCAGGCGAATGAATTCGCCCCTACACCCGCACCACCGGGCAGAAACGACAACGGCCGGGATGGCCGGCCGTTGTCTGCAGATCCAGGGAGAAACGCTTACTTGCGCTTCATCGACTGGAAGAATTCCTCGTTGGTCTTGGAGTCCTTCAGACGGTCGAGGAGGAACTCGATCGCGGCGATCTCGTCCATCGGATGGAGGATCTTGCGCAGGATCCAGATGCGCTGCAGCTCTTCATCGCCGGTCAGCAGTTCTTCGCGACGGGTACCGGATCGGTTGATGTTGATCGCCGGGAACACGCGCTTTTCCGCGATCTTGCGGTCCAGCTGCAGTTCCATGTTGCCGGTGCCCTTGAATTCCTCGTAGATCACCTCGTCCATCTTCGAGCCGGTTTCCACCAGCGCGGTGGCGAGGATGGTCAGGCTGCCGCCCTCCTCGATGTTGCGCGCGGCACCGAAGAAGCGCTTGGGCTTCTCCAGGGCGTGGGCGTCGACACCGCCGGTGAGCACCTTGCCGGAGCTGGGGATCACGGTGTTGTAGGCGCGCGCCAGACGGGTGATGGAGTCGAGCAGGATGACCACGTCCTTCTTGTGCTCGACCAGGCGCTTGGCCTTCTCGATCACCATCTCGGCGACCTGCACGTGGCGGGTCGGCGGCTCGTCGAAGGTCGAGGCAACCACTTCGCCGCGCACGGTGCGCTGCATCTCGGTCACTTCCTCCGGGCGCTCGTCGATCAGCAGGACGATCAGGTGGCACTCGGGGTTGTTGCGGGTGATGTTGGCGGCGATGTTCTGCAGCATGATGGTCTTGCCCGCCTTCGGCGGAGCGACGATCAGGCCGCGCTGGCCCTTGCCGATCGGCGCGCACAGGTCGATCACGCGGGCGGTGAGATCCTCTTTGGAGCCGTTGCCGGCTTCCATCTTCAACCGCTTGTTGGCGAACAGCGGGGTGAGGTTCTCGAACAGGATCTTGTTCTTGGCGTTCTCCGGACGGTCGAAGTTGATGGTGTCGACCTTGAGCAGCGCGAAGTAGCGCTCACCTTCCTTGGGCGGACGGATCTTGCCGATGATGGTGTCGCCGGTACGCAGGTTGAAGCGGCGGATCTGGCTGGGCGAGACGTAGATGTCGTCCGGGCCGGCCAGGTAGGAGGAGTCCGCGGAGCGCAGGAATCCGAAGCCGTCCTGCAGGATCTCCAGCACGCCATCCCCGGAGATCTCCTCACCGCTTTTCGCGTGCTTCTTCAGCAGGGCGAAGATGATGTCCTGCTTGCGCGACCGGGCCATGTTTTCCAGGCCCATCTGGTCGGCCATTTCCAGCAGTTCGGGAATCGGCTTTTGCTTGAGTTCGGTCAGGTTCATAGGATGAGGTGCATCGGGGAGAGAAGGAAAGCATTGAGCTCGGGAGGCCGCGCCGCAGGGAGACGGCAGGTTCACTGCGAGAATCCGGGGCGAGAGGGTGGCGGCGACGGCATGCAGGAAGCAGTAGATATGACTGCCGCCCGAATTTATCACTGCATTCGTGGCACAGTCTAGACGGCAAACAGAAAAAACCCCGCACCAGGCGGGGTTTGTCGCACATCAGGTTCAGATGTTGCTGTCGAGGAAGGCGGCCAGCTGGGACTTGGACAGGGCGCCGACCTTGGTCGCTTCGACGTTGCCGTTCTTGAACAGCATCAGGGTCGGGATACCGCGCACGCCGAACTTGGCCGGCGTGTCCTGGTTCTCGTCGATGTTCAGCTTGCACACCTTGAGCTTGCCTTGGTAGTCCTTGGCGATCTCGTCCAGCACCGGGGCAATCATCTTGCACGGACCACACCACTCGGCCCAGTAGTCGACCAGCACGGGGCTGTCGGCCTTGAGCACGTCCTGCTCGAAGCTGGCGTCGGTCACGTTGGTGATGAATTCGCTCATGGGGAATCTCCGTAATTCGGATGCGACAAAAAGTTGCGTCATCATAGCCCCAGTCGCCGGCCACCGGAAGGCGGCGGGCGATTGGCAATCGCTATGGTGCGCAGCGGCGGCGTCTATGGCCGGTGGCGGCGCGCGCCCCTGACAACCGTCAACTGCGTCACACGCGATTGCTCTATCATGGCAGCCTTACGCCGTTTTGCCGCGAGAAGCATCGACCATGCCGTACACCCCCGCCGAAGCCTTTCCCCTGATCGCCGCCATCGACATCGGCTCCAACAGCATCCACATGGTCCTGGCGCGCGTCGACCAGGGCGAGATCCGCCTGCTCGACCGCCTCGGCGAGAAGGTCCAGCTGGCCGCCGGCCTCGACGAGCAGCGCAACCTCGACGAGGCGGCGATGACCCGCGGCCTCGACTGCCTGCGCCGCTACGCCCAGCTGATCCATGGCCTGCCGCAGGGCGCGGTGCGCATCGTCGCCACCAACGCCCTGCGCGAGGCGCGCAACCGTGCGGTGTTCATCCGCCGCGCCGAGGAGCTGCTCGGCCATCAGGTGGAGCTGGTCTCCGGTCGCGAGGAGGCGCGCCTGATCTACCTCGGTGTGTCGCACAGCCTGCCGGACGCCGAGGGCAAGCGCCTGGTGGTCGACATCGGCGGCGGCAGTACCGAGTTCATCATCGGCGAGCGCTTCGACTCGCTGCTGCGCGAGAGCCAGCAGATGGGCTGCGTCAGCTACAGCAAGCGCTACTTCGGCGACGGCAAGCTGAGCCTGGCGCGCTACGCCCAGGCCTACACCGCCGCACGCCTGGAGCTGATGAGCTTCGAGCAGGCGGTACGCAAGCTCGGCTGGAGCGAGGCGGTCGGCTCCTCCGGCAGCATTCGCGCCATCAGCCAGGCGCTGGCGGCCGGCGGCCAGGGCAACGGCGAGATCACCCCGGCGGGGCTGGCCTGGCTCAAGCGCAAGCTGCTCAAGTGCGACAGCCTGGCCGAACTGGCCATCGACGGGGTCAAGGCGGATCGCCAGTCGATCCTGCCGGCGGGCCTGGCGATCCTCGAGGCGACCTTCGACGCCCTGGGCATCGACTCGATGAGCCACACCGAGGGTGCCCTGCGCGAAGGCGTGCTGTACGACATGATCGGCCGGCAGAGTCACGAGGACGTGCGCGAGCGCACCCTGTCGGCGCTGATGGAGCGCTACCACGTCGACCTGGAACAGGCCGCGCGGGTGGAGGCCAAGGCGCTGTCGATCCTCGCCCAGGTCGCCGAGCCCTGGGGGCTCAACGACGAATGGCACCGCGAGCTGCTGTCGTGGGGCGCCAAGGTGCACGAGATCGGCATGGACATCGCCCACTACCACTACCACAAGCACGGCGCCTACATCCTCGAGCACGCCGACCTGGCCGGCTTCGCGCGCATCGACCAGCAGATGCTGGCGCTGCTGGTGCGCGGCCACCGCCGCAACATTCCGGTGGACCGCTTCGCCGAATTCGGCGAGGAAGGCGAGCGCCTGGTGCGCCTGTGCATCCTGCTGCGCTTCGCCATCCTGTTCCACCACATCCGCGGCACCCAGGAAATGCCCGAGGTGACCTTCCACGCCGGCCCGCGCAGCCTGGAAGCGGTGTTTCCCGCCGGCTGGCTGGAGGCCAACCCGCTGACCCAGGCCGATATCGAAGCCGAAGCGCAGTGGCTGGCGCGGGTGGGCTACAAGCTGGGCGGGCGCTGAGCCAACGGCGCCGCAACGAAAAAGGGCAGCTCCGCGAGGGGCTGCCCTTTTTTTGTTGGCGCGCGGCTCAGCGTGCCGACAGCGCCGGACTGCTCAGCTTCTCGACCATCAGCGCCTGGGCGTTGCGCGCGTTCTGGTTGCCGGTCGGCTGCAGGCGCTGGTAACGACCGTCGCTCTGCAGCACCCAGGCCTGGGTATTGTCGGCCAGGTAGGCCTCCAGCTCCTTCTTCACCCGGGTGATCAGCTTCTTGCCTTCCAGCGGGAAGCAGGTCTCCACGCGCTTGTCGAGGTTGCGCTCCATCCAGTCGGCGCTGGACAGGTACAGCTGCTCGTCGCCGCCATTGAAGAAGTAGTAGGCGCGGCTGTGCTCGAGGAAACGGCCGATGATCGAGCGCACGTAGATGTTGTGCGACACGCCGGGAATGCCCGGCCGCAGGCAGCACATGCCGCGCACGATCAGGTCGATGCGCACGCCGCACTGGCTGGCCTTGTACAGCGCCTTGATCACCTTGGGATCGGTCAGCGAGTTCATCTTGGCGATGATGTGCGCCGGCTTGCCCTCGCTGGCGTGCTGGCCCTCGCGGGCGATCATGTCGAGCAGGGTCTTCTTCAGGGTGAAGGGCGCGTGCAGCAGCTTCTTCATGCGCAGGCTCTTGCCCATGCCGATCAGCTGGCTGAACAGCTTGGAGACGTCCTCGCACAGCGCGTCGTCGGAGGTCAGCAGGCTGTAGTCGGTGTACAGGCGGGCGTTGCCGGCGTGGTAGTTGCCGGTGCCGAGATGGGCGTAGCGCACCAGTTCGCCGTTCTCGCGACGCAGGATCAGCATCATCTTGGCGTGGGTCTTGAAGCCGACCACGCCGTAGATCACCACTGCGCCGGCCTGCTGCAGGCGACCGGCCAGCGCCAGGTTGGACTCCTCGTCGAAGCGCGCGCGGATCTCGATCACCGCGGTGACTTCCTTGCCGCTGCGCGCGGCATCCACCAGCGCATCGACGATTTCCGAGTTGGCCCCGGTGCGGTACAGGGTCTGCTTGATCGCCAGCACGTTGGGGTCCTTGGCCGCCTGGCGCAGCATGTCGACCACCGGGGTGAACGACTCGAACGGGTGGTAGAGCAGCACGTCCTGCTTGCCGACCACGTTGAACAGCTTGTCGCTGCTCTGCAGCAGCTTGGGAATCACCGGGGTCAGCGGCGCGTACTGCAGCTCGCGGTGACTGTCCAGGCCGGTGATGGAAAACAGCCGGGTCAGGTTGACCGGACCGTTGACCCGGTACATTTCCGATTCGGCCAGGCCGAACTGCTTGAGCAGGTAGTCGGAGAGGTGCTGCGGGCAGGTGTCCGCCACCTCCAGGCGCACCGCATCGCCGAAGCGCCGCGAGAACAGCTCGCCGCGCAGGGCGCGGGCCAGGTCCTCGACGTCCTCGGCGTCCACCGACAGGTCGGCGTTGCGGGTCAGGCGGAACTGGTAGCAGCCCTTGACGCTCATGCCGTGGAACAGCTCGTCGGCGTGGGCGTGGATCATCGAGGACAGGAACACGAAGTTGTCGCCGGGGCCGCCGACCTCCTCGGGGATGCGGATCACCCGCGGCAGCAGGCGCGGCGCCGGCAGGATGGCCAGGCCCGAGTCGCGACCGAAGGCGTCGATGCCTTCCAGCTCGACGATGAAGTTCAGGCTCTTGTTGACCAGCAGGGGGAACGGGTGGGTCGGGTCGAGGCCGATCGGCGTCATGATCGGCGCGATCTCCTCGCGGAAATAGCGACGCACCCAGGTCTTGATCTTCGCCGTCCAGTGCCGGCGGCGGATGAAGCGGATCTGGTGCTGCTCCAGTGCCGGCAGCAGCACGTCGTTGAGGATCGCGTACTGGCGCTCGACCTGCTCGTGCACCAGCTCGCTGATCCGCGCCAGCACCTGCTGTGGCTGCAGGCCGTCGGCGCCGGCCAGTTCGCGGGCGAAGGCGACCTGCTTCTTCAGCCCGGCGACGCGGATCTCGAAGAACTCGTCGAGGTTGCTGGAGAAGATCAGCAGGAACTTCAGGCGCTCGAGCAGCGGCGTGGACTCGTCGAGCGCCTGCTCCAGAACACGGATATTGAACTTCAGCTGCGACAGCTCGCGGTGGATGTACAGGCTGCTGTCGTCCAGCCCCGGCACCGGGGCCAGCAGCTCACCGGCCTCCTCTTCCATCCCGGCCAGCGGCTCGGTCACGGCCAGCTGGGCAGCCTCCTCCGCGTCGGGCAGTGGGGCGAGCGCCGCCGGCTGTTCCGGCAGTTCGTTATCGATAAGTCCTGGATTGTTCATTGCGGGTTCCTGCAGGGCCTTAGGCCCCGTTAGCTCTGATTCTTCAACAGTTGGGCCGCACGCTTGGCGAAGTAGGTGAGAATGCCATCGGCACCGGCACGCTTGAACGCGACCAAAGACTCGAGGATCACCGCCTCGGACAGCCAGCCGTTCTGGATCGCCGCCATATGCATGGCGTACTCGCCGCTGACCTGGTAGACAAAGGTCGGTGCGCGGAATTCATCCTTCACCCGACGGACGATGTCGAGGTAGGGCATGCCCGGCTTGACCATCACCATGTCGGCGCCTTCGGCCAGGTCGGCGGCCACCTCGTGCAGGGCCTCGTCGCCGTTGGCCGGATCCATCTGATAGGTATTCTTGCTGCCCTTGCCGAGGTTGCCGGCCGAGCCCACCGCATCGCGGAACGGGCCGTAGTAGGCGCTGGCGTACTTGGCCGAGTAGGCCATGATGCGCACGTTGGGGTGGTCGGCCAGTTCCAGCGCCTCGCGGATCGCCTGGATGCGGCCGTCCATCATGTCCGACGGGGCCACCACCTGGGCACCGGCGGCGGCATGGGACAGCGCCTGCTTGACCAGCGCATCGACGGTGACGTCGTTCTGCACGTAGCCGTCGGCATCGAGGATGCCATCCTGGCCGTGGGTGGTGAAGGGGTCGAGCGCCACGTCGGTGATGATGCCCAGCTCCGGAAAGCGCGCGCGCAGGGCGCGGGTGGCGCGCTGCGCCAGGCCGTCCGGGTTCCACGCCTCTTCGGCGAGCAGCGACTTCTTCTCCAGCGGCGTCACCGGAAACAGCGCCAGCGCCGGGATGCCCAGCGCCACCAGCTCCGCGGCCTCCTCGAGCAGCAGGTCGATGGACAGGCGCTCCACCCCCGGCATCGACGGCACCGCCTCGCGGCGGTTCTCGCCCTCCAGCACGAACACCGGCAGGATCAGGTCGTCGCTGGTCAGCACGTTCTCGCGCACCAGGCGGCGGGAGAACTCGTCGCGGCGGTTGCGGCGCAGGCGGGTGGCAGGGAACAGGCGATTGGCGGGGGTAAAGCTCACGGCGCACTCCAGGGCCCGGGCGACGGGCGCAGCTTGACAGTCTATGAAGCAATTATGACGGAAATGCGACAGCCTCCGGGCACACAGTCCGGGCGTCTGGCATTCCTGGCCGCTACCTTAGCCCGTCGGTGCCCTTATCGGCCACCGACGCATGGCCGCAGTGGCCCGCTTGCAGCTAGGATTGTGGCTAACCGCTTGCGCCTGCGCCGGACGGCCCGCGCAGGCCCACCTGTCCGAGGAGTGCCCGAAATGAACAAGAAGGTTGCCGTGATCCTGTCCGGCTGCGGCGTCTACGATGGCGCCGAGATCCACGAAAGCGTGCTCGCCCTGCTGCGCCTGAGCCAGCGCGGCGCGCAGGTGCAGTGCTTCGCCCCGGATATCCCGCAGCACCACGTGATCAACCACCTGACCGGCGCGGAAAGCGCCGAGAGCCGCAACGTGCTGGTGGAGTCGGCGCGCATCGCCCGCGGCCAGATCCGCGACGTGCGCGAACTGCAGGCCGCCGACTTCGACGCGCTGATCCTGCCCGGCGGCTTCGGCGCGGCGAAGAACCTTTCCGACTTCGCCTTGCGCGGCGCCAGCTGCGCGGTACAGGCCGACGTGCTGGCCGCCGCGCGCGGCTTTGCTGCCGCGCACAAGCCGATCGGCCTGATCTGCATCGCCCCGGCAATGGCTGCGCGCATCTACGGCGCCGGCGTGCAGTGCACCATCGGCCACGACCCGGAGACCGCGGCCAAGCTGGTCGACATGGGCGCCGAGCACATCGACTGCCCAGTGGACGACATCGTCGTCGATGCGCAGCGCAAGCTGGTCACCACCCCGGCCTACATGCTGGCCAAGTCGCTGGCCGAAGCGGCCAGCGGCATCAACAAGCTGGTCGACCGGGTGCTGGAGCTGGCCTGATTGACTCGAGCACTGTAGGGGCGAATGATTTCGCCCCTACAGAGGCCTACTGCGCCGCGCCAGCGCGCTGAGCAGGCGATCGAGGGCATTGGCGAAGGCCTGGCGGTCCTTCTCCGCATAGGCCGCCGGGCCGCCGCCGACCTGGCCCTGCTCGCGCAGGTCGGTGAACAGGTTGCGCACCGCCAGACGCTCGCCCATGTTGCGCTCGTCGAACTCGCGGCCGCGCGGATCCAGCGCGGCCACGCCCTTCTTCACCAGGCGGTCGGCCAGCGGCACGTCGCTGCAGATCACCAGCTCGCCGGGCAGCGCGTGCTCGACCAGATAGTCGTCGGCGGCATCCGGCCCGCTGGGCACCACGATCAGCCGCACGCAGGCGAAGGCCGGCTTGACCTGCGCCTGACCGGCCACCAGCACCACCTCCAGCTTGCGCTTGAGGGCGAACTTCACCACCAGATCCCGCGCTGCCCGTGGGCAGGCGTCGGCATCGATCCACACGCGCATGGTCGCGCTCTCCAAGACTGACAAGACCCGGCATGCTACCGGGTTTCACCACGCCCGCGCGGCTTATACCGCGGAGCCCTGCCCGCGCCGCGCGTCCAGCCAGCTGCGCCCGTAGAACACCGCGATGGCCGCCAGCACCACGGCCTGGGCGCCCAGGCTGAGGGCGTCGGCATGGATGCCAAGCCAGTCCAGCTCGAAGAACGCCAGCGGATGCAGGCCGAGCACCCCGGCCTCCTGCAGCGCGGCCACGCCATGCCCGGCGAACACCACCGACAACGCGCAGAGCAGCACCGCGTTGACCCCGAAGAAGGTCGCCAGCGGTAGCTTGCGCGAGCCGCGCAGGATCACCCAGGCCAGGCCGAACAGCAGCACCAGCGCCGCCCCGGCGCCGGCCAGCACCATGCCGTGGCCAGCCGGGCCGGCCTGCAGCCAGAGGGTCTCGTAGAACAGGATGACCTCGAACAGCTCGCGGTAGATCGACACGAAGGCCAGCACGGCGAAGCCCAGGCGTCCGCCGCCACCGACCAGGCTGCCCTTCACGTAGCCTTGCCAGGCCGCGGCATGCCGGCGGTCGTGCATCCACACGCCGACCCACAGCAGCACCAGGCTGGCGAACAGCGCCGAGCTGCCCTCCAGCAGCTCGCGCTGGGCGCCGCTGACGTCGATCACATAGGCGGCCAGCGCCCAGGTGGCCGCACCGGCGAGCAGCGCCAGCCCCCAGCCGGCATGCACGCTGCGCATGGCCTGCTGCTGGCCGGTGTTGCGCAGGTAGGCGAGGATCGCCGCCAGCACCAGGATCGCCTCCACGCCCTCGCGCAGCAGGATCAGCAGGCTGGAGAAGAAGCTCAGCGAGGCGGACAGGCCATCGCCGTCGAGCAGCCCGGCGCAGCGCGCCAGCTCGGCCTTGGCCGCCTCCAGGCGTTGCGCCGCCTGGGCCAGCGGCAGGCCATCCTGCAGGCCCTGCCGATAGGCCATCAGCGCCCGCTCGGTGGCCTTGCGCTGCTCCGGGGCGACATTGTTCAGCGCGCTCTCCACCAGCTCGAAGCCTTCCAGATAGGCCGCCACCGACAGATCGTAGGCCTCGTCGCGGCGCCCGTCGCGGTAGGCCGCCAGGCTGCTGTCCAGGGTATCGCGGGAGAAGGCGATCAGCTGCTGTGCATCGCGCTGCGGCTGTGGCGGGCGGGCGCGCTGGGCGCGGAAGGCCGCGGCATGCCGGCGGTCGTGCATCCACACGCCGACCCACAGCA
>LNAP01004677.1_pt1 | contig 13276 bp, 9 predicted proteins | sample 602601 | NCBI WGS metagenome assembly LNAP01 (sample SAMN02440304, study PRJNA202911) | soil metagenome | biome: Subtropical and temperate rainforests or woodlands; isolation source: soil samples (1 kg each in a 20% v/v slurry with milli Q water) were... ...
CGCGATCAATGACGCCGGTCGCGTCGAAGTTCGTCCGAACGGTCCGACCAGTTCGCCTATCGACCTCTTCGAGCAAGTCGACCAGCTGCGCAAAAGCGGTTTGTCGTTGCCATTGCTGGTGCGTTTCCCTGACATCCTGCAAGACCGCGTGCGTCAGCTGACCGGTGCGTTCGACGCCAACATCGAGCGTCTGGAATACCAGAGCAAGTACACGGCGTTGTACCCGATCAAGGTCAACCAGCAGGAAGCTGTGATCGAAAACATCATCGCTACCCAGGACGTATCGATCGGTCTGGAAGCCGGCTCCAAGCCTGAGTTGCTCGCTGTTCTGGCGTTGGCGCCGAAGGGTGGCACCATCGTCTGCAACGGTTACAAGGACCGCGAGTTCATCCGTCTGGCGCTGATGGGCCAGAAGCTCGGTCATAACGTGTTCATCGTGATCGAGAAAGAATCCGAAGTCGGTCTGGTGATTGAAGAAGCAGCGGCGCTAAAGGTCAAGCCGCAGGTCGGCCTGCGCGTACGTCTGTCGTCCCTGGCGTCGAGCAAGTGGGCAGACACCGGTGGCGAAAAATCCAAGTTCGGCCTGTCGGCGGCACAACTGCTGTCGGTGGTCGAGCGTTTCCGCGCTGCCGGCCTGGATCAGGGCATTCGCCTGCTGCACTTCCACATGGGTTCGCAGATCGCCAACCTGGCGGACTACCAGCACGGCTTCAAGGAAGCGATCCGTTATTACGGCGAACTGCGCAATCTCGGCCTGCCGGTGGATCACATCGACGTCGGTGGCGGTTTGGGCGTGGACTACGACGGTACGCACTCGCGTAACGCCAGTTCGATCAACTACGACATGGACGATTACGCCGGTGTCGTGGTCGGGATGCTCAAGGACGCGCAGAGCCTGCCGCACCCGAACATCTTCTCTGAAAGCGGCCGCTCCCTGACCGCCCACCACGCCATGCTGGTGGTTCAGGTCACCGACGTCGAGAAACACAACGACGACGTGCCGAAGATCGATAACAAGGAAGAGCTGCCGGAAACCGTGCAGTGGCTGGTTGACCTGCTCGGCCCGACCGATATCGAAATGGTCACCGAGACCTACTGGCGCGCCACGCACTACATGAGCGACGTGGCCACGCAATACGCCGATGGCAAGCTGACCCTGGCGCAAAAAGCCCTGGCCGAGCAATGCTACTTCGCCGTTTGCCGTCGCCTGCACAACTCGTTGAAGGCCCGTCAGCGTTCCCACCGTCAGGTGCTCGACGAACTCAACGACAAGCTGGCTGACAAGTACATCTGCAACTTCTCGGTATTCCAGAGCCTGCCGGACACTTGGGCCATCGGCCAGGTCCTGCCGATTCTGCCGTTGCACCGTCTCGACGAAGAGCCGCTGCGCCGTGCGGTGCTGCAAGACCTGACCTGCGACTCCGATGGCAAGATCAAGCAATACGTCGACGAGCAGAGCATCGAGACCAGCCTGCCGGTTCACGGTTTGAACGACGGTGAAGACTACCTGCTGGGGATCTTCCTGGTGGGTGCTTACCAGGAAATTCTCGGCGACATGCACAACCTGTTCGGTGACACCGACTCGGTGAACATCTACCAGAACGCCGACGGCAGCGTGTACCACGCCGGTATCGAAACCCACGACACCATCGAAGACATGCTGCGTTACGTGCACTTGTCGCCGGAAGAGCTGATGACCCACTACCGCGACAAGTGCGCCAGTGCCCGCATCAGCGCCGCCGAGCGTACCCAGTTCCTCGACGCTTTGCGTCTGGGGCTGACCCGTTCCTCTTACCTGTCTTCTTGAGGTAAGGCTCCGTTCTCATCGGGTTGTCTGAAAATTCTCCGTACAGTGCGGAAATTTCAGATGACCTGGTGCGGGGCTTCTCTTTTTTCAAGTGAAATGAACCACAGACCGGGCTATCCAAGCGATGTGGTCTTCTTTTCACGTAGGTCATTTCCTAAGTTGTATTTCGGCACTCTACTCGGCCATGTCTCTCAGCGAGAATCCCCGGCCGCCCCTCCTGTAGAGAATCGCCGATGTTCGATCCAGTCAACGAGCCGTCATTTCGTCTGGATATAGCGGGTCTTCCCGACCCCTTTGAGGTCTTGGCCTTTACCGGTAGTGAAGCCATCAGCGAGCCCTTTGTGTTCGACGTGGATCTGCTGAACGATGACCCGACGCTGGACCTTGCGAGCCTGCTGTATCGTTCGGCCTTTTTGCACTTCGGGCCCCAGGGGCAGGGTATTCACGGGCAGCTGCTTGGCCTCGTTCAGCTTGGCCATGGCGGTGAGCCCGGGCTATGTCGTGTGCGTCTCGGCCCCAGGCTGGCGTGTCTGGGCCAGCGCTTCAATCAGCGAATCTTCAGCCAGCGCTCGGTGCCGGAGATTCTCGCTCAAGTACTCAAGGAGCACGGCATTGCCGGTAAGGGGCGTCGCTTCGACCTGAGCGGCGATTACCCGCCCCGTGATTTCTGCACGCAGTATCGGGAATCAGACCTGCAGTTTCTCCAGCGTCTGTGTGCCCAGGAACGCCTTCATTACCATTTCGAACACTGCGCACGCGCAGGACACTGTCTGGTTTTCGGTGATGGCCTGGGGCAGTTCAGCCGCAGTGAAGAGAGTGTCTTTGAGGGTGAGAACGAACGGCCAGGTGTGCATCAGTTCAAGCTTCACGGCTGCGGTCAGATCGCCGAAGGCCAGACGAATCTGGCGACGCTGCGCAGCGGTCAACTGATGCCGCTGTCCGGCCACCCGTGTATGGACTGGAATCGTCTCTGGCTACTGACCCATGTCGAGCATCAAGGGGGGCAGGAGCCAGGGTTGCCCTATAGCAATCAACTGCGCGCCGTTGTGCAGGAAGTGCCTTTCGTGGCAGATCATTCGGTCATGAAACCCAGGATGCACAGCCTGCAACGGGCGTGGGTCGTCGAGGTCGATGAGTCTCAACCGGATCTGTCCAGACCGGTAGCGGTGCAGTTTGACTGGCTTTATCAGGGGGAAGGCGCAGCGCCCAGCCATTGCTGGTTGCCGTTGGCTCCCGAGCTGGGAGACGCGGGCAGTCTGCCGTTGTGCGAAGGAACGCAGGTGCTGGTGAGCTTTATCGAAGGCGATCCGGATCAACCCTTGATCAGCGGATTTCTTCCCGGCGCAGCGTCGAGCACAGCGCCAGTCATACCCGACCTGCAACCTCCCTTGGTGACCGATGCGAACCTGGCGCTCGACGGCTTGCTGGGCATGCTGCAATCCAGCGAACCCTTGGTGCTGCTGTGCCTGCTGCCCGGTGGCGGCAGTTTCAGTCATTGCACGCAGTCCTTCTGCACCTGTCGGGCGGCGACGCAGTTTGGCCAGAGCGGTGCGGCATGATCGCCGCTCAGGCGCCCGACTCGACTGCGCAATGGTTGTTGCTCGATATTCCGGGCGAGCCTCAGGCCGGTGCGAATTTGCGGCAACAGTTTACTCATGCCCGATGGTTCCGCCTGTTCGAAGGCACTGAGTTTCACCCGTTGCGTGAGTACGGCCCGGTCTTGGTCGACCTTCGCGAATGCCCTGCACTGACCGAGTTATGCCAAAGTGCGCCACACATCTGGAGCGGATTGCTGCTAGCCAGTGAAGCAACGCCATCGCAGTTGCTGGAGCATTTGCGACGCATGCTCACGGTCACGCTGGGTCTGCATCACCGGGCCTTGTTGAGTTACTACAATCCACACACGGCGAGTTATTTTTTTGATGCCTGCGATGCGCAGGAGTTGAGTCGCTGGCTCGGTCCGATCGATCAGTTGCGCTGGTTCGGTGGCACCTGGGCCGACCGGGCGATAGGCTGTCAGGGCTGGCAGCAGTTGTTCAATCCGCGGCTTGCCGTCCGGCCGCTGGCCATTGAAGAAAACCTCAGCCTGCGTCAGCGAGACACCTTGCAAACCTGCCTGCTGGAACAACACGCCTGGCGCTGGAGCCGATCCACCGGCACCGGTTACAACAGCGTATGGGCTTACTTGCAGGAAGGGCTGGCGCTGGGTTTCAGCGAACGTGCGGTGCTCGATGACTGGTTATGGCTGCGCTTGCAGCATCCCGACGCAGTGGCCGGGCAGCCATTGTCGGGAGCCAGCCAGCAGGAGCGTCTCGATAGCTTGCGCAACCGGTGGCAAAACGATCAACCCTGAACGTGAAGGCCGGCCCTCGTTATCCTTTGAACCAGCCATCGTGCTTGCGCAAGTACCAGGCGAATGCACCAAGGGTCAGGCTGCGCAGCAACATGAACAACAGGAAGGTTATCCACAGTCCATGGTTGCCCAAGCCTTGCAGCGCCCAGGCGAAGGGCAGCAGCAGGATCACCGTCAGCAGCATACCGTTGCGCATTTCCCGGGCGCGGGTGGCGCCAATGAACAGACCGTCGAGCAGGTAGCTCCAGACGGCAATCAGCGGCAGCACCGCGAGGTAAGGCAGGTATAGGAATGCGGTATCGCGCACGCTCTGGATGTCCGTCTGCATCTGGATGAACAGGTGCCCGGCGAACAGAAACAGCAAGGCAAACCCCACACTCGCCAGCAACGACCAACCGCACGCCACCACCAATGAGCGCCGCAGGGCTTCTCGGTCGCGAGCACCGATGGCGTGTCCACACAGGGCTTCTACGGCATGAGCCAGACCGTCCAGCGCGTGGGCGGTCAGCAGCAGACCGTTGAGCAGCAACGCGTTGGCGGCGACCGTGGCATCGCCCAGCCGCGCGCCTTGCACGGTGATCAGGAAAAACACTGACTGCAATGCCAGGCTGCGAATGAAGATGTCGCGATTGACCGCCAGCAATGGGCGCCAGCTCTGCCACAACGCCAGCGCTGCCCAGGCGATATGGCCGGGATAGGCGCGCAGAGCCTTGCGGGTCATGAACAGGCCGATCAGCGCGCCGGTCCACTCGGCGATCACCGAGGCCCGGGCCGCGCCGACCACGCCCCACTCCAGACCGAGTACGAACCACAGGTTCAACGCGATGTTGACCAGATTGGTGCTCAGCAGAATCGCCAGCGGAGCCCGAGCGTTCTGGGTGCCGAGGAACCAGCCCACCAGTGCGTAGCTGGCCAGCGCCGCCGGCAAGCCAAACAGCCGCGTGTGGAAGAACTCGCGGGTGAGCTGATCCAGCTCGGCCGACGGTTGCATGAAGTGCAACGCGACCCCGCTCAACGGCACGCCCACAGCACCCAACACGATGGCCAGGCCCATGGCCAACAACAGACCCTGGAGCAAAATCTGCCGCAATGCTGCGCCATCTCCGCGTCCGGCAGCCTGGGCGGCGAACCCGGTGGAGCCCATGCGCAGAAAGCCCATGGCCCAGGCAAGAAAGGTATACAGACTGGCGCCCACCGCGACGGCGCCGAGTTGATGAGCATGGGGCAAATGGCCGATGACGGTACTGTCGACCAGGGCTACCAGCGGTACGGAAATGTTGGAGAGAATCATTGGGGCGGCTAGCGCCCAGACTCGACGATGGGTCGGACGGTCGCGCCAGTCGGCAATCAGGTTGGACATGCAGGCTCCTTGGGGGCGCCTGCATTGTAGCGGCACATTCGCAATCTACATCGATCCATTGTGGGAGCGAGCCTGCTCGCGATAGCGGACTGACAGTCAACTTGGATGTTGAATGTGCCGGCATTATCGCGAGCAGGCTCGCTCCCACAGGGGATGGTGGTGTTAATGAACAATCCAGCTCAGCAACCACAATCCCAGCAGCAACCAGATAATCCCCATGATGATCGACGCGTTCATGAAGGCGCGGATCGCAGCCCACAGCAACATCAGCCCGATGATCAGCGTGATGATGCTGATGATCGAAGTGTCCATGCCCAGCGCCTGGGCCAACCCTTCGACAAAATTGCTGCCGGCGTTGCTCAACAGGTTGAACAGACCACTGAGGGCATCGATGATGAACCGGATGGCCGAACCGATTATCTGGCCGAGCCATTCGAAAAAGCTTTCTACCTGCATGTGTACGTCCTGATGGAGTGGTGGCGTGGTTGCCGGATCCGAGCATTGGGCTATTGATCGTGCTGCCGAGTTCCCGACCGTCCAAGTATGGCGCAAACATCTCTGTAGCAGCTGCCGAAGGCTGCGTTCGGCTGCGAAGCAGTCGTCAAACCGGAAATTGCGGTACGTCAGGCAGAGCGCGTCAGCCATATTCACGACTGCTGCGCAGCCGAACGCAGCCTTCGGCAGCTGCTACATAGATCTTGCCTTCACCCGCCATCCCCCTGAAGCTATACGCCTCCAGGAGAGCCCGATGAACCTTGTTGAACTGACCGAACGCCTGCACGCCATTCGCGACCGCAATGACTGGCGGCAATTTCACAGCCCGAAAAACCTGGCCATGGCCGCGAGCGTGGAAATGTCCGAGCTGGTGGAGATTTTCCAGTGGTTGACCGAAGACCAGTCACGCCAGTTGCCGGCGGACAAGCTTGCCCATGTCGGGCAGGAAGTCGGCGACATCGTGTTGTATCTACTGCTGCTGTGCAGCGAGTTGGGGTTGGACATGAATGAAGTGGTGCGCAGCAAGCTTGCGGACAGCGAACGGCGGTTCAGCTGATGAGCGACCGTCATTTCGATCAACTGGCGACCCGTTTCGCCGAAAAAATCTACGGTGGCGCCAAAGGTGCGATCCGGCTCGCGGTGCTGCAAGCCGACCTGGCCGACACCCTGCCGGACCGACCGTTGCGCGTCCTGGACATCGGCGCCGGCCTGGGCCACATGTCGTTGTGGCTGGCCGAGCGCGGTCATCAGGTGACCCTCGCCGAGCCCGCCGAACCGATGCTTGAAGGCGCCCGCCAACGCTTCGCCGAAGCCGGGCAGACGGCGACGTTCATCCAGGCGCCGTGGCAGGATCTGCTCGGTCAGCTCACTGAACCTTACGATCTTGTGCTGTGCCACGCCGTGCTGGAATGGCTGGCTGAACCCCATGCGATTTTGCCGGTGCTGCATCAGTTGACGAAGCCGGACGGCTGGTTGTCCCTGGCGTTCTACAACCGCGATGCGTTGATCTACCGCAACTTGCTAAAGGGTCATTTCCGCAAGATGCGCAAGAACGATATGGCCGGCGAAAAGCAGAGCCTGACGCCGCAGCAGCCACTGGATCCACGGGAACTGGCGGCGCAACTTGAGAGCATGTGGCAGGTCGAAACCCAGAGTGGGGTGCGGGTTTTTTATGACTACATGCCAGTGGAATTCCAGGCCCGCGTCGAACTGCCGGACTTGCTGGAAATGGAACTGGCCCACCGCCGTCACCCAAGTTTCGCCGGGCTTGGGCGCTACCTGCACTGGATCTGTCGGCCGATCTGAGCGGAGCGAAAAATGAACAGTCGTTCAGGGTTACTGGTGATCTGTCTCGGGTTGGGGGCCTGTCAGGGCAGCAACCCTTATGTCGCGACGTCCAATCCTCTGCCGCCGGCACCGCCTCAGGCTGCCACCACCTTCGACCGCAGCGCCTACCCGGCACCGCCACGCGATTACGGCCGCTATCGCAGCTGGGCCTGGCTCAACGGACGCCTGCCACCGGGCACGGCCTGGGCCGACTCGGCGCAGGTGGCTGAAGCGGTCAGTAATGCCCTCGATCAACGCGGCTTGCGCCCACTGCACGACAACCGCCCGGCGGACCTGTTGGTCAGCGCCGACCTGCATCTGGAAACCCGCTTGCGTCAGGTTCAGGACGACTATGGTTACGGTGGGGGTTATTACGGCGGCGGTTACAACCGCTACGGCAGCGGTTACGGCATGTACAACACGGTGCCGGTCATCCGCACTTATCAGGTACAAGTCGTGGTGGTGCGTGTCGAACTGTTCGACGCAAGCACCGGCCAGCCGGTATGGAGTGCCAGTGCCGAAACCAGCAACCAAGGCAATCAGAGCGAGCGTGCCGATGCCATACGCGAAGCTGTCGAAAAGGCTATGTCGGCGTATCCTCCTAGTTAGCTTCCCGTACAGGAAGCCTCCCGCAGGTGCATGTCTTCTATCGGAGAAAAATCATGTTCCGCCGTCTCGCTTTACTGGCCATGGCCGCGCTGCTCACTGCCTGCGCCGCCAACCAGGTCAATCATGACTTCGATGCCAGCCGCGACTTTGCCGCCTATCGTAGCTGGAGCTGGAAAGAGCCCGCCGTGCAATACCGTCCCGATGATCCACGGATCAAGAGTGACCTGACCGAACAACGCATTCGCCAGTCCGTTGCCGATCAGCTGGATCAGCGCGGTTTGCGTCCGGCCGCCGCCGGCGCCAGTCCGGATCTGAGGGTGCAGGCCTACCTGATCGTCGAAGATCGTCAGCAGCAGGTGACCACTCACTATGGCGGTGGTTATGGTGGCCCATGGTACGGCTACTGGGGCGGGCCGATGTACAACGAGACGCGCAACATCAGCTACAAGGTGGCGACCATTCAGGTCGACCTGCTCGATGGCAAGGACGGCAAACTGGTGTGGCGCGGCAGCGACGAGCAGACGCTCAGTCGCACACCGAACCCGCAGGATCGTAGCAATAAAATCCACGAGACGGTCGGGCGGATATTGGCCAACTATCCACCGCGCTAAACCCTGAACTAACCAACACCACAGCCCCTGTAGGAGCGAGGCTTGCCCGCGAAGAACGATAACGCGTAATGACTGAAAAACTGCGGTGTTTTCTTCGCGGGCAAGCCTCGCTCCTACAGGATCTTCGTCGCCATACAAGCCCACAATAAGCCCATTCCCACATTGGGTTTTTGTTGTCTTGGATGGCGAGTTGCCAGCAATCTGGCCAACCCTTGTCTACACTGCTTCTCACCAATGGAGGTAACCCTCGCCAGTGCGCCGGCAAAGGAGTGCGCCATGTCTCCCTGCTTGCAGTTTCGTAGCCCGGCCCGGCAACGGGGAGCGATCGGTTTGATGGCGGTGCTGACCCTGGGCATGGCCTTGGTGTTCTTGCTGGTCGTGGTCGATAGCGGCCGCCTGTACCTGGAAAAACGCAGCTTGCAACGGGTGGCGGATATGGCCGCGCTGGAGGCTGCCACGCGTAACGGTGATTGCGCCGTGGGTGCCACCGCTACCGCCTATGCCACCGCCAGTGCAAGCCGCAACGACTTCACCCTTCCTGACTCCACCCGCAGCTTGGCGGTAGCCTGTGGCACCTTGAGTCTGGACGCCAATAATCTTCGGGTTTTTACGGCTGATCCGAGCAGCAGCGAAGCCATTCGGGTGACCGTCAGCCATTCGATCCTGCAGAGTTTTGCCGGTGGTATTGGTGCCGTGTTCGGCGGTGCTCCAGCCGGTGCGACCCTCAACCTGACCGCGACCGCCGTCGCAGCGTTGCCACCTCCGCTGGCATCGCTGGCCATTCGCAGTACGGTGCTGACTATCGATACCAGCAAGTCGGCCACCCTTAATGCGCTGTTCGGTGGTTTGTTGGGCGGCAGTCTGAACCTCTCCGTGGCGGGTTGGGAGGGGTTGCTGAACAGCAATATCAGCCTGCTCGGTTACCTCGATCGACTGAAGGTAGACCTCGGCGTCAACGCCGCCGGGTATAGCCAGGTATTGGGCACTTCGGTGGCCGTCAGCCAGTTGATCCAGACGGCCGTCAACGTGCTGGACCCCGGTGGCACTCTCGGCGCGACGGCGACCATCGTCGGTCTGCAAGCACTCAAGGTTGCCGCAGGCTCCACGACCGTGGTGCTGGGCAATTTGTTGCACGTCGAGAATGGCAGCAACATGTCGGCGTTCGCGACAAACGTGAGCGTGTTCAACCTGATCGAAGGCATCGTGCAACTGGCCAACAAGCAAAACGGTCTGGTGGCGACGCTGCCGATCGATCTGGCGGGGCTGGCACAAATCACGGCCCGGGTGCAGGTCTTGGAGCCGCCGCAACTCTCGGCAATAGGCAATCCGAAAAACGCGGCGCTGGATCCACTGGGCCCCAATCGGATCTACGTGAGAACCGCGCAGGTTCGCACATTGCTGTCGATCGACTTGCCGGCACTCGACGCCATCGTGGCGCTGGTCAATGCGGTAACCGATCTGGCAGGACCGCTGACCAACACCCTCAACGCCTTACTCAATCTCAACCTGGTGGCGGTGCTCAATTCACTGACGTGTGCCTTGGGCGTGCCCTGCCAGACACCCGATATCATCGTGTTGCCGGGGCCCATACGGCTCGACGTGGCGCTGGAGGTCGCCAGCGCCAGCAGTTACGTCACGGCCTACAGCTGCGTCAGTAACACCAATAAAACCCTGACCACCAACACCAGTACATCGCTGGTGAACCTGAAAATCGGCCGGATCGATGCGGCCAGCATGTTCGGCAGCAACACCACACCGCCGACGGTCACGGTGCAGCCGTTGAAGGTGATCGATATCGGGATCAAAACCTGTCACCGGATTCTGTTTTTGCCCATTACCTGCGATCCGCGTGTGCCCGGCGTCGGTGGCGGCATTGATATCGTTGCCGACACCAGCGTGGCGGCGAACGCCAACATTTCCCACGTGTACTCCGCACCACCGGCCAGCAGCCTGCCGGAAATCAATCAGCCACCGTTCTACTACGCGTTCACCACCAGCAGCATCGTCAGCAGTCTGCTCAATACGCCGCTTAATATTCACGTGGACATGTATGGCCCGTCGGGCAGTCTCGTCAGCGGTCTGGGGACGATCCTGAGCAGCGTCACTACCTTGTTGGTCAGCGCGATCAACAGCGTGCTCAGCCCGTTGCTCGACAGCTTGATCAACACCTTGCTGTTAAGCCTTGGGATCGATTTGAACAAGGTCGACGTCGGCGCCAACCTCAGCTGTCACTCGGGGCGCGCGACGCTGGTGATCTGATCGTCTGTGGCAATCGGCAACTCGATACAAAACCGCGCGCCCTCGGTCGAGTTTCTTACACTCAACTTACCGCCCATGTTTTCGACGATGCCGTAACTCACCGATAACCCGAGCCCGGTGCCGACTCCCACCGGTTTGGTGGTGAAGAAGGGTTCGAAAATCCGCTCCAGCAGCCGTGGATCGATACCGCCGCCGTTATCCTCGACCCACAGTCGCACCGAGTATTCATCACGTTCGGCGTACACCGAGATCCACGGTTTGAACTCCCGGTCGGCTTTGCGCTTGCTCAGCAGCGCATCCCTTGCATTGACCATCAGATTGATCAACACCTGTTCCAGCTGATCGACGTAACCACGCACCTGCACCTCGAATCCGGTCTGGCTGACCCGCAGCTCGACCCCTTTGCCGCGCATGCCTTCGGACAGCAGTGACAGCGTGCCCTCGATGGCTTGCGCCGGATTGAACGGGTGTTGCTCGATCTCCGAGCGCCGACCGAATACCCGCATGTGATCCACCACCCGCGCGGCGCGCTGGACTTGCGCATCGATGCGGTTGAGCTTGTCTGTCAGGTAATCGATTTGCGCATCACCATTGCTCAGGCGCTTGAGCACATTGACGATGGCCATGCGCATCACATTCAGCGGCTGATTGATTTCATGGGCCAGCCCGGTGGCCATTTCGCCAAGGGTGGCCATTTTCGCGCTCTGGGTCAGCTGTTGCTGGGCGCGTCGGACTTCGGTGTTGTCACGGCCCACGGCTTGAATCTCCAGCAAGCGACCTTGCTCGTCGAACACCCCGCGATCCGACCAGACCCACCAGGCGTGTTCCCGTCCCGGCAGTTGCAGGTTGATTTCCGCGGTGCTGACCGGGAACTCCGGGCTCAGTCGACTGAGCCGCTGGAGGAACGCTTCGCGCTGTTCCGGCGACATCCAACTGCCCAGATTCACTCCCGGCAGCTTCTCGGGCTGGCATTCCAGATAGGTCGCCAGCGGGCGGTTGCCGAAGGTCAGCGTCAGGTCTGGAAGGTAACGGCAGATCATCGCCGGGGAATCTTCCACCAGGATCCGATAGCGCTCTTCACTCTGTTTTACTTGCTCGGCGGCCAGGGTCGCTTCGGTGACATCCAGCCACAGCCCCACAGCTTCCACCGGCAGCCCGAGGTCATCGCGCAGCAGTTTGGCTTCGTCCAGCAGCCAGTGGTAATCGCCGCGACTGTCGCGCAGCCGATAACGGGCACGCACCGAACCTTCGCGCAGCAGTTGCCGGGTGCGCTCGAAATAGCCGTCACGGTCCTCGGGGTGGACCCGTTCCACCAGCGCGCCGGCGGCACAATCGGCGAGCGACCAACCGAGTAGCGGTAACAGGCTGTCGCTGAAAAATGTCGGTTGCAGCGCACCTTCGACATAGCGCTGTACGTAGATCACCGCCGGCGCACTGGCGATCAGGTTGTCCAGCCGGGCATGGGCGGCAGCGGCGTTCTGCTCCTGATTTTTGATGTCGCTGATGTCGAGCATGAAACCCACCAGTCGCCGGTTTCTGCCGATGCCCAGGGCCTGACCTTGCAGTCGATACCAGATCGGCGTTTGTGCCGCGTCGGGACGATGCAGGCGTACGCACAGCAGCAACGGCGCGCCCTCATCCTGCAAGGTTTGCAGGCGAATCGTCAGCTCTTCACGGTCGGCGGGGTGGATTTGTTCGAGCCAGTCGTGCAGCGGCAAACGAGTACTCGCAAAGTTCAGCATGCTTGCCAGCGATGGCGCCAATTGCACCTCGGCGTTGTCACTGAAGACCTCCCACCAACCGGTGCCGAGCAAGGCTTGCAGAGACTCCAGCCGCTCCAGTTGCAGATGGTGCTGATGCTCGTGCAAGCGCTCAAGCAGCGGGCCGGCCAGGGCGGCGGTGAGTTGCAACCAGTCGCGCTCGCTCAGATCCGGGGCACGCTGTTGCACCGGGTAGAAACCACAGAGCAGCCAGGCCACCACGCCCTGGGCATTGTGGTAAGGCACTGCGAACCCTTCGGCATTGCCGAAGATGCCTTGCAGGCGCGGGTGTTCGCTGGGAATCAGTTGCTGAGGGGCGGAGCCATTCAAACTGTCGAGACCGGTGCCCAGGCGTTGGTCGATTTCCCACAATAGGGGGGCATCGAAGGCTGCGTAATGTTGGTGAATCAGCCAACCCTCGGCCTGTTCATCGAGCAAAGCCATGGCGATGCAGGGGATCTGAAAGCGCTGGGCCAGACCTTGCAGTTGCTCCGCCAGCACCTCGGGCAAGCGCGTCAGGCTGCACAGGCGCAACTGTTCACTGACCTGCGCCGCGAGTAACTGGCATTGTTCACGGTAGCGTGCTTGTCGACGTTCGAGCAGCAGGTCGCCGATGTCGATCAACTGCAACAGCCAGTTTTCGCCCAACGGCTGCACCCAGCCACGCAGATGCAGCGGTTGTTCGCCGAGGCTGAA
>LNAP01006550.1_pt1 | contig 13274 bp, 11 predicted proteins | sample 602601 | NCBI WGS metagenome assembly LNAP01 (sample SAMN02440304, study PRJNA202911) | soil metagenome | biome: Subtropical and temperate rainforests or woodlands; isolation source: soil samples (1 kg each in a 20% v/v slurry with milli Q water) were... ...
GAATCGGGTATACTCCCGCTCTTTAAATCGCAGCCCAAGTAACAGGTGAATTTCGTGAGCCAGCCTACGCCAGCCGTGCGTACCTTCCAAGACTTGATCCTCGCCCTCCAGCAGTACTGGGCCGAGCAAGGTTGTGTGGTACTTCAGCCCTACGATATGGAAGTAGGCGCCGGCACTTTCCACACCGCTACATTCCTGCGGGCCATCGGCCCGGAAACCTGGAACGCCGCTTATGTGCAGCCCAGTCGGCGCCCGACTGACGGCCGCTACGGCGAAAACCCGAACCGTCTGCAGCATTACTACCAGTTCCAGGTGGTATTGAAGCCGAACCCGGACAACTTCCAGGAGCTGTACCTCGGCTCGCTGAAACATGTCGGCCTCGACCCGTTGGTCCACGACATCCGTTTCGTCGAAGACAACTGGGAATCGCCGACCCTGGGCGCCTGGGGCCTGGGCTGGGAAGTCTGGCTGAACGGCATGGAAGTCACGCAGTTCACCTACTTCCAGCAAGCGGGCGGCATCGAGTGCTACCCGGTGACCGGCGAGATCACCTACGGTCTCGAGCGCCTGGCCATGTACCTGCAAGGCGTGGATTCGGTCTACGACCTGGTGTGGGCAGACGGCCCGTTCGGCAAAGTGACCTACGGCGATGTGTTCCACCAGAACGAAGTGGAGCAGTCGACCTATAACTTCGAACACGCCAACGTCGAGAAGCTGTTCGAACTGTTCGACTTCTATGAAAGCGAAGCCAAGCGCCTGATCGAACTGGACCAGCCGCTGCCGTTGCCGAGCTATGAAATGGTGTTGAAGGCGTCCCATACCTTCAACCTGCTGGACGCCCGCCGCGCCATCTCGGTGACCGCGCGCCAGCAATATATTCTGCGTGTTCGCACCCTGGCGCGTTCCGTCGCCCAAGCCTACCTGCTGGCTCGCGCCAAGCTGGGCTTCCCGATGGCAACCCCGGACCTGCGTGATGAAGTGTTGGCTAAGCTGGAGGCTGCACAATGAGTGCTCAAGATTTTCTGGTTGAACTGGGCACCGAAGAGCTGCCACCCAAGGCACTGAACACCCTGGCCGATGCGTTCCTGGCCGGTATCGAAAAAGGCCTGCAAAGCGCCGGCCTGAAGTTCGAGGCGAAAAAAGTCTACGCCGCGCCGCGTCGCCTGGCGGTGTTGCTGACCGCGCTGGAAACCCAGCAGCCGGACCGCAGCATCAACCTCGACGGCCCGCCACGCCAGGCCGCCTTCGACGCCGAAGGCAACCCGACCCAAGCAGCGCTGGGCTTTGCCAAGAAGTGTGGCGTCGAGCTGAGCGAGATCGACCAGAGCGGCCCGAAACTGCGTTTCAGCCAGGTCATCAAAGGCAAGCCGACCGCCAGCCTGTTGCCGACCATCGTCGAAGACTCCCTGAACGACCTGCCGATCCCCAAGCGCATGCGCTGGGGCGCGCGCAAGGAAGAGTTCGTGCGTCCGACCCAGTGGCTGGTGATGCTGCTCGGTGACCAGGTCATCGATTGCACCATCCTTGCCCAGAAAGCCGGCCGCGATTCCCGTGGTCACCGCTTCCACCACCCGCAAAGCGTGCGTATCACCGCGCCGGCCAACTACCTCAACGACCTGCGCGCCGCCTATGTGCTGGCCGACGCCAACGAGCGTCGCGAGCTGATCAGCAAGCGCACCGAAGAGCTGGCCCGCCTGCAGGAAGGCACCGCCATCGTGCCGCCAAGCCTGCTGGACGAAGTGACCGCCCTGGTTGAATGGCCGGTGCCGCTGGTGTGCTCGTTCGAAGAACGCTTCCTCGATGTGCCGCAAGAAGCGCTGATCACCACGATGCAGGACAACCAGAAGTACTTCTGCCTGCTGGACGTGGACGGTAAGTTGCTGCCGCGCTTCATCACCGTGGCCAACATCGAAAGCAAGGACCCGCAGCAGATCATCGCCGGTAACGAAAAAGTCGTGCGCCCGCGCCTGACCGACGCCGAGTTCTTCTTCAAGCAAGACAAGAAGCAGAAGCTCGAAGACTTCAACCTGCGCCTGCAAAACGTGGTGTTCCAGGAAAAACTCGGCAGCGTCTACGACAAGGCTGTGCGCGTTTCCAAACTGGCCGCCTACATTGCCCCGCGCATTGGCGGTGACGCTGCCTGGGCTGCGCGCGCCGGCCTGCTGTCCAAGTGCGACCTGGCCACCGAGATGGTCGGCGAGTTCCCGGAAATGCAAGGCGTTGCCGGTTACTACTACGCCCTCAACGACGGCGAGCCGGACGATGTCGCCCTGGCCCTGAACGAGCAGTACATGCCGCGCGGTGCCGGCGCCGAATTGCCGACCACCCTGACCGGTGCGGCCGTGGCCATTGCCGACAAGCTGGATACCCTCGTCGGGATCTTCGGCATCGGCATGCTGCCTACCGGCAGTAAAGACCCGTATGCCCTGCGCCGTGCGGCCCTGGGCGTGCTGCGGATCCTGATCGACAAGAAGCTCGACCTCGACCTGACCCAGGCCGTGGTGTTCGCAGTCGGCCAGTTCGGCGGCAAGGTCAAGCAAACCGGCCTGGCCGAGCAAGTGCTGGAGTTCGTGTTCGACCGCCTGCGTGCGCGTTACGAAGACGAAGGCGTGGACGTTTCGGTGTACCTGTCGGTACGTGCCCTGCAACCGGGTTCGGCGCTGGACTTCGACCAACGCGTGCAAGCCGTGCAGGCCTTCCGCAAACTGCCGGAAGCCGACGCCCTGGCTGCCGTGAACAAGCGCGTGTCGAACCTGTTGAGCAAGGCCGACAACCTCGGCAATGCCGATGTCGACCCAGGCCTGTTCGCCGATGCCAAGGAGTTCTCGCTGAACTCGGCCATCGCCAAGGCGGAAAATGCGGTGAAACCGTTGATCGCCGAACGCAACTACGCCGAAGCACTGGCGCGCCTGGCCACCTTGCGCGAGCCGGTGGATGCGTTCTTCGAAGCGGTGATGATCAATGCCGAAGATGCCGGCGTGCGGAAAAACCGCTACGCCATGCTGGCGCGTTTGCGCGGTCTGTTCATCAACATCGCTGACATTTCCGTATTGGGCTGATCATGTTGAAACTGCTGATTCTCGATCGGGACGGGGTGATCAATTACGACTCCGACGCTTACATCAAGTCGGTGGAGGAATGGATCCCACTGCCCGGCGCGATCGAGGCCATCGCGCAGTTGAGCAAGGCCGGCTGGACGGTGGCCGTCGCCACCAACCAGTCCGGCATCGCCCGCGGCTACTACGACATCGCTACCCTGGACGCCATGCACGCGCGCTTGCGCACGTTGGTGGCGGAGCAGGGCGGTGAGGTGGGGCTGGTGGTGTACTGCCCCCACGGGCCGGATGAGGGCTGCGATTGCCGCAAACCCAAGCCTGGCATGTTCAGAACATTACAACGTGCCCCTGGCTGGGCTATGGTTCGTCGGGGACAGCCTCGGTGACCTGGAGGCGGCCAAAGCCGTCGACTCTCAGCCAGTTTTGGTAAAGACCGGGAAAGGCGAAAAGACCCAGGCGAAAAACCTGCCGGTAGGCACCTTGATTTTTGACGATCTGGCGGCGGTTGCCGCAGAACTTATCAACAACTAGCCGCCCTCGACTGCCTGACCAAGGACTGTTCGGGAGTGCGCCTTCAACAGGCGGGCTGTGTCCCGCAACGGTAAATGCCGCCATGTCGATTTTGCAGGCCATCAGAACCTTCTTCTTTTACCTGCTGTTGGGCACCAGTTCGTTTCTCTGGTGCACCCTGAGCTTTTTTATCGCGCCTTTTCTGCCGTTCAAGGCGCGCTATCGCTTCATCAACGTCTATTGGTGCCGCTGCGCGCTGTGGCTGACCAAGGTGTTCCTGAACATCCGCTTCGAGGTCAAGGGCGCGGAAAACGTCCCGGATCAGCCCTGCGTGATTCTGTCGAACCACCAGAGCACGTGGGAGACGTTCTTCCTCTCGGCGTACTTCTCGCCCCTGAGCCAAGTGCTCAAGCGCGAGCTGCTGTATGTGCCGTTCTTCGGCTGGGCGATGGCGATGCTGCGCCCGATCGCCATCGACCGCGACAACCCCAAGGCGGCGCTCAAGCATGTGGCCAAAAAGGGCGACGAGCTGCTCAAGGACGGCGTCTGGGTGCTGATCTTTCCGGAAGGTACGCGTGTGCCCTACGGCACCGTCGGCAAGTTCTCACGTGGCGGCACGGCATTGGCCGTCAACGCCCACCTGCCTGTGTTGCCGATTGCACATAATGCCGGCAAGTACTGGCCAAAAACCGGTTGGGCAAAACGTGCAGGCACCATCACCGTGGTGATCGGGGAACCGATGTACGCCGAAGGTGAAGGGCCGCGTGCAATTGCCGCACTGAATGACCGCGCCGCCGCCTGGAATGAAGCCCAGCAACGCGCCATGGGTTCGCTGCCGCCGGAGCCGGTGGCGGTGGACACACCGGTGGCCTGATCATCTGTGGATAACCTGTGTACGGTTTGTTGGCAAAATGGCATTTTCTCTTCATAACAAGATGATTTTATTAGATATTTCCTGATCTCATAAAAATACTAAAAACGTGCATAAGTTTTTTTTGGATAAAAAAACCGGTCCTTGAGACCGGTTTTTTATACACAGCGCAAAAGCACGTGTTGTCAGTCTTCCAACTGGGGCAGCTGCAGGGTGAATGTGGTGCCCTTGCCCACCACGCTTTCGCAACAGATACGGCCACCGTGCCGCTCCACAACGGCCTTGACCATGGTCAGGCCCAACCCAAGGCCTTCGCTGCCTTGGGCGGAATCGAAGCGGCGGTACTGGCTGAACAGTTCCGGCAAGTCCTTTGCCGCAATGCCCGGGCCCTGGTCGCTGATGCGACACTCCAGCCAACCTTGCGCGCTGCCGTGGCTCAACCTCACGGTGGTGCCGGCCGGCGAGTATTTGATCGCGTTCTCCAGCACGTTGAACAACGCGCGGGTGAGCAGGGATTGATCGGCCGACACCATGCCTTCATCCGCTTCATCCAGGTCGTGGATCAACTGGATGCCCTTGAGCTGCGCAATCACCGCCACCTGATCGAACGCATCCATCACCAGCATGGCAAACAGGCTTGGCTGGAAGTGGTAGCCGTCAGCCTCGGCTTTCGCCAGTTGTACGAACGATTCGGTGAGGCTCAAGGCGCGTCGAACCTGCTGCTCGATCTGGGCAAACACCGGCGACTCCGCGTTATGCACATCCAGCAATGCGAGGATCGCCGAGTGCGGCGCGCGCAGGTCGTGGGACAGGAAGCGCAGCATGGTTTCGCGGTGTTGCTGGGCTTCGCGCTCCTTGCTCAAGTCGGTCAGGCTGAGCAGCCAGCCGAGGGCGACATCGCCTTCGGCGGGCAGCAAGGGTGCGATTTCCATGCGCAGGCTGCGTTGGTGGATGTCCCGGAACTCGACGATTTCCAGGGCGGACAAGGCAGGGCGCACGCCGTTATGCAGGGGTGGATAACCCAGGTCGGCGAGCTGCTCGAGCAGGTTTTGGTTGACCAGATCATTGCCGAATACGTCGCGGGCAATACGGTTGGCCAACAGGATGTTGCCCCGCGGGTCGGTGATCAGGGTCGCCACCGGGAGGCATTCGAGGCCATCGGCCATGAAGCGTCGGGTGTCACGGGTGCGGCTGACGGCCTGCTCCAGGGCAAAGATGCGCCCTTGCAACACATCGCCTTTGTTCGCGGGCGCTCGGCGGCGTTCGGGCAGCACCTTGGGTTCGTTGTCCAGGCGCGCCAGTTCCCAGCCAAAGTAGGCAAGGATCACGCTCAGGCGGCGCCAGTTCCAGATCAGGTAGCTGAGCAACATACCGATCAGGCAGGCCGCGGGCGACCACCAATGGCCAAGGCGTAACAGCGCCCACGCGCCGAGCAACGCGCCGGCCATGCAACCCAAGGTCATCCACAGCGCGTAGCGTGGGCGGTACAGCAAAAGGCCGAGCAACAACGCCACCCAGGCCGTGGCGATCAGTGCCGCGAGCCAGCCGGGGAGGTCGACGATGCTGCGCTCCTGCAGCAAGCCGTTGAGCACATTGGCCTGGATTTCCACACCGGCGGTGGTATCCGGAGTGGAGGAGAGCGGCGTCACAAAACGGTCCCCCAGCCCATAGGCGCTGGCGCCCACCAGGATCAGGCGGTCGCGCAGCAATTCGGCCGGCACTTCGCCGTGCAATACGCTGGCGTAGGACACACTGGGAAACCCATGCGGCTCAGACGTGGACGGGACGCGAACTCTATATTCCCGATGCCAGCGCTGACTGTTGGGTTGTTCGCTGCGTCCCGGCATTTGCGCGGTTTGCCCACTCAACGTATACGCCAGCCATGCCAACTGCGGCAGGGTGTTCCCAGGCGGGCCTTCACGCAGATACAGGCTGCGGACGGCACCGTCGCTGTCTGCTTCGACGTTGATATGGCCCAGCCCCTTGGCGCAATTGAGCAGCGGCAACAGTTGTTCGCCCGGCTGGCTCGCGCCGCCATCACGTTCCAGGGGAAGCAAAACATTCCCGGCGTTGCACACGGCATTGGCCAGGCGCAGGTCATCCGTGGCGTTGCGCGGCTCACTGAAGATCACATCGAACAAGATACCCGCGGGTTGGGCAGCGCTCAGACGGTTGATGACGTCGGCATGCAGGCTGCGCGGCCATGGCCATTGGCCGAGCTTTTTCAGGCTCTGGTCATCGATGGTCACCAGCAAAATGCGTGGATCGACCGGCAGAGGGGTCAGGCGGCGCAGGTCGTCATACAGCGGGTTATTGAAGGCCAGGCCCGCACTTAAGGACAAATATGCAGTAAAGGGCAGCAACACCAGGCCAATCCACAGCCACTCCCGAAACAGACCATGGAACAACAACTGCGCCTGGGTGGGCTGGCGTTTTTCGGCCTTGCGCCACAGCATCACAGGGCGACCGCCAGGAACCCGCACCGCTGCTGAAAATGGACAGTTGAAGATGTCATAGACCCGGTTTCTCCCTCCAGGTGGTGCGCGGTGTGGTGCTGAACCCAGTGAAGCTCATTTTGATCGCCCCGGGGTTTTTCCTGAGTGCGTTCGTTGAAACATACCGTACATCGGGGCGCAGTATCAGCTACCCGCACGGCTATGCAATGCCAGCGGCACTGATCCTTTTCCTTACGCGCGGGAGTCGGTATCTTTCCCCCTGAGTCGCATGGTTTTTCAAAGCGTTAACGGCCCTTTGATATCAGCGTACCGAGAGATCCAAAGGGTCGTTGAATCTGAGCACAATTCTTCAGATTCAATGACTGGCATCTGCGCAGCAAGGACGCCCGCTCTTCGACCGGCCGACAGCTGAAATATTTCCAAGTAGAAAGGACCCACCCATGCGTGTCGCAATACTGGATGACGAACCCGCTGAATTGCAGCGGGTGGAACAGACACTGCGACAGATCCCCAGCAACCTGGAACAGCCCTGGTCTGTGCATTGCTTCGAACGCGGTGAAGACCTGCTGCGCCAACTGCGCCGGGAAACCTTCGACCTGCTGATCCTCGACTGGCAGCTGCCCGACATCAGCGGCATCGCCTTGCTGCGCTGGACCCGTGAACACATGGAATCGCCTCCGGCGGTGATCATGCTCACCAGCCGCGATGCCGAGAGCGATATCGTCACCGCCCTGAACAGCGGCGCCGACGATTACGTCAGTAAACCCTTTCGCCCGAATGAACTCAAAGCCCGGGTCAACGCCGTCCTGCGCCGCCACGGTCTGCAAAAGTCGGCAACGTCTGAAGTGCAAAGTTTCAACGACCTGACCTTTGACGACGCCGAACTGACCGTCACCCGCGCGGGCAAACCGATCAACCTGACCGAACGTGAATACCGCCTGGCCAGCTGCCTGTTCGCCAACCTGGCGCGGCCGTTGTCTCGCGAGTATCTGTATGAGCGGTTCTGGAGCCATGAAGAAATGGTCTCGTCGCGGCCGCTGGACACACATATCTATCGGCTGCGGAACAAGCTGGGGTTAACCGCGGATCGGGGTTGGCAGTTGTTGACGATCTATGGATACGGCTACCGGTTGGAGAGTGTGGCGGCCGCCTCAGCGGGTTAAAAATGCCGATGTTCCACGTGGAGCATTTGGCTTTATTGATGCAGAGGGACGTGGCGGCTATCCAAATACGGCCGCATCAATGCCTCGAACCACTCGTGGAACACATCCAGTCGCTGCGAACGCTGCCGGCGGTGCGGGTAGAGCAGGGATACCGGCATCGAAGCGGCACAGTAACTCGACATGACCTCCACCAGTTGTCGTGAGTCCAGCAGGTGTTGGACGTCAAAGCGCGGGATCTGGATCAACCCCAACCCTGCAAGGCAGCAAGCGATATAGCTTTCGGCATTGTTCACGATCACCCGGCTCGGCACGTCGAACCGCTGCACGCTGCCGTCGCCGGACAGGTATTCCCAAGGCAGTTCCTTGCCCGACTTCGGCGACGCATAGCCGATGGTCCAATGTCCGTCGAGTAGCTGCGCAGGCTGCTGAGGCTCTCCATGCTCAAGCAGATAGGCCGGGCTCGCACAATTGATCAAGGCAATCTGACCCAGCGGCCGCACCACAAGACTGCTGTCATGCAGCGCGCCAACGCGCACCGCGCAGTCCACACCTTCCTGCACCAGATCGATGGCCCGGTCGGTCGAACCCAAAATCAATTGAAGCAGGGGATGACAACGCAACAGGCCGGGCAGCGCTGGCGCGATGACGCGGCGGGCAATGCGGCTGGGCACATCGATGATCAGCCGGCCGGAGACTTGCCGCTGGCTGGCCTGGAATAATTGGTCGATGTCTTCGACGTTGCACAACACCGGGCGCACACGGCTGAGCAATTGCTCCCCATCGGGTGTCAGCCGTACCTGCCGCGTCGTGCGATGCAGCAGGCGCACGCCCAGTTGAGCCTCTAACTGCTGGATGGCCGCAGACACCGACGCTCGTGGCATCTCCAGCGCGTTGGCAGCTTTGATGAAGCTGCCCATCTCGGCCACTTTGGCGAATACGCGGTACTGGTCGAATCTGTCCATGATCTGCCCTGCCGATGGTCCCGACGTCAGCCTGCCCAGGGGCGCCTGCTCTGCGTCGATTGTACGGCGCCCCAGCAGCGGATGGCGACGAAGATCACACTGCGGATAATGGATTTACTTGGTGGTGTACCCGCCATTGATGAGAATGGTCTGGCCGGTGATCCACCAGCCGTCACTGACCAGATGGCGAATGAAAGGCACCACGTCCTCGATGTCGGTCAGGCCTGTTTTGCTGAACGCCGAGAGCGCGGCGGCGGTCTTGTGATAGGCCACCGCGTCGGCGCCTTCGGCCGGGTAGAAGAACGGCGTATCCATCGGCCCCGGACCGACCGCTGTCACCGAAATGCCGCGGGCGCCCAATTCTTTGGAGGCCGCTCGGGTGTAGTGTTCGACCGGCGCCTTGGTGCCGGCATAAGCGGCATAGAACGGCGTGAAGGCGCCCAGCAGCGACGTCACTATCGTGCAGATCTTGCCATGGTCGTTGAGGTGCTTGCCCGCCTCCTTGAGGAAGAAGAAAGCGGTCTTGGAGTTGACCGCGCTCATCTCGTCGTATTCGGCTTCACTCACCTCGGCCATCGGCTTTTTGAGCACCTTGCCAACGGTGTTGATGGCGATGTCGGGTTTGCCGACCGCGGCGATGGCATCGGCGAACAACCTCTCGATGGCGCCGGCCGTCGTCAGGTCCCCCTGCAGCGCGATGGCCTGCGCGCCGCTGGCCTGAACGGCGGCAACCGTGGCATCGGCATCAACCTTGGACGCGGCGCTGTTGTAATGGATCGCAACAGCCTTGGCACCCTGTGCGGCCATATCACGGGCGATGAGACCGCCAAGGTTCTTCGCGCCACCCGCGATGAGAACGACTTTGCCTTTAATGGAATGGTCTGCCATGGGGAATCTCCTTCACGAATCGTTGGAGAATTGAGATTAGGCCGCTTCAACGCGGCGATAAACCGTGGATGACTGGATGAATAATCCAGAAAAACACCCCAATCAGGCAGATTGGAGTGGGGAAGGTCACGTAATAAAAACCCGGATCGAATGCAAAAAAAGCCCGCGATTTGGCGGGCTCTTTTCGTGATGTTCAGCTAATCGGTGAGGATTAGCCGAACCATCTATGTGTGCAACTCCACGGAGGGCCTGGAATGCTTGGGAAGACGCAGACGGGAGCCTCTTACTCCTCAGATGCCACCAGTCGCACACCTTTACGCGTGACCTGTTGCCCGACTTCAAAACGCCCATTGGGTGAGCGCACCGTACTAATCTCGCCTTGCGCGTTTTTCACTTCATAAGCGGTTTCAGACTTGCCAATGCCTCCTTGCACCGCGCTGCCGGCAAAAAAACCGCCAGCTGCGCCGACTAATGCTCCAATCGGGCCGCCTACCGCGCCAACCATCATTCCGGTCAAAACGCCGACCCCCTTGCCGGCGGTTGTGTCGGGGACTACACGGATTATCTGGTCTGCCTGGCATAGCGGAGACAGCAGTGTACACAGGGTGAAACTGAGCGCGATGGTACGAGTCATGAGATTGTCCCTTTGGGGTTTGCGTTAAGTTCATTACCTAATACACAAACCGGGCCAACAATTTTATTGTTTAATATCAACTAGTTAAATAACAACACTGTCATTATGACCTAACTCGAAAAAGGTCATAATGACAAAGAAATAGTCAATATGACTTCCTATCGCCGGTTGAGGCAATTTGTTGAAGGGAGGGGTTGAACAGCGCTCAACGTTCTACAGAGCCGCTATGCGTCATGAGCGAAGATCGAGTTGTTGCACTTGAGATAGCGTTGAAACGGTGATGGCGATCGACAGAAATAATGGAATTGATATTGATCAACTATGCAGACAATCAATTGGCGCGATAATCGCAACGGCGCAATGACCTGGGCTCTAACGTTCAAACCCCACATTGAGGGCCCAGGTTATCTGGAATCAAAAAGGCAGCGGCAGGGGGAGGGCAACGGCATTCAGATGGCCCAGGAAGAGAAAGCCCGAAACCAATACCGCGTTGATCGACCAGGCCACCGTGAGGAAACGAGCGATCTGACCGTAGAGGGGGTCACTGACATTATCCGCATTGCGCCATACCGCATTGAGCATGCACGCGGTGTAGGCCACAAAACCCAGCAGCATTAGACCAAACAGGGAGGGTGCAACTTTGTTGAAGGCGACCAGAATCAGGCCAAACAGTACATTGCTGAGCACCACCCCATAGAGCCAGAACACCACCCACAGCGCAGTGCTGCCCTGCGAGTTTACCCACTGCTGAAGCTTACTCATCACAACCCCCTGGCTAGCTAATAGCCCGATCTTCCCTATAGGCCCGTACAGACTTCACCCAAGTGATGCCGACGTAGGGACGTCGTGCATGGTTTCAGTCTAGCGGGTATTTCCTACATGTCCCGACCGAGTACAAGTAGGCCGACAAACCTTGCTTCCTTGTTTCCGGGTTCTCAGCGGGACGGGTTTATGGAGTAAACGATGGACAAGAAATCGCTACCGGATTGGGATCCCAGGTCTGAAGCCGTATTAAAGGATCAGACGACAGCCTATGACGACATGCGCCACCGTTGCCCGGTCGCACACAGTCAATATGGCTATACGTCGTTATTCAGGCATGCGGATGTGCTGCGCGTACTTAACGATCATGAAACCTTCAGCAATGCCGTCTCGCGTTTCCCCGCGGTCCCCAACGGAATGGATCCGCCCGAACATACGGCGTACCGGAACCTCATCGAGCGTTATTTCAGCCCGGAGCATATGGATGCCTTTGCGCCGACGTGCCGTGATATAGCGGTTCGTCTGGTGCAGGCGTTACCGGATGAAGGCCGTGCAGAACTGATCGGCGAATTTGCCCAGATCTTTGCGTTGCAGATCCAGTGTGCCTGGCTGGGTTGGCCGGCGGATTTTCATGAACCGCTGCGCCTGTGGACGCTGAAGAATCACTCGGCCACGCTGTCCAGAGACGAGGCGGCCCTGAGTGCCGTGGCCCTTGAGTTTGACGGTTACATCAAGGATCTGCTGGACGTGCGCCGTACCGCTGGCGCTGCTGCGTCGCATGACATCACGACCCTCTTGCTACGCGACCAGTCCTTGGGAAGGCCCCTGACGGACGACGAGATCGTCAGCATTCTACGTAACTGGACAGTCGGCGAACTCGGAACCATTTCCGCCTCGGTCGGCATTCTTGCGCACTATCTGGCGACCAACTTCGGGTGGCAGCAGCGATTGCGCGAACAACCCGCGCTGTTACCTGTCGCCATTGATGAAATACTGCGTATTCATGCACCACTGATCATGAACCGTCGGGTGACTACGAAAGAGGTCACGCTGGGTGGGCGCACGCTGGCGAAGGGTTCGCGTATTGCCCTCAACTGGGCGTCCGCCAATCGGGACGAAGCGGTCTTTGGAGATCCCGATGAATTGCGCCTCGATCGCGATCCCGAGTTGAACCTGCTCTATGGCGCCGGCATTCATGTCTGCCCCGGTGCGCCGCTTGCCAGACTGGAGCTACGGATCGTGATGGAAGAACTGCTTGGACGCACCAGCCGGATTACACTGGCGCCGGATAAGGAACCAGTGAACGCTTTTTTCCCTGCCAGCGGGTTTTCTTCTCTGCCCCTGCGGATTCAAAAACCATCTTCCCAAGCTTTGGGAGTCTGCCTGACCCCCGTGATCCGATGATCCCGGGACAGGCCTTTTATGCTGGACGGCTTGGCGGCGAGACCGACATGTGGGTCAGCATGATTGACGTCAGCTTAGCGCGGGTAGTGCGTCGGGGTGTAGCTTCGCAACGCCGGTGTCGGTAGCGGCCTTGACTGACCTGCAATCGGCCAGTTGATCAATGCTTGGTTCTGGCTGAATTTGGGCCCTGATCGGCCGTGAGTGTTATTTCAAACCAAGCCGCTTTGCCAGTCGATGCAGGTTAGCCACGTCCATATCCAGCATTCGAGCACAGGCAGACCATTTCCTTGCGCAATTATTCAGCGTGTTATCAATCAGCTGACGCTGGAAGTCATCCGTCGCATCCCGCAGGCCCTGTTCAACGCCGAGGAAAGATACATCCAGAGCAACAGGCGGCGCTACCATCTGCTCGGGTACTTGATTGAAATGCTGTGCTTCAAGCAGCAGCTCGTCACTTTGCTGGGTCGCGCGAGCAATGATCGTCGCCCGATAAACAGCGTGCTCCAGTTCGCGAACGTTTCCTGGCCACGTGTACTGCTTGAGCAACGACAGACAGTTGGCAGCCAAA
>LNAP01004289.1_pt1 | contig 13270 bp, 11 predicted proteins | sample 602601 | NCBI WGS metagenome assembly LNAP01 (sample SAMN02440304, study PRJNA202911) | soil metagenome | biome: Subtropical and temperate rainforests or woodlands; isolation source: soil samples (1 kg each in a 20% v/v slurry with milli Q water) were... ...
GCAGCGGATCAGCCGCGCGGCATCGCCGATCGCCTGCACGCCCGCGGCGCAGGCGGTTACCGGCGCGCCGAGGGCGCCTTCGAAGCCGTGGCGGATCGAGATATGACCCGCGGCCAGGTTGACGAGGAAGGAAGGGACGGTGAACGGCGACAGCCGCCGGATGCCCTTGGTGTCGGTAATGCGCACGGCATCCGCAATCGCCGGAAAGCCGCCGATGCCCGAGGCGATTACTGTGGCGGTGCGCCGTCGGGCGTGGGCATCCTCCGGCTTCCAGCCGGATTGCGCGATGGCCTCGTCGGCGGCCATCAGCGCAAAGAGGATGAAGCGGTCCATCTTCTTCTGATCTTTTCGCGGTGCGGCCCGGTCGGGATCGAAGCCGCCTTCGGCATCGTCAGCAAAATCCGGCACCTGGCCGCCGACCTTGGCGGCGAGATCGGCGGTCATCGCCTCCGGCAGCAGGCGAATGCCCGACTGGCCCGCCAGCAGCCGCGACCAGTTGGTCTCCACGCCACAACCGAGCGGCGACACCGCTCCCATTCCCGTCACGACAACACGGCGCATGCTGAATCCAGTTTTGTTTTGAATGACGCGATGGTCGCGCCGCGGTCAGGCGGCGGCGACCTTCCTGTCGCGTGCGATCATCAACACGATGATTGCGGCAACAATGCACAGCGCCCCGGCGGCGAAGAATGCCGGCAGGTAGCTGAGCAGCACCGTGCGCGACAGGCCGGCGCCGAACGCCGCGGTGGCGGCGCCCAGTTGGTGGCCGGCAAAGATCCAGCCGAATACCAGGCCGGCACGTTCCGGGCCGAACTTGGAGGCCGTGAGCCGCACCGTCGGCGGCACCGTGGCGATCCAGTCGAGGCCATAGAACATCGCGAACAGCGACAGGCCGTAGAACGAGAAGTCGGTGAACGGCAGCGCCAGCAGCGACAGGCCGCGCAGCCCGTAATACCAGAACAGCAGGTAGCGGTTGTCGTAGCGGTCCGACAGCCAGCCGGAGGCAATCGTGCCGACGAAGTCGAACACGCCCATGGCCGCGAGCAGGCCCGCGGCCTGCATCTGCGGAATGCCGAAATCGAGGCACATGGGGATCAGATGCACCTGCACCAGCCCGTTGGTGCTGGCGCCGCAGATGAAGAAGGTGGCGAACAGGATCCAGAACACCCGCGTCTTTGCCGCGTCGCGCAGCGCACCCAAAGCTGCCGCCATGATCGGCGCGTTGCTCGGGGCAGGCGCAGGCAGGGGCTGCGTTCCGGTATCGCCGAACGGGCGAAGCCCGATATCGCTGGGACGGTCGCGCATCACCAGCGCCACGCCGACTGCCGCCACCGCGAGCATCACGCACATCAGCGCCAGCGCCCAGCGCCAGTCGGTACGTTCGGTGATGCTGGCCAGGATCGGCAGGAAGATCAGCTGGCCGGTCGCAGCACTCGCGGTCAGAATGCCGACCACCAGCCCGCGCCGCGTACTGAACCAGCGCGCCGCGATGGTGGCGCCGAGCACCAGTGCCGTCATGCCGGTGCCGATGCCGACCGCGAAACCCCACAGCAACATCAGCTGCCAGAGCTGCGTCATCGCCAGCGACAGCAGCAGGCTGCTGACGACGACGAGCAGCGCCGCCAGCGTGACGTTGCGCAGGCCGTAGCGGTTCATCAGTGCGGCCGCGAACGGCGCCATCAACCCGAACAGGATGAAGCGGATCGACATGGCCGAGGAAATCTCCGCGGTGCTCCAGCCGAATTCCTTCTGCAGCGGCACGATGAACACGCCGGGCGCGCCGACCGCGGCGGCGCTGACCAGCGCCGTGAGAAATGTCACGGCGACCATCGCCCATCCATAGTGGATGTTGCGGCGGGCGAGGGCGGTCGAGAGCCATCCGGAGATCATGAATTGTCCTGTCGTGACATAAGTTGTGCCGCAGCGTGGATCGCCGCGGCCAATGTATTTGAGGCGGGCGCCTCAGTGAATGATGCGTTCGACCGCAATCGCCGTGGCTTCGCCGCCGCCGATGCACAACGCCGCGACGCCGCGTTTCAACCCGTGGGCTTCCAGCGCGTGCAGCAGGGTGACGATCAGCCGCGCGCCGGTGGCGCCGATGGGATGGCCGAGTGCACAGGCGCCGCCGTTGATGTTGAGCTTTTCCCTGGGAATGCCGAGATCGCGCTGCGCCGCCATCGCCACCACCGCGAAAGCCTCGTTGATCTCGAACAGGTCGACATCGCCGACGCTCCAGCCGACCTTGTCGAGCAGCTTGCGGATCGCCGGAATCGGCGCGGTGGTGAACCACTGCGGCTCCTGGCTGTGGGTGGCGTGGCCACGAATGACGGCGAGGGTGGGCATTCCCTCGCGATCGGCCAGCGAGCGCCGCGTCAGGATCAGTGCGGCAGCGCCGTCGGCATTGGCCGAGGAGGCTGCCGGCGTGATGGTGCCGTTGCTGCGGAACGCCGGCTTGAGTTTCGCGATCTTGGCCGGATCGACCTTCAGCGGATGCTCGTCGTCGGCAATGTCGCGCGGTCCCGACTTGTCGACCACGGTGATCGGGATGATCTCCGCCTTGAAGGCCCCTGTCTCCACCGCCTTGCGGGCGCGGGTCAGCGTCTCCACAGCGTAGGCGTCCTGGTCGGCGCGGGTAAACTGATAGGCTTCGGCGGTCGCCTCGCCGAAAGCGCCCATGGAGCGCCCGGTCTCGTAGGCATCCTCGAGGCCGTCCATCAGCATGTGGTCGATGATGCGGTCGTGGCCGACGCGGTAGCCGCCGCGCGCCTTCATCAGCAGATAGGGCGCGTTGGTCATGCTCTCCATGCCGCCCGACAGCACGACGTCGGCCGAGCCGGCGTTGATGATGTCGTGCGCCAGCATGGTCGCCTTCATGCCGGAGCCGCAGACCTTGTTGATGGTGGTGGCACCGGTGGCGTCCGGCAATTGGGCACCACGCGCGGCCTGGCGCGCGGGCGCCTGGCCCTGGCCGGCTGGCAGCACGCAGCCCATGAAGACCTCGTCGATACGGTCGGGTGTCAGCTTCGCGCGCTCGACGGCGGCCCGGATGACGTGGCTGCCCAGCTTGTGGCCCGACAGCGACGACAACTCGCCCTGGAAGCGGCCAAGCGGGGTGCGCGCGGCGGATACGATGACGACCGGATCGGAAGCTGCGGACATGATGGGGGCTCCTTCGCGCGGGCGCACGGACGGTTAATATGATATGCATCATATGATGCGTCGCGGGATATGCAACGGGCCCCAAGCTGAATTTCTCGTGAAACCGCGACGAGGCTAGCGCTTGCGGTCGATGAAGCCCTGCATCAGCCGCTGCGGTTCGCCGGTCAGATAGGCTTCACCGAATACCCCGACACTGAGATTGACGGACTCCTTCAGCGGCAGCTCTTCCCATTGTTTCAGCAACGCTTTCTGTGCGCGCAGCGCTTCCGGCGCGCATTCCAGCAGCATGGCCAGCGTGCTCTCCACGGCGGCGTCGAGCCCGCCATCCTTCGCCACCATGTCGACCAGCCCCCAGTTCAGCGCGGTCGGCGCGTCGATGGTGGCTGCCGTCATGATCAGCCAGCGGGCGCGACCCCAGCCGATCAGCCGTGGCAGCAAGGCCGCGTGAATCACCGAGGGGATGCCGACCCGCACCTCCGGCATGGCGAATTTCGCGTCATGCGCGGCAACCCGGAAGTCGCAGGCTGCCGCGAATTCCAGCCCGCCGCCGAGGCACCAGCCCGGGATCCGCGCGATCACCGGCGCCGGAAAGGCCCGCGCCGCCTCGCAGAGGTCGCGCAATCCGGTGATGAACCTCTCGGCGGATGCCTGGTCCAGCGTTGCCATCTCCTTGATGTCGGCACCGCCGATCATGCTCTTCTCGCTCTGGCCGGCGATCACCAGGGCACGAACGCCGCGCTCCGTCGCCAGCGCCTCAAGGCCTTCACGGACGTTCTTGATCGCGGGCGAGTTGAGAATGTTGAGCGGACCGGCATTGCAGATCGTCAGCGTCACGACCCCGCGTTGATCTCGGTCAATGCCGCAGTGGGAGTTGAGCATATGCATGGGGGCCTCGCAGGTGGGGCCGGCGCGGACCGCCGGTCTTGTCGTACCACTTCCCGGTCAAAGCTCGGATTTGTCAAGTTCCTGCAGCGATTTCCGCCTCGGCGGCGCTGCGTTGCGGCGGGCGGAGCACTGCAGTAAAATGATGATCATCATTTATCTGGCCGATAAGTGTCGGTTACCGTTCGCTGGAATCGCTCCAAAGCCGATCAAATTTCGGACATGTCCGGTTTTTTGACGCGATAGATGCCATGGTATGATCTCAGACATCGCATGGAGTCACGATGCGCTATTCGAAGGAACACAAACTCGAGACCCACGCGCGAATCGTGAAGAAGGCCTCGGTGCGGCTGCGTGAACGGGGCGCGCACGGGATCGGTGTTGCCGACCTGATGAAGGACGCCGGCCTGACCCATGGCGGCTTCTACGCGCATTTCGATTCGCGTGAGGCACTGGTCATTGAAGCCTTCGCCTATGCCATGGACCGCTCCACCGAGCGCTGGCGCCATCTCGCCGGCCAGACGGCCTCCGGCGATCGGCTGGCCGCCATCGTGGATGCCTATCTGTCGCCGCAGCATCGCGACAATCCCGGCCACGGTTGCGCGGTGCCTGCGCTGGGGGCGGAAATCGCCCGCGAGAGCCCGAAAACCCGCAAGGCCTTTGCGACCAAGCTGGAACAGATGATCGGCATGCTGTCCGAACAGATCGGCGATGCGACATCCAAAGTGGCGCGCAAGCGGGCGATGGCGTCGCTTGCGACCATGGTGGGGACGCTGGTGCTGGCACGGGTCGCCGGGGCGAGCGAATTCTCGGGGGAGATTCTCGCCGCCGGGCGCGAGGCGGTGCTGGGCGCTGCGCCGGTGGCCGAGGCTGCCCCCAGGAAGCTCGCAGAGAAACCGGCAAAGAAGGCCGTAGCCAAACCGGCGACCGCTGCCAGGTAGTGAGGTCGTCGAACGACGGGCCTGCGACTTTGGTCGCAGGTCGTGCTGTCGCGGTCCTTGCCCGGCGTTTCCGCAAGTCGGTTGCGCGCGCGCCCCCTTTCCAAATCTCGCAAAGACTGCAAGATGCTGGAAAATACGGCTCCCGGGAGGACTGCATGCGTTCCATTGGACATTTTATTGGTGGCCGTGAGGTCAAGGGCACATCCGGGCGTTTCGCCGACGTGTTCGAGCCGATGACCGGCGACGTCCAGGCCCAGGTGGCACTGGCTTCCAAGGCGGAGATGCGTGCGGCGGTGGAGAATGCCATCGCGGCGCAGGTCGCGTGGGGCGCCACCAATCCGCAGCGCCGTGCCCGCGTGATGATGAAGTTTCTCGAACTGGCACAACGCGACTACGACAAGATGGCCGACCTGCTGGCGCGCGAGCACGGCAAGACCGTGCCGGACGCCAAGGGCGACATCCAGCGCGGCCTCGAAGTGGTCGAATTCGCCTGCGGCGTGCCCCACCTGATGAAGGGCGATTATACCGAGGGCGCCGGTCCCGGCATCGACATCTATTCCATGCGCCAGCCGCTCGGCGTCGTTGCCGGCATCACGCCGTTCAATTTTCCGGCGATGATCCCGATGTGGAAGTTCGCCCCCGCGATCGCCTGCGGCAACGCCTTCATCCTCAAGCCCAGCGAGCGCGATCCCGGCGTGCCGATGATGCTGGCCGAACTGATGATCGAGGCCGGCCTGCCGCCGGGCATTCTCAACGTCGTCAATGGCGACAAGGAAGCCGTCGACGCCATCCTCGACGACCCCGATATCAAGGCTGTCGGCTTCGTCGGCTCGTCGCCGATTGCGCAGTACATCTATGAGCGCGCGGCTGCCACCGGCAAGCGCGCGCAGTGTTTTGGCGGCGCCAAGAACCACGCCATCATCATGCCCGACGCCGATATGGACCAGACTGTCGATGCGCTGATCGGCGCTGGCTACGGCTCGGCCGGCGAGCGCTGCATGGCGATTTCGGTGGCCGTGCCGGTCGGCAAGACCACCGCCGACCGGCTGATGGAAAAGCTGATCCCGCGCGTGGAGGCGTTGAAGATCGGCCCGTCCACCGATCCATCGGCCGACTTCGGTCCCCTGGTGACCCGCGCGGCGCTGGAGCGCGTCAAGGACTACGTCGAGGTCGGTATCAAGGAAGGCGCCAGACTGGCGGTCGACGGCCGCGGCTTCAAGATGCAGGGCTACGAGAATGGCTTCTACATGGGCGGCTGCCTGTTCGACAATGTCACCAAGGACATGCGGATCTACAAGGAAGAGATTTTTGGCCCGGTGCTGTCGGTGGTGCGCGCCCACGACTATGCTGAAGCGCTGGCACTGCCGTCGGACCACGACTACGGCAACGGCGTGGCCATCTTCACCCGCGACGGCGATGCTGCCCGCGATTTCGCCGCCAAGGTCAACGTCGGCATGGTCGGCATCAACGTGCCGATCCCGGTGCCGATTGCCTACTACACCTTCGGCGGCTGGAAGAAGTCCGGCTTCGGCGACCTCAACCAGCACGGCCCGGATTCGATCCGCTTCTACACCAAGACCAAGACGGTCACCGCGCGCTGGCCCTCCGGCGTCAAGGAGGGCGCGGAGTTCTCGATCCCGACCATGAATTAGCGGCGGGATACCGTCGTGAGTCAGTTCACCCTGAACGAAGACCAGTTCGCCGTCCGTGACATGGCGCGGGACTTTGCCGCGGACAGGATTGCGCCGCACGCGCTTCGGTGGGACGAGGAAAAGTTCTTCCCCGTCGACGTGATGCGCGAGGCGGCGGCGCTCGGCATGGGCGGCATCTATATCGGCCAGGACGTCGGCGGCTCCGGCATGAAACGCTTCGATGCGGCGCTGATCTTCGAGGCGCTGGCGCAGGGCTGTCCGACCGTGTCGGCCTTCATCTCGATCCACAACATGGCCTCGTGGATGATCGACGCCTATGGCAATGACGAGCAGCGCAAGAAGTGGCTTCCCAGGCTGTGCACCATGGAGCTGCTGGCGAGCTACTGCCTGACCGAGCCGGGCTCGGGCTCGGACGCGGCGGCGCTGAGCACGCGCGCGGTGGTGGACGGCGACCATTACGTTCTCAACGGCCAGAAGCAGTTCATCTCGGGGGCAGGACAGAGCGGGCTCTATGTGGTGATGGTGCGCACCGGCGAGGACGGTCCGCGCGGCATTTCCACGCTGGTCATCGAGGGCGACACGCCCGGCCTGTCCTTCGGCGCCAACGAGCGCAAGATGGGCTGGAACGCGCAGCCGACCCGCGCGGTGATCTTCGACAATGCGCGGGTGCCGGTGGCCAATCGGCTTGGCGACGAAGGCACCGGCTTCCGGATCGCCATGGCCGGGCTCGACGGCGGCCGCATCAACATCGCGGCGTGCTCGCTCGGTGGCGCGCAGTCGGCGCTCGATAAGTCGCTGCTCTACATGCGCGAGCGCAAGGCCTTTGGTAAGCGGCTCGACGAATTCCAGGCGCTGCAATTCCGGCTCGCCGACATGGCCACCGAGCTGGAGGCAGCCCGCACTTTTGTCTGGCGCGCGGCGGCGGCGCTGGATCGCCACGACGTCGATGCCACCATGCTGTGCGCCATGGCCAAGCGGTTCGGCACCGACGTCGGCTTCGAGGTCGCCAACCAGGCGCTGCAGCTGCACGGCGGCTATGGCTATCTCAGCGAATACGGCATCGAGAAGATCGTGCGCGACCTGCGCGTGCACCAAATTCTTGAAGGAACCAATGAGATCATGCGGCTGATCGTGGCGCGCAAGCTGATCGAGGGCAATCGATGACGGCGTCTCCTGCGGCCGTGACGGCCCATGAACCAGATCTGATCGTGCGGCGCGAGGGCGCTGCTGGGATGATCCGGCTGAACCGGCCGAAGGCGTTGAACGCGCTGACATTGGAGATGACGCGCGGCATCGTTGCGGCGCTGGATGCCTTCGAGGCCGATCCGAAGGTGGCGCTGATCCTGCTGGAAGGCGCCGGCGAGCGCGGGCTGTGCGCCGGTGGCGACATCCGCGGTCTCTATGAGAGCGCGAAGGCCGGCGGCGACCTCGGCAGGATCTTCTGGCGCGAGGAATACATTTTGAATGCGCGCATCGCGGCATTCCCAAAACCCTATGTCGCCTTCATGGACGGCATCGTGATGGGCGGCGGCGTCGGTCTGTCGGCGCATGGTGCCCATCGCATCGTGACCGACAGGACGAAGATGGGCATGCCGGAAGTCGGCGTCGGCTTCTTTCCCGATGTCGGTGGCACCTGGCTGCTGTCGCGCGCGCCGGGCGAACTCGGCACCTATTACGGCCTGACCGGCACCACCATGACCGGTGCCGACGCCGTCTATGCGCGTCTCGCCGACGTTCTGGTGGCGTCAGAAAGATGGCCGGAATTGCGGGGGGCGCTGACACAGGCACCGGCAAATGCGGGAGCTGCGGAGGTTCGCGCGATCATCGGGCGTTTCGCCGTCGCCGACGCAGTGGCTCCGATCGCAGAGCGGCAGTCCTGGATCGACGCGGTGTTCGGTCACGACAGCGTCGAGGAGATCGTCATGGCGCTGGCCCACGAGACCTCGGATTTCGCCCAGGCGACATTGCAGACCATGCTCGAGAAGTCGCCGACCGGTCTGAAGCTGACGCTCAAACTGCTGCGCGAAGCGCGCGCGTCGTCGTCGCTGCAGGAATGCCTGATCCGCGAATATCGCGCGGCGCTGGAGATTTTCGTCAACCACGATTTCCCCGAAGGCATTCGCGCCGCCGTGATCGACAAGGACCGCAATCCGCAATGGCAACCAGCGCGGCTCGAGCTGGTGACGCCGGACATCATCGCGCGCTATTTCATGCCGCGCGGTGCAGACGAGCTGACGTTTCCGAACTGAAGTCTGACAACAAGAAAATCGAGGGCAGGACATGACCAGCATTGCATTCATCGGGCTCGGCAACATGGGCGGCCCGATGGCCGCCAACCTCGTCAAGGCCGGCCACGCGGTCGCTGGCTTCGATCTGGTGCCGGCCTCGCTCGATGCGGCCAGGGCAGCCGGCGTCGCGATCGCCGCATCTGCCGTCGATGCCGTCAAGGGTGCCGAAGTCGTCGTCACCATGCTGCCCGCCGGCAAGCATGTCGTCGCGGTCTGGAGCGAGATCATCCCGGCGGTCGCCAAGGGTGCGCTGATGATCGACTGCTCGACCATCGATGTGGAAAGCGCGCGCAAATCCCATGCGCTGGCCACGCAGGCTCATCTGCCTTCCATCGATGCGCCGGTGTCGGGGGGAACGGGTGGCGCCAAGGCGGGTACGCTGACCTTCATGGCCGGCGGCGACGCTGCGGCCTTCGCCGCGGCGAAGCCGATCCTCGAAGCCATGGGCAAGAAGATCGTGCATTGCGGCGACGCAGGCGCCGGGCAGGCGGCCAAGATCTGCAACAACATGATCCTCGGGATTTCCATGATCGCGGTCAGCGAAGCCTTCGCGCTGGCGGAGAAGCTTGGCCTGTCGCATCAGGCGCTGTTCGATGTTGCGTCCACCTCGTCCGGCCAGTGCTGGTCGCTGACCTCCTATTGCCCGGTGCCGGGCCCGGTGCCGGCGTCGCCCGCCAACAACGACTACAAGCCCGGCTTCGCCGCAGCGCTGATGCTGAAGGACCTGCGGCTGTCGCAGGAAGCTGCGAAAGCGGCGGGCGCGGTGACGCCGCTGGGGGCACACGCCGAGAGTATCTATGAGAGTTTCGAACAGGCCGGCCACGGTGGCGATGATTTTTCCGGGATCATTCACCAGATCCGCGATCTGGCGGGGAAGTAGCATCATGCTCGGTGCCGTCATCCTGAGGTGCTCGCCGTCTTCGGCGAGCCTCGAAGGATGCGGCGACAGGCGCCGGCACTTGCGGCGCATCCTTCGAGGCCGCCGCTTCGCGACGGCGCCTCAGGATGACGGCAGAGTTTGATGCGAAGTATAATTCAAGAGGCTAATATCATGACCACCTTCCAGCAAGCCCGCGCGTTTCTGCTCGAACATCGCAGCGACTATGCCGAGGCGGTCGCCGGCTTCCGCTGGCCCGATCCGGTCCCGTTCAACTGGGCGCTGGACTGGTTCGATGCCGAACTGGCCGGCAACGCCGAGAGCAAGGACCGGACTGCGCTGTGGATCGTCGATGCCGGCAGCAATCGCGAAACGAAGCTGTCATTTGCCACGCTGTCGCGGCGCTCCAGCCAGGTGGCGAATTTCCTGCGCGGGCTCGGGCTGCAGCGCGGCGATCATCTGCTGCTGCTGCTCGGCAACGTGGTGCCGTTGTGGGAGACCATGCTGGCGGCGATGAAGCTCGGCGTCGTGGTGATCCCGGCGACGACGCTGCTGACGCCGGATGAGTTGCAGGATCGGCTCGACCGCGGCCGGGCGAAGGTCGTGGTGGCGTCGCCGGACCAGACCGCGAAATTCATCGACCGCGGCGGCGAGAACCTCATCCGCATCGTTGCCGGAGCGCCGTCGGCCGTGGATGGCTGGCTGCCGTTCGAGCAGGCCGCGGACTTTCCCGAGATATTTGTGCCGGACGGTCCGACAAATCCCGACGATCCGATGCTGCTGTATTTCACCTCCGGCACCACGGCGAAGCCCAAGCTCGTACTGCACAGCCAGCGCAGCTATCCGGTGGGCGGGCTGTCGACCATGTACTGGCTCGGCCTGCAGCCCGGCGACGTGCATCTCAACATCTCCTCGCCGGGCTGGGCCAAGCATGCCTGGAGCTGCCTGTTTGCGCCGTGGAATGCCGGGGCCACGGTGTTCGTGGTCAACCAGCCGCGCTTCGACGCACGCGGCCTGCTTGCCACCATCGGCCGCTGCGGCGTCACCACCCTGTGCGCGCCGCCGACGGTGTGGCGGCTGTTCATCCAGGAAAAGCTTGCCACCTTCAAGGTGGCGCTGCGCGAGGTCTGCGGCGCCGGTGAGCCGCTCAACCCGGAAGTGATCGACCAGGTCCGCGCCGCCTGGGGCCTGACCATCCGCGACGGCTATGGCCAGACCGAGACCACGGCGCTGGCTGGCAATTCGCCGGGACAGCCCGTCAAGGTCGGCTCCATGGGCCGGCCGCTGCCGGGCTATCGCATCGCCATCACCGACGTCGATGGACAACCGACCAAGGAGGGCGAGGTCAGCCTGCTGCTCGGCGCCGACCGGCCGGCCGGTCTGATGCGCGGCTACCGCAACGACGACGGCAGCCTGAGCGGCGCCGATGGCGCGATCTATCGCAGCGGCGACGTCGTCTTCGCCGACGACGATGGCTACCTTACCTTCGTCGGCCGCTCCGACGACGTGTTCAAATCCTCGGATTATCGCATCAGCCCGTTCGAGCTGGAGAGCGTCTTGCTCGAGCACGATCTGGTGGCGGAAGCGGCGGTGGTGCCGAGCCCCGATCCGATCCGGCTGGCGATTCCCAAGGCCTATGTGCTGCTCACCGCCGGTGCGGAGCGTTCGGCGGCGACGGCCCTGTCGATCTTCCAGCACCTGCAAAATCGCCTTGCGCCGTTCAAGCGCATCCGCCGCATCGAGCTGGTCACCGAGCTGCCGAAGACCATTTCCGGCAAGATCCGCCGCGTGCAGTTGCGCCGGCTGGAGCACGACGACAACCGCGATGACGCCCTGCGCGGCGTCGAGTTCCGCGAGGAGGATTTTCCGGAATTGCAGGCGGCGCGGGCCGCCGGGGCACCGGAAGCCGGATGACGCCTCGCATCATCGGCGCATGGCCGCACCGCACAAATTTCGCTTGGCGAAGGCCGCTCCGCTGTGGAATGTGCGGCCTCAAACAAGCGAGGACGGCATGAATTCTACGATCGAGCGCGACGCGTATCTGGACCTGGTCGGCAAGGAGGTTGGCGTTTCCGGATGGCATCTGGTGGATCAGAAGCGGATCGACGTCTTCGCCGACGCGACCGAGGATCACCAGTTCATCCATGTCGACCCGGCCCGCGCCAAGGCAACACCGTTCGGCTCCACCATCGCCCACGGCTTTCTCACGACGTCGCTGATCTCGGTGTTTTCCTACGAGGCATTGCCGAAATTGAGCGACGTGGCGATGGGCATCAATTACGGCTTCGACAAGCTGCGCTTCGTCTCGCCGGTCAAATCCGGCGTTCGCGTGCGCGGGCATTTCACGCTCAAGGAGGCGACCATGCGCAAGCCGAAGGAAATGTTCACCCGGGTCGGCGTCAACGTCGAGATCGAAGGCGAGAGCAAGCCGGCGCTGGTCGCCGACTGGCTGGCGCTGACCTATTTCGTTTAAGGAACGCACTCATGACCATCCGATATGACGGCCGTGTCGCCATCGTCACCGGCGCGGGAAATGGACTCGGACGCGCCCACGCACTCGGGCTCGCAAGTCGTGGCGCCAAGGTCGTGGTCAACGATTTCGGCGGTGCGCGCGATGGCAGCGGCGGATCGCTCAGCCCCGCCGAAGCCGTGGTCGAGGAGATCCGCCAGCTCGGCGGCATCGCCATTGCCGACGGCGCCGATGTTTCGAACTTCGAGCAGGTCACCGCCATGGTCGATCGCGCCGTGGCGGAATGGGGCAGCGTCGATCTGCTGTGCGCCAATGCCGGCATTCTCAGGGACAAGTCGTTTGCCAAGATGGAGCTGGCGGATTTCGCCAAGGTCATCGATGTGCATCTCACCGGCACCTTCTACTGCTGCAAGGCGGTGTGGGACGGCATGCGGGCGCGCAACTACGGCCGCATCGTGCTGACCTCGTCGTCATCCGGCCTGTACGGCAATTTCGGCCAGGCCAATTACGGCGCGGCGAAAACCGGCATGGTCGGGCTGATGAACGTGCTGGCCGAGGAGGGCCGCAAGACCGACATCCGCGTCAACACCATCGCCCCCACTGCGGCGACGCGGATGACCGAGGAACTGCTGCCGCCGCAGGCGCTGGCGCTGATGAAGCCCGAGGCGATTACGCCGGCGGTGCTGTACCTGCTCAGCGAGAACGCGCCGACCCGCACCATCATGGGCGCCGGCTGCGGCTCGTTTGCGGTGATCAAACTGCTGGAGAGCGAAGGCGTCAATTTCGCCGAGTCCGACTGGACGCCGGACACCGTCGCCGCGCATTTCGCCGAGATTGCTGATATGTCCAGGGCTAGGGCACTGGAAGGCGCGTTTCACCAGACGCAAAAATACATCGCGCAGGCCGAGGCGCGCATAGCCAAGGCCTGAGCCTTCTTCTTAACCTCGCCCCGCTTGCGGGGAGAGGCCGACCGGCAGAGCGAAGCAAAGCCGGTCGGGTGA
>LNAP01004290.1_pt1 | contig 13268 bp, 16 predicted proteins | sample 602601 | NCBI WGS metagenome assembly LNAP01 (sample SAMN02440304, study PRJNA202911) | soil metagenome | biome: Subtropical and temperate rainforests or woodlands; isolation source: soil samples (1 kg each in a 20% v/v slurry with milli Q water) were... ...
ATCATCACTGCTCCAGGCCCTGCACCCGTTAGTTTCACCTGCGCAGTGTTCGAAGGTGCCGGGCTATCTTCGGAAATCATTTCTCAGTTCAGGTCAATGTTGGCAGCGGAACATCGGTGATCGCTTGGTCGTAAAAACAGCCGATCCGATAAAAGGTGACGGATCTATTTAGCGAAAAAATAAATCTGTCACCTATTGAACGCTGAAACTACTCAAGCGGTTTTTTTGAACTGCGACAGTTTCTCGTACCCCGATTCTACAAACTGTCTTCTTTGTAGATAGACGACTGAAGAAACTCTGCTATCAGCGATGTAATTTGCTGTTGAATCTCCCCGCGCGGGCGAGCGTTGTCGCCATCTCGGCAAATGATGCCATCGCCTGGTACTTCTTCTTCAAGCAATGCCTGCGCGCCAGGTTTGCACATCGACAAGAAACTGAAATGGCTTGCATCGCTGATTTCGACGTAGCGGCTTGATGCCGAAGGCAGGCGTTTGGCCAGATTGGCAGACTCCAACTCAGCGGGAAGCTCCTCCGACGGTACGCCGGCAGCGATCACCAGCGCGGGTACCGGCAGCGTTGCCAGGCTTTCATCGGTCATGCCCCGTGAAAGGCCCAGGTCCAAGGTAACCACAGCAGTGACGCGTTTATCGCGCCAATCGGCAGTCAACGCAGCCTTTGATTCCGAGGTGGTTGCGGGGTTTATCTTTGCGTAGACGGTGCAACTTGATAACTGCGGGTGGGCTTTGCAGTCATGGGCGAAGCGGTCTGGATCGAACCGGGCGCCGGCGATTTCCAGGGCGGTCCAGCCGCCGAGTGAATGGCCCACCACCGCAATTCGGTCATTGGCGACCAAGCCGAATTTTTCAGGTTGAGTAGTGACCCCATCAATAGCTCTGCGCAAATCAACGGGCCGCTGCCATAACTGCGCCGCTGCTGGAGGGCTACGGTCATGAGTGGTAGTGCCGGGGTGGTTGATTGCGGCGACGATGTAACCCCTATGAGCCAGAGCACTGGCAAGCCAGATCTGGTTGCTCCAGTTACCTCTGTACCCGTGGGAGAGCACCAGCAATGGATGCTTGCCAGCAGCAGGCGGCGCGTCGCGAACGGCAGAAGCCCCGACGAACACCGCATCATCACCAATCATTTGCGTGGCTGCGGTAGTTGCACTGGGGTACCAGACGACCATTTCTAGCGCACGGTCATTGTGCGAGTCCGCCAGTGTGGAAGCGTGGAAGCCGACAGGGTTCTCGTCAGCGAGTGCGAGAGTCGTCAGCCCGGTCAACAACAGGGCGCCAAAAGCTATTTTCAATGCCGTTTCTTCCTTGATTAGACAAGTGCATGGTATGAGTTCAGCGCCTGTTTATAACGCAAGGTGCTCAAAGTTTGTAGCCAATCTGCCGCAACAGGCTCTTGCGCCACAGGATGTCTTCCTCGCCTTCAATGTCACGGGCACAGAAGCCGTCCACCACGCCCAGAATCGCTCGCCCTTGCTCCGTCTCGACGAGAATCACTTCAGTCGGGTTGGCCGTTGCACAAAAAATACGGCACACCTCTGGAACCATTTTGACGGCGTTCAACACGTTTACGGGATAGAAGCCATCGTCGAGGAAAACGATGAAGCTATGGCCCGCGCCAATGGCTGTCGCATTCTTCTGGGCCAGTTCGATCATGGCGGTATCGGTGCCGGACCAGCGCACCAGGCATTTGCCGGAAGCTTCGCAAAAGGCCACGCCAAAGCGGATTCCCGGCACGGCATTGACCAACGCTTCGTGGATGTCCTCGACGGACTTGATGAAGTGCGTCTGCCCCAGAATGAAGTTCGTCGCTTCCGGTTTATCGATTTTCAACGTGCTGAGTTGCATCTCGAACGCCTCCTTCCACGATGTCGTTAATCTTCAGCCTAGCGTGAGAACGAGCCGGACGTTGATCGCCGCTGCGGTTGATACTTGAAAATACAAAAGACCCCGGTGCTGACACAGTGCAGATACATCAGTGCGCTTTCATGGGCCAGCCCCCACTCATAGAGAGAATTGCCATGTACCGCAAACTGCAGCAGGTCGCGAAGTTCCTCAGCCAGAGCGCCCGTTTGATGGTCGGAGTGCCCGATTACGATAACTACGTTGCGCAAATGGCGCTCAATCATCCCGGCGAGCCGGTCATGAGCTATTCAGCGTTTTTTCGAGAGCGTCAGGAGGCCCGTTTCGGCCGTGGAAAATGCAATACCCGTTGCTGCTAGAACTTCGCATAGTTCAACGCATCGACAATGGCCGAGCCGCCGATGCCGGTCAGCATCAGTACCTGATGACCATCTTGCGACGCGATGTCAGTGGCTGTTAAATCAGACAGACCACTTTTAAGGTCAAAAGAAAGCCGCCACCATGCACACCATCGGACTCATCGTTTACCCCGGTTTTCAGGTGTTGGGCCTGGCCATGTGCGCCACGTTCGAGTTGGCCAACATGGCCACCGACGAGCCGGCGTACGACATTGCCTTGCTGTCCGAGCTCGGCGGCACGGTGCAGACTTCCGCCGGTTTTGGCGTGGAAACCACGGCGTTCGACCAGCGCTCGTTCGACACGCTGCTGGTGATGGGCGACAACCTGATCCGCCCGGTATCCCCGGGCATGGTGGCGTTTTTGCGCAACGCCAGTCGGACCACCCGGCGTCTGGGCTCGATCTGCACCGGCGCGATTGCGCTGGCCGAGGCCGGGTTGCTCGACGGTCGGCGGGCGACCACTCACTGGTGTCACGCGCCGGCGCTGCAGAAGGCGTACCCGCAGGTGAAGGTCGAGGAAGACCGGATCTTCATCAATGACGGCAACATCTGGACGGCGGCGGGCATGAGCGCTTGTGTCGATCTGGCATTGGCCCTGGTTGAAGGCGACCTGGGCGTGGAAGTGGCGCGGCGGGTCGCCCGGCAATTGGTGGTGTATCACCGACGCGCGGGAGGGCAGTCGCAGTTTTCGGTAATGCTCGAACTGGAGCCCAAGACCGATCGCATCCAGGCCGCGTTGGCCTATGCCAAGCAGAACCTGAAGGCTGCACTGTCGGTCGAGGAACTGGCCAGTGCCGCCCACCTCAGCCCCCGGCAATTCAGCCGTGTGTTCCATGCCGAAACCGGGCAATCACCGGCCAAGGCCATCGAAAACCTGCGGGTAGAAGCGGCGCGTCTGATGATGGAAACCGGTCGGCACCCCATCGACGTGGTGGCGACCGATACCGGTTTTGGCGATCGAGAGCGGATGCGTCGGGCGTTTATCCGCGCATTTGGCCAGCCACCACAGGTCATCCAGCGCGCCAATCGCGGTTGATGCCAGTCAGTCAAACGTGACACTGAACCTGTGGCGAGGGAGCTTGCTCCCGCTGGGTCGCGAAGCGGCCCCCTTACCCCAAAAAAGAAGGGGACTGCTGCGCAAGTCCAGCGGGAGCAAGCTCCCTCGCCACAGGTTACTCATCGATTACCGCGGGTGATGCTTGGGATGTCCTAAAAGGTGGTGTATTCGACATTTCGGCCCAAATATTATTGGCGTAATTTTGATCTCGTTGAAGTCCATTCCCTCAATGAGATCACCGCCATGACCCTCGTAAAAGCCGCCGCCGTCCAAATCAGCCCCGTTCTTTACAGCCGTGAAGGCACCGTCGACAAAGTGGTGCAGAAGATTCTCGAACTCGGCGAGCAGGGCGTGCAGTTCGCCGTGTTCCCGGAAACCATCGTGCCTTACTACCCGTACTTTTCGTTCGTTCAGTCGCCTTTCGAAATGGCGGCTGAACACCTCAAACTGCTGGATCAGGCCGTCACTGTTCCTTCGGCTGCCACCGAGGCCATCGGCGCCGCCGCCAGACAGGCGGGCATGGTGGTTTCAATCGGTGTCAATGAACGTGACGGCGGCACGTTGTACAACGCGCAGTTGTTGTTCGACGCCGACGGCAGCCTGATTCAGCATCGGCGCAAGATTTCCCCGACCTATCACGAACGCATGATCTGGGGCATGGGCGACGGCTCAGGCCTGCGCGCCACCGACAGCGCGGTAGGGCGCATCGGCCAGTTGGCGTGTTGGGAACATTACAACCCGCTGGCTCGTTATGCCTTGATGGTTGACGGCGAACAGATCCATGCGGCGATGTATCCAGGATCGTTTGCGGGGCCTTTGTTCGCTTCACAAATGGAAGTCAGCGTTCGCCAGCATGCGTTGGAGGCGGCATGTTTCGTGGTCAACTCCACCGCTTGGCTGAACCCTGAACAACAGGCACAAATCATGGCCGACACCGGTTGCCCCATCGGCCCGATTTCCGGTGGTTGCTTTACCGCGATCATCAGCCCGGACGGCGTGGTGCTGGGCTCGCTGACCGAAGGCGAAGGCGAGGTGATCGCCGACCTCGACATGGGCCTGATCGACAGGCGCAAACGCATGATGGATTCGCGCGGTCACTACAGCCGCCCGGAACTGCTGAGCCTGCTGATCGACCGTACACCGACGAGTCATGTGCATGAACGCAGTGCACATCCGAAGTTGATAGTGAGCGAGGTGGTAGAAGAAACCTGTCGTTAAGCGGCTGAGACCGTATCGACCCCATCGCGGGCAAGCCACGCTCCCACAGGGGAAATGCATTCCAATGTGGGAGCGTGCGATGCGATGATCCGACTTGCCCGCGATGGGGCCATTACAGGCGCTAAAAAACTCCGGCCTTACAGTTCCTGACCCAAAAAGATCAACGTATTGCCATGGGCCTCTGCCGCTGCGCGTTGGTTGTAGCTGTCGCGATGCGAGCAGTTGAAGCCATGTTCGGCCTCCGGGTACACGACAATTTCGACGTTATCGTTGTTCTCGAAACGTTCGGCGATTTTCTCCACGGCTTCCAGTGGGATGTGGCTGTCCTGTTCGCCGAAGTGCATCAGCAGCGGCACTTCGATTTCATCGGCGCGGTCCAGCTGATTCTGGATTCCACCGCCGTAATAGGCGATGGCCACGTCCACCAGCCCATTGGCGGCGGTGTGGTACGAGAGCAAACCACCGAAGCAGTAACCAATCGAAGCGATACCGCCGTCCAGTCCCGGTTGGGCTTTCAAGGCGTCGATGGCCAGTTCGATGTCGGTCTGTGCCTTGCCGACGTCGGTGGCATTCATCAACTCGACGGCGCGTTTCCAGCCGGCCTCGTCGTAACCCAGTTCGATACGGTGGCCGTTGCGCCAGAACAGGTCCGGTGCAATCACCAGGTAACCGTCGGCAGCGTATTGTTCAGCGACCGAGCGGATGTGTTCATTCACGCCAAAGATTTCCTGGATCAGCACGATTCCCGGGCCTTTGCGGGTATGCGGAATGGCCAGGTAAGCGCCGAATTTGCCGTCAGCGCTGTCGATCTCGATCCATTGGGTGGTCACGCTCATGGTGGTTCCTGTCTTCGCAAGTGAGTGGGGTGAAGGTTACTGGGCTGCGTTGTCTTGAGGCTTGGCAGCGCCTGCATACGTTTCCATCATTCGGCGAAACCGTCCACTGCCAATACCGGTGGCGCTTCAGCGCTTATCGCGACGCCAGTAGACTCGAGCCAGCAGCGCATCGAGACTGAGCTTGCCGGCACCCGAGAGCAACAGCGGCATAAAGGCCGCAAGATAGATCAGCGGCAGTTTGAAATTGCCGTGGCCTTTGTTACTGATGGCATAACCCTGAGCAAGCTCACTCAATGTAGACCAATCGGCCGGCCAGTGAACGGCAGCGGTCGCGACGACCGTGACCACGATCAAAATCAACGCCGAGATCCGGGTTCCCAGGCCGACCAGTATGGCCAGGGCACAGATCAGTTCAGCCCACATCGACAGTTCCCAGTTCAGCGTGGCTGGCACGTGGTTGAAGGGGAACGGGAAGTTGTCCTGAATATCGGCGAACCAGTTTTCGCCATTGAATTTTTCCAGGCCTGATTCGAAGAACTCCCAGGCGAGGAACACCCGCAGGGTCAGTGGCGCGATCCAGCTACCGACGCAGTCGAGCTTCAGATGCAAGCCTTTTACGGCCGACGAGAGTGAGGTGGTCATGGAGATCTCCGTTCAGTCAGGGAGGAGGGGCACCGCGGTGCCCCACGCAAAGGGTTACTTGCTGGCGCCGCACTTGCCTTCGCCGCATTTGCCTTCGCCACATTTACCTTCCGCCGGTTTTTCTGCCGAGTCGGCCTGGGCCTGGCTATAGCCGTGGGTCAGTTGTTTCATGCTGAACGCCTCGGACTCAGAGGCTGAAGCCGCGTTGGACACGGCCAGGCCACCAGCGATGATCAGGCCGAGGGTCAAGGAAGAAGTCGAGAGTTTGAACATGGTGATACTCCGTAGCATTGAGTGAGTTGAACGCTTTGATTGGCGCGGCCAATCGACGGGCACAGTTCATCAAGCAGGTGTATCTGCGATGTGTCTTTGGCGAGGGGTTTTAGGGGCGGGGTGTGTCGGCAGGGGCGCTGTACACACTGTGATACGTAACCCTGAAATTTCTCGGCCAACCCGAAATCCTGTAGCAGCTGTCGAGCCCTAGCGAGGCTGCGTTCGGCTGCGAAGCAGCCGTAAACCCAGTGCACGCGATTAACCTGGACTACCGAGCCGCTGGATTTCACGACTGCTTCGCAGCCGAACGCAGCCTCGCTAGGGCTCGACAGCTGCTACAGGGGTAGTGTTTCAGTCGTGCAGATATCGCATGCTCCTGCAGGAAACTGTGATCCAGCACTGACCAGTGGCGTCTAGCGTCTGTGTCCCCGCGATCCCATGGGGCGAGACTTCGGAACCCTGCATGCAAGCGCTGTTGAACGAGATCCTTGACGCAGTTCGTCCCCTGATCGGCCAGGGCAAGGTGGCTGACTATATTCCCGCCCTCGGTACAGTGCCGGCCGATCAGTTGGGCATCGCGGTGTACGGCAATGACGGCGAACTGTATTGCGCCGGCGACGCCCATACGCTGTTCTCGGTGCAGAGTATTTCCAAGGTGTTCAGCCTGGTGCAGGCCATCGAACACTCCGGCGAAACCATTTGGACGCGCCTGGGTCACGAGCCTTCCGGCCAACCGTTCAATTCGCTGGTGCAACTGGAATTCGAACGCGGGCGACCGCGCAATCCCTTCATCAACGCCGGTGCGCTGGTGATCTGCGACATCAACCAGTCACGCTTTGCCGCGCCGGCGCTGTCGATGCGCGACTTTGTCCGTCGGCTGTCCGGCAACCCGCAAGTCATGGTAGATGGCAAGGTCGCCGAGTCGGAATACCAGCATCGCGCGCGCAATGCTGCGATGGCTTACCTGATGCAATCGTTCGGCAATTTTCACAACGATGTCGAAGCGGTGCTGCGCAGTTATTTCAGCCATTGCGCGCTGCGCATGAGCTGCGTGGATCTGGCGCGGGCGTTCTGTTTCCTGGCCAACGATGGTTTCTGCAAGCACAGCGGCGAACAGATCCTCACCGCGCGCCAGACCCAGCAAGTCAACTCGATCATGGCCACCAGCGGCCTCTACGATGAAGCCGGCAACTTTGCCTATCGCGTCGGTTTACCGGGCAAGAGCGGCGTGGGCGGGGGGATTGTCGCGGTGGTACCGGGGCAATTTACCGTGTGCGTCTGGTCGCCGGAGCTGAACACCGCCGGCAACTCCCTCGCGGGCATGGCCGCGCTGGAGCTGCTGAGTCAGCGGATTGGCTGGTCGGTTTTCTAGGCACGGTACTGCCGCTCGACGGCCATCCTGGAAAACCGGAAATGCTTTTAGCGAGGAAACGGGCCGCCGGGTTTTCGATCAGTGGCCAGGCGTGCGGTTAATGACGCTCCAGGGATTTTCCTATACATTTTCCGACCGCCCCCTGCATGGTGAAACCGCTTCATGTCTCTTGCGCTCGAACGTCTAGTCGCTGGCACAGCTATCCCTTTCGCCGGGAATCGTGTCTCTGTGGTCAGCCCCGAATTGGCCGCGCGTTTTCAGCCCGGGGACCATTTGCTGGTGGAGCAGGTCAGCGGCGAATTGTTGCTGATTCCGGTAGTCGACCAGCAAGCGGCGGCCATTGCAATCGAGCGGGCGGAAGCGGCTTTCAGCGCAATATCCGCGGTTTCCGATCAAGCCATCAGCGAGTTCTTCGATCGCTTCGCCCAACGCCTGGAAGACCCTGCCTGCTGGGCTTTGATCGAAGCCGCCAACCTGGCCGATATCGAACGAGCCAAGGCCCGCGGGCGCTCCACCACGCGCCTTCTGGCGGATGAACGCATGCGCCGCGACATGATCGCCGGCCTCAGGGCCTGGCGCGATGCGTCGGCTACGCGCGGCAAAGTGGTCAGTTGCGTCGAGCACGACGGCTGGAAAGTCGAGCAAGTGGTTTCGCCGCTGGGCATCGTCGCGTTCGTCTTCGAAGGCCGGCCGAATGTTTTCGCCGACGCCGCCGGTGTGTTGCGCACGGGCAACACGGCGGTGCTGCGAATCGGCAGCGATGCGTTGGGCACGGCGCAAGCCATCGTCACCCACGCGTTGAATCCGGCACTGAGCGACGCAGGGTTGCCTGCCGGCGCGGTGTCGCTGGTAGAAAGCGTCAATCACGCGGCCGGTTGGGCAATGTTCGCCGACCGACGCCTGTCGCTGGCGGTGGCCCGTGGCTCGGGGCGCGCCGTCAGCCAGTTGGGCAGCATCGCCCAACAGGCTGGCACCGCCGTCAGCCTGCACGGCACCGGTGGCGCCTGGCTGATCGCCGACAAGGATGCCGATGCCCAGCGCTTTGCCGCGGTAGTGCGCAACTCGCTGGATCGCAAAGTCTGCAACACGATGAACGTCTGCCTGATTCACCGTGACCGTGTCGCACAACTGTTGCCGCTGTTCCTCGACGCGCTGCAACAGGCCGGCACCGCACGCGGGCAGGGCTGCAAATTGCACATTGTCGAAGGCAGCGAGCAATACCTGCCGACTGATTGGCAGACCGCCAGTGTTGAGGTGTACCGCGCCGAAGGCTATCAGACCGAAGCGTTGGCCGAACCGTTGCCCGAGGACCAGTTGGGCCGCGAGTGGGAATGGGAAGAAACCCCGGAAGTCAGCTTGAAGATTGTCGATGACCTGGATAACGCCATCGCCTTGTTCAATTGTTATAGCCCGCAGTTCACCGTCTCGCTGATCAGTGAAGACGCCGCCGCTCAGGAACGCTTCTACAACGCGGTCAACGCACCTTTTGTCGGCAACGGGATTACCCGCTGGGTCGACGGACAGTACGCGCTGAACAAGCCGGAACTGGGGCTTTCGAACTGGGAGAGCGGTCGCCTGTTTGCTCGTAGCGCGATTCTCTCGGGAGATGGGGTGTTCACGATCCGCAGTCGCATGACTCAGATGGATCTGTCGGTCAAACGCTGATCCGGCACCACGATCCCAGTCAACGGCCGCACTATACTTAATGTGCGCCCGTATGGGCGTGGCGAGCACTCGAAACGAATCAGATGTCCATAACGCTCGCCCGAGCGTCAAGGTTGCACCGCCAAGGGACGGGCAGTGCACCAGATGACGGAGAGAGGGTTACACCATGAAACTTCATTCCTTCCAACAATACTCTCATGATCTGGAAAGGGGCGTTCACGACACGTGGATTACCGCCAGGGTGAAGTCAGCCCTGGCAATGGCCGAACCCAGCTTTGGCCTGCAAATCCATGTGAAAACCCATGGGGGGACGGTGGCATTGAGCGGTCGCGTCAACACCCACAAACAGTGTGAGCGGGCGGTTGCTTTGGCCCGTTCGGTTCCGGGGGTTGTCGAAGTGGATGCCAGAGACTTGCTGACTCACGTGTTCACGCCAGGCAGCACTCAACAACCACCCAATGCCGAAGAGGCCCCTGAGAGTCGGCCATCATCGTCAACAAGGATCGACGATAAGTAACCCGGTCGATGGTGTCAGTGCAACGCTCCCGTGAGCCGGGAGCGTTGCGTCGATCGTCTATCTGCCAATGGATACACACTTCAGGCTGCTTCTATGGCTCGGGCTTGAAGGGCGCAGGTGTCCGGATACTCGGCGAGCGCCACAAAACGGTGGCTGTCGGCATCCAGTGCCTCGATGGAACCGGTCTCGATGTCGTAGACCCAACCATGCAAATTCAACAGGCCTTTCTCCTGAGCCAGGCGCACGCTCGGATGCGTCTGGATGTTGGCCAGTTGCGCGATGACATTCTCCCGAACCATTGAATTCACCTTCGCCGCTTCATTGGCGTGCGGGCGCGATTCGTTGATGACTTTCGCTGACTCGGCGTGTTGCAACCAGCCGCTGACGGCGGGCAAGTGGTCCATGCATGTGCACTTGGCGACGGCGGTCATGGCACCGCAGTCCGAGTGCCCGCAGATCACAATATCGGTGACTCCAAGCACCGCGACCGCATATTCGACCGTGGCCGACACACCGCCGGGGTGAGGGCTGTAGGAGGGCACGATGTTGCCGGCATTGCGGATTACAAACAGTTCACCGGGTTCTTGTTGGGTCAGCAGTTCCGGCACGACACGGCTGTCGGAGCAGGTGATGAACAGCGTGCCCGGATGCTGGGTGGTGGCCAGGTGCTTGAACAGGTCGGTGCGTTGTGGAAAGGCGTCTTTCTGGAACTTCAAAAAACCTTCGATGAGCGCTTTCATGGCGATGTCCTCATGTGTGAGTCGGGTTTGGCCCGCACATCAGTGCGGGCCGGTATTCACTTAAAAAGGACGCAGTGGCAGGAACTTGCCGTCGAGGGTGATCACCGCGCGGGAGCCGCCTTCCGGGTCTTCGACTTTTTTCATGTCGAGCTTGAAGTTGATTGCACTGATGATGCCGTCGCCGAATTGCTCATGAACCAGGGCTTTGAGGGTGGTGCCGTAAATCTGGATCATTTCGTAGAAGCGGTAGATGGTCGGGTCGGTCGGGACGACACCCGAGAGGCTGCCGCGCAACGGGATGATCTGCAGGCGGGCAACGGTGTCGGCGTCCAGGTCCAGCTTCTCGCCAATCACTTTGGCGGCGCTTTCCGGCAGCGGGTGCTGACCGAGCAGGGCGGCAGTGACGTAGGCCAGCCCGAGGCCGGTGCCGTCAGTCAGGTCCTGCCATGACAGGTTTTTGCGCGCTTTTGCATCGAGGATCGACGTGGTCAGCGCCAGGCTTGGGTCGCTGTAGGCGTGGGACTGTTGCATGGTGATTCTCCTGTCGGGAGTGAGGTTGCTTGGGTGTGGAGCCATCTTCTGCCGATCGATCAATAGCGTCCAAGACCGATATACAATGCAGCGCATAAGCACAGCCTATAGATGGTGGTTTCCCATGTTGCTCCGACATTTGCGCTATTTGCTGGCGGTCGCCGACCACGGCGGTTTTACCCGCGCCGCCGAGGCGCTTCACGTTTCGCAGCCGACCCTGTCCCAACAGATCCGGCAACTGGAAGAAACCCTGGGCGTCAGCCTGTTCGATCGAACCTCGCGCACGGTGAAACCCACCGATGCGGGAGAGGCCTACATCGAATGTGCTCGTCGGGTGCTGGTGGAACTGGAGGCAGGCAAACGTGCGCTGCATGACGTAAAGGACTTGTCCCGCGGCACCCTGCGGCTGGCCATGACCCCAACGTTCATGGCTTACCTGGTGGGGCCGCTGGTGCGCGATTACCTGGCGCGGTATCCAAACATCCATCTACAGATTTTCGAGCTGTCGATGGATGACATCGAGGCGGGGCTGGTGGATGACTCACTGGACATCGCCATCGCGTTTACCCAGGTCAGAAATGCTGACATCGAGTCGATCCCGGCGTTTACCGAGACGTTGGGCGTCATGGTGGGGCGTGATCACCCGTTATACGAAAGCCAGGTCGCGTTGTCCGCGCAAGAGGTCGCGAAACTGGAGTTTGCGTTGTTGACCCCCGATTTCGTTACTCGTACCCGCATTGATGAGTACTTTGCCCAGGAGCAAATCACGCCGAAGGTGGTGATCGAGGTCAATTCGGTGAGTACCTTGCTGGAAGTCATTCGGCACACGGCCATCGCCACCATTCTTCCTGAGCCCATTGCCACCGAGGACCGGGCGTTGCGCAAAATCCCGTTGTTGGGCGAGTCGCCCAAACGAGGGGCCGCGCTGCTTCGACGCAAAAACAACTATCACAGCGCAGCGTCGGTGGCTTTTATGGAGCTGGTGTTGGGTGCGGCTGCCGGTGAGTCGACGACGTCAGTCTTCTATTAATTCACACACACCATTGGGCGCCTTGCCCGTGGAGGACACCGTGACCGAGTCGTCATCGGAGAGAGTGATCGAGATGATGACGCCCGAACCCCTGGCTTCGAAACGGCGATCGTCAATGGCTTTGGTCTCGGCTTCCTTGCTATTGATCAACACCGGTCCGTCCTGATCCGCATGAACAATGATGTTGCCGGGGCAGTCAGCATCGAACAACGGCACGCCGGTGACGGTGTTTGCATGGGCAGCACTAGCCATTACGAGTAACAGCAAGCCTGTCAGTTGTATGTTCATCACAAACCTCCAATGATCCAGTGCACACGGTTAACGATAGCGGTGTTTGGTGCGCATGAGGCAAACAAAAAGGCCCCGCTCGATGTAACGAGCGAGGCCTTTTTATGGATGGGGTGTGCAGGTGTCAGTAGAACCGGTCAATCACCCGAACTTCGTTCTGGTTCTGCATCGAGGCCCACGCCTGTTTCAGCGTTTGCAGAACGTTACCGATGAAGTCCTTGTCAGCCGCGGCTTTCTTGCCGACATAGCCTTGGCCGCGACGGTACATCTTCAGTCGGGCGAGCAGGTTCTGGTTGTTCTTGTCGAACTCCGCTTCATGAGCGTGAGGCGACAGGCAGTCGATATGCACCTGGCCCGACTTGCTGATCCACAGAATATGGCTGTCATGGCTGTCTTTTTGCGCAGCGAACAGATGAGCCAGTTCATCGATAGTGGGTTGATTGTTCAGATTCATAGTAAGCCCCTTGACCATTTGGTGATCTTTCAAAGTTGATTCGCTAATACAGGTAGCCCATCGGTTAGTTGATCCCTGGCACCGAAACCAGGACGTCAGCAGTCAGCCGCCAAATTGACGGGGTCCCGCGTCTGTTGCATGTAGTCGTGTTGAATAACTGCTACGCAATAGCGTCACAACGAGGAGAAGCAGCGAAAACCTTCAGGCCACTGCCAACCTTTTAAGGGGTCGGTCACAAGCTTCATGAGGATTGATCGCCAGCGCTTCTCGTCCTTGTACTGGACGTTCAGGCCAGGTCAGCTTCTTCAATCTGCCTTGTGGGCAGCGTGTATCCGGGAAAAACAGCTCGGCGGTCAGACGAGCTTGCTCA
>LNAP01004254.1_pt1 | contig 13263 bp, 15 predicted proteins | sample 602601 | NCBI WGS metagenome assembly LNAP01 (sample SAMN02440304, study PRJNA202911) | soil metagenome | biome: Subtropical and temperate rainforests or woodlands; isolation source: soil samples (1 kg each in a 20% v/v slurry with milli Q water) were... ...
ATGCCCAGATGTAGATCGTGTAGGTCTGCACGGTCGGCAGATCGACCAGAATACTCACCCCGGCGCCCGCCTTGACCAGCTGCGTGTTGAAAATGCCGGTGCTCATCACCGCGGTTCCCGTGCCCGTCGACGAGCCATCGGTGAACGTGAAATAGCTTTCGGGCACGGCCCCCGTCGTGGTCGTGCTTCCCCGCACGCCGCCGCCGCCGATCGCGGTCGCGGAGCCGATCAACGTCGCGCCGCTTTTGCTGTTGGTGGGCGCACCGGAAGCAGGATTGTCCTCGAGATTCCAATACGCCCAGTCGAGCGTTCCCAGGTTCGTCAGGTTGAACGTGGTGTTGCCCGAAAAATCGGCGCTGACGACACCCGAGACAGTGGCCGCGCTCATGGCGGGAGCCACGGCAAAGCCGGCAAGCAAGACGATGAACGCAAGGGGGCGACGGACGGAATCACGAAGCATGGCGACTAGGGGTTAAGCCAAGGAAAGCGGGGGGGTATTTCCTTTGACCACATAGGACTGGCACCGGAGCGCCCGGATGCCAAGCACGCAAACAACAATCGGTCCGCCTGCGCACACGTTGCATGGTCGTGCAACGGGATGTCTTGGCGAGTGGAGTGACTTATCCGGCGGGTTGAGGGACTTGGGCGAGTCGGGCCGGATCGTAACCTTGCGCGCGAATACGCTCCAAGATCGCCGCATACGTTGCGTCGTCCATCTGACGCTCGCGGGCGAGCACCCAAAGCAATCCGCGCCCCGGCGTGCCGACCACCGCCCAGCGGTAGTCGGGATCGAGTTCGAGCACGAGATACGTCGCCGTAAACGGCCACACAAAGCGCACCTTCCACTCGGCGTTGGTCTGCGTGTTCACCACCCACGCCGAACCATGCCAGGTTTTTTCGGGGGCGCTGAAGTCGCCTTTGCGAAACGTGAAGTCGTTGACCAGCGTGCCATCGGGCCGGCGGGCGTAAGTGTCGTGGCTGGCTACTTTGCCCTTCTCCAAAAAGTAAGGAATGTTCGCGATGACATACCAGCGTCCGAGGTAGCGCTCCATGTCCACGTAATCGACCGTGCGCAACGGCGGCTCCTTCGGCGCGGACGCACAGCCGACAAACAGGAGCGGCAGCAACAAAGGCAGAAAACGCATCATGAAAGTCCTACGCGTGAGACGGTCGTTCGGACGCACTTCTTCGCGGTCCAAACGAGCACAGAGAAGCCACCGCGGTTGGCTCATCCTATGACCGAGGAGCGTGCCGATATGTCATATAAGATATGGGCCATCCGATATGAGGTATGGACACGTCGATACGTCTATGGGGGCGGTGGATATGACCAAAGATCGACCTCCCGGAGTATTACCGATCAACGAGACACCGAGCTCCGACTCCATTGGCTCGACCAAGAGCGGTTAACGCTTTTTGTAGTCTGCCCATGCTTTCCTTTTTTCGGCGCAAATCCCCGTCCCCTCCTCCGGAGCAAACATTCAAAGAGCGCGTCGCCGGGTTTTGGGTTTGGTTCCAAGACGTCGCTCCGCGGTTCTACGCCACCATCGACGCCGGCAAATGCGCTGATCTGGTGGAGGAGACTTCCGCCAGGGTCGATCAACTCTTTCCGGGATTCGCCTGGGTCTATGGTCCCGGTGCCGGCGGAAAAGGGCATTCATTGACGGTAACCGGCGAAGGCGTCGAACACCGCCAGTTGCTCGCACAGCATTGGCTCAGCCAGGCTCCGGTGATTCCCGGCTGGACGTTTCACGCCTCGCGCCAGGCCGGCCCGATCAAAGGGCATGTCATCCAAATGGAGGGCCTGCACATCGACCCCAAAGAGATATGGGTGACTCCATCCATTGATAATGACGCCAAAAAAATCGACCTGGTCGTGTGGCACCACGCGTGGGAACACATCACCGAACAAAAGCGGTGGACCCTCGTGCTCCTTTTTCTCGATGAAGTGCTGGGGGAGTATGGCACCAAGTGGTGGATTGGAAAAATCTCTTTTGGAAAGGATCGTCTGGCAGATTCGTTTCCGCTCGAAGAACTCGCCGGCCATGTCGCCAACGCCGTAAGCCGCGGAGAATGGAAAAGGAGTGCGCCCGGAGACGAGTGGACGGGGTTCACGATCAAACCGGGCGCGGAACATTATCCCCGTTCGGATTTGTTCACCCTGACCACGGCGGCACCTGGGCTATTCCAGACCTACATGGAAGAAAAGGACGCGATGGCAGACCTCCTCGCAGGATCGGGCGCGGACTATGTCTACGTCTCGATTGATCGGGCCTTCTTCCCTCCAGGGCAAGAAGTGGCCAAACGCGGTGAAATTGAGGACGCCCTCGACGCCGGACTCAAAAGTCAAAACTCCGGACGATTGATCGGCGGCGGACTCGGATCGGAGCGCGGCTATATCGATCTCCTGATCTATGACGGTGCGCGCAGCCTCGACATCCTGCGAATCACGCTGAAACAACTCGGCATCCCCGCGGGCACCATGATCGAATTCTTTGCACGTGATAAACGGGCACGCCGGATTGCCCTCTAGTTTCCATGCAACCACACCAGCACGCCAATCCCTTTGTTGCTACGCTACCAACCGTCCTGCCCCCGCCTCCGCAACCGGCCTCGTTTGGCCGCCGAGCCGCCGCACTCGCGCTGGATCACGTCGCGTTGCTGCTCTGCCTGCTGCCCGGTTTCATCGTGGTCTTGGGGCTGTCCGCCGTCGTCAACAGCCACCCGCTCCCGCCCGACGCCGACTCCGCCGAACTTTTTTCTGAGGTCGTGATGGAAGCCATGCCCGTGTTTCTCGGCGGACTGCTCGCCGGCGCGCTCCTGCAACTCTGCCTCCTCGCGTTTCAAGGTCGCTCGCTCGGCAAACGCTGGCTGGGCCTCCGCATCGTGCGCACGGACGGACGTCCTGCCGGCGCACTGCGCATCCTCTTCGTGCGGACACCCGTGCAGTTCCTCAACTACCTGCCGTTCCTGAGCCCCATCCTGCTAATCGTGAATCTCGTGCTCTCGCTCCGCCCCCCGCATCTGAGCGTCCATGACCGCGCCGCCGGCACGCAAGTGGTGCGAGAGTGAAAAGCAGGCTTCATAACCGAAAATCTGCGCGTCTTCCCGATCTCATGAGCCTCCCGCACGCCCCGTCGCAAGCCGACTACCTGCTCCTCTTTCGCAACGCAGGCCCCGACACCCACGCCCACCTCACGCCCGCGGAACGCACCGCCCTCGCGGAGCGTTGGAACGCCTGGGTCTCCTCCCTTCTCGCCAAGGACCAGATGCGCTCCGGCCACCCCCTGGCGCTCGACGGTCGCGTCGTCTCGGGATCACACGGCGAACGCATCACCGACGGCCCGTATGCCGAGGCCAAGGAAGTGGTCGGCGGCTATGTGGTCATCAAAGCATCCAACCTCGACACCGCGGCCGAGATCGCCCGCGGCTGTCCGGGGCTTTCCGTCGGACTCACCGTCGAAGTGCGCGAACTGCTTTCACGCAGCCCCGTGCTCGAAGAAGTCCGCAGCGTGGCGGAATGACCCGCGCCGCCGTCATCACTCACGCGACACACACGGACAGCTACTCAACTTTCCGCGCCACCACGCCGAGGTAGTTTTGGACGGTCCACTTTTCCCGTAGATAGAAACGGACATCTTTTACCCAAAGGCCGGTCGAAGGACCACCATCGAGATTTAATGCATCGCGGACCTTCACCACGTCGCGGAGTTTTTCACTCACGAGGAAATCCGCCAGCTCCTGCAGCGTGCAGTCGTCAGTCACGCCGATAAACCACACGCCGTTGCCGTCGGTGCCCGCAAACGTGCGCGGAGCCTGAGCCGTGTTATTGTTATCCTTCTCCGCCGCTCCGGCGCGCACCAGCCACGGGCCGGATTGCAGCAGCTGCGTGACTTCCGCGTCGCCCGGATTGAATCCTTCGGTGCCTTCAAGCGCGGGCACGCCCTTCCGCACCACCAGCATGCCTTTAAGCCTGCTTGTCGGTTTGAATACGCCCGACACACGTCCATCGCTGACGATATAACCCGACGGCATAAACGGGGTGCGCTCGAAAAAACCTCCGTTGCATCCCGCCACACACCCTTCACCGCGCATCGCCTGCGCCAGATCCACGTAGCGATAGGGCTGGCCGGGCGCGGTGTTGTCGATGACCCGCAACGAATGCCGATCAGCGCCGAAAGTCGTCAGCCACATCTGCACGATGCGACGGTCGCCCTGAAACGACAGCGACTTCACCGAAAGGGCGAGGGCCTCATCCGCGCGCGACACGATGCCAAATACCAGAAACAGGATAAGCAGTGCGGGTTTCATGCTTCGCGCCCAAAGGCTGATTCCCAAAACACTCCCACCGTTCCCAGGCGGAGTCCACAAGATCGTTTCTCAGGCAGGCCACGCGAAAGGTTCGAGCATAGGGGCGGATCCGAAACGTGCGGTCTGACTCCGCGTCCGTCCGATTGATCTGCTCCTCATACAACAATACTCGGCCCGATCCCGTTGCGTTCAATGTGAACACCTACAGGGCCTTCCAGCTTCGGTGGTCACGCTTGGCGTGCCAGTAACGCAGCACGTAAACCACCGCTGAGTCTCGTCGATCCGGTAGGTTACCAAGTAAGGCGCGCTCACCAGTCGTCGCACGCCGGGTCGATCCCTGAAAAATCCGCCGCGCCGCGGAGTTCGCCCAAGGACTCCGCCAAGGCCACGAACTCCGCGCCCACTCGCAGGGGCGGCACCGGGATTATCTCCGGCTATATAGCGGGCGATTTCGCCCAAGTCATGCAACGTCGGACGCGAGAGGATTACCCGGTAATCCATTTACGCAGATTCTTGCGAACGTCCTCCACGGGCACACCCCCGTCTTCCGCCAACGAGCTTTCGGCTTCATCGATGGCCGCAAGCATCGCCGGCGTTTCCGGCCAAAGCCGCGACTCCAACCACGCCGCGACCTCACATTGCGCCTCCACAGGGAGTTTCGCCAAAACGGACTCGGACGCCAAGGGCGCGAAGGGTTAGGGTGTGCCTAGGAAAGAACCCGGTCCAGCGTGAGCGAGCAAGGGATGCTCGGCCAAAGGCGGCCGAGGCGGAGGCGGGCCAGCGGCCCGTGCCGCCCGAGGTCAACGCCGGCCCAGCAATCTTTCTCGCTTCACTCGGCAGAGCGCCAGCGATGGGCCGGCCTCTTTGCCGGACACACCCTTGGAAACCGGGCGGATCCGAAACGTGCGGCCCGACTGCGCGTCCGTCCGGCAGTTTGGCTCCTCATCCAACAATGCTCGGCCCGACCCCGTTGGCTCGTCGAACCCCGTTGGCCCGTCGGGTCAACTCTGGCCAAATGGCACGCCCGGAAGGAGTGACTTGATGTGGGTGGAGGATTTGTGCGTCATTTTAGGCGATGAAGATTATCTGCATGATTGCGGTGCTGGGCCTTGGTTCGCTGTTCTCGGGGTGCGCCTCGACGAAAAGCATCAGCCCGGCTGAACGGGCCACGGTGAAATCCGTTTCCTTGAATCCTGTGGTGCCAATGCCGGCGGAGGTTTATTACTTCAGCCAAGCTCAGGCACTGGCCGGCGGTCTCGCAGGTCCGATTGGCGGCGCGATCGGCGCCGCGGGCGAATCGGAAAACCAAAAGGCGTTCACCGCCATACTCGAACGCAGCGGCTTGGATATGCCGAAGGAGTTGAGCGCATCATTCGCAGCCAAGCTAAAACAAAAGGGAGTCGTGGTGAGCGAACATCCCGCCGGCAACCAATTCGAATTACAGGTGCGGTTGATCGGACTGGCAGTGCCGAACGGCTTCTATTCCAGCTTGCGGCCCGTCCTGGTCGTGGTGGCCATTCTCAAGGACTCATCCGGCAAAGTGATCTTCCAGAACAATGCCTCATGCATGAACCTGAGTTCAAAAACCAACCGGCACACGCTGGAAAAGTATCAGGCCAATCCGGAGCTTCTGGCCGAAGAATACCGGGCAGCCATCAACGCGGTGGCGGACGATTTGGTGAAAGACTTTATGGCGGGCGCCTCGACGGCAGATCCCGCACAGTCATGATCAGGCCATAGTCGCGCTGGAGATAGCCGCGCTGGAGATAGCCGCTTTGATTCAGCCACGGTGTGAGGGCTGCAACTCAGCCAGCGTCAAACCCATCAGGCGGTCCGGTGTGAGCTTCGAAGCGGAGGGTCTCGCGAAGGACGCCAAGGGCGCGAAGCGTTCGGACAACGGGGCAGATCCGAAACGTGCGACCCGACTCCGCGTCCGTCCGGCTGGTCTGCTCCTCCTACAACAATACTCGGCCCGACCCCGTTGGCCGTTGGTTGAGCACTCGGACTCTTGACCTGAACCATTTCTGGTCCATCCTTGGCGCATGAGCACAGCGACCGACCCGTCCCTCCGTGAAGTCACGCAGATCAAGCGCGAGATCGCGCGCAGCCTTCGCTCGCGGCTCAAGTCCAAGGGCGTCTCGGTTTCCTCGCTGGCGCGCGACACCGGCACGAGCCGCACCGCCATTCGTCGCGTGCTCGATCCCGTCAACACCTCGATCACGCTGCACACATTGGTGCGCACCGCGCACAGTTTGGGCTACAGCTTGCGACTCAGCATGGAGCCACGCATCGAAAAAGTGGAACCGGTTCCGGCGCCGGACGAGGCTCAACCGCTCATGGCCGATCTGGCCCGCGCCTTGGACCGCCTGCCGCGCCGCCGATGAATGGAAATTCTCGTCACCCACCGTATCCGAGATCGTGAATTGGACGGCGGGATTGCCGACGAAGCGCGTAAACTGTTCGCCAAACTGAAGCAGGCGCCGGCCATCGCCACGCCGCTTCCGGCAAAGGGACTGCCCTCGCACACGAGTCTGCACAAAGTGTATGCGACCACCGGCCGAGGTCCGCGACGCCTCCTGTTCTTTTGCCGACACACTCCGTCCAAGCCAGGCGAACCCGAGCGCTGGGTGCTGCTCTTCTACCGCGACAAATCCGACTCCGTGGGCAAAAACATGAGCCACAAAAATCCTGATTTCGCGCGTCAATTAAACACGCGCCTCCGTGAAGCGCTCACGGACCTTGCAGAGAGCACACCCGAGGCACCCAAATACGAAATCATCTAGGAGGTGCCTCGCCAAGGGCGCGAAGGGTTCGGGGACGGGGCGGATCCGACTCAATTGCCGCGATGACTAGAATATCAGATTTTTCGGATTTTTACGGCCATCCCAGATGCGGACGATTTCCACGAGACCAACGGATTCATCCACTCGATAAAAAATCAAATGCCACGGCCGGTGCAGCACGCGTCGATAGCCGGGACGCGCCACCAACGGCGCACCTTTGCGCGGCAGATTCACGAGTTCGAAAATCGTGTCCACCAAACCGAGGCCTAGTCGTTCGGCGGCGGCAGGATTCTTGACCGCCAGAAACGCGACTGCTTCTTCGAGGTCTCGGTCCGCCAGCGGGGTTAGCGCGACACGCCAGACCATTGCCGGACTTTTTGCTGCAGCTCTTCGCGGCTCACCGGTTGTGCGCCGTCGCGCTCAAGCGAGCGAATGCCTTCGTCCACCGCAGCCAGCAACTCGGGCGATTCGTCGGACGCCAATTGATCGCTCAACCAGCGGGCGATTTCACAACGCTCGGCCAGACTGAGTTTCTCGATGGCGACTTCGATCTCGGTCACGGTGCTCATGCCGGCAACGTTGCCGGTTTCATGCCACCGGGCAAGTCCGCCGTGGAGTTCAGTGTCTCGCGAAGGACGCCAAGGGCGCGAAGGGTTCGGACAACGGGGACTACCGCTTGCGGACTGACGCGGAAAACTTCCGCACAAGGATCGCCGGTGTCTGCACCAGCACGGGTTCGACGTCACACTCTTTCAGCACACGCGTCATCGCGACCGCATCGGCTTCGGACAGGTGTTTGTCGGACGACAATAAAATCGTGCAGTTGGCCAGCGCCGCCTCGGCCACGATCAGAGAATCATTCATCTCGGCCGCAGGCACGATGCCGCGTTTTCTAAGTTTTTCCGCAATCGCCTCGGTGATGCCGTGCCCGACGGGGATAAAATCCATCGGACGGAATTTCCATTTGTGCACCAGTTTTTGCAGGGCGGTGATCGCGAGACGTTTTTCGACCGGCGTGCCGTGGGTCGCGATATACGAAAGCTCTTCCAACACCGTCGGCGGGACGATCACTTCCACTCCCTTCACCCGCCGCCGCAACAGTTCGATGGCGTCGTGCGTGACGTCCTTGGGCAACGCCAGATCCAAGAGGACGTTGGTATCAACGGCTACGAACATGCGCCGGTTTGGCGTTACCGTAGATGAGACTCATGGCATTCTGACGGTGCTCGCGACGCGCCGAGTCGGTCAGTGTATTGGCCTGAGTCCGATGTTTGGCGGCGATTTCGGTGCCGCGACTCACGCTCGCCGTCTTGGGCGCGGGTTTGGACTTGGGCGTGCTCATGTCCGCAACGTTGCCGGTTTCATGCCACCGGGCAAGTCCGCCGTGGGGTTCGGGCAACGGGGCGGATGACGAAACGGGCGTCCGGACTCCGCATCCGTCCGGCGGGCCTGCTCCTCATGCAACAATACTCGACCCGACCTCGTTGGCTCGTCGCGACCCCTTCGGGTCGTTGCACCCCTTTGGCTCGCCCCGCATCGGACTGTGGCAGCATTCTCGGCGTCTTTTATGAAACCCGTCGACGGACATTTTCTGATCAAACCCGAGGACCTCGCATGGCGCCCGTCCAACCAGATGTTGATCCCCAACGCCGACATCCTCGAGCGCACCGGCAGCCAACTCCTCGGCGCTCGCTACTGGCGCCTGCCTCCGATGAGCGCCAACACCTGGCACCGCCACATCAAGGCCGAGGAGCTCTACGTCGTCCTCGAAGGCACGGGCCGCATCCGCGTGGGTGACGAGACGCTCACCGTGCCAAAACACGGCAGCGTGCTGGTGGGCCCGGCGCAGATGCGCCAGATTTTCAACGACACCGTCACCGAGACGCTTTGGTTGATCATCGGCGCACCCGACAATGAATGGGAGCCCGGCGAGGCGATGGACATGAAACACTTCTGGCCCGAAAACCCGAAGCAACTGCCCAAGGAGCTCGCCGGCGCAACCTGGCCGCCCGCTCCAAACGCACCGCCCTCCTGATTCGGGCACCTAACGTCTCAATCAGGGAGCAGACCGAAACGTGTTAACAATTTACCCGAAACAGACCTTCCCCATGCCAAACAGCACCGAATGTTAACCTGTTTCGGCCCGACCCGTTGGCTCGTCGACCTCGTTGGCTCGACTGACAGATGGAATAGCAGAATGTGAAGGCCTATGCAGTTTCGTGCTAAGCAAATCGCTCCACCAAAGGAATGGGGGACCTTTGAGGATTTGTGCCACGCCTTATTCAAACGGGTTTGGCAAGATCCACTCGCACAGAAGCATGGCAGGAGGGGGCAGGCGCAGCAAGGCGTCGATGTCTTTGGTTCCCAAGACGGCGACCGAAAAAACTACCAAGGTGTCCAGTGCAAGGGCAAGGACAGCAACTATGGCAGCAAAGCCGAATGGTCAGAAGTGCTGGAAGAGATCACCAAGGCTGAGAAATTTTCTCCCAAGCTGGATAAGTGGATATTCGCGACCACGGCCCCTGTGGATGCCTCCCTGCAAAAGGCCGCCAGAGAACTCTCGATCAAACGCAAAACCAACGGACTTTTCAGCGTTGACGTGCTGGGATGGGAAGAAGTCCAAGCCCTTATGGCAGACGCGCCAAACGTGATAGCCGAATTCTACCCTGAGCATTCCGATCACCTACCGCAGATAATCGAGTTATTGCGTTCCCTGCCATCGCTCGAAGCAAAATTAGCAAACCTCGTCGAGCGGATCGATGCGAAGCCACTCGAACCTTCAAATCCACACGGATCGGCAGTATGGGAACTGGTGACGTTTGATGGGGATCGCGGGCTGGGTCCAGCCCTCATGGGCTATCCTCTGGGACCATCTGATGCTGCCGCGTGTCCACGTTTGACCGAAGTCAATGTAGTCCTATCGCAGCTAAAAATAGCCTATTCAGCCCGCCTCATTGGTGAGCCCGGCACTGGAAAATCGATCTGCTCATATCAAGTCGCAAAAGCACTAGCTTCAGAAGGTTTCGAAGTTCTGCGCCTGCTCGATCCTCAGTCCGACAATATCGCATTGGAGACGGCATATGAGGGTATGCAACGCCTTTATCTTCTCGATGACGCCCATCTCCTAAAGCCTCATATTCTTAATCGATTAGAGGAACAGGCAAACTCAGGCCATCTAGTCCTTTCAACACACAACGCAGTTGAACGCATAAACCATAGAGGAGCGACAACACTCGACGCAAAGCGTGCGGTAAAAACGATTGCCGCTGCACTGCGAGCTAACCTGCCAAAAACCTTAGAGGCAGTGCGCATTGCCGATGACCGTGTAGGTGAACGTATGATGGACGCAGACCTAGGCGAACGCCTTGATAATGCCGAAAAGACTGCGGATCGCCCTTGGCAATTCTGCTTCGTGCTAGGAGGCGGCTGGCGCAGATCAAAACAAGCCGCAGATTTCGCCCGCGCCGCCAATGCCGACCTCATTCTTGCGGCAGTTGCGATGCGGCAACTGGCATCTCGCGACGCACGGGCAATTCCGAGTGAGATCGCGACGGTCTGTGAACATGCGGCCATCAAAACCGAAATGGTTGAACAGGGCTTGGAGTGGCTCGAAAAACAAAGGCTGATTATCAACGCAGCGGATTGCCGAACCCCACACCAGCGTTTCGCATCAGTTGTGCTCAATCGGGTTCTGGAAGGACAGGACAAAAACGGACGAGAGAAGATCGCCACTATGATCGAAGGCGTATTGCTAGATCCGCAGTTTCCATATGCCGGTTTGCGAGTCTTAATATATGAACTTCGCTTCGGAAGTGCTGATTACAGTTGGAAGCGACTTCTCGTGCAGTCACGGGTGGAGGCAGTAATTGCGCGATGCTGGGCAGCAGAAGGTTCTGATCGCGGTTTCGCAGCCCTCGCCTTGTCGGATTTGTGGGATTTCGCGGAGGGCGGGGCGACCGCCGTGGTTGGTCCACATGTAGCTACACTGGCCAATTGGATATCAAACCCCAGCGATGGAGCATACGGCTTCGGCCATATCTTGAACAATCTGGCTCAGCAGGATCGAAATGTTGCCGAGAAAGCCATCGCAGCCGCCGATCCGATCGCCATTGCAACAGCCTTTTCCAATGCGACTCCTGATTCGGCCTACGGCTTAGCGGATCTCCTGCGCAGCATCGCCTTCGTGAAAGTCGATGCATTCAACGTCAAGGTGCAGACTGCTATTGATCAGGAAAAACTGCGTAGTTTTGCGAAGGACAAAGCCTTTTTAGCTGACCCATACACCTTTGGTAAATTCTGCGCTTCGGTAGCTTGGTGGAATGAAAATCTAGCTCTAGAAATGGCTGAGCTTTTCGTTCCAACGGCACAGCAAGTCCTCACTAAAGATCCGTTAGACGGATTTAATCAACTTAGTCACGATTTAGCTTCAACCGTGCTGCGCGTATTTGACGTGCTAAATGTATATGTCGGAAAGTGGAAACCAACTCGCCGCCAGTGGATGATAGCGAGCCGCATGTGTGATAATATCGATCCCAAGCGGGTAGCAGAACGTATTTCAAATGTGCGCCCCCGGCATTTTCAAAGTGCGGGCTACTTCCTCCATTTTCTCTGCCAGTCAGCACCTCGAAAATATGAAGCTGTCCTACGCCAAATCGATTGGGTGAAGCTGGATTTAGTCATAGCTGACGATTGGGAGAATATGCCGCACGAGACCGAAGTGCTCTTGGGAACGCTCTATTGGCGGCGGCCCACACAGCACCTAGTTCAAAAATTTATCTCCGACAGGGCCGACCGGATTGTGCATTTCCCACCACGCATGATGTTGATGACGCCGGAAGTCGGATTTACGCATCTAGAAAAGGGTGGCTCGCTACGCCTCGCCCAATACGACCACCTGAGCTGGGATCTCGGAGGCTTTGCCTTGGCAGTTATTGCAAAGGAACGCCCCGAATTGCTCGAGCAAACCGTCGCTCCATTTATTGATGCGATTGTGCGGGGCGTTACGAATTATAACCGCGATTTCACCGGACCCGCTGAGGGGTTCATTCGAGTTTTAATCGAGCATGCGCCCAACGCATGGCGCGAAGTTCTAAACAAACTCGATCCTGCCGTTGCCGAGAAGAATTTTGCTGAATGCCTTAAGGGAGACGAGGATCACCGACGGTCAATTGCATCTGTCATCGAGTCAGCAATTACGCTCAAGAAGCCTATTGGTGAGATGGCTCAACGTTTGCGCGCGCAGTTCCCTAAGGCATCGTCAGCTCCGACTGACGCGCCGCGTTTTAATCGACGGAACGGCCGAACGCAGAGGAAACGGGAAGGATAGCAAATCACTAAAAAGAAGTGCGCACTCAACTTCTTCTATTTTTGGCGAACGCCTAAGCCCGTAAATCCCGAGAAGAATTAAACTCTCTTTGTTAGCACAAAAAAGCCGCGCACCGTTTCGGGTGCGCGGCTTCTTTTTCCCTAACTTGTAACATCCCGCGCTGGGTCGTAATCAGCGTGGGAAAGTGATGGTAGCAGCCGACGTCAGGAGGCTGGCGGGCAGGAGACATTCCCCAAACCCAGCCTCGTTACCTCGGCTGCTACGCGGAGACGGACTTAGCGCAGGAAGGCTTCGTGGAGGCCGCCGTCGACGGTCACGATCTGGCCCGTGGTTTTGCTGAGGCGCTTTGTCACGAGGAGGAAATACGCCTCGGCTTGGTCGGCCGGGGTGATCGGGCTCTTGGTCAGCGTGCGGTCGGCGTAGAACTGGGCCAGCTTCGTCACGAGGCTGTCGGTCGCTTCGTCTTCCGTGTAGGGGATCGCGTATTTCGCCAGCGAGCCGATCACGCGGTCGCGGGGGAACATCGCGCTGCCTTGAACGACCGTCGCGGGGGCGACGCCGTTCACGCGGACGAGCGGGGCGAGTTCCATCGCGAGTTCGCGCACGAGGTGGTTGGCGGCGGCCTTCGACGTGTCGTAGGCGAGCGAGCCTTTCTTCGCGACGGCGGCGTTGGCGGAGGTCGTGAGGACGAGGTTGCCGCGGAGGCCCTGGTCTTTCCAGGTCTTGAACGCTTCGTCGGCGACGAGGTAGCTGCCGGTGACGTTGATGTTGAAGGTGAGCGCCCACTTGTCGTCGGGGATGTGGCCGGTCGTGTCGCTCGGCACGAAGATGCCGGCGGTCACG
>LNAP01004294.1_pt1 | contig 13259 bp, 8 predicted proteins | sample 602601 | NCBI WGS metagenome assembly LNAP01 (sample SAMN02440304, study PRJNA202911) | soil metagenome | biome: Subtropical and temperate rainforests or woodlands; isolation source: soil samples (1 kg each in a 20% v/v slurry with milli Q water) were... ...
GGCAAGCCGCTGGCGCTGAACGGCGCGCGCCAGCTGTACCCGGCGATCGACCCGGTCGAGAGCCTGCCCAATCCGGACAAGATCGCGCTGCTGCGCGAGGTCGACGCGTACGCGCGTGCGCGCGACCCGCGCATCAGGCAGGTCATCGTCAGCCTCGCCGCGACCATGGACACCATCCTGATCGCCGCCTCCGACGGCACCCTCGCCGCCGACGTGCGCCCGCTGGTGCGCATCAACATCCAGGTGATCGCCGAGCAGAACGGCCGGCGCGAGCAGGGTTATTCCGGCGGCGGCGGCCGCTACGGCTACCGCGAACTGATCGAGAACGGCCGTGCACTGGCGTTCGCCGACGAGGCGGTGCGCCAGGCGCTGGTGAACCTCGATTCCGTCGACGCCCCCGCCGGCCAGATGACCGTGGTGCTCGGCCCCGGCTGGCCCGGCGTGCTGCTGCACGAGGCGATCGGCCATGGTCTCGAAGGCGACTTCAACCGCAAGGGCAGCTCCGCGTTTTCCGGCCGCATCGGCCAGCGCGTGGCAGCGAAGGGCGTCACCATCGTCGACGACGGCACCCTGGCCGGCCGCCGCGGCTCGCTCAGCATCGACGACGAAGGCACGCCGAGCGAATGCACCACGCTGATCGAGGATGGCATTCTAAAAGGCTATATGCAGGACAAGCTCAACGCGCGCCTGATGGGCATGGCGCCTACCGGCAACGGCCGCCGCGAATCGTTCACCGCACTGCCGATGCCGCGCATGACCAACACCTATATGCGGGCCGGCTCGCACGACCCGGCCGAGATCATCCGCTCGGTGAAGAAGGGCCTGTACGCGCCGAACTTCGGCGGCGGCCAGGTCGACATCACCAACGGCAAGTTCACCTTCTCCGCGTCCGAGGCCTACCTGATCGAGGACGGCAGGATCACCCGCCCGGTGAAGGGCGCCACCCTGATCGGCTCCGGCCCCGAGGTGCTCAACCGCGTCTCGATGATCGGCAACGACCTCGCGCTGGATGAAGGCGTGGGCGTGTGCGGCAAGGACGGCCAGAGCGTGCCCGTGGGTGTGGGCCAGCCGACGCTGAAGATCGACTTGATGACGGTGGGCGGCACCGCGTCGTAATCGCGCTGGAAGGTTCGTTCGCATCGGCGTGGCCCGCGAGTTCGAAAGTATTTGCGGACCAGCGCCTGGCCGGCGTGGTGGCAACCTGCCGCGGTGAAACGGCGCCGCGCCGCTCATCGGGTTGCTTGATCGAAGTCAACACGTGGTGACTCCATCGGCTCAGGCTGGCGACATCCTTCTTCCCGACTACGGAGCGGATGCGCATGAACGGTCACTGCAAGGGCCACGCTGGTGGTCGGTTTGTCTCCATGCGCCTGCCACGGCGCGGGATGTTGCTGGTGGTGCTGGCGTGGCTGGCGGTCATGCCCACCTTGGCGCTGGCGCTGCCCTCGTATGCACGACAAACCCAGCTCGCCTGCGTGGCCTGTCACGTCGGAGCTTTCGGCCCGGAGCTCACCGCGTTCGGGCGGCAGTTCAAGTTGATGGGCTACACCATGAAGGTCGGCGACGCGAAGGAGTTGCCGCTGTCGGCGATGCTGGTGGAGTCGTTCACGCATACACGGAAAGCCCAGACCGATGTTCCCGCCAAGGGCTTCGGCACCAACGACAACACCGAGCTGCAGCAGGCCTCGGTGTTCCTGGCCGGGCGGCTGAGCGAGCACATCGGTGTCTTCGCCCAGGCCACCTATTCCGAGAACGGGGGGCTGCTTGGCTGGGACAACGTGGATCTGCGCTACGCGCGCATGTTCAGTCGCGGCAGCCACACCGGCATCTGGGGTGTCACGGTCAACAACAACCCCACCGTCAGCGATGTGTTCAACACCGCACCAGCCTGGATGTACCCGTACATGTCGGCGGATCTGGCGCCCGGCGCTCCGGCCCAGCCGATGCTGTTCGGTGGCCTGGGCGGTCAGGTGGTCGGAGCCAGTGCCTACGTGCAACTGGACGGCGCCTGGTACCTGGAGGCCGGTGGCTATCGCTCGCTATCGCCGGCATTCCTGCGCCACGTCAATGCCGGTTACGATGGCCGCCTGAGCGGGATCGCGCCGTACGCGCGTGCGGCCTACACCTGGAACCTGCCCAAGGGTGATTTCACCGTCGGTGGTTTCGTGCTGAGCATGCGCCGCGGCCTGGTCGGCACCAACCTCGCCGGCGATGCGGTACCCGTGGCCGGGCCAATGGACCGCTTTCGCGATATCGGGCTGGATTCCAGCTACCAGTACGTCAATGCCGACCACAGCTTCACCGCGGGCGCGCTGTACGTGCACGAGCAGCAACGCCTGGACGCCACCTACGCCGACGGCGGCGCCGACCATCTGCACAACAGCCTGCAGGCGTTCAACCTCAAGGGCAGCTACTGGTATCGTCAGACCTATGGCGTAACCCTGGCGTCGTTCATCGACAACGGCAGCAACGACGTCAGCCTGTACGGAAACAACGGCTCGCCGGATACCCGCGGCGGCATCGTCGAGCTCAACTACGCCCCGTTCGGTCAGCCCACTTCGTGGCGGCAGCCCTGGGCCAATGTGCGGCTGGGCCTGCAGTACACGTACTTCACCCGTTTCAGCGGGCTGGTGCACAACATCGACGGGGCGGGGCGCAACGCCAGCGCCAACAACACGCTCTACTTCTATGTGTGGCTGGCGATCTGAGCGCGACCCGCTGTCGATGAAAAATAACTGGACGTCGATGTAGCGGGAATGGACGTCCATGAAAATTTACTGGACGTCCATGTAGCCGCAGTGGACGTCCATGAAAAACTAATGGACGTTCATGTAGCGAGAGTGAACGTTCATGAAAATTTGGTGGACGTCGATGTAGCGGGAATGGACGTCCATGAAAAATTAGTGAACGTTCATGTAGCGCCAATGGACGTCCATGAAAAATCAGTGGACGTCCATATAGCGAGAGTGGACGTTTATGAAAATTTAGTGGGCGTCCATGTAACCGCAATGAACGTCCATGAAAAATTAATCGACAGCAGTTTTTGGCGCTGCGGGTGATGGCAGAAGGAGTCCGCTGGCCTGATCCATAGAGCAGAGCGAAGAGCTTTCGTGCGCCTTCGGCGCCCGAGTCACTTTTCTCTTGCGTGGCCAAGAGAAAAGTAACCAAAAGAGAAGGCCACCCCGCTTGGCGCTTGCCGCCCATCCATGGGCGGCAAGTCCGTGAGCCGGGGCCGGGCTTTTCGACAGGGCATCCTGCCCTGGCGAAAAGGAATCGACATCCTTGTCGATTCCCCCTTCGGGGCCTGTCGTCCCCGTCTCACCGCCGCACAGGGGCCCCGGGTAGAGCAGCGTGCCATCCTGGCCCGCACTCGGTACGCAACCGCTGCGCGGTTGCGGGAGCAGAAATCGAAAGGCCGAGACTTGTCATGCCGTTGCTGCGATCGTTCAAATTGTCCCTGATGCCATTTTTCGCGCCATTTTTCGAAAGAAATTTTACCGCTCACTAGGGCTTGGCCGTAGACCGCTTCTTATTCGTAGCGCGCTTGACGCGAGATCCTCGCTTAGTGAGATCGACCCCAATGACTTTGATGTCGTCAACACCGGGGCAACGTTCCGAAATGGATGACCAATGTTTCTGCAGTGCGGTTACTAACGCTTCGAAGGTATTTGCACGCACTCCGCTCGGCAAGTCCCAGCCAACCCTTTCTCCGCGAAAGACCAGCGCAAAGATGCCCCGACTAGATCGACCGTCGCGGAGGTAATCACCGCATAGCTGCTCTTCAAGTCGTTCGTGTAGCCGAGGACCAGTCCACTTGTCCGCGATCTTGAGTTCCACCGGTACTGGCGCGTCTAGACCAGTGATGTTGAAGCGAAGGTCGGGGCGCTTGGCGTCAGCTAACTCTTCCTCCTGCGTCACCAGATACCGGCCCGCAGCCCGGTCGCGGCACCATCCGCCGATGAAATTTCGGAACACCGTTTCCTCGTCGACTTTGAGGAGCGTCGACGCGAAGCTGGCATCGCCATCTTCCACATCATGTTTGAAGTCGAGAAGCCGGTTAACTGCTAGCTCCCAGAGTTCCCGATGGGTACCGGGCGTCCGTTCGGCATTGTCATGGAACTCCCTTACGCGACCCGGCGGCCAAGGCGCGATGTCCGCGTCTTGGATTGCTTTCTCCTTGGCATAGTGGGCCATCCACGGACGCGACGCTTCATTCGGATGTGCTTGCGCAATATCGGAGAGCGCAAGGAAAGCCTCTTTGCCGCGTGCTTCTCGAATGAAAGTGAAAAGTGCATTCCTAGCGTCTTGGGCATTGTCGCGCAGCCCTGGTGAGTAAGCGCCCTTTCCGGCCCTCTCGATATCTTCTTCTTGGCGAACGTGTGCATGTGCCAGGAGAAGCAACGCTTTCATGTGCGGAACTGTTCGATACGCTTGGCGTACAGTGGTGCTATCGCGCCGATCACCCATCAACGCGATGATGAATTGCATGGCGAATCCGGTCTTATCCTTGTCTCTCTTGAATTCTGCGATGCGTGCTGCGAGTGCGGGAATAGCTACATCCGGGTCGACGCCAACCCAGGCCGCAAACCACTGTGGTGCAGTCTCGAGGTTCCTGGTCGTCCTCGCTTTCTGCGCGGCCAGCCTTGCCAACTCAGCGTCAGGCAGCGACGAGCCTTGGACGATGGTGAGTAGGTTCCTCAGTGCGCGGATATTTTTCGGAGGCTTTTTTAGACGTTTGACGATCAGCGAGGCTGTCCCGTCCCAGAGCCACTGCCCGGACGATGCCACATCATCGAGTACGTAATGGTGATCTTTCTTGGGATCATCGTTGGCCAGTTCGAAATCGATCTCACGGACGGCGGCATCAATGACGATCTTCGGGTGCTCGGCGTACAGGTTTGGAAGCCAAGCGGGAAAGCCATTGAGTTCGATCAAGGCAAATTCAGAGGCAGTCTTAGCCTCGGCTTCAGGTAGGTTTTTTGTCCATCCGGGAACTTCCTGCGACTCAATTTCTAGGCCTTCGAGTCCGAACATCGTGGACGCATATACCTTGTTCTCCTCTGCGCCTTCAGAGCGCAAATGAGGGTGGCTACGACGCCAGAAGCGCATGGCACCATCCCGAAAAGCATGGGCAACTTCTTCGCCAAACTCAGGGGCCAAGGAGCGCCAATTTCCATTGCCAAACTTTCCGGAATGCCATCCCTCTGCACGCAGCGTGTTGTATAGGTACATCTGAGTGCCGGTCAGAGTATTCGGGTCGTCAGGAATCAGCCATTGGTTGTAATTGGCTTGGATGGATTCCCGCCACTTTTGCTTGTTCTCTTCATCTCTGGCCGCACGCTTCTTTCGCTGGCTCTTCCATCGCAGCTCCTGTCTCCGCCATTTTGCATCAGTTTTTTTGGGAGGATGGAGAAGCTTGTCAAGAGCGGACTTGAGTGACGCTTCGCCTTTCGCGACCTGTGTGAGCCTGTGTCGCCACGCTGTGGGCCGGCCAGTTTTTACGTAAATATCGAATGCCAGGGTGATGGCTATTAGCCGGTCGTCTCCTAGTGTTCTGGCGGTGACATCCATGCATGCAGCTTCTAAGGCGCTGGCATCAAAATTCCAGAGGTGCCCCATGGACCCAACTTGCCAGTATTCGGTCAGAGGCCCGGAGTTCTTTACTTCACGGCTACTACGGGTCTGGGCAACTGCGTACCAGAACAACTTATGGTTCAGTTCCGGCCATTCCGGAACCACCTTCTGCAAGGCATGAAGTATCTCTTTAATGTCCAGGCCATGGTGTTCGCCCAAGCTTGTGATTGAGCGAAGGATCCACAGTGCCGATTCCTCCAGTGCGGTGGCATCTCTGGCGCTTATTAGCCGCAGGATGGCTTCTGCCGCATGACGCGTCAGCCACAGGTAATCTTGGGAAATTTCGCAGTAACGCCGCTCGATCACGGGCGGCGTCGATAGCAGTCGCTTCAGCCCGTCGATCCATCTTGGCAGGAACGCTAGCGGCCAGTTGGATGCTGCCGGCGATAAGACATCCGGAAGCGAATCTACGTGGAATCTTTCCTGTTTCTCAGCCCGCTCAAGGGCTGCCAGGAGCCAGTCGACAGAAGCTGCATCTGCCGGGAGCTGGGGAATTAGCTCGGATACGAACTCCCTTGGAATCTTGCCGACCTGAGCGATGAGTTTGTGTCTCACCTCCTCACGATCTTTTTCGGTGCCGATGGCTGATAGGGCGTGGATCGCAGCTTTTCTCGCGTACTCGTCGCTCTCGAGCCGTAACGCGAGATCCTTCATCTCGGGCGCAACTTGGGTCATCTCTCCATGCCACACCATCCGGGCGAGAAACCACGCTATGTCGTCATCCTCGCCGTATTGAGCGAGCAGCGCCTTGACGTCGTCAGAAAGGTCGGCATTGGCGAAGCGCTGGACTGCCGAGTAGTCCATCATCGACCGCCCGTGGGCTGGCTGCGCCAATTGTTCGCATACCTGCCGCAAAATTTGGCTTCTTTTCTCCCGGGGAAGTTGGCTCGGATCTCCTCCCTCGAAGAGAATTTCGGGCGCGATCTTGCAGGCTCTTTCAAGGATCCTGCCATCCAGCAAGACCAGCCACGGCAGTACCGGGCGCATCGTCGGTACGATGACTTCCATGCCGTATTGAGACTTGAAGAAGAGATCCTCGATTTGGGTGCGCGAGGCGTTGTCTTTCAGAAGAGAGTGGAGCCACTTGGCAGTGAGGTACTCACGGACGGATCGGTGATGGAATCGAACGGTGCCATAGATGCCTTCGTCGAAGATGGGGCGGCCAAGCAAGGTCGCGCAATCTGTATCGTTCCAATCGGTCAGTATGTCCCTTGTACGGATGCCTTTAGCATTCTCTGAACCGTCGGGTACTCGAATTGCAGGCTCTTGACAGAGCGTCGTGGCAGCAGCAACCAACTGAGCCCCCAGGAGCAGCTTCTCCTTAGCGATCGGGCGCGCATCCGCGCGATTTTGATCGCGCTCTTCCAACCGTCGCTCGATGCTGTTCTCCACCAGCTCAAGCCGCGAGCCGACTCGATGGTGTGCAAACCAAAATTCGACCAGTTCGGTGAGATCCAGTGGGCGTTTGGTCGATATCCATGCGTCCTTGCGTTCTACAGCGTCCCGGAAGGCATCGACGTCTTCTACGCCTTTACCTCTAACGAAGGCATCGAATTGCTTGCCTTGGATGTCATCGAGGGCGACTACCTTGAAGGGAGCGGTAAGACTGACCTTTTCGTCGACTTTCTTGGCACTGGTCCCTTGCTCGCTGGAGTCTTCCTCGTTCACCATCCTCGTAACCGACTGGTGCGGGAATGCCTCTCTGCACAGATAAAGATCCGTTTTGGCTCGCCAAGCCGTTGCGCGGCTCGTGATGACGATATGGGCCGGCTGGAGCACTGCTTTGAGGCGTCGGCTCAGTTTCTTGATTGCGATTTCGAAGTCGCCCGGCCCCCGTAGCCGTGCTTCATCGACCGAATCGAGAAACAGCCACCCCTCCTGGCCTGAACTTGCCCACACAGTGAAGTCTTCGTAGGTTCCCTCTTCGAATGCGTCCTCGAAGTCCTGAGTGACGTGTTCGATCCGTACGAAAAAAGCTGGCTTGCCTTCCCCGCGAAGCTTACGCGCAACATTCCTGATTTCAGCGGTCTTACCCGATCCTGCCTCGGACAGGAGGATGACGCGATGCTCCTTGAGCAGATCCGCCCAGTGGAACGCGTTGCGTTCTCCGAGTAGCTGGTACATCCGTGATTCGTCGTCCGCACCTTCTTCGAGACCAAGCTCGTGGAAGGTTCGATCAATCTGCAGGAATTCGTTGTTTGGAGCGTTCATCTCAGCTGGGGTCGGAGGCGGACGTTCCAGAGCATATGACGTTCGGAGCGATGGTTGGTTTCGCTCATCGGAAGAATGCTATCAATCGTTGGTTAATTAATCGCTCTGGCAAGGTTCTACAGCTGCAGCTCTGGCCCTTCTTTGCTCCAGCTTTGCTTTGCTCGGGCTCTTCTGAAAAGTGCGGGCCACGATGGCCCGCTGCTCTACCGGGGCCCCTGTGCGGCGGTGAGTCGGGGTCGACAGGCCCGCAGGGGAGTCGACAGGGATGTCGACTCCTTTTCGCCAGGACAGGAGTCCTGTCGAAAAGCCCGGCCCCGACTCACGGACTTGCCGCCCAGGGATGGGCGGCAAGCGCCAAGCGGGGTGGCCTTTCTCTTTGGTTAGCTTTCTCTTTGGCCACGCAAAGAGAAAGTAACTCGGCCTCCGAAGGAGGACGAAAGCTCTTCGCTCAAACGCTCTTGCAGTTCAAGCGAAACAACAAGCAACGGCATCGCGACTGAAGTCGCTCCCACAGGCGCGCGTCGCGCAGGGTGCCGCGGATCGCTCAGCCCTCGGCCGAATCGTCCGGCTTCGCCAGATCCTTCAACAACTGAAAAATCTCCCGATACGCCCGCGGCGGCTTGTTCGGGACTTCCTTTTCGATGCGCGCCTGCCGTACCAGCGAACGCAGGTGCTGGCGATCGACCTGCGGATGCTCCGTGATCAATTCCGACAACGCGCCCTCGTCTTCGGCGATCAAACGATCGCGCATCGCTTCGAGACGATGCATGGCGGCGTTTTCCTGGCGCTGCTTCTCGCGGTTCTCGCCGAGTTCGGCGCGCACGGCGGCGAAATCGTCGTCGCCGAAACGGCGCATCACCTTGGCGAGGAAGGCGAGTTGGCGCTTCTTCGCGCCGTGCGAGGTGATGCGGCGGGTGACGTCGATCTCGTGGCGCACGTCGTCCGGCAGCGCCAGCTTGGCCAGCCGGCTCGGTTGCAGGTCGACCAGTTGCTGCGCCAATACCAGCACGGCGAGGGCTTCGCGACGCTGCTGGGTGCGGCTGGGGCCGTAGTCTTCTTCGTCGAGTTCGGTCTGGTTGCGGCTGCGGCTCGGGCTCACGGGTTCGTTCCAGAAGAAAAGCGGGTGGATCAGGCGTGCGGGTCGTTGCTGGCCAGTCCGGTCGGGCCTTGTTCGGCCGGGTCCAGTTCGGCCTGTTCCAGCGCGAAGCGGGCGATCGGCTCGCCGTCCAGTTCGATGGTCTCGCTGAACATCGCGGCGGGGCGCACCCACAGGCCGTGATCGCCGTAGAGCGCCTGGTAGACCACCAGAGGTTCCATCGTTTCGCTGTGATGTGCAGTGCCCAGCACGCGGTAGCGCTGACCCTTGTAGTGACGATAGATGCCGGCGGTGGGTTGCATGGGCGTTCTCCGCAGCTCTTTTCATTTCGCCGCCGCGCCCCCAACTTGGGAGCCTGCGGTCGCGAACCGCTTATTCTACCCGTCTAATTCCCAGGAAAGCCCAAACGTGAGCGAAGTTGCCATCAGCCAGGACCGCAACCAGCCGGATCGCAGTGAGTCCGAACTCGACCGTCTGGCGGAGCTGGCCGAGGACGTGATCCGCCGCGCCCGCGCCGCCGGCGCCAGCCAGGCCGAGGTGGCCGCCAGCATCGACACCGGGCTCAGCGTGAACGTGCGTCTGGGCGAGGTGGAGACGGTGGAGCACACCCGCGACCGCGGTTTCGGGCTCACCGTGTACTTCGGCCAGCGCAAGGGTTCGGCCAGCACCGCCGACCTCAACCCCGATTCGATCCAGGCCACGCTGGACCAGGCTTGCGCGATTGCCCGTTTTACCGAGGCCGATCCGGCTGCGGGGCTGGCCGATGCGGCGCGCATGGCAATGTCATTCCCCGATCTGGACCTGTGGCATCCGTGGGACATCGACACCGCACGCGCGATCGAGCTGGGCATCGCCATCGAGGACGCCGGCCGCGCGCATGCCGGCATCAGCAATTCCGACGGCGCCAGCGTGCAGGCCGGGCAGGGGCTGTCGGTGTACGCGAATTCGCACGGTTTCGTCGGGCGCGAGCGCGGCACCCGGCACTCGTTGTCGCTGGCGCTGATCGCCGGTGACGAGGACGGCATGCAGCGCGACTACTGGTATGACAGCGTGCGCGCGGCCGGCGATTTCATCAGCGCGCAGGCGCTCGGCGACAAGGCGGCCGAACGCACGCTGGCGCGGATGGGCGCGCGCAGCCTGTCGACGCGGCAGAGCCCGGTGCTGTTTGCGCCGGAGCTGGCGCGCGGGCTGATCGGTCACCTGCTCGGTGCGGTCAGTGGTGGTGCGCTGTATCGCCAGGCCAGCTTCCTGCTCGATCACGTCGGCAAGCCGGTGATGCCGGCGTGGCTGAATATCGACGAGCGGCCGCATTTGTCGCGCGGCCAGGGCTCCGGCAACTTCGACGCCGAGGGCGTGGCGACCATCGACAGCGCGCTGATCGAAGGCGGCGTGCTGGCGCGCTACGTGCTGGGCAGCTACTCGGCGCGCAAGCTGGGGCTGCAGTCGACCGGCAACGCCGGCGGCATCCACAACCTGATCGTGGAGCCGGGTGCGGTCGACGGCGAGCACACCGATTTCGACGGCATGCTGCGGCGCCTGGGCACCGGCCTGCTGGTGACCGAGGTGATGGGGCAGGGCGTGTCCACCGTCACCGGCGATTATTCGCGTGGCGCGGCCGGCTTCTGGGTCGAGAACGGCCGGATCGCGTATCCGGTGGAAGGGATCACCATCGCGGCGAACCTGCGCGAGATGTTCGCCGGCATCGTCGCGGTGGGCACGGATGTCGACCCGCGCTCGCACATCCTCACCGGTTCGATCCTGCTGGAGCGGATGACGGTGGCGGGTGAGTAGCCCGCAAGCCCCGCGATTGCTGTAGGAGCGCACCCTGTGCGCGATGCTCTTCGCTCCGACTCCTGCCCGCCGCCCTTGGTCAGGCGTATCGTCGAAAAGCCGGCGGACAGTGCCCGCCCTACGAAGCAAGGGCATCGCGCACAGGGTGCGCTCCTACACGGCGAGGGGGCCGGGTTGTCGGGGCGAAGATTCATGCGGCAAAGCGGCGCAAGGCTTGCTAGCATCGGCACAACCGGCCAGCGGCCGGCGAGCCGTCGACGCAAGTTCTGACTACAAGGAGATGCGCATGAGCGTTCCACCCGAGTCCGTCATTCCGCCCCCGCCGAACGAGCCGCCCATGGCCGGGGCCCCTTCCGCCGACGAGCGTCAGTGGGCGATGTTCGCGCATCTGTCCGCGCTGGTCGGCGTGATCATTCCGCTGGGCAGCATCATCGGTCCGCTGGTGATCTGGCTGATCAAGAAAGACACCATGCCGTTCGTCAACGACCAGGGCAAGGAAGCGCTGAACTTCAACATCACCGTGGCGATCGCCGCCATCGTGGGCTGGATCCTGTGCTTCATCCTGATCGGCTTCCTGGTGCTGGCGGTGCTGGCGATCGGCTGGCTGGTGTTCGTGATCATCGCCACGATCAAGGCGAACGAGGGCACCACCTACCGCTACCCGTTCACGTTGCGGCTGGTCAACTGAAACAACGCTTCGCGTGATGAAACGAGGGCGGCGCAAGCCGCCCTTTTCATTGCGCGGAGTTCGATCAGTAATGGCGGTGGGCGGCGTACAGCGCCAGTTCTTCCAGCAGGGTTGCGCGTGCGCCCAGTGGCGCGATCGCGGCCAGCGCGGTGTCGGTCAGTTCGGCCAGCCGGGCGCGCGAGGCGTCGAGGCCGATGATCGAGGGGAAGGTGGGCTTGGCGGCGGCGGCGTCCTTGCCGGCGGTCTTGCCGATCACCGCCGATTCGCCTTCCACGTCGAGGATGTCGTCGCGCACCTGGAACGCCAGGCCTACCGCGTGGGCGTAGCGGTCCAGCGCCTGCTGGGTGTCGTCGTCGGCGCCGGCGACGAGTGCGCCCAGTTGCACCGAGGCGCGGATCAGCGCGCCGGTCTTGCAGGCATGCATGTGTTCCAGTTCGTCCAGGGTCAGCGGATGGCCGACCGCGGCGAGGTCCAGCGCCTGGCCACCGGCCATGCCTTCGGCGCCGCAGGCGCGACCCAGCGCGCGCAGCATCGCCATGCTGGTGGCCGGGCCGGTGCGCTGCGACCCCTCGACCTCGCGGAAGATCACCAGGATCCGGTCCGGTCCCCGCGTGGGCAGCGGCGAGCTGGAGAGCACGCGCCTTTTTCCGTCGATGAGCGTGGCGGCCCTGAAGCCGATGCGCCTGGCTCCCGGCACGAGAGGAATCTGCGCCTTGCCGTGCGGCGGAACCTCTATCTCACGGTCCCCGATGCGCACCGCGACGGGCAGGGCTTGCAGGTTGCGAAACTCGATGGTCCCGGGTGGGCGGGCTTCGATGGAGTCGTCAAGCCAGTGGTAGTGGTAGGTCGGCGGCACGCGCATGTGCGCCGCGTCCGGGGCGATCGCTTGGGACGGCTTGATCCAGGAAGAAACCGGAACGGCGGGGATCAGGAGGACAATGCCCTGCTTGAGTCCGGGCGGGACGACGAGCTCGCACGCGATCTGTTGGCCCGGCTTGCCGTCGGCGGTCTTGATCGGCCGATATAACGTGACGGACTCCGCGCCCGGCGCGACATAGACCGACGACAGGCGGTCGGTCTCCACCTGCACGTCGGTCGTCGAGCGCCCCTGGTCGAAACGAAGGCTGTTGTCGTCGGTGGACCAGCCGAGCACGCGGAACTCGACGGCGTGAACCAAAGTCGCGCAGATCAGCAGGCCAAAGAGAACGGAGAGAAACCGACGGGGCATTTTGGGATTTGGGATTTGGGATTTGGGATTTGGGATTTGGGATTTTCGCGACGCCTTCGGCGGCGCGGCCTAGATTTCATCAGGGGACAGCCAGCGGAAGGAGACGATTTGGAAACGACGGCCGAAAGTGACATTGACCGGTGCCAGCGCCGTCGGCGGAACAGTGGAAGCGTTCTGTGGATCGACGTAGTCGGGCAGGCGTTGCACGATGGCCTCGCACCACGCGCGCGCTTCGGGACCGGCGGAGCCGGTGGCGGGGTTCATGACATCGCCATAGGCGCGGATGCGCAGGGTGTCGGCCCGCGCCGTAAGCTGGGGGCCGATGGCGGAGAGGAGGTCGGCCTGGGTCAGAAAACCCGGCGCGTAGGCCGCGCGCGAAGAGGCGGGGTCGGTGGCGTCGGTGCCGCCGAGATAAATCGCGCGCTGCTCGGTATCGGAGGAAGGAATGTCCGCCGGGTAATTCGTCACCTGATAGGCCGGATCGTTGAACGGCGCGACGCCGTTGATATCGACCGCGCCGGAAGTCGCGTCGATGGCGGCCTGCAAGGTGCCCTTCAAGCCGGTGTCGTCGGCGACGAGGCGGCGATTTTCTCCGGCGACCTGTTCCGCAT
>LNAP01018044.1_pt1 | contig 13255 bp, 14 predicted proteins | sample 602601 | NCBI WGS metagenome assembly LNAP01 (sample SAMN02440304, study PRJNA202911) | soil metagenome | biome: Subtropical and temperate rainforests or woodlands; isolation source: soil samples (1 kg each in a 20% v/v slurry with milli Q water) were... ...
CACGAAGAGATTTACGACGCGATTGCGCGCCAGGATTCGGATGCGGCGCGGGCGGCAATGCGTTTGCATTTGACGAACAGTCGGGAGCGGCTGCGCCATGCTCATGAAGAGGCTGAGGCGCAGCGCGGCTAGGGGTAAGGATCTTCTACCTCGACCGTTTTGTAATCGACATACTCAATGGTGTTGTTCAGCAACACCTTGAATATTTTCAGGGTGATTTTCCAATACTGGCCGGGCAGTGTTTCAAACTCGACGATGTCATCGACGCTGATATTGAGGTCAAAGTCAGTTGGCGTTTCCAACGCTGCTTGTCTGGTTCTGGCCGGAAAGTTAAAGCGGTGGATTGTGGACATGAGCGTTTGGCCTGTGCAGCAAATGATTGTCTAATTAAGCGTCGTTGTTAGCGGGGGCGAAACTGTAAGAAATAACAGTTTTGATGAACGGTCAGTGCTTACTTCCAGCTATTGCTGTGTTTGTCAGAATGCCATCGCGAGCAGGCTCGCTCCCACAGGGGATCTTCAGTGAACACACTATGGGTGTTTACCCCCGGTCAAATGTGGGAACTAGCCTGCTAGCGATGGGCCGGCAGCTTTAATACTGAATTGTCAGCCTGAGCGCAGAATCGAACGATCCACCCTTACAGCCAATTCAGCCACCCCGGGCTTGGCATCAAACGTCACATCCCCACGCTCATCCACCACCGCCCGTCCAATCACCACGCCCTTGGATAACAACTCAAGCGGCGCTCCCTTCGGCGATTGCCCCGAAGCCAATTCCAGTTTCAATTTGATAGTCATTTCGATCTCCTTATCAGGCGACATTGCCAGTGGGTTTGTAGTCCTTGAGCAGCAAGTAAGTACTCCAGCCCCACCAGTCATCGACGGTGGCGGTGTCGTTCAGGTTGTTGACGTCCTTGCGCCGCAGCACCTTGCTGCCTTGAAAAGTTGTTCGCAGGATTCAATACGGCTTGCAGATCCGGGGTCTTTTTCAAGGCGCCAAAATTATCGGGAACCGTGACGGTGCCGCTGAGATACGCCGCAAACACTTCATCCGCCGACACCTGCACCGCCTGATTCACCTGGACACGATTGGCGCTGTCGATGGCGTCGAAGTAGCGTTTGTCGCCGTACCCACGCCAGTGATCGCCGGTGCCGTTGCGCACATTGAGGCCGAACTTGCTGTCTTCGTCGTGCATGAAGCGGGTAATCAGTGAGCCCAGATCACTGGGCGTGACCACCGCAGCCAACTGTTTACGCGGTACTCGCAAATGGCCGGCAGAAAACAGGTCGGTCAGGTAGTGATCGGCAAACGCGTTCATCGCGTAGGCCAGTTCCAGCTGCTTTTCATCGTTGCTGCTGTGAGCCTTCACCGCTTGTTGCAGGGCTGCCGTGTGCCCGGAGATATAGGCCAGCAGCGCCCATTCGGCAAAGTGGTCAGCATTATTGGCGGCCAGTTTCAGATAGCGCCCCAAGGGAAACAGCGCCGAGACGAAACTGCCGCCGCCCGTGATTCTGTTCCACTCTTCTGACAACGTATCTCCGAGTGCGTCATACGCCTCGTGAGGCTGTTTGCCGTCTTTGATTGCCTGTTTAACGGCGGCGATTTCCTTCTGCATGACGCCGAGGATCAGCTTGGCTTCGGCATTGGACGCCGGCAGCACCGCCAGCGAGTTGAAGGCATTGGTAAAGCGCTGGACGCGGTCGGCAGGCGTGGCGCCTTCGCTGACTGGTTGATCGGGAATGCCATAAAAGTCACCGCCCAGAGCGATGACCTGACCGTAAGTCAGCGCCAGTCCATTGGGTAAATGCAGCGCTACCTGCGAGGCGGGCACAGCGGGCGCGTCCTTGATAAAACGCAGCAACGTACCGTCACCGATGGCGGTGTGCTCGCCGCCCTCAAACCTCAGCTGTGGCTTGCCTTTCAAGGCTTTGCCAGGCGTAGCGTTAGTTGTTTGAGGTGCGTCGTGATGTTTGCCGAGCTTCAGCATAAGCGAACTGTTGGCGGTGACGGCGATACCGTCTTCAGTAAAAAGATCGTCCAGGTTCGCGATGATCTGTTCTGGTTTTTCCTGCGGTTGAGCGTGTAGACCTGACATTTCTGGCTCCTTGATATGTCGTCGGTATGCTTCAAGATAACTGTATGTATATACAGCTAATCAGAGCTTAGGTGAGAAATTTCCTACGTCAAGAAAATCCCCTTCCGACACAAATTTCCAGGCGCGACGATGAAATGCAGTTGACGGTTATTATTTAAGTTGTACGATGACCTACAACTCGGCCACAGGCTGAACGCTTTTCTCACACAAACGTTGCTACCCAGGGTGTTCGAATAATGAATCCACAAGAACTGAAGTCCATCCTCTCTTCTGGCCTGCTGTCTTTCCCGGTCACCGATTTCAATGCTCAGGGCGACTTCCATCGCGCGGGCTATATCAAGCGTCTCGAATGGCTGGCCCCATACGGCGCCACGGCGTTGTTCGCCGCAGGCGGCACCGGTGAGTTCTTCTCTCTGGCGGCCAGCGAATATTCGGAAATCATCAAGACCGCCGTCGACACCTGCGAAAACAGCGTGCCGATTCTGGCTGGTGTGGGCGGTTCGACTCGCCAGGCCATCGAATACGCACAGGAAGCCGAGCGCCTGGGCGCCAAAGGCTTGTTGCTGCTGCCGCACTACTTGACCGAAGCCAGCCAGGACGGCGTTGCCGCCCACGTTGAAGCCGTGTGCAAATCGGTGAACATCGGCGTGGTGGTTTACAACCGCAACGTCTGCCGCCTGACCGCGCCATTGCTGGAACGCCTGGCCGAGCGCTGCCCGAACCTGATCGGCTACAAGGATGGCCTGGGCGATATCGAGTTGATGGTATCGATCCGTCGCCGCCTCGGTGATCGCTTCAGCTACCTGGGCGGTTTGCCGACCGCTGAAGTCTATGCCGCTGCTTACAAGGCATTGGGCGTACCGGTCTACTCCTCGGCGGTGTTCAACTTCATCCCGAAAACGGCGATGGATTTTTACCACGCCATTGCCCGCGAAGATCACGCCACTGTTGGCAAGATCATCGACGACTTCTTCCTGCCGTACCTGGACATCCGTAACCGCAAAGCCGGTTATGCGGTGAGCATCGTCAAGGCCGGGGCAAAAATTGCCGGTTATGACGCAGGTCCTGTGCGTGCACCGCTGACCGATCTGCTGCCAGAAGAGTACGAAGCTCTGGCCGCGCTGATCGACAAGCAAGGTGCGCAGTAACACACCCGATTAATAAGGCCGCTGAGCAATCAGCGGCCTTTTGCGTGAGGAGATTGTTGTGGCTGATACAAAGCGTTTCGATAACTACATCAACGGTGAATGGGTGGCGGGCAGTGATTACTGCGCCAACATCAACCCGTCCGAACTGACCGACACCATCGGCGACTACGCCAAGGCTGATCTGGCCCAGGTCCACGCCGCCATCGACGCCGCTCGCGCTGCGTTTCCGGCCTGGTCGACTTCGGGCATTCAGGCTCGCCATGATTCACTGGATAAAGTCGGCACCGAAATCCTCGCCCGCCGCGAAGAGCTTGGCACCTTGCTGGCCCGGGAAGAGGGCAAGACCCTGCCTGAAGCCATCGGCGAAGTGACCCGCGCCGGTAACATCTTCAAGTTCTTCGCCGGTGAGTGCCTGCGCCTGTCCGGTGACTATCTTCCGTCGGTGCGCCCGGGTGTGAACGTCGAAGTCACTCGCGAAGCCTTGGGCGTCGTTGGCCTGATCACCCCGTGGAACTTCCCGATCGCGATCCCTTCGTGGAAAATCGCCCCGGCCCTGGCCTACGGCAACTGCGTCGTGCTGAAACCGGCCGATCTGGTGCCGGGTTGCGCCTGGGCGCTGGCGGAAATCATCTCCCGCGCAGGCTTCCCGGCCGGCGTCTTCAACCTGGTGATGGGCAGCGGTCGCGTGGTTGGCGATGCGCTGGTGCAGAGCCCGAAAGTCGACGGCATCAGCTTCACCGGTTCTGTCGGTGTCGGTCGTCAGATCGCCGTCAGCTGCGTCTCGCGTCAGGCCAAGGTTCAGCTGGAAATGGGTGGCAAGAACCCGCAGATCATTCTCGACGATGCCGACCTGAAGCAAGCGGTCGAGCTGTCGGTGCAGAGCGCGTTCTATTCCACCGGTCAGCGTTGCACGGCGTCGAGCCGCTTCATCGTCACCGCCGGGATTCACGACAAGTTCGTCGAAGCCATGGCCGAGCGCATGAAGTCGATCAAGGTCGGTCACGCGTTGAAAACCGGCACCGACATCGGTCCGGTCGTCTCGCAAGCGCAGCTTGAACAGGACATGAAGTACATCGACATTGGCCAGTCCGAAGGTGCTCGTCTGGTCAGCGGCGGTGGCTTGGTGACTTGCGACACCGAAGGCTACTACCTCGCGCCAACGCTGTTTGCCGACAGCACAGCTGCGATGCGCATCAGCCGTGAAGAGATCTTTGGCCCGGTGGCGAACATCGTTCGCGTCGCCGATTACGACGCCGCGCTGGCCATGGCCAACGACACCGAATTCGGTCTGTCGGCGGGCATTGCCACCACGTCGCTGAAGTACGCCAACCACTTCAAGCGCCACTCCCAGGCCGGGATGGTGATGGTCAACCTGCCGACGGCGGGCGTGGATTACCACGTTCCATTCGGCGGGCGTAAAGGTTCATCCTATGGTTCCCGCGAGCAAGGTCGCTACGCGCAAGAGTTCTACACGGTCGTGAAGACCAGCTACATCGGTTCGTAACGCAACACCCTCTGTGGGAGCGAGCCTGCTCGCGAAGGTCTTGAGGACGCGGCGGTAAACCTGATGCCCCGCGTCATCGTTGACCACCATCGCGAGCAGGCTTGCTCCCACAGAAAAACCAAAGATTCACCCGCGCATAAAAATAATCAGTGGGAGTACATGTACATGCAAGCGACCAAGCCGACTCACGTCCGCTATTTGATTTTGCTCATGCTTTTCCTGGTGACCACGATCAACTACGCCGACCGGGCCACTATCGCCATCGCGGGCTCCAGCCTGCAAAAAGACCTCGGCATCGACGCGGTCACCCTCGGTTACATCTTCTCTGCATTCGGTTGGGCTTACGTGGCCGGGCAAATTCCCGGTGGCTGGCTGCTGGACCGTTTCGGCTCGAAAAAGATCTACGCGCTAAGCATTTTCACCTGGTCGCTGTTCACCGTTCTGCAGGGCTATGTCGGCGAATTCGGCATGTCCACCGCAGTGGTTGCGCTGTTCATGCTGCGCTTCCTGGTGGGCCTGGCCGAAGCGCCATCCTTCCCGGGTAACGCCCGTATCGTCGCGGCCTGGTTCCCGACGGCTGAACGCGGCACGGCCTCGGCGATCTTCAACTCGGCGCAGTACTTTGCCACCGTGTTGTTCGCACCGCTGATGGGCTGGATCGTCTACAGCTTCGGCTGGCAGCACGTGTTTATCGTCATGGGCGTGATCGGCATCATCTTCTCGGGGATCTGGCTGAAGGTGATCTCCCGATGATCAACGACGCCGAGTTCAAGCACATCGCCGACAACGGCGGCATGGTCGACATGGACCAGGACAAAGGCAAAGGCAAAAAAGGCGACGGTCCGAAGTGGGACTACATCCGCCAGTTGCTGACCAACCGCATGATGCTCGGCGTGTATCTGGGCCAGTACTGCATCAACGGCATCACCTACTTCTTCCTGACCTGGTTCCCGGTGTACCTGGTGCAAGAACGCGGCATGACCATCCTCAAGGCCGGTTTCATTGCTTCGTTGCCGGCGATCTGCGGCTTTATCGGGGGGGTGCTTGGCGGGGTGATTTCCGATTACCTGCTGCGCAAGGGCCATTCCCTGACCTTCGCTCGCAAGGCACCGATCATCGCGGGTTTGCTGGTCTCCAGCAGCATCGTGGCGTGCAACTATGTTGATGTCGAGTGGATGGTCGTCGGCTTCATGGCCCTGGCCTTCTTCGGCAAAGGCGTGGGTGCGCTGGGTTGGGCGGTGGTGTCCGACACCTCGCCGAAACAGATTGCCGGCCTGAGCGGTGGCCTGTTCAACACCTTCGGCAACATCGCTTCGATCACCACCCCGATCGTGATCGGCTACATCATCAGCTCCACCGGTTCGTTCAAATGGGCGCTGGTGTTTGTCGGTTGCAACGCACTGGTTGCAGTGTTCAGCTACCTGGTGATCGTCGGTCCGATCAAACGTGTGGTGCTGAAAGAGCCGCCAGTCAGCGGTCCTGAAACCAATAACAAATTGTCTCAAGCGCATTCCTGAGGAGCGGCGTCATGCAGTTGATTGAACATTCCGACTCGCCGCGCTACATCCGCCTGCACGAGCGGGACAACGTCGTGATCGTGGTGTACCGGCCGGTACCGAGTTTCCAGATGGCCTGGTGACGGTGGACTTCGTGCCGCAGAGCCATAAAGTCACCCTCGAGGACATTCCCGAAGGCGGCCAGGTGATTCGTTACGGCCAGACCATTGGCTATGCGTTGCAGCCGATCCCGCGCGGCAGCTGGGTCAAGGAAGATCAACTGCGCATGCCCACCGCGCCACCGCTGGACAGCCTGCCGCTGTCCACCGAAGTACCGGCGGCCCAGGCACCGCTGGACGGTTACACCTTCGAGGGGTATCGCAACGCCGACGGTACCGTTGGCACGCGCAATATTCTCGGGATTACGACGACCGTCCAGTGCGTGACCGGCGTGCTCGACCATGCGGTCAAGCGCATCAAGGATGAATTGCTGCCCAAGTACCCGAACGTCGATGACGTGGTGGCGCTCACCCACAGCTACGGCTGCGGGGTGGCGATCACTGCCACTGACGCGTACATCCCGATCCGCACCGTACGCAATCTGGCGCGCAACCCGAACCTGGGTGGCGAAGCCTTGGTCATCAGCCTGGGCTGCGAGAAATTGCAGGCCGGGCAGGTGATGCACGAGGGCGACAGCTCGGTGGATTTGAGCGAGCCGTGGTTGTACCGCTTGCAGGATTCGAGTCACGGTTTCACTGAGATGATCGAGCAGATCATGGCGCTGGCCGAGACCCGTTTGAAGAAGCTCGATCAGCGTCGCCGGGAAACTGTGCCGGCGTCCGAGCTGATTCTGGGCATGCAGTGCGGCGGCAGCGATGCGTTTTCCGGCATCACCGCCAACCCTGCGCTGGGTTATGCCTCTGATTTGTTGTTGCGCGCTGGCGCGACGGTGATGTTTTCCGAAGTCACCGAGGTGCGCGACGCGATTTATCTGCTGACCTCCCGCGCGGAAACTGAGGAGGTTGCTCAGGAGCTGGTGCGGGAAATGGACTGGTACGACCGTTACCTGGCCAAGGGTGAGGCGGACCGCAGCGCCAACACCACGCCGGGCAACAAGAAGGGCGGGTTGTCGAACATTGTCGAAAAGTCCTTGGGCTCGATCGTCAAATCCGGTAGCAGTGCGATCAATGGCGTGCTCGGCCCTGGCGAGCGCTTCAAGCGCAAAGGGCTGATCTTCTGCGCGACCCCGGCCAGTGATTTTGTCTGCGGGACGTTGCAGTTGGCGGCGGGGATGAACCTGCATGTGTTCACCACCGGGCGCGGCACGCCTTATGGTTTGGCGATGGCGCCGGTGGTCAAGGTATCGACCCGGACCGAACTGGCACAGCGCTGGCCGGACCTGATCGACATCGATGCCGGGCGTATTGCGACCGGACGCGCTTCGATTGAAGACCTTGGGTGGGAGTTGTTCCACTACTACCTGGACGTGGCGAGCGGCAAGAAGCAGACGTGGGCCGAGCAGCACAAACTGCATAACGACATCACCCTGTTCAACCCGGCGCCGATAACATGAGATAGCGCTGGGTGAACTATGCTGGATTCGACTCGGAATGCGATCACCCAAGTAGAATTCACCGGCAGATAAGGCGCGCCGCCTCTCCATCGCTACAGCGATTACTGATCGTCTGTAGCAATGGAGGATGGCTTTCGATCAGCACCCTAAATACCTTGTCGATCAAGTGTTAATGCGGTGCTTTTAGCTTTTTATGGATGCCTCAGACTAAACCAATGACCACGCCAGATTATCCAGATAAACGTCGCCAGCGGTCACGGAGTAGTTGCCAGAAAAGCCGACGATCGCTAGTTCATCAAAGGGTTTTTCTGCAATTTCGAACGCTTTGTCTTCGGAACTGATAGGGGCGCCGTATACGACTTCTCCTTTCTTCATTGCAATAATATAGGCAGTACCACTTTCATTGCCGCCAGCTGCCTTGATCTGGAACCTCAGGCTATTCACATAGTTTCCAAATGAAAATCTCAATCTGGAACCACTTGGCAAATATAGACTTTTATCGCCGAAGCCCGCCCCATCGGGAGCTTTTACTATTCCTGACGTTTTATCGTCCGGTTGATGTTCGACAGTAGCGATTAAATTGTTACTGAATCGCACGGGTAGTTGCAACAAAAAAGACTGGAGGGGTTCTCTTTCCCAGTCCTCCTTGTTCTCTGAGACAGTACCGGTTTTTGAAGCGCCTGAAAATTTATCGCCTGTTGATTTAACTGACATATTTTTTACTCCTGTAATTTGTTTTATTTGCGGGATTATTAAGTGCCCGACGACTAAGCATTCGCTACTGTCAGATCTGACAGTAGCGACGAACGGTCCACACAAATTTCAGCTCGAAATCAGTGGGATTTATAGAAAATCAGTGCAGGACGTGACCATGTCAGCGAAGTCGTTCTCTCACACGCAAAGGTCCCCAGTCGCTTATCATTAGCCCCCTAACGACGCCCACCCAAGGTTCCCCCCGGCATGCTGGCTATCTTCCTCGAAACCCTGAACATCACCGCGCCGGTGTTTGCCATGCTGTTTCTGGGGGTGTTGCTCAAGCGCATCGACTGGATTCCACACCGCGTCGGCCCTGGTGTTCAACGTCACCATGCCGGCGCTGCTGTTTCTGGGCATCCTGCATGCCGACCTGCACGCCGCGTTGCAACCGGCGCTGCTGATCTACTTCTCGCTGGCCACCCTGGCGTGTTTTGCCATCGCCTGGGGCTGGGCGATCTGGAAGTGCCCGCGTGAAGATCGAGGGATTTATACCCAAGGCGCTTTTCGCGGCAACAACGGAGTCATCGGCCTTGCGTTGGCGGCCAGCATGTACGGCGATTACGGGATTTCTCTCGGGGCGATTCTCGCGGCGCTGGTGATCCTGTTTTACAACACGCTCTCGACCATTGTGCTGGCGGTGTACAGCCCGGTGATCAAGTCCGATCCGTGGAGCATCTGCAAAAGCGTGATGGTCAACCCGCTGATCATCAGCGTGTTGGCGGCGGCGCCCTTTGCCTATTTCAAGATCGGCTTGCCGGGGTGGCTGGAAACGTCTGGCCAGTACCTGGCGCAAACCACGTTGCCGTTGGCGTTGATCTGCATCGGCGGCACGCTATCACTGGCGGCATTGCGCAAAAGCGGCAAGATGGCGCTCAGCTCAAGTCTGGTGAAGATGATCGGCTTGCCAGTGTTGGCGACGTTGGGGGCATGGCTTTGGGGATTTCGCGGGGCTGAGTTGGGGATTCTGTTTCTGTACTTCGGCAGCCCGACCGCCGCGGCCAGTTTTGTCATGGCCCGCCAGGCAAACGGCAATCATGAACTGGCGGCGGCGATCATCGTGATCACCACGTTGATGGCGGCGGTCACCACCAATGTCGGAATCTTTTTGTTGCAGTGGGGTGAGTGGATCTAGCGTCGGGATTTTCGCTGGTGTCCAGGGCTGGCAAGCCTCGCCCTGTAGGAGCGAGGCTTGCCCGCGAAGGCGCCAGTCCTGTCACCACAACTTTTGAAGACTCACTCAGGCTTCTGATAGCTGTCGATCACTTCCTGCGCCGCCCGAAACGCATCAATCGCCGCCGGCACACCGGCGTACACCGCGCAATGCAGCAACGCCTCGCGAATCTCTTCCACGGTGCAGCCGTTGTTCAGCGCGCCGCGGACGTGGCCTTTCAACTCCTGCGGGCACTTCAACGCCGTCAGCGCGGCGAGGGTGATCAGGCTGCGGGTTTTCAGCGGCAGGCCTTCGCGGTTCCACACGGCGCCCCAGGCGTGTTCATTGACGAAGTCCTGCAGCGGCTGGGTGAACTCAGTGGCATTGCCCAGTGCGCGGTCGACGAACGCATCGCCCATCACCTGGCGGCGGACTTCTACACCAGGCTTTTTGTTGTCAGTCATGGCATTTCCCTCTTGTGGTGTTGGCGACGCCAGGCGCGCAGCGATGTGAACAGCAGAAACGCCACCAGCGCCGGCAGGACAAAAAACAGCATCAAGTGTTCAAGCTTGCCGGCCAGGGGCATGCCGGTGGTGAACGACACCACGTGCAGACCGTAAGCGAGATACAACCCCAAAAACAGCAGACCTTCGGCGCGGGTCACCCGGTAACCGGTGTAGAACAGCGGCAGGCACAGCACCGCCACACCGAGCATCACCGGCAGGTCGAAATCCAGGGCATTGGGCGAGACCGACAGCGGCGAGGGGGCGACAAGCGCGGTCAGGCCGAGTACGCCCAGGAGGTTGAACAGGTTGCTGCCGATCACGTTACCCACGGCAATGTCCCGCTGACCGCGCAAGGCCGCGATCAATGAGGTGGCCAGTTCCGGCAGGGAGGTGCTGATGGCGACGATGGTCAGGCCGATGACCCGCTCCGACAGACCCAGATCGGTCGCAACCGCCACGGCGGCGCCCAGCAACAAATGGCCGGCGTAGACCAGCATCGCCAGTCCGGCGACGATCATCAGCACGCTGCTGAACCACGCTGCCTGGGGAGTTCCGTCGTGGGAGGGCGGACGGGTCGAGTGCCGCGACTGGCGCAGCAACAAGCCCAGGTACAGCGCCAGGGCCGCCAGCAGAACGATGCCGTCCATGCGGGTCAGCTCTTCATTCCACGCCAATACAAACACCAGCAGGCTGGCGCCGATCATCAGCGGAATATCCAGGCGCACCAGTTGCCGTGAAACCCGCAGCGGAATGATCAGCGCCGAAAGCCCCAAGGTGACGAGGATGTTGAAGATGCTGCTGCCGATCACACTGCCGACGGCGATGTCGGCGTTTTGCGCCAGGGTGGCTTGCAGGCTGACCGCCATCTGCGGTGCGCTGCTGCCCAAGGCGACGATGGTCAGCCCGATGATCAGCGGCCGCACCTGCAAGCGCGCCGCCAGGCGCACGGCGCCACGGACCATCAGTTCGGCACCGGCGATCAGCAACAGCAGGCCGCCGAGCAACTCAATCAGGCTGATCAGGGGTAAATCGGCAAGTCCGAAAATGGTCGGGGCTCCGTCTGTTAATCGTCGAGGGCTTGCACGCGAACCCGTGCGGTGCCGCTACGGAGCATACCCAGTTGTTCGGCGGCCTCGTGTGAAAGATCAATCAGGCGCCCGCGGGTGTGCGGCCCGCGGTCGTTGATTCGGACCACGCAGGACTTGTCGTTATTCAGATTGGTGACCTTCACCCGCGTGCCGAACGGCAATTGGCGATGGGCGGCGGTCAGGGAATTCTTGTTGAAACGCTCGCCGCTGGCAGTGCGTTTGCCTTGGTGTTTGGCGCCGTAATAGGACGCCGTACCGGTCTTGTCGTAGCCGTGTGGGTCGATGACATCGTTACTGGCGCAACCGGCCAGCAGAGCGAGCAGGGCGCAGGCACCCAGTAGACGCTTCATTTAAAGGTATCCACATACAAATGTGGGAGCGAGCCAGCTCGCGATGGCGGGCTGTCTGACACATCAATGTTGGATGTGCTGCCGTCATCGCGAGCAGGCTCGCTCCCACAGGGATCGGAGCCAGGCTTTACATCTGGCTCCATGCTCATCAGCCTTCGAGCTTGCTTTTCAGCAGTTCGTTGACCTGTTGCGGGTTGGCCTTGCCTTTGGAGGCTTTCATGGCCTGGCCGACGAAGAAGCCGATGGCTTCGTCTGCCGCGCGGTATTGCTCGACCTGCTCGGCGTTGGCCGCGAGCATTTCGTCCAGCACCGCCGAGATCGCGCCGCTGTCGGTCACTTGCTTGAGGCCGCGCTTGTCGATGATCTCGTCCGCGCTGCCTTCGCCGTTGGCCATCGCTTCAAACACCACCTTGGCGATCTTGCCGGAGATGGTGTTGTCCTTGATGCGCAGCAGCATGCCGCCCAGTTGCTCGGCCGAGACCGGCGACTGGTCGATTTCAACGCCTTGCTTGTTCAGCAGGCTGCCCAGTTCAACCATCACCCAGTTGGCCGCCAGCTTGGCGTCGCCGCTGATGCTCACGACTTTCTCGAAGTAATCGGCTTGCTCGCGGCTGGTGGCCAGGACGCTGGCGTCATACACCGACAGGCCGAACTGCGCCTGGAAGCGCTCGCGTTTCTGTGGTGGCAATTCCGGCAGCGTGGCGCGTACTTCGTCGAGGAACGAGTCTTCGATGACCACCGGCAGCAGGTCCGGGTCGGGGAAGTAACGGTAGTCGTTGGCTTCCTCTTTGCTGCGCATCGGACGGGTTTCGTCCTTGTTCGGATCGTACAGGCGGGTCTGCTGGATCACTTTGCCGCCGTCTTCGATCAGCTCGATCTGACGACGCACTTCGCTGTTGATCGCCTTCTCGATGAAGCGGAACGAGTTGACGTTCTTGATCTCGCAGCGCGTGCCGAATTCAACCTGGCCTTTCGGGCGGATCGACACGTTGCAGTCACAACGCAGCGAGCCTTCGGCCATGTTTCCGTCGCAGATGCCCAGGTAACGTACCAGCGCGTGGATGGTCTTGACGTAGGCCACGGCTTCCTTGGCGCTGCGCATGTCCGGCTCGGAGACGATTTCCAGCAGCGGCGTGCCGGCACGGTTCAGGTCGATGCCGGTGGCGCCGTTGAACTCTTCGTGCAGGCTTTTACCGGCGTCTTCTTCCAGGTGCGCACGGGTGACGCCGACACGTTTGATCGTGCCGTCTTCCATGGCGATGTCCAGGTGGCCCTTGCCGACGATCGGCAATTCCATCTGGCTGATCTGGTAGCCCTTCGGCAGATCCGGGTAGAAATAGTTTTTACGGGCGAACACGTTGTGCTGGCCGATCTCGGCATCGATCGCCAGGCCGAACATCACGGCCATGCGCACGGCTTCCTGGTTCAGCACCGGCAGTACGCCAGGCATGCCGAGGTCAACGAGGCTGGCCTGGGTGTTCGGCTCGGAACCGAACGTGGTGGAGCTACCGGAAAAGATTTTCGACCGGGTGGTGAGCTGGGTATGAATCTCCAGCCCGATCACGACTTCCCATTGCATGTGTTTCTCC
>LNAP01013985.1_pt1 | contig 13252 bp, 13 predicted proteins | sample 602601 | NCBI WGS metagenome assembly LNAP01 (sample SAMN02440304, study PRJNA202911) | soil metagenome | biome: Subtropical and temperate rainforests or woodlands; isolation source: soil samples (1 kg each in a 20% v/v slurry with milli Q water) were... ...
TGGGCCATGTGATCGATTTCATCCTGGTGCATTGGCAGAACCGCTGGTATTTCCCGGCGTTCAACTTTGCCGACAGTGCCATCAGCGTGGGCGCGGTGATGCTCGCCCTGGACATGTTCAAGAGCAAGAAAACCGGAGAAGCCGTCCATGACTGAGCAGCGTATCGCTCAAAACACTGAAGTGAAGCTTCACTTCGCCCTGTACCTGGAAAACGGTGACACCGTCGACAGCACCTTCGACAAGGCGCCGGCGGTGTTCAAGGTCGGTGATGGCAACCTGCTGCCAGGCTTCGAAGCAGCGATCTTCGGCTTCAAGGCCGGCGATAAGCGCACCGTGGTCGTACCGCCAGAAAACGCCTTTGGTCAGCCCAACCCGCAAAATGTGCAGACCATGCCACGCTCCCAGTTCCAGGACATGGAACTGTCCCAGGGCTTGCTGGTGATCTTCAACGACGCGGCCAATACCGAGCTGCCAGGTGTGGTGAAGGCGTTCGATGACGCCCAGGTGACCGTGGATTTCAACCATCCATTGGCCGGCAAGACCTTGAACTTCGAAGTGGAAATCCTTGAGGTCAAGGCGGTTTAACATTTGACGGGCGGCTTCTGCTGCCACCCGATCCAGTGTGGGAGCGAGCTCGTTCCCACACTGGATTGCACTGATTCAATTTCTTGCGCGCAAGACACGAGGCTCAGCATGCAAATCAAACTCGCCAACCCCCGTGGCTTCTGCGCCGGTGTGGACCGGGCGATCGAAATCGTCAATCGCGCCCTGGAAGTCTTCGGGCCGCCGATCTATGTGCGCCACGAAGTGGTCCACAACAAATTCGTCGTCGAAGACCTGCGTGCTCGCGGGGCAATTTTCGTCGAAGAACTGGATCAGGTGCCCGATGACGTGATCGTGATCTTCAGCGCCCACGGTGTTTCCCAGGCTGTGCGCACTGAAGCCGCTGGCCGTGGCCTGAAGGTGTTCGACGCCACGTGCCCGCTGGTGACCAAGGTACACATCGAAGTGGCACGCTACAGCCGCGATGGCCGTGAATGCATCCTCATCGGCCACGCCGGTCACCCGGAAGTCGAAGGCACCATGGGCCAATACGATGGCAGCAATGGCGGCGCGATCTATCTGGTCGAAGACGAAAAAGACGTCGCCGAATTGCAGGTGAATAACCCTGAAAGACTGGCGTTCGTGACCCAGACTACCCTGTCCATGGACGATACCAGTCGCGTGATCGACGCCTTGCGTACTCGGTTCCCGGCCATTGGCGGTCCGCGCAAGGACGACATCTGCTATGCCACGCAAAACCGTCAGGACGCGGTCAAGCAACTGGCCGACGAATGCGACGTGGTCCTGGTGGTCGGCAGCCCGAACAGCTCCAACTCCAATCGTTTGCGTGAACTCGCTGAACGCATGGCGACTCCCGCCTATCTGATCGATGGCGCCGAAGACCTGCAAAAGAGCTGGTTCGACGGTGTCGAGCGAATCGGCATCACCGCTGGCGCCTCCGCACCGGAAGTGCTGGTGCGTGGCGTGATCCAGCAGTTACAGGCGTGGGGCGCTACCGGTGCCGATGAGCTGGCCGGTCGCGAGGAGAACATCACCTTCTCCATGCCTAAAGAGTTGCGCGTGCGCTCCCTCCTTTAACGTTTTTGCCCGCTGGACACAGCGCCTGCTCAGCCTTATGGCTGCGCAGGCTGACACGGCCGGTCGCAGCCAGCACCACCTGCAGCTGAGTGACCGGTTCGCCGGCGGCGCAAATGTGCAATGTCCCCGCTTGAAAGGCCCGGCCGGGCAGCTGTGGCTCGCCATTACTGTTGAAGCGTATGTATCGCCTGACCGGCCAATTGCCGACAATCGGCACCCGAGTGCCACTCGCGCGCTCGACCAGCAGCGGATTGCTGTTGTCCTCCGCCCCTTTGCCACTGATATCCAGAATGATCCGCCAGCCCTCACTCCAGTCACCGTTGATGGCGTGAATCACGACGCTCTGATTGCGAGTGATGGCAACGGTTCTGGCGTTGCGTATACCACTGATAAGCGACTCGGCCATCTGCTCGCGATAGTTCGATTCAGTCAGTGCAGCAAACGCCGGACTGACCAACAGCAGAACAATCCCGACAATTGTCAGTCCCATGAGCAGTTCGATCAGGCTGAAACCTCGCTGATGCATGTCATCTCCCTCCCTGGAGTGCTGCGGCCCGCGCGATCCCTGCGCGAGTAATGGCAAAACAACCGTACATCTGCCGGTCGAATGTTCTAGCGTGTAGAAGCAGCAACGGAGGGCACCGATGGATCATCGTACAAAAGGTTTCACGCTGGTCGAGCTGCTGATCGCGCTCGCCGTGTTTCTGATCCTGATCACCTTGGCCGTGCCGGCGTTTACCCGCTCGGTGCAAAACACCAAGGCCGATACCGAGATCGGCGACCTGCAACGCGCGCTCAATTTCGCCCGGCTTGAGGCTATCGACCGGGGCGTTACCACCCGGGTTCGCCCGACAGCAGACGACAGTGTCTGGACCGGCGAGTTGACCGTTTATGACGGTACTGGCAATCCGGCCAATGTATTGCGGGTTGTTCCAGCAATGAGCAGCGGGGCGACTCTGACGCTAACCTCAGGAGTGACCGCAATTGATTTCAACAATCTGGGCGGTTTGTCGGCGCCGTCCACGGCGGTCGTGATCGGTTATGTACTGGGGGCGCAGAGCAGGACGCTGAATGTGTGTTTGAACGGACGAATTCTATTGGGTGGAAGTTGCGGATGAGGGGTTGGAGCAAGCGCGCACAGGAAGGCATGACGCTGATCGAGGTACTGGTCGCGTTGTTGGTGCTGGCCGTAGGGTTGTTGGGCGCGGCGGCGATTCAGCTCAATGCGCTGAAATACACTGACAGCTCGCGGATGACCAGCCAGGCGAGTTTCATCGCCTACGACATGATGGACCGCATTCGCGCCAACTCCGGCGCCGACTACACCGTCACGCCTCCGACCTCGGGCAACCTGAGCGTGGCCCGGGATCAGGACCTTTACGATTTCACCAGCAACATCGTCAATTTCGCCGGCGCCACGGCGACCGGCAGCATCACCCGCAACCAGCGGGTGTACACCATTACCATCACCTGGGACGACTCACGGGCCGCCAATACCGCCGATTCGCGCCGCAGTTTTGTCCTTACCAGTCGCGCCACCGTTGATCCGGCGACAACACCATGATCAGAGCCAGCAAAGGGTTCGGCCTGATCGAATTACTGATCGCCCTGGCGTTGAGTCTGGTTGTGGTGCTGGGTGTGGCGCAGATCTTTATCGCCGCTAAAAACACCTACGTCAGTCAGAGCACCGCCGCCGGCATGCAGGAAGATGCACGGTTCGTCCTGAGCAAAATGATTCAGGAAATCCGCATGGTCGGCATGTTCGGTTGCCTGGGCACGATTATCGACGCCAGCTCGGCCGGGAACTTCAACGCCAGTCAAATCACGCCGATCAGTTGGGACAATGCCAATCTTAAATTAACGCTGGTTACCGCCGATGTCGGCGGCAGTGGCGGGGTGCCAACCTGGACGGTGATTTCCGATTGCCGCAACACCGCAACGGCCTACACCGATGCACGAACGCCGACGTCTGGGCAGTTGGCATTTCCGATCCGGCGATTGGTCTACAGCTTCAACAACAACCAACTGCTGATGGGCTCCGGTGCCGGCACGCCGACGCAACAGGTGCTGGTGAACAATGTCAGGGCCTTCAATGTGAGCTTCGGCCTCGCCAGTTCGGCCACCGATTCGGCCGCCTCTACCTACAGCAGCAACCCATCCGATCCGGCAAGAATCCGCAGTGTGCGACTGACGCTGACGCTGACCGACCCCAACGACCGGGTACGCGAACAAACCTTCAACGTGGTTGCCGCCTTGCGCAACCGGTTGCCATGAGGGGAGGGCCGATGAGAAATGCTCCCATGACCCCTCACGCCCAGCGCGGCATGGCGCTGTTGGTCAGCCTGGTGTTTCTCCTGGTGCTGACGTTGATCGGGCTTTCATCAATGCAGAGCGCCACGTTGCAGGAAAAAATGGCCAGCAGTGTGATCCTGCGCAACCAGTCGTTCCAGGGCGCAGAAGCGGCATTGCGTGTCGGCGAAAGCGCGGTGCAACTGGATACCTATTCCTTGCCGGTTTGCAGCGGCACCATTCAATGTGCGCCGCCGGCCGAAGCGTCGGTCATAACCGTCGCCGGGTTCAACTCAACATCGGGGGTGGCCTGGATCGCCTCTGGTAGCGGCTTTTACGGGGTGCAGAACATCGGCACCACCCTGACTGCCGTGAACGTGCCGAGCAACACGTCGGCAACGCTGTACCGGGTGACCGCCGTGGGCATCGCGGGCAACTCGCGCAGTGTGGTGGAGAGTATCTATGCGAAGTACTGAGGCCCGCACAGGCTGGCGCCGTTGGTTGTTGCAGTTGTTCTGCGGCGCGGCGTCGAGCCTTTATCTGGCAGCGCCGACATATGCCTTCACACCCTCGGATTCGCCGCTGTTGAATGCCGCCGCCGTGGCCCCCAATGTGATGCTGTTACTCGATGACTCGGGGAGTATGAACAGCATTATCTGGGCGGCAGACTTCGCCCCGACGATTGCGCGTCCTCAGGTGAGTATTTGCCTCTCGAATGGCTCCTGCTCGAAAGGGCGGGAACTTGATATGACCGACAGCAATATTTCCTTGTCGAGTTTGACTCGAGGAACCTGTTCGAAGGATTGGTACGGTTTTTATAGCAACAGTGTTATCGGTCAGGATTCGTTTTGCCTGAAGCTTCCCGATCCGGTGGGGGGGGAGGACACTCGCTATTCGGCGAAATACCTGTCGTATCTGGCAAGCCTCGCCAAAAATTCCGACCGGGATTTCACCGATGGCTCGATTCCCAATGATTACCGGATGAATGTGGCGCGCAACGTTTCCAAGACGTTGGTTGCCAGCAACCGCTCGCTGCGCATTGGTCTGGCGACGTTCAACCTGGCGGTCGGCAACCATAAGAATGACGGCGGTTACATCGTCCGTTCGATCAGCGATTTGGCGGCCGTCAGCGGCTCCGTGACCCAGGCTCAGGCCGATGAAAACTACAATGACTTGATCGCCGGAATCGATGAACTGAGCGCCCAGGCCAATACGCCCTTGGCTGAAGCCTATTACGAGATCACCCGTTATTTTCGTGGCATGACGCCGTACAACAACTCGAGGCCCACCACCTATACCAGCCCGGTTCAGTATCGCTGCCAGAGAAACTATGGGGTGGTGATCACCGATGGACTGCCCACCTACGACCGAACCTTTCCCCCTGACGATCCGCTGGCTGGGAGCCTCTTGCCGAACTGGGACGGGATCAGCAACAACGATGGCGCTAACCGCTTTGGCGACGACGAGGGCGATACCCTGTACCTGGATGACATCGCCAAGTTTGCCTTCGATATCGACATGCGCTCCACGGGAGTCGATGCCGCTGGCAAAAGCTGGGATGCCGCGGATTTTCCTCGGCAGAACATGAGTACCTACACCGTGGGGTTTGCCGCGGCAAACCAAATGCTGGCGGACGCCGCGACCTACGGGCAGGGCAAGTACTACCAGGCGACTGATGACACCGGGCTCAACAGCTCGCTGTCTTCAGCCCTCAGCGACATCACCTCCAAGGCGGGCTCTGGTGGCAGTGGTGTGGCCAACGGCACGACGTTGTCCAGCAATTCAAGTTACTTCCAGACCAGCTACGACCCCAAGGACTGGCGCGGCACCATCAAGTCCTTTGGCTTCACATCGGCTGGCGCGGTGAACACGGCCGCAGTGCTGTGGACGACCGATACCACCATCGTGCCCGGTGCTACCGCGCCGACCTACCAGTCCTGGAATACCGTGACCAACGCCGCTGTTAGCCTGGCCTACGGCAATTTTTCCTCGGCGCAGCAGACCTCTCTCAGCCAGGACCTGCCCACGGGTATCACCGGCAGCGATCTGGTGGAGTGGAGCAAAGGCACCAACAAAACCGGATTGAGAACGCGCAGTGTATTGCTCGGCGATATCATCAATTCACCTCTCGTGCTGGCCGGGCCCACAGACCAAACCGCATCCGATCTGGTGGGTGACACCACTTACAGCTCCTACCTCGCCATCAAAGCGGCCAACATGACCGCGAGTCTTGTGGTGAACGCCAACGACGGTTTTGTAAATGTCATCAACTCGACCAGCGGTGTCAGACGCTACGGTTATATGCCCTCCAGTGTGCTGCCAGCATTGCGCTACATCGCTGACCCCACTTACATCAATGGGGTGAGCCACAAATACCTGGTCGACGGTCAGGTCGGCGTGTTCGATACCCAACTCGACAGCGCCTGGAAAACCCTGGCGATTGGAGGAACAGGGGCGGGCGGCAAAACCTTTTATGCACTGCAACTGTTCGACGCATCGGCCGGTAACGTAACGAAAGCGTTGTGGGAGATCAGCGCGCCGGCCACAGCAAACACGGCGAACGTTTTCAATGATCTGGGTTATGCCTACGCGCGACCGGAAGTGGCACGCTTGGCCGACGGTCGATGGGCGGCATTCATTTCCAACGGTTATGGCAGCAACTCCGGGGTGGCAGCGCTGTATGTGGTGGATATTCGCGACGGCTCGCTGATCAAGAAAATCGTGGTCGACAGCACGGAAACCACCAATGGCCTGTCGTCGGTGAAGCTCAGGGTCAACTCGCAAAATGTGGTGCAGGCCGCCTATGGGGGCGATTTGAAAGGGCGATTGTGGAAGTTCGATTTGAGTGGCACTAGCTCCGACACCTGGGGCGTGGCGTTTTCCGGCAAGCCGTTTTTCACCACGGCAGGCGGCGCGACCCAACCGATTACTGCGCAACCGTTGCTGGCCGATCACGCATTGGGCGGCAAGGAAGTGTTTTTCGGTACCGGTAAATTCAATGAGGCGGCCGACAAGACCAACAAGGATCTACAGGCGTTCTACGCGGTGTGGGATGCGGAGGGTGGCGCGGGACAAGTCACCGCTTCCAGCTTGCAGGCGCAGGCGGTGACCGGCGTTTTTTCGGGCAGCACGGGGCAATTCATCACCACCAGCCAGAACGAAGTGACCTACCCGGCGAAGAAAGGCTGGTACTTGCCGCTGGTGTACAACAACGTGCTGACGGGAGAGCGGGTAATCAATCAGGCCAATCTGGTGGCCAGCCGGATCGTGTTCACCACGGCCAGCGTCGACACCACCGATCCTTGCGCCAGTTTCGGTACCGGCAAACTGGTCGAGCTCGATGCATTCAGCGGTAAGATGCTCAATTACGCGGTGCTCGACAGCAATGGCGACGGGTTGGTCGACATCAAGGATTCGATCTCCAGCGGAGTGATTTTCACCGGTGGTATTCCGACGCTGAACGCGATCGTCAACAATGCGACCCGCAAGATTGTGAACGACTCCAGCGGTGGCATCAGCTCCCTGGTGGAAAAGCCCGGCAGCGGCGGTAGCCGTCGCATCATGTGGCGGCAAATACAGTAAGTGAGAGTTGAGGCATGCGCAGATCCAACCGAGGTTTTACCCTGATCGAAATCATGATCGTGATTGCGATCATCGGGATCGTCATCACCATTGCCGAGTATGTGAACAAGGGCCGACGCACTGAAGTCGCCGGCCTGCTCTCCGAACAAGCGCAGATCCTTGAACGCCACTATTCGAAGACTAATGTCTACACCAATGCCACCGGCCTGAGTGCCGGAAATGACTTCTACACCATCACCATCGCCATCACCCCGACCGATCAGACCTTCCTGCTGACGGCGGTGCGCAAGCCCGGCAAGGCCATGGCCGCTGACAAGTGCGGTGATTTCACCCTCACCAACACTGGCGTCAGAAGCATGGTCAATGCGACGGCCACGACCAAGGATTGCTGGGGGCGCTGAGTTCCTTTTCCGGGTGCCTTTTGTACCCTCTGTCTATTTAACGGTTGGATCAGAACATGACCAGGCAACAGCAAGTGGTGATTGTCGGCGGCGGCGTGATTGGCCTGCTGACGGCGTTCAATCTCGCGTCAGAAGTGCAGAGCGTTGTGCTGCTGGATCGCTCGAACGTCGGTCAGGAGTCGTCCTGGGCGGGTGGCGGCATCGTTTCTCCGCTCTACCCGTGGCGCTACAGCCCGGCGGTCACCGCGTTGGCGCATTGGTCCCAGGATTTTTATCCACAGCTGGGTGAGCGACTGTTTGCCGCCACCGGTGTCGATCCCGAGGTGCATACCACCGGGTTGTACTGGCTGGACCTGGATGACGAGGCCGAGGCGCTGGCCTGGGCCGAGCGGGAAAACCGTCCGTTACGGGCTGTGGATATCTCGGCGGCTCACGACGCGGTGCCGGTATTGGGGAGCGGTTTTTCCCGGGCGATCTACATGGCCGATGTGGCCAATGTTCGCAACCCGCGGCTGGTGAAGTCCCTCAAGGCTGCGTTGCTGGCGCTGCCGAACGTGACGATTCATGAGCAGTGTGAAGTCAGCGGATTTATCCGTGAAGGCGCTACGGTGGTCGGGGTGCAGACCTCGGCGGGAGCGATTCATGGTGATCAGGTGGTGCTGGCTGCGGGCGCCTGGAGCGGTGATTTACTCAAGAGCCTGGATCTGGAGCTGCCGGTCGAACCGGTGAAAGGGCAGATGATTCTCTACAAATGCGCAGCGGATTTCCTGCCGAGCATGGTTCTGGCCAAGGGACGTTATGCGATTCCTCGGCGCGACGGGCACATTCTGATCGGCAGTACGCTGGAGCATGAAGGCTTCGACAAAACGCCGACCGAATCTGCCCTGGAGAGCCTGAAGGCATCGGCGGTGGAGTTGATTCCTGCACTGGCGGATGCCGAGGTCGTCGGTCATTGGGCCGGGTTGCGCCCGGGCTCGCCGGAGGGCATTCCTTACATCGGTCGGGTGCCGGGGTTCGAAGGGCTTTGGCTGAATTGCGGGCATTACCGTAATGGCTTGGTGCTGGCGCCTGCGTCGTGTCAGTTGTTTGCGGATGTGATGCTGGGGCGTGAGCCGATCATTGATCCGGTGCCGTATGCACCGATCGGGCGGATTTAGTCGCGGGATTTTTCGGCGCCTGTCAGGTCGCCTTCAATCCAACCCGAATTTTTTGAGCCTGTAACGCATCGACCGGAATGAAAGATTCAACCGCTGAGCCGCCGCCGTGCGGTTCCAGCGGGTTTCTTCCAGGGCCTGGAGGATAAGGTTGCGTTCGATGTTTTCCAGGTAGTCTTCCAGATTGTCGATCTGCGTCAGGTCCGGCACACCGCCTTCCGGGTTGCAGTTGCCTTCGGCCAGTCGCAGGTCGCTGGTTTCAATTTGTTTGTTTTCGCACAACGTGTGCGCCCGTTCGAGCACGTTCTCCAGTTCCCGCACATTGCCGGGGAAACGATAGCTTTTCAGCGCGTCGAGGGCTTGGGGGTGGAGTTTTGCGGCGGGTTGGCCGGTGCTGATGGCCAGGCGTTTGAGCACATGGCTGGCAAGGGATTCAATGTCGTCACGGCGTTCGCGCAAGGACGGCACTCGTAGTTCGATCACGTTCAATCGGTAGTACAAATCCTGGCGAAAGCGTTCGGCGGCGACTTCGGCGTCGAGGTCTTTGTGAGTGGCGCACAGGATACGCACATCGACCACGGTTTCCTGTTGCTCACCGACACCGCGAACGGCTTTTTCCTGTATGGCCCGTAGCAGTTTGACCTGCATCGCCAGCGGCAAATCAGCCACTTCGTCGAGGAACAGGGTGCCGCCATGGGCCGCCTGGAACAGTCCGGGTTTGTCTTCGATGGCACCGCTAAAGCTGCCTTTGCGATGCCCGAAAAATTCGCTTTCCATCAATTCTGACGGAATCGCCCCGCAATTGACCGGGACAAACGGTTTGCTGGCGCGCGGCCCTTGCTCATGGATCAGTCGCGCGACCAGTTCCTTGCCGCTGCCGGATTCGCCACTGATGTACACCGGCGCCTGGCTGCGGGCCAGTTTATCGATGTGTTTGCGCAAGGCGCGCATGGGCGGTGAATCACCCAGCAGCCGGCGATCGATGGCGATGCCGGTGACGCCCGGCGCAGGCAACCGAAGCGCGCTACTGACCAGTTCCCGCAAGCGAGTGAGGTCCACCGGTTTGGTCAGGAAATCAAAGGCACCGGCCTTGAGGGCGTTGATCGCCGTTTCCAGGCTGCCATAAGCGGTGATCATTGCCACCGGTACGTTTGGGTGGCGTTGCTGAATGTGTTGCACCAGCTCAAGGCCGGTGCCGTCCGGCAAACGCATGTCGGTGAGGCACAAGTCGAACGTCTCTCGCGACAGCAGGGCCTGGGCTTCGCCGAGGTTGCGGGCACTGAACGTGTCGAGTTTCATCCGTCCCAGGGTGATTTCCAGCAATTCGCGGATATCCGGCTCGTCATCGACGATCAGGACTTTTTGCCGTGGGCTCATGTTCAACCTTGTTTCCGTCCGTGAGCGAAAGTGATGCGAAAGCAGCCGCCGTCTTGGCGTGGTTTGAAGTCTAGGCGGGCCTGATTGCTTTCGCACAGCTCACGGGACAGATAAAGCCCCAGGCCGGTGCCTTGGGTGCTGGTGGTGAAGAACGGTTCAAACAAGTGCACCTGATGCTCCGGTGCCACGCCGGGGCCATCGTCCAGGATCTCGAGGACCGGCAGCTGGCTGTCCGGGTCGACGAACAGCTCGAGCCAAGCCTGTGCCTGATCGTGATTCAAGGCGCTATGGCGCCAGGCATTGCGCAACAGATTGTCGAGAATCTGAGTCAACTGGTCTGGATCCATCAGGGTTTTGAAGTCTCCTGAGCCGATGCGCAGGTGAATCTGCTGATGCTCAATCGCCCTCGCGCGGGTTTCGTTGACGAACTGTTCCAGCCACGGCTTCAGATCAAGCCGCTGCGCTACGGTTTGCTGGCGGCGGGACAGTTGCAGGACGTTTTCGATTACCCGATTCATTCGCTGAGAGTGGTCTTGAATAATCTGGGTCAGACGTCGATCCGCGCTGTTCAGTTCCTCTGATTCCTGCAATAGCTGCGCGGCATGACTAACGGCGCCCAGTGGATTGCGGATTTCATGGGCGATACCGGCGGTCAGGCGACCAAGGGCGGCTAGCTTCAACTGCTGGGCTTGTTGAGCGATTTGCGCGAGGTCTTCGAGAAAGACCAGAGTCTGGTGGTGCGGGCTTTGGTCCAGGGCAATGAAGCTCGGTTGCAGCTCCAGACCACTGCTGGCGACTTTCAGGCTCTGGGGACGCAGCGTTGGATTGTTGAGCCACAGTTGCAGGCGTTCGACCAGGCTGGGCAAGTAGTCGTCGATCAGTTGGCCTGCGAGATTTTCCCTGCCTAACAGGTTCAAGGCGCTGTGGTTGGCCAGTTGAACGCGCCGCTTGTCGTCGAGAACCAGGATGCCGGTACGCATGCGTTGCAGGATCAGGGCGTTGAGGGCTTCGAGACTGACGACTTCGCTGGCCCGTTGTTCGGCGAGGGTTTCGCTGACCTCCAGGCGTCGGATCAGCCCTTGCACCAGCAATGCCGCAGCAAAACACAAGGCGCCGAGCGTGCCGACTTGCAGGTAATCGTTGGGGGTGGCGGGATGGCTGAAACTGAGGAGGAAGCTCAGCCCGACAATGCCGAGCGCGCCAACGGCGGCAATCAGCAGCCCGATGCGCCCTCGCAACAAGGTGTTGCTGATGGCGACCGATACGATCAGCAAGTTGCCGATGGCGCTGGCCACACCGCCGGCGGCGTAGAACAGACCGCACAGCAGCAGGACGTCGGTCAGCGCCAGGCTGAACAGTTGCGCCGGGCGCCGGGTGTTCCCGAGGAATACCACCAGCAGGATGTTCAGCACCAGGTAAAACCAGCTGCCACTGCGCAGCAGGTCGTCATTGCTGAACGTCAGCAACTGGTTGTCCATGTTGCTGGCGATCAACAGCACCAGGGTGATGCCGATGCTCAAACGGTAGAGGTGATAGAGGCGCAGCAGTCGCTGGGCCTGTTTGCTGCCGGGACTGGAGGTCTCAGCGATCACTGGAGCCCGGGCCTTGCTCAAGATGAGCCTGGCTGCAATACCACTGTTGTTGAAGGCTCAGCGCGCGGTCGCGTGGCAGGTGTACGCCGCAATGGGCACAGCGGACCATGGGCGCCGCTTCCAGCTCGGCAGATGACTTGGGCACGGAAGCCTGGCCCTTGAACTTGCGCCATAACCATACCGCAGCGGCAATCAGGGCGATCCAGAACAGTAAACGAAGCATGATGAGCTGCTATTCGACGAGTGATGAACCAGTTTAGCCAAGGACATGACCAGCGCACAGCGTAATCATCGAGTCCATAAAAAAGGAGCCTCGAAAGGCTCCTTTTCGTACCGCCCGATGTGTCAGTCAAACACGCCGAAGGTCATGTAGCTGAACCACGAGCGATCGCTGTTATTGGCTTCGGACTCGTGTTCCTCTTCTTCGATCACGTCGCCGTTTTCATCTCTAGGCTTGAGCTCGTTCGGAATCGAGTCCTTGGCGTCCTGGAACTGTCTCTGCACGTCCTGGTTGGCGCGGGTTTCGCCCGGCGGCAGCGGTGGACGGGACTCGATCAGGCCCAGGGTCGCCTTGCTCAACCACGAGCGGTTGTCGGCTTCGGCCACCGAAGGCTGGAACTGACCGTCGACCAGGCTTGGATGGTTCGGGTAGTTGAGCTTCAGGGTTTCGAGGCTGGTGGCAGCCAGGTCATCCAGGTGCAGACGCTGGTAGGCCTCTGTCATCACCGCCAGGCCGTCACCGACCGAAGGGGTTTCCTGGAAGTTTTCCACCACGTAGCGACCACGGTTCGCGGCGGCGACATAGGCCTGACGGGTCAGGTAGTAGTCGGCAACGTGAATCTCGTAGGCTGCCAGCAGGTTGCGCAGGTAGATCATGCGCTGCTTGGCGTCAGGCGAGTAGCGGCTGTTGGGGAAGCGGCTGGTCAGCTGGGCGAACTCGTTGTAGGAGTCGCGGGCAGCGCCCGGGTCACGCTTGGTCATGTCCAGCGGCAGGAAGCGCGACAACAGGCCGACGTCCTGGTCGAAGGAAGTCAGACCCTTGAGGTAATACGCGTAATCCACGTTCGGGTGCTGCGGGTGCAGGCGAATGAAGCGCTCGGCGGCGGACTTCGCTGCTTCAGGCTCGGTGTTCTTGTAGTTGGCGTAGATGAGCTCGAGTTGAGCCTGATCGGCGTAGCGACCGAACGGATAACGCGACTCCAGCGCCTTCAGCTTG
>LNAP01004295.1_pt1 | contig 13249 bp, 10 predicted proteins | sample 602601 | NCBI WGS metagenome assembly LNAP01 (sample SAMN02440304, study PRJNA202911) | soil metagenome | biome: Subtropical and temperate rainforests or woodlands; isolation source: soil samples (1 kg each in a 20% v/v slurry with milli Q water) were... ...
TGAGCCCCATGCAGTATCAGCAACAATGGCTGGCGAGTCAGTACAAAACCGCCGCCTAAACCGGGGAGCTAAGGGCTACAAAAATTGGGGGCAAGATCAGTCAGCCATCGCCAACGTTAAAGCGATCATTGATACCAGTATCATCAAACTGCTTGTATGCATTATTAATGACTTTGGGTCGGGCATCGCTTATCACAAAGCATTACGACCATCTTTCGACACACGATGGACTATGGCCAGCCATCCACGCGCCGCATTATTTTTTTGAAATGGGGCAATGGTCCGACACATTCTTTCAACAACCACACCACTACTGATTATTACGACATTAATCAAGAGAGTCACCTGATATCACAATAGATAGGCCCCGCAGCCCTGTGCCTAATTGAGTGGGCGCCGGCTGATGGTTGCTTTCGCAAGCAAACCTTGATAAATCAACACCACAGTAAGGTAAACGGACTCCAGCTTAACCACATCGTCAAGATCACCATCGCTCTCGATCGAAGTCAGCCAAAACCGATTGCAGCCGCATGCCGCGTCGTCCTCATCGCTTTCCAATGCAAATTTATGGCCACACTCCCAACACCAGACATTAAATCGAGAGCAAACGTCGCACTTCCCTATCGCCACCGCCGAGACCGGCTCATCCGGCAAACCGGCATGGAATACCTCGTCATATAGAACCCAACCCTCGTAATGTCCCTTTCTAGACGTGCGAGCGCAGCATTGGTCACTGGCGCAGACATCCCATGAATTGAGTATGGCGTCACTCAGTTCATCCGGATGTAGTAACTTGATAGTGATCCCACCCTGCGCTCGTCGCATTGCCGCTTCGCTAAAACCATTCGGACAAACAAGGAATCCACGGTCAGCGCGCACATCCTTCATCATGCCCTCAAACTGCTCGATGTCCTGTATATCGAGAGGCCTCCTATGCAATTTCGCATCAACAATAATACGTTTCGATCGATCATCATTAATTCGACACTCGATCAGCGCATCAATTTGGCGCTCGGCCCCGCTAATATGCCCACGTAGTTTTACATTAGGATGCACTGTCAACGCCGCATCAACAGCCTGAGACTCCATGAAGCTACCAGCCGCTCATACAGCTTCCAAGGGGGAGGTCCGCTAATATCGCCGGGTGTGCTACTCATCCACAACTCCCTTACATGTCAATGGACAACCTCATCACATGCGCACAGTCAAAGTTCGATACCCGAGATGTGCAAAACGCCCTACTAGACGGGCTATCTAATGTGCCTTACCAGCGGTGCGACAATCAGCATTGACTTTATAACGGTTCAAAAATGAAATCGCATAGCGATACTGATGGCGTTTTTTTCAATGACGACGCTACCGTGGTCAAATCCGCCAGAAATCGAACTGAAGTGACTCGCGGATCCGTTGGATGCTCAGGCCGCGGGATATCATTCATCGCATAAGCAGCAAGATGTCGCTCAGCGTATGACATATCAAATCGCTTATCCAATTTATCTGAAAAGTCACGTCCCAACGCCTTTGCTACATTGCTCCACAGTTTTTGCCTCAACGCAGCAGAATGCAACACTTTCGCATCAATTGCGTTTGCGAGATCCATTACGCCCATGCCACCGCTTAAAGGTTGAAGCAGTAACGACACGACATAGCCGACACCATTTACAGGGGTCATCAACTGCTCCAAAGCAAATTCATGAACTCGAATAGGTTGGGTTGACGCTTTCACCTCGATACAGCCTGGCTCCCCTGAGAAATCAAATCGATCGAATGGGTCGGTATGCCAGACAGATAATGCCTGCGACACGTCACTGCAACTGGCAATAACATAAAGTTCAGCCCAAAGACCCGACACCTGTCGCCCATTGGGTTGGGACAGCTCTTTGAAAAGATTGATCAGTTTCTGAATACATGAATTCAGTTCCGCAGTACCGCATGTGGTTGGAAGTTCCTCAATAGCCGCACCGAAACAACGAATAAAAATCTCATGCAACTCCGGCACAGAGCTATCACATGCAACCAACGCAAACTGATCCTGCAACTCGGCACCGTCAGTACTCACGTGACAAGTTGCATGAAATTGAGCGGTCAAATGTCTAAACTGCACACCAGGGCTATATTGGGCTGAACTTGCATCCTGCAGCAAAAAGATAGGCGCACCATCGGCGCTTTTTGCGAGGAAATCTCGCCTCCGCGCCGAGAGAGGAATCGCCGTAAAATTAGAGTGCGAAGTGGCACAAGAGAGGACCGAGAACTGATGATACAAACCCATGCTAAGGGCGCGCCTCAACCAGCAAATCCTTCCTCATTTTACGGGGAACATTTAGCGCAAACCACGTCACATTTTTAATGTCAGCACTACTTGGATCCCGCTGAACTGTTCCCAAGTCGAAACGGCGTAGCTGCAGCGATATATGCTCCTCGGAACAAAATGTTCTGTCATTCACCGCTCCAGCACTTTGGCTAAAATACTGGTTAATTGGTGCAAAACGGTGTTTTGCACTCACCCTGCGGCCAGCGTCCCTTGTCCGATAACCCGCAACCAAATTATTCATCAAAAAGACATCGACTAAAAGATCTGGATTTTTGCGTAAAAGCGTTGCAAGCGCTATAAGCATAGCGCTGTGCTCTTCCGCATCGGTGGGATCTTTAAGCCTAATTTCTAGAAGAAAATCCTCAAGAACTGCTTTCAAAGGAATCGGGGGTAACATGAAGTGTGGCGATGATCCTTTCACCCCTTTAAATTTAGGAAAGTCCGCCGCATTCTTGGCTTCCCCATACTTGTCCTTCCATTTCTTTTCGACGATCGGAAGCAAAGCCCGATTCGCAGCAGCGGCATCATCGTCACGCTGCAGTACATCCGGAACCATCCACCCGTCTACAGGGATCCGCCGTGTGCCAAGGCCTACTACATTTGCACGCGTTGGCTTGAGCATTGACGTAAGTACAAAATCTCGCCGCCAGTCTGTTAGTGGCTTGCCTCTGGTGTTTTCAAGTGCTGTACGCACGAACTCTTCATGCTCAACATACTGGGTAAACGCCTCCTTGACACTTTTCTGCACGAAGACTCTACACACCCCCAGATAGGCACGTTTATATCCAAAGAACCGAGCTCGTTGTTGCAAAGTATCCGCTGCAGGCGACGTACCTAACGGCCTCGGCATATAGGTTATACATAGTCCTTCAACCGTATAGCCTCGATCCAATTTGGCACCACCGACCAGAATCCAATAAGGGGTTGCCTTCCAATCAATTTTCTTTTCGGCGTCTTTAGTTCCATTAACCTCAACATGATTCACTTCATCCAGTACATCGTCGACCATTGCTACGATAAGCTCATTTAATGGCTTAATTTCCGGATAAGTTTTTTTCAGAGAGTCGTACTCCTCCTGAAATCGACGAGCAACATCATCGGGTTTTTCTTTGTATTGTTTCTGGACAAACGACTTCAGCGTCTTAAAAGATTTTTCAATCCATGTAATGTAGAGCTTATGAGAGCTGGTTTGCATCGCCGGATGAACCATCATCGAACGATTGCGGTCCTTTTTCCTTACTCTAGTAAGCGAGTGATGGGCGGAAGCAAGCAAAAAGTAACGTAATGCACTCAGTAAACTTTTAGGCGAAGCCGACAACGTGTTTTCCGGGCCAGGGACTTCGTCTGGAGAAATCTCCTTTATGAGTTGCGTATTTTTTCCAAAGAAAGCTTTACCACCGGTATATGCATCGCCTGGTGTTACCAGTTCCGCAAAGGAAGCATTTAACAGATCGGTTTGAGCAAGCAAGAGATTGGCTTGTGGTGTTGCGGTATATTGCAAATATGAGTGATGCGGCAATACGTCTCGAAGCATGCGAATTTTTTCGTATGTGGCACTCATATCGTCTGCGCCAGCATTTCCTTTGCGAATCTGTGCTGCCTTCGTATTTAAACTTGCCTGATCACTTTCATCATCAACAATAAGCGCCGGAACATCCGCGAGGGACAGCTTTTTCACCAGCGTCGCCAGTTTTTCCAAATGACCGCCGTGCTTTAGCACCGTAATCAGAACGGCTTTCTTTTCAGGCCGCCTTTTCCAAGCCGCCAGCTTATCGTCGATCTGTGTCCTTGAACTTTCGGTTGGATTGGAATAGTGATACCAATTTTCCCCTTCATCAATACCAAGGTCTTTCTTTAACCTATCCTCGGATTGATCACGCAGATTGTTTTTAGTCCCGGCCAGCACAATGACCACGCCGTAACCGTTATCACGGGCCAAGGAGATAACGGTTTCAAATGACATTGTCTTGCCACTTTGCACGTAACCCACTACCAATCCGGTCGAATGTTCTGGCGGCTCTGTCGGCGGTAAGCAACGACCTAATATTCGTTGTGCCTCATGAAGTACCGAATTTGCCCCTATCGTCAAGTCATCATAACTGGGGCCATTCGGATCATTGGATTTGCTTCGCAGGAACTCCTCTGTAATCTCTTTTTTTTCAGGTACCCACCTTAAAGGAGGTCTGAGTGTCTTCAGGATCTTTATCGATGTCGCCATTGTCTATAGATACGCGTGCTAACGCGCCCCGCATTAGGTAGTTAAAATGATAAAGGAAGCTTTCGGGCGGCTCACCGGAGACATCCTCGGAAAGCACCAATGCAATACAAACCGCCGTAGCCATGCGTAATAACAACTCAACATTCTCGTTATTAGCGCCAAGAAACTCAGCGGAAAATGGATGCGCCAAAGAAAGATCGATAGATAGTCGCCGAATCTGTTCACCAGCATCCCCAGGCTGCTCATCCTTCGCAACAGAAATCCAATCGGCCGTAGCAGGGTCAACAGAGGTTCTTAGCGTAATCATCCAACGATAATTTCCATCGTCGATTTCTACCAACCGTTCCGACGACTGTAATGTACTGCTTGGCAGCATCACGGGAAGTTGCTGTGCTTTAGTCGGATGTTGTATCGCTTCAATTATTAACGGCGTTACTTCATTTTCAACATACTGGGCGACGGCAGAGGTTGCCGCCACCGCCTGCTTTTGAATGCTTTTGCGTGATGGGAGCGCGCGATAATTTTCAGCTTGAGCAAGAAGGTCGAGCGGAGCCTTCTCTAACTCTTCTTTTAAATGCTCTAAGAAAATATCCTCAAACTCTTCCCAACGAAAACCATCCTTCGTGTGGCTAACTTCAAATCCCTCTACATGTAACTCACCAAAGAGCCGTTGATACGGGTAGCTGTTGGTCTGCTTAAAAACGTAACTTGGACGGTAGCTCTCATCGAAGCTACCCTCAATCAGTCTATCTCGCCGAAACAGAGCAAAGCCCGCAAATGGGGTCGAACCGACCTCGCGTAGCGCGGCAAATCCCTTCACCTGTTGCCCATCACCAAAATCCAAGTCAATGCTCTTCCGCCACTCGACCGGAGCCACTTCAAGGCCTTGGGCCTGAACCCCCGGGGAAACATAGGGGACCGCCTTGAGAACGTCGGGCGACTGATAACTCAACCATGTACCGTTGAACGCTAGAGCCAGCCTTCCATCTCGCAGAAAAACTCGATAAATACTCGATAAATGATCTCTTATTTTTCCAATCGTGCGGCCTTGTGGAAGGTGATGCAACCCCCGAAGGGTAACTACGGTGTAATGCGATGCAGGATCGACTTCACGAGTTTCGGTACTAAGGCTTTCAATTTTATTTTCTACAATATTGCGAATGTCAAAATAGATTGTGCGCTCCAACGACTCACCAACAGCCTTGGTGCGAACACTCCAAGTTTCAGCGAACCAACAAGCGGCACTTTTCATTCCCATTCCGAACTCTGACAACCCAGTCCGATCTAGCGGCACCTGTGCAGCTCGAAATGCACGAGGAAAATCTTGCTCAGAAATCCCGGCAGCATTATCAGTGATAGTTATTTGCCCAGGGCCGGAAGTCTCGACCTTTATGTCTACTTTCAGTTGAAAATCCTCACCATGGAGGGCTTTCAACTGCTCATGGTTTGAAATAAAACTCTGTAGTGAGTTATCGATAAACTCAGCCATAGCAAACCAGGCTTTGTAATTCAAATGCCGAAGCACCGAGAGCATAGTGACTTCTGGGCGAATTTCAATCGTAGATGCCTGATTATTTTCGCCAGGTACGCTCATACGTCGATCTCCGCATGATCGACAACTACAGTAGCAGTCTTGATGGCTCGATTCAATTCATGAGCTAACAACGCACGGGCCACTCGCTCGACAACCGTTGAATTAACTGCATTTCCCAGCGCGTGAAATGCCTTTGTGGAACTTTCAGGCAAGGCCTTCAGTTCATCCAGGCTTTGAAGTTTGGCACACTCCTGCGGAGTCATATAACGCTTCTGCCAAGCAATAATAGGAACTTGTGTATCAGTCATAGCTATTAAACTAGGCGCTGTAGTACGACGCTTTACCCGTACTCCGGAGGCGCGAAATTGGAGTACGTAATTCCAGATATCACGCTTCCCGCCCTTAACGTTCCATTCGAGTTTTTGTAGGCTTGACGGAAACTTAAGCACGCTGCCCATCCATGGGTCAATCCACGCTTTATTATCTTGATAAAACTGTCTATTCTGCCGAATAAAATTAACTTTCCATTTCGGAAATGTTAACTGTGGCGTTCGCGCATGACTGGGTAGCGCCGTCCAACGCTCTTCAAGGCTGCGTAGATAACCGAGCTTGCGACCGTGACTCCCCGTGAACCCCTTGAGACCATCCATGCCATGCTCTGTCTTTCGAGCATATGGCGTGTCGTCCTCGTAGGGGTAGGTCGCCCCCCACTCCATGGACCATAACGGAAAAGAAGGTAGCTCCACGTCTGCAGGACACCGCTTCAGAAAATCCGCCCAAACATTCAGACACTCGGTGACCTGTGGAGATAGTTGCTTAGCATCTGCTGGGTTATCGTCTAGCACGGTATCAATAGAAGTTTCAGCAACCATTTTCTCAGGCCAGACAAAGCTATCCAATGGCTCCAGTGAACCCACGATATACACTCGCTCCCGAATCTGTGGGATTCCAAAATTGTGGGGCGAGAGTCGCTCAGCGGTAATGTGATAGCCCAATCCACCAGGCTCGTTACCCAAAATATTCTGAATGGATGTCCAAGTTCGCCCCTCATCATGCTTTAACAAATTAGGAACATTCTCAAGGATAAAAAGCCTCGGTTTTTTTTGCTTAAGAATTGATGCGACATTAAAAAACAAGTCCCCTTGCTTAGTGCATTCAAATCCAAGTTGATCACCCGCCTTCGAAAAGGGTTGGCACGGAAAGCCCGCGGTAAGAATATCGTGCGCGGGCACATCGTCCGGAGATATCAACGTAATATCGCCTTCGGGATACAGTCCAAAATTGTCTTTATACAGATCACGTAGGTGTTCCTGCAGTTCAGCAGCGAAAACACATTGCCCGCCCAGCCGACTCAACGCCAGATGAAACCCCCCGAGGCCGGCAAATAAATCAATAAATCGGAATGAAGCTGTCGTCATATAAATAATGGCCAAAGTTGTAATCGAGGACGCAGCCCGTCGAGTTTCAATGTTACAGTTTAAAACAACGCCTTAATACTGTTAATATATACAGTATTAAGGCGTTTGTTGTCAATGTGCGTAAGGCTAGAACGAATTGCCAACACGTACTGTTTAGAGTCAAGAGCAAGATCCGATGGACTAAACATCACCGTCACGCTGGCGTCACACTAAGACGCAACCCGACCGCGTGAAGCACCTTGTGCACCGTTGCAAGCGTCGGGTTTCCCTTGTCAGACAACGCCCGAAATAGCGTCTTCTCACCCAAGTCAGCGCGGCGGGCGACTTCTGCCATGCCATGTGCCTTGGCAATCTGTCGCAAAGCCACAAGCAAGGCGGCCGGATCATCCAATTCAATAATCGCTTCCAGATAGGCGGCTGCTTCGACAGGATCGCGCATTGCCGCAATCGTCGATGCTTCATAGCTTTTATCACGTGCATTCATGGTTCACCTCGTTCACGCCAATCATTCAGATATGCCAGCGCGCGTTTGATCGCGCCACGCTGGCCAGGTTTGTCGCTACCACAAAACAGCAGCACGACAACCGGCCCCTGACGACTCAAATAGGCGCGATAGCCGAGACCGTGATCGATGCGTAGCTCCTGCACACCCTCATGTAGCGGCTTGCCGTATCCAAAATTGCCAACTTGCACATTTTTCAAATCGGCTAGCCACTCATCGAATGGAACCTTGCCATCCACCGTCTGATAGATTATTAGCGCCACCATAATAGTACCTTAAAAGATACCTCCGGCATAGGGCTGCCGCCTACTATCATGGCTGCTAAGTCTGCGACGAATCGGCACGTTTCGTTCCGGACGGAATAGCGCGTTTAAGCACCCGACGATGCCGATATGGCTGATACTGCCCCAGGCTAGTCCGCCCGCCCGTCTTTTCCTCAGCACCAGGCGTAGCCTGCAGAGCTCTTTGCTCTTGGCCTCCCCCAACGAGTTCCTTACGCAAACTTGCCACTCTCTCGGCGGCCTCCCGCACCGGGTTATCCTCGGCATGAACATACCGCATGAACATGGTTGCCGTTTTATGCGCCGTCAGCGCCATACCGATCTTGACCGACACTCCGGAATTGGCAATGTCTGTCGCCGCGCGATGGCGAATGCCGTGCGTACCGACATGAGGAACCTCTGCACGCTCTAGAATGCGCGTCCAGCCGTTCTTATAGGTTCCCTCTGACATTGGCTGGTCGCCGTCAAAGACGCTCGGGCATACGTAGGGCGACCCTTCAATGCGTGGGGCCGACGAAAGAAGCTGATAAGCATCTTCGCCCATGGGCTTGGACATTTTCCCGGTCTTACTGTCCGGCCACGCGATGCGGCGATTCTCAAAATCCACCCATGCCCATTCCAATAGCCGAATCTCGGACATTCGGGCGGCAAATGAAAACTGCAGGCGGATGCCCAATGTCAGCAGCGGATGCTCCAGACCTTCCGCATCGGCTCGATCCAGATACTCGTAGATGCGCACCAACTCTTCATCAGTGATGAATCGCGTTGTGCCCTTTTCGGGGTACATCGGGACATGCCGGCAAGGGTTGGAACCGTCCGGACGATAACCCCATACCTCCGCCATGTTCAGCATTTTGCGCAAGCAGGCGAACCCCCGATTTATCGTAGAGGGGATATGCGAATATCGCTGCATCATTTCACTCACGTCGGCCCGTGTCAGATCCGGCACCTTGATGCGACCCAAGGTCGGTATGATATAGCGGTTGATATGGTCCTGATAGGTCACAACGGTGCTCGGCTTATTGCGCGGCGTTGAATATTCTTCAATGAATTTTTTGCATAATTCCTTAACAGTAAGCGCTTGTCGCGCCGCCGCCTTCTCGGCACTTGGATCATGTCCTTTGCGAATATCAGCGAACCAGTCTCGCGCAATGTCGCGGGCCTGCTCCACGGTCAACTCACCGAATTTTCCGATCGTGGGTTTTCGACGCTCTCCCGAATTGGTACGATACTGAAGGGCAAATATCTTTCTGCCCTTAGTCGTGATTTTGCAATGAAAGCCTGGAACAATGGTATCGCGCAGTTCATAATCTTTGTCCTGCGGTACTGCGGTTTCTATTACGGTCTTGGTAAGCTTTACGGTAGCCATGACGCCTCCTGTCAGTGACGATTTATAGGAGCCAAATAGGAGCCAAGGGAGGGTAAAACCCATCCAAAATCGTCTAGTTGAAGCGTAAGACTAACCCGGGCCAATCCTCCTGAAAACCAAGCCCAGCAAGGCTTAGCGTGCTCCAGAGGATTTTATCTTCTCAAATTTTTTCATTCTCAAAATCCCCCGCCGCAAGGCGTGCCGGTTCGATTCCGGCCCCGGGCACCACAAGAATCAAGCTTTTCCGTTATAATTCAACGTCTTGCACGCACGTAAGGTTTCCATTTGCGCTACAAATCACGCCCGGGGTGTGATACAGGCAAACGAAACCGATGTTGATCCGTCTATCTCAGTCAATGGCTTTGGAAATTCGTCACCTCAGAAAACGGGGTGATATATATCAATTCTATCTTCGAGTACCGGTGGACCTCGTCCCCCGCTATGGTCAAGAATTCATTCGTCAGTCTCTACGTACTTCCGACGAGCGCCTAGCTGTGCGAAAAGCCACCGAGCTCACCAAACGCTATAGGCGCGAGTTCGAGATACTGCGTGGCAACGCCCAAGTCGCTCCACAGGGCATCAGCTGGAGTGCCAAAGAGATCGCTCAAGCGATTGTTGATGACACCACAGGCATGTTGGAAGAGTCATTGCTGGAGTCGAAGCGACGGGCTTATGCGGAACAATCAGACGACCCTGAGTACACCTATGCTCATGCTGATATTTCGGAGTACTTATCCCCTGGAGAGGCGCAAGCAGTCCGAATACTGCACGAAGGCTTAGACACCGTCCGCTTGTCCGATGCCATCGGTCTATATTGGAAGCACCACAAACGAACCGGCGACTCAGCGTATATGACGGCAGTGGAACGCGATTGGAACCGCCTCATCGCCTTCGCGGGGGACGTCGCCGTCGAGTCCTTGTCGCGGCCCATGGCCCGTCAGTTCGTGGATCACCTCCTTAATGAAGGGCTGAAGACGACGTCTGTACGACGCAAACTCAATTACATCAACGCGATCCTCAATACTGCGATCCGCGAAGGTGAGCTCAAGAAGCAGAATCCCTTTGCAAACCTGAAGATCCAGGGTGAAGGAAGCGATGCGAAGCCAGCTTCGGTTCCCGAGGTTGCTGACCTTGAACGTATTGTCGGCACTCTGCGTGAAAAAAGCACGGCTACAGCGTTGATCGCATTAATCATGGTCGAGACAGGACCGAGAATCGCTGAGATTTCTGGCCTGAAAGTCACTGATGTGTTTCTCGACGCACCAGTACCGCACATCCGAATAACGCCCAACGAATGGCGCGGCGTAAAGACCATCTCTAGCGTACGCGAATGCCCTCTCGTGGGAATCAGTCTCGAAGCCATGAAGAACGCCTTGAAGTTACCTCGCCAGAACGACGCATTGTTTCCGAACTATGCACGGGAGAACGGCGGTACCACCGCATCTGCAGCGGTTAACAAAATTCTCAAGCCGTGGGGAATCACCAGCAAGAGTTTTCGTCATGCCCTTAAAGATCGACTCCGCGAGGTGGGATGTCCAAAGGATATTCGAGATGCCATCCAGGGTCACGAGAACGGCGAAATAGCCGAGACGTATGGCAAAGGGCATACGCTCAACACCATGCGAAGCTGGCTCGACAAGGCAAAGTTGGATGTATAGCCGGTATTGACAATATTGCCGTTGGCGGAACGGGTCGTCAATTTGTTAAGGCGGAAGTCGTGATGGTACGCTAGCGGATAATCTTTCTAAGTGTTACCACCACAATGGCATCTAAACTATCCGAACTTGAGAACCGTCTATGGGCCGCTGCAGACCAACTCTGGGCGAACACCGGTCTCAAACCTTCCGAGTTCTCCGGTCCAGTTCTTGGTCTAATCTTCCTACGCTACGCTGAGAAACGCTTCCAGGAGGTCGAAGCTAAACTCATCGAGTCCGGTCTTGACCTAGCGGAAATTGAGAAGTTCGACTATCAATCAGAGGGTGCGCTCTACCTAGCAGCTAACGCCCGCTTCTCGCACCTGCTCAATCTCGCTGAAGACCAAGACCTTGGCAAAGCCGTCAATGAGGCTATGGTAGCGGTCGAGGCAGAGAATGAAGAACTCAAGGGAGTCTTACCCCGATCCTTCGCGAAGCTGCCCAATACTGTCCTTATCGAGCTTCTGCGGGTCTTGAACGAGTTAGGTGAAATTGAGGGCGATGCCTTCGGGAAGATATATGAATACTTCCTTGGCAAGTTTGCCCTGGCTGAAGGTCAGAAGGGAGGCGTGTTTTACACCCCCACGAGCATCGTCAAGCTCATCGTAGAGATCCTCCAGCCCTTCCACGGGAAAATCTTTGATCCAGCATGTGGGTCAGGGGGCATGTTTGTTCAGAGTGCAGAGTTTGTAATCCGCCATAAGAAGCGGGCCTCCGACGAACTCACTGTTTTCGGCACAGAGAAATCCAGCGATACCGTCAAGCTAGGCAAAATGAACCTTGCGGTACATGGCCTGTCCGGCGACATTCGAGAGGCAAACACCTATTACGAAGACCCCCACAAGGCAGTCGGCAAGTTTGACTTCGTGATGGCAAATCCCCCGTTCAACGTATCGGGTGTCGACAAGGAGCGCATCAAAGGGGACCCAAGATTTCCTCTAGGTATCCCGACCACCGACAACGCCAATTATCTGTGGATCCAGTTGTTCTATTCAGCCTTGCATGATAACGGACGCGCTGGATTCGTTATGGCAAACTCTGCCGGGGATGCTCGAGGAACTGAGCTTGAGATACGCAAGAAGTTGATCCAGAGTGGTGCCGTGGATGTGATCGTGTCGGTCGGTCCGAATTTCTTCTATACGGTGACCTTACCGTGTACGTTGTGGTTCTTCGATAAGGCGAAAACCAAGGGTGAACGCAAGAATGAAGTCTTGTTCATTGATGCGCGAGAACAGTATCGACAGGTCAACAGGGCGATCCGCGACTTCCTGCCTGAGCAGATTGAGTTTCTGGCGAACATTGTCAGACTTTGGCGCGGCGAGGCTATCGAATCAGAAGCGGATAGTGGTGCGCTGATGCAACAGTTTCCTGACCAGATCTACCGAGATGTGCCGGGGACCTGCCGGGTGGCTACAGTCGCTGAAATTGAGACCCAAGGGTGGAGCTTGAACCCCGGAAGATATGTGGGCGTTGCCCACTTGGTGGAGGACGATTTTGTATTCTCTGATCGTATGGAAGAGTTGAACGAAGAACTGCAGAAACTTTGTGCGGAGTCATACGAGCTGGAAGAGGCTATCAAACAAAATCTGGCTAAGCTTGTTGAAAGGGTATCCGCGTGACCGTACGAAGCCCGTGGTCAGAGAAAATGCTCGATGATGTATGCCTGAAGATCACTGATGGTGCGCACCATAGTCCTAAATCAGTTGATGTCGGGTTTCCCATGTCATCCGTGAAAGACATGACCCGCTTCGGCTTAAACCTCGATAGTTCAAGAAAAATCTCTTCGGAAGATTTCCAGCAACTCGTGCGCCAAGGTTGCCAGCCCCCCAGTGCCAGACTAGTTGTCGCCTCTAAATAAATCGTTTTATTACGCAGAGGCAATAATGAGCGCAGCATATTCTGAAGCATTCATCGAACAGGCT
>LNAP01004296.1_pt1 | contig 13249 bp, 13 predicted proteins | sample 602601 | NCBI WGS metagenome assembly LNAP01 (sample SAMN02440304, study PRJNA202911) | soil metagenome | biome: Subtropical and temperate rainforests or woodlands; isolation source: soil samples (1 kg each in a 20% v/v slurry with milli Q water) were... ...
CTATAAGCCCTGGATAGAAGTCTTTGATGTGAGCAGCCTCGGGCGCTCACGTCGGGTGTGGGGCTTGAAAACCGGACGCGAGCACCATTTTCTCTCGGACGTCGAGCACGACATATTTATAGCTTGTGAATGGTCACGCTCAGTCATCGATATACGTGAGCAGTACCCCCTCGACCGAGAGCTCACGCAAACCATCGCACAGCAACTCAAAATCCGCCATCCGCACTACCCTGGCACCCAGGTACCCACAGTGATGACCGTCGACTTTTTGCTCACAGTCATCGGGTCGGAAGGCGAATCTTACATAGCGCTAAATGCCAAGCGCGATGAGGAAGCCGAGGATGCAACATCGCTGGAAAAGCTTGAAATTCAACGGACGTATTTTGAACAGGTTGAATGCGCCCACCACTTGATGTACCACTCGCAACTGCCTAAGCAAAAAATCAAAAACATATATTGGATCCGCGATGCAATTCTAAAGCCAGGCGAGGTTGAGCCTCATGCTGGCTTATATGCAAGCCTCCAAAATCGAATGGGTGATGAGTTAGCTCGTATAAGCAACGCTAACTCTGACAGCCTGGCGGCTTATTGCACCTCCTTCGATCAGCGCTATGGCGTCGAGCCTGGCACAGGCCTACGCGTTGCCAGGATACTAATGCAAGAGCGCGCGTTGATTACAGACCTCGAATCTACGGACTTGAGCCGCGAGCCTCTAGCAGCCTTCGAAATGACCTCACGGGCTGGGCGTTTGCGGGCTATAGGGGGCAGCCGTGCTGTTTAAGAATGATATCTTCTCTATAGCGGGGGCACGATTCCGCTTACTTCAGGCGGATGTAGCTGCAGATAAAGCATGGGTAATTTGCCTGGACGATCACCTTGCCTGGCCGGCATGCTGGCTCTATTCGGATATTGATAACCTAGTTCGTATAGCACCGACCGCGACAACCACCTATGCCTATAGCGAGGCACAGCTGAAGCGGTGCGATCTAGCCTGGGCACGGCTTGAACCGCTACTAAAGCAGCATGGCAAATCTCTAATGGAACCCGCGCTTAGAAAGTTCGCCGTTACGGATCACTCAAGAAAAATTGGATGCTCGCCCGCCACCTTATACAAAGGTCTGCGCCGATTCTGGCAGCGCGGCCAAGACAAAAACGCGCTTTTACCGGACTACCACTTATCTGGCAGACCAACTCCTGTGGAAGGTGAGCCCAACACTCCAACCGCGATAACAGCAGGCCGTGGTCGAAAGCCCAAGCACGGGGGCAGTATCTATCAACTCACCGACCAAGATGCTCAGCACTTTCACCGCATTATCAAAAGCGAGTACTTACTCGATCAGCGGAAATCAATGGCCGACGTATATGCGTCGCTAGTAAACGAACGCTATAGTTTTGCCGATGGAAACGGAGAGCTACACATCAACCCGCCGGGAGATCGCCCCTCGCTACGCCAGTTCCGCCTATTTCTGCGTAAGCACTACAACATAGAAGTACGCATCCGCAGCCGTGAGGGTGACTCAGACTTTGAGAAAGATCATCGCAAGAAGCTTGGCACGATCATGGCGGATTGCCAAGGTGTCGGGCATTACTATGAAATTGACGCCACGATTGCAGATATATACCTTGTGTCGAGCGAAGATGTAAATAAGATAATCGGCAAGCCCACGCTTTACCTCATTATCGATCGCAAATCGCGCCTTATCGTTGGCTTCTATTTTGGGTTGGAAAACGCGAGCTGGAACGGCGCTATGCAAGCGATTCTGAGCATTTCCGAGGATAAGCGAGCGCTATGTTCGCGTTACGGCGTGCCATACAACCCGGAAGATTGGCCAGCTCATCAGGTTTTCCCGTCTGAGTTCATGGCTGACCGGGGCGATATGATTTCGCACGCTAGTAGCAATATTACCGAAGGGCTGCACGTCACAGTAACCAACTTACCTGGCAAGCGGCCCGACTGGAAGCCGCTGGTCGAGTGTGGCTTCAAGTTGATCCACGACAGTATCCGGCCGATCGCGCCGGCATATGACCCACCATCGAACGCAACGCGGCGTCGCGGCAAGCACTTTGAAAAGGATGCCTGCCTAACGATGGGTGACTTCGGGAACTTAATTCTGAATACGATAATTGCGCACAACCGGCGTGAAATACTCAACTACGACCTAAGCACCAAAGAACTGCTAGATGGAGTGCACCCAGCACCGATCACACTTTGGAATCATGGGATAGTTACCCGCGCGGGCCTGCTGACCAGGTACGAAGAGCCTACTGTGCGATTTGCTCTGCTGCGCAAAAAGCAGGCTAGCGTAACCGAGCATGGCGTCGAGTTCGAGGGCTGTTACTACAGTTTCCCTGAGGCGATTGAGCAAAAATGGTTTGAAACCGCACGGAAAAGCCGATTCAAGGTCACTGTGTCATACGACTCTCGCTTGGCTGACTCAATTTATATCCATCCTCTAGACGGTAAAAGTCAGCCGTATGTCGCTACTTTGACAGAGCGGAGCTCCAAATACCGCGGCATGAGCTTCGACGAAATTGCGTACTACGAAGCTTTGCGAGAACTTCTTCGGATAGAAGCTGAGCATAGTCGACTGCAGAATCGCGTAGATTTGGACAACCGCACTAAACCCCGTATCAATACAGCTCGCCAAAAGTTGAAAGCCGAAAAGAACAAGGTTTCACGCTCAGCGCGTAGGGCTGATATCAAAGAAGACCGAGAGCGGGAGCGCGGAATGGAGCGTCGGATGCTGGCGAAAATCGAAGGTGGCAAGCGAGATGACACGCCCCACCAGCCTCCTGGCCCCACTCCCGAAAATCCTGAAATCGCTCAATCAGCCAATGTTTCGGTGCTAGGGGGTACTAGTACTCAAAAACCCTTGTCTTTGGATGAGCGAGTCGCTGCGGCAAGAGCCCGCATACGAGCCTGAACACCATCTATCGCTATCTATTAATCACCATTCGAAATCGACATAGCCAACATGACCCTACCCTTGCATGCAGTAACAGCCCAGTACACCGAGCAGCGCATCCCACAGTTTCGGGGCAATCCACTAATAGAGGCACTGCCTCCCACAATGAGCGAAGACGGCCTCCTAAGCGCTCTTACCTTAATGCCTGACTTTAGCCCTGGCCAGCGCCAATGGTCCTCCTCAGATCGCCTCATGATGCTCGAAAGCCTTCAGAACTTTATGATTCCGATGCGCAACCACGTTGAGCTCGGCCGTGCATTGGACTCAATGCTTCGCTCGGGCTATGTCGGCCGCGCGCCACAAACACCTGGTCATGCCAAGATCTTCCAGTCTATATACGCAAAGCAAGTAGCCGGCCAGAGCTTCAGTCAGACTGCAAATTCACGCACACCTCAGATTTCCACATCTTTGATCGGAATATCAGGCATGGGCAAAACCACGACCGTGAACCGGTGGTGTGCTCACATTCCAAAGGTGATTTACCACGAGGAGCACAACCTTTTTCAGATCCCCTACTTGCACGTGGAAATGCCCAGTGATGGATCTTCTATAAAGGGCTTGGCACACGGTATTCTGCAGAAAATCGATGAGCTAATCCCTGGCGCGAACTATTACGACCAATACACTCGCTCAGGTAGGACCGGCGCAGATACATTGATGCGTAGTGTTGCTCGCGTCATGAATCTGCACTTGGTAGGCCTGCTCATATGCGATGAAGTGCAAAACCTGGCTAACGCTACGAAAGGTGGGCAGACTGTGATGACCGAGTTGGTCTCAGCTTGCAATGACTTGAAAGTGCCAATTCTGTTCATCGGTACTAACAAAGCGGCGAAAGTGCTCAGTATGGATTTCCGTCAGTCGAGGCGTGCTAGCGGCCATGGGATTGCACCCTGGGATCGGCTGTATCCAGGAACGGCTGGCCAGACTAGCGAATGGGATGACTTTCTCGACGTGCTGTGGCAATTTCAATGGTTGCGAAACCCAGTGCCGCTGGACCCGGTATTCAGCCATTACATGTATGAATGTACCCAGGGGGTGATTGACCTCGCCATCAAGCTATTCACCTCGGCACAAGCTCGGGCAATGCTGGATGGCACAGAAACGCTAACAGCCGATCTACTGCTCGATGTGTTCGATGCGGAATTCAAATTAATGCACCCGATGGTTGAGGCACTGCGTAGCGACAACTTGGAAATTCTAAGCCAGTATGACGATATCGCTCCACTGAACCTGCAACAGCACCTAGAAAACGCTAATCGCAAGCTCAATCTCATGAAATCCCCTCTATTTAGCGTGAAAGCGGACGATGAAACCTTCACGCCCCGACTGGCTGCGGGGTTAACCGCAATGGGCTTCGATCCGGAAGAATCCACTCAAGTAGCGGATGAAATCGCTCAGAAGGATCCGACTGCTAGTTTGGCTCAGGGAGTGAAAAGCGCTGTAGCTTCGCTCTCTACCCCGAAACCCGTAAAACGGCAGAAGCGAGGCAAAACTGCCGAACCCCTAGCCGCTGATCTCTTTGATGAGCGACCAGCAGACTATCGGCGCGCCATTGCACATGCTTCAGCAGAGAGCACTACAGTCTTGGAGCAACTCAAGAAGCTCGGAATGGCCCCAAACCTTGAGGAAGTTATTTCGTTATAGCAATGTATATACTTCGCCCATACCCTGACGAGCTTCTTGGCAGCTTTCTGCACCGTGCCACTCGGCAGTTAGGGCTATCCCAGAAGCAGCTCATGACTATTTGGGGCGCGGGAACCAGCACATACTTCCCGATGTCCATGACAAGCCATGCCGGATTCGCACGGGCATGCGGTATGAGTTTTGTGAATTTTCTGGAGAGCCACACACTATTACCATACCTTGCCGCTTTCATGCCTAAGAACGAGCGCAAGCAGTTTGTGAACTCTTTCTTGAATACACGCAGCAAGCCAAGCGGTACATCTACTGCCTCGCGATATGCCACCCAAGCTGCCAAACTACGGTTCTGCCCAGCATGCAACAGGGAGGACTTGCTACAGTACGGTGACGCATATTGGCGACGATCGCATCAACTACCTGGTGTGGTTTTATGCAGTACCCATCGCCACAAACTACACCTCAGCGATATAAGATTTAGCTCAACACAGTCCGTTACGCCGCCCAACGAAGTTGAGGGCTATCCGATTGATGGTGGGCTACCTGTCGATGTACTGCAAAGCATCACCGATATTTCTGTGGCGGCACTAAACAATGGACTTCCAAGACGTGATTGGCCAACCTACTACCGCCGTCGGGCCATAAAACTTGGGTATCGCTATAAGGGCACGCAAATTATTAGCGATGTGCTGTCGACTGATCTGCAGACATACTTTGGCAAGGACTACCTTGAAGCGCTTGGCCAAGCATCCCAGCCGAATCACTTGCGTCAATGGCCAGCGATGCTGTTTCGTTCGTCATCGCGCAATACAACCGCATTCAAACACGTCCTTCTGAACGTTTTCCTTGCAAGTTCACCAAGTCCATCGACCAGCCCCATGGAGGTTCTAAGGAAACCCAAAGGCACTTCAAAAAACTGGCCATATATTGAGATTGAGCTAGTCGAAAAACTCAATCAAGAGATCGAAAGATGCAGGGCTGCGGGCGAACGTATGACTGCGACGGAACTGACCACCAAAATTGGGGCAAAACAGCCTCTGAAAAGCCACCGAAAAAAGCTACCAACGTTAGCTGCCTTAGTTGACGCCTTCAAAGCGTCGTCGGAGTCAGTGCGTAAAACAGGTGGAAGACCACGGATATACAAAAAAAGGAATCGAAGGCCTAGTAATCAAGCGGGATAGCATCTTTGTGTACGAAGCATAAGGAGTAAGGCGCCCATCCTAACTGGCATCCAGGAAAAGGATGTATGCAGCAGCTCAACTGCGGCGCATCACTCCTTGCTACGACAGCCTCCCCCGGCAAGCTAGCCCGGGGAAGGCAACCTTATCGGTCAGCCCTTCAACATGGCCTGTAACGCCTGGAGCCGCTTCAAGTATTTTTCAGCGTGCTGACGTGAGTGCCATGGACATGCGCCGTCACCGAAGAGATAGCCGGTGCTGCATCCATACGGCGTGAGCTCCTTAACCTCCTCCGCACCTAGTCTAAGATGCAAATTCGTATAGGTATCGTACTCAACCCATTCTTTCGAAATCTGACCAACGGGCTTGTAGTTCCGATTGAGTAGGATCCTATTCTTGGAGCTATCGCTCCCATTGTTATCAATGTGATGGATGCAGTACGGTAACCAGCAGCGCATTTCCCAGCTGGCTCGAGAGGCCGAATATATATGGAATCTCGGTGCCGTTAGCAGGCTAGATATATAGGCCACCGCAAAGTCGACGATATTTTCCGCCGAAGTAAACTCGCCGGATATATCTTCAGTCAGAGCTAAAGCTTCATCCGCGCGTGAGGGATAGCGGTCACGATTTTCAGGGAGCTTTCGTAGCGCCAGCCTCATTTCCTCCCATGTGCGCTCGAATACGAATGGGGGCTTTGCTGCGAGTGGCGCCATCGACGGGTTGCTCGTGCCATTGCCAACGCTACGCTTATGGAGAACTGACCAATTCGGATAACTGTACTGAACTGCAATACGATCAAGAGCAGCGCTGTGGGTAAGGTTGAGGTTGCTACGACAAAGCAGCTTAGCTTCGCGCTTGAAGTGCTCGATTTGAGCAGCAGAAAATATAGTAGTCATGATGACCCTCTGACGATCACCGCCGACAATCGATGCGTCCGCACACCGAGCCATGCGGCAACCATTGAAAGGTAACCAGACTCAGAGAATATTCACACATTGCCGATACAGCTTCGCCAGCGCGGACGGGCAAGCCGACGTGTTTCGGCTCATGGGGCTATTATAAGCGAGGCGATGCCGCTTTGGAAGCCCTAAGGTGCCTGAGGCTACGCCTACGACTTCCAGCGCGCCAAATGCACCGTGACCTCAGTTTTAGTCAGCTCAAATCGGGATACCCGAAACTGATTCGGAGTTTCCGGCGATTGAAATTCGGTGAGTGCGTTCTTCAGCTGGCGCCTGAATCCGTTCGGTTTCGAAGTTGCACCACAGTACATGCGTAAATGCTCGATGCTGGTCGTGAACGGTCGCTGATGAGAGGAATAGTAGCAAGCCAGCCAAGACGCGAGCGCTTGCCTATAGGTCTTAAGCCCGGCCCTATCAATCGTCGTTGAGGCTTTGGGGCCACCCAACACGTAAAGATAGGCAAGGCTATCAAGTACCCTAAACGAAACGGTATCACCGAGGCGCGGATCTTCCGTCGATGGTGGGTAGCCATAACCATAGCCAAATTGAACCTCTACCAACGGCATTACTGGCAGTCCTTCAGCACCCCAGGATACCTGTAGCCGAGCGCTATTAAGTCTAACTAGACTTGCCTGGATCGCCTTGGCGACGTTAGGGCCTGACGAACGACCTGTTGATTGAGAGAGCTTCCAATACGTTATCGGATTCCATCCGTCATCGATCCCATTAATGCTGCTAGCCAGCGGAAGGAGATCCCGCTTGAATGACTTTCGAGAACTAGCGGATTCTTGGTAGAGCTCTAAGCAAGCGGCAAATACGCGACGATCGGATTCATTGAGCTGACAACCGGTCATTCTGATAATGTACTTTTTGTGCGAACCGACGATCTGATTATCCAGCAGATTACCGCCTTTAGTTACCCCGAAAACCGCCGACCGCAATAGCAAATTTGGTAAGTTGATCACGCTATCATTGACCGCAATCGGTAAGTAGACGTTCTGGCCACACTTTACAGGCTGCCTGTTCCGATGCTCATCTATTGCATCATCGGTTGAGCCTTCGGCAATAAGCTTTATTTCCAACGAATTAGAGAGCTGCTTCTCTAGGCGGTATCGAGCCTTCTTAAGCCTGCTGATTGTTTCCTGAAGAAAGTGTCGTTGGCCCTCCTCCAGGCGTGGTGTAAGAAAGCTTTCCTGTAAGGCAATCTGTGCGCTCAATGAATCGATCTCCGACAAGATCTCGTATTCGCTTACAGCTTTTCGGGCAATGGGCATGATTGTGTTGTCGGCTGGCAGTACATAAGGGTGTTGGCATTTATAGCGCTAATCGGTATATTGGCGCCGCGTTAGTATAATAATAATGGAACGGCGCGACTGAATACGTCCAAAAAATGATGCTTCGGCTTAGATCAGTTAACTAGACTTTCAAACACGATTTTACTAGACATCCGAACACGAAAAAACTAGACATTCAACTACAAATAACTAGACATCCAAACACGATAATTAAAACATCACGCGAATTTATTGTTTAAAAACAATAGCTTGAAAATCAAAAAAGGCAGCGTAGGATATAGGAATAGGTAGAGAATTTCGTAGGAAAACAGCAAGCTCCAAATGCTAACATCCACCCCCTCTGAAAGTGCACCTAATGGGTTGCACGACAATCGAATTGCAATCTCGAAAAAAGCGGCGCAATCGCCAAACCTTCCTCTTGGCTGCATAGCAGTCGTACTCATAGTCATAGCCCTCGGTCGGCGTATCGCCAGAACCGAAAGCGATTTGCCGACTATTTCCCCTGGTTGCACATAACATTCCCTACCTCGACAACTCAGCTTGCTAGCCGTAAAACATGGCGGTTTCCATTTGAGGGATTCACTAAAACACGAAGGGCAGCAATATGGCGACGGACTACATTACAAGCCATCCTCGCCATAGTGCCCCTCCCCATTAATGATCTTGTGGACAGCCAAGCTTAGCAAGCCGTAATCGAACCTGTCTTTATTGCAACCAGGAAAGGCAGTATGTGTGCAAGCATCACTGTTAATCGTTAAACCGGAAGTGACTATTTCCTTGCAACAGAAATACGAATATCCCGCTGCCCCACAATGGCATAAACGTATCGATCAGCCCTTCAACATGGCCTGTAACGCCTCAAGCCACTTCAAGTATTTTTCAGCATGCTGACGTGAGTGCCATGGACACGAGCCGTCATTGAAGAGAAAGCCGTTGCTGCACCCATACGGCGTGAGCTCTTTGAGTTCCTGGATGCCGATCCTAAGAAGCAAATTCGTATAGGCCTCGTACTCAACACTTCCCTTCGAAGTCTGGGCAACGACCTCGTCAGTACCTGTGAAACGAGAGGCCGCGCCATTGCGTCTGGCTACGCTGCGAGAGTCGCGTTGTCGATGACAAAGCGATATTTCACATCACCCTTGAGCATGCGTTCGTAGGCTTCATTGACCTCATCGGTCCGAATCATTTCAATGTCCGCCACGATGCCGTGCTCAGCGCAGAAATCCAGCATCTCCTGCGTTTCAGGAATGCCGCCAATCATCGAACCTGCAAGGCTACGGCGCTTCATGATGAGGCTGAACACCTCTGGCGACGGATGTGGTGTAGCGGGAGCGCCGACCAGGGTCATAGTGCCATCGCGTTTTAGCAGCGCGAAGAAGGCATCCAGATCGTGTGGCGCGGCGACGGTATTGAGGATGAAATCGAGGCTCTTAGCGTGGGCTGCCATCTCGTCGGCATTCCGCGAAACCACGACTTCATTCGCTCCCAAGGCCAAGGCCGCCTCGCGCTTGGATTCGGAGGTGGTAAATGCCACCACGTGCGCGCCCATCGCATGCGCCAGCTTGATGCCCATGTGCCCCAGACCGCCGATGCCAACCACGCCCACTTTGTGCCCAGGCCCCACCTTCCAATGGCGCAGAGGCGAATAGGTAGTGATGCCCGCGCACAGCAACGGCGCCACAGCGGCCAGTTGTGCCTCGGAGTGGCGAATGCGCAATACGTAGCGCTCGTGCACGACGATTTGTTGTGAGTAGCCGCCCAGCGTGTGGCCGGGTGCACACGGTGTCGGGCCGTTGTAGGTGCCGACCATGTGGTCGCAATAGTTCTCCAGCCCTTCGTCGCAGTCTGCACGGTGTTGACAGCTATCAACGATGCAGCCAACGCCAACCAGATCGCCCCTCGTAAAGCCCGACACATGCGCGCCTACGGCAGAGATGCGGCCAACAATCTCATGCCCCGGAACGCAGGGAAACAGAGTGCCAGCCCATTCGGAACGCACCTGATGGATGTCAGAGTGGCAAACTCCGCAGTAAGCAATGTCGATTTGCACATCATGTGAGCCCGGTACACGCCGGGTGATGTCATGGACTCGAGGGCTTGATCGCCGGCATAGGCGCCGTAGGCTTTGATGGTCATGGTGAAAACTCCTGTGTCAACGGAAAAGCTAGTTTTTGGAAAACACGACCCGCACATCCTTCCGGCCGAGCGCCTGAACCAGGCCTGCTGGGTCGTTGATGCGACCGATGCGCGTATATGAGTAGGATGAATTAAATGCCGAGTAAAAAACGACCAGGGTTTGCGAGCCAAATAGCATGAGGTCTCCATTGCGGATCGTTCCTGGCCGGCTTGCCTTCGTGGGCAGCGCTTTGGGCAAACTGGCATACTTCTCATTGCCGTTGTGCTCAGACATGTCCAGCGTCAGCGGCAGCAGCGCGGCAAGAGCCTGGGAGGTCTCGTTGTCGGTCAAGGTGACGTAAAAGCGGTATTCGCCGATGGTCATCCACATGCGTAATTCCTCCGGTTTCACGGATGCCGACGAAGCATCCGCGGCAGCTATAGCGGGCGAACCTAACATCGAGTGCTGGTTGGCTTCGCAACCACCTAGGACGAACAGGCCGAGCAGCAAGCTCAGTATACGCAGCGCCCGTAGTCCCCAGACTCGAGAATGGTCGATTTCCATGGCAAAAAAATGCTGGTCACCGATATGAGTGCTGAGGCTGCTGATAGTCATGGTGTTTCTCCTTCCTCTACACGAGGCTTAAGCAACCTGTGGCACTTGTGCTCGGGAGGTCAGGAACGTCAGGAGTGCCGCGAGTACCAGCACGACCGCACTCGCCACGAAGGTGGTGCGATAACCGCCCCCAGCCGAACCAACCACCAATTTACGGGGCGGCTCGCGCTCAATAATCGGCGGCGCCATCGTATTAGTAAGTGCGGCAAACATCCTATGAGCATGCACAATCGAATATTCAAACAGGTCCACGATCGATCTGTGAGAGCGCCTGGTTCACGGCAAATATCTTTCCATTCACATGGGGAATACCGAAACCTTTAAGACGAGCCGTGTGCATCGCCAAGTAGGCCTCGGCACTGCGAATATCCTTGAATAGATAGATACCGCCCGCTTCGCCAGCTTCCTTGTTTTCTGTCCATATCTTCCAGATGAGCCCCGGTTCATCGGCAATCGAGCGCGCTAAGCCGTCCATTGCCTCAGTCATTTCATGGCCCCAAGGACCGGCATAAGGAAAATCGACTTGAAGGATATAGCTCACAATAAAACTCCAAAGGTCATCAACTGAACGGTCAAAATAGGATGCTGTACTGCCCCGGTGCGGTTCTTCGATCAGCCGAACCTATCGCTGAGGAAAAGGAGAAGAGACCGTCTGCCGGAAGATTCCATAAAGGGTTATGGTAAAGCATTACGATCGACTAAAAGCCGAGCAAGGCATAGTCGAGTATATAAGGCGGACTCAGATCTTTAACGGCACCACAGGCGGTCACCTCCAATCCTCCCTGGTTGCCCGCCATGCTCGTCATGGCGTCCTTTGCCGACGCGGATCTATTGGAAATAAGTACCGAAAGCCGTAAATGAACTCACCCTCTTCGGGCAACCAGGAGAGGATGTGCTTGTGCAAACAGGACCGCCATCGTGGCGATAACTGGCGGCAAGCCTCGAAAAGGGCTGGCGTCTTGTCGTTCAACTAGTAACCCTTTCAGAGATAGGCGGTGCGGACATGTTCATAGGTGGGGGAAATGCTAAGCTTCTGAAAGAATTCGTCTGTGAAGGCAACAGCAGCTTTCACTGCCCACTTAGCACAGCCAGCTCCCAGAATCTTGTCAGGATAGAAAGGGTTACCTACACCTGTCAGAGGGTTGGAATCAAACTTCCCAGCGAAGCGCTTCTGAAACTTATGAAGCTTTGGAACTTCGTGTCCACTGTGGCTAACAATTGTCTCTGGCTCATAGTGGATAAGCGCATTCCGTAGCTCAACCAGCAGCTTGACATCCTGATATGAATTGGTGCCAGTGCCGATTGGAGACTTATCATTTAACTCAAGCGCAATTTCATACTTTTCAAGTATCGGATACCCCGCAGTCCGAGGAATGCCTTTTCCCCACAACCTTCCCATGAGGTGCTTAGCTTGCAGTGCAGCGATTCTTTCAGTGCTATGCGCGTCAGCGCAGTCCGAGAAAAGCTCGTTAATTGTGGCCTCAAGAAAAGCGGCTGACACGATTACAGACGAAACTGCATAGGCGTTGTGCTGCCTTCGCTCCTGACTATCAATCGGTGTTAACCCAGCAATTGACTCGATCTCCTGGCACTGCTTTGCAAAGAGCGCAGCTGCAGAGAGATGGCTGATAGATAAGTAATGACGAAACGCAATGGAGATGGACATAGTGAAAGACCTAACGCTTAAATTAAACTGTGCTACGAAGCAGGGTCGGCTTGAATGATTTCTCGGGCTAAGTCTGCTAGACCACGACGCGGGTCAACGACACGAAAGCCTGCTCCTGACCGAAAGCGACGGTTACGAGCTGAACTCTAACGCATATGACAATGCAGGTCAGATCTATCGAGCTCAAAGCAACTCGTTCAAGCGATGTGCCAAGAGCCACCTTGATGCCGGAAGTTTCCGCTCAAAATGGCTTCCAACCATTCTCGCGCCGTTGCAGCTTTGCCTAGACCGAACTGAACAGGTGGCTGATCCTCTGGACACAGCATGGCCACGGGAAGCTCAGGAAGCGCTCCCGTGCCAATACCCTCATCAGGAAAAACGCCGCAGTGATCGCGCTTAAGCGCCAACTGTGCAGTGGACTTCGCCAATGTGAGGAAGACCTCACGCCGCAATAACCAGAAACACTCCACTCCTGAGTCCGCGTAGCGTTCTTGGCGCCGCAAGAAATCTCGCAAAGTCTGATACGACCGCTGGAGCTCGATTGCGACCACACGTCCAGAAGCGGTGAACAGCACATCGGCTTCCCACTTCGCCCCTTTACTGGATCGCCCCGGCACCTCCTCACCACCCTCTATTCCCATCGACCGAAGCGCTGCAAGGACGGCTGCCTTTCCACTCTTGTGCCAGACGGTCTCAGGGGCAGTAGCACATTCGTCGGAAACATGGGCGAAGAACTGCAGGCCATTAATACTTGTCTTCAAAACTGCTGGAGCTTTACAGCATGGCATCACAAACATCCCTAGCGGCAAGGTTTCC
>LNAP01004297.1_pt1 | contig 13249 bp, 18 predicted proteins | sample 602601 | NCBI WGS metagenome assembly LNAP01 (sample SAMN02440304, study PRJNA202911) | soil metagenome | biome: Subtropical and temperate rainforests or woodlands; isolation source: soil samples (1 kg each in a 20% v/v slurry with milli Q water) were... ...
GTCGACGACTTGTCGGGTCGTCTGGCCGAGCGAATCCGTCACCGAGCCCTGCTTCAGTCCCGCGCGCCGGAAAAACTCCGTGGACGTCGGCCCCGGGCACACGGCCAGGGTGCGCACACCGGTGCCGCGCAATTCTTCGTTCAGGGCGAGGCTCCAATGGAGCACGAAGGCCTTGGTCGCGCCGTAGGTCGCCAGATACGGCGTGGGCTGGAACGCCGCCGTGGATGCCACGGTGAGGATCGCGCCCGTGCGCGATTTTAACATCGGCAGGAGGTGTCCGGTGAACTCCACCACCGCGCGCATGTTGACATCCATCATTTCCAGTTGATGACCCAGATTCGGCTCGGGAAACACCCCATAGGCCCCGAAGCCGCTGTTATTGATCACCAAAACCGGCCCGTCGGGAGCGTGTTGGTGTAGCAGACTTAATACCTCGGCCGCGCCCGCGCTCGGTCCGTCATGTTTGGATAAATCGCAGGGAACATGGCGCACGTTAAGCTGACTCAGATTTATGTCCGGAACGCGTCGCGAAAGATTGCAAATGAGCACCCCGGGAACCAGTGTCGCCACACGCTCAATGAAAGATTTTCCAATACCGGAAGATCCTCCCGTCACGACGACGGCGGCATACGTTTTGAGTTCTTCGCATAGCGAGGGCATGTCCACGAGCAGGCTATCAATTTCAGGCTAGGTCTAACCAAAAACATACCGCAGTCATGAATAGACAAAATAATCCGCAGGAAGTGATCGTTTCAGGCATCCACCTCGAACTGACCCCGTCTCTCAAAACCTTCGTCCAGGAAAAAGCGGAACGCCTGTTCCGCCACCAGGAGCGAATCGAACGGGTCCGTGTCGAGCTGGAGTGCGATCCGAAGCAAGCCGTCGCCCACCGCTTCACGGCGAAAGGCCACATCCAGATTTACGGTCCCGATATGAATGCGTCAGTCGCATCGGACGAATGCCACAAGGCGGTTTCCATGCTGATCGACAAACTGGACCGCATGCTTGAACGCCGTGCCCACATGGTGAAATCCAAGCGCCCGCGGGTCCGCGTGACTGACCTTGAAGCAGCTGTGCCGGAAATCTGAACCGGTTCGAGTTTTAGCCAGAGTCCAACCCGCCGCTCCTAGCCCGGCGGGTTTTTTATTGGTCGCTCCCCTCCCCCGGGATGCCGGTCCCGTCTCGGGATGGAATGTTCCGTCCCGGCCGTCGAAGAGGACGGCCGGGAACGAAAAAGCCCGTTACTTCTTGATAAGTAACGGGCTTTAAAAGTGGTGCAACCTTAGGGAGTCGAATCCTTCAGCACCGTAGGTAAAACATCTTTTTCGTTACGAATAAGTCCATTTTTTACCTCTTATCGAGTCACAATAAGTCACAATTTTTAAAACAACAGAAAACGGCCTAAGTTTAGGTCAATTTCCCCGAAGATCTGTATCCATTTTTTCAATATTTGGACGGTAAAAGGTGACAATTCCCTCCACCCCTTGGAAAGCCCTTCAAAACGTCTCCACAGTCAGGGAAACCAGCGGCCTGCCCTTCCCATCTCGTTGCGAGGTGGGGAGGGGCTGGGGGTGGGGCTCTCCGCCGGTCCCCCAAAACCTTCGGCGAAGCCGATGGTTTTGGGTCGGTGACAAAAACTTTCAGAGGTTCAAATCCTGAAAGAAATTTTCGACCTCGTAACTAAAAGAGGTGTGCTCGTGTATCGCTCGAAAAAGTTTTTATCGGATCAGATGGGAAACCCGCCCTTACGATCTTCATCCCACACGAATGCACTAGGGCTTCAAAAGTCGAGGGGTGAAGGAAGGATAAGCTCCATTCAATGCTTCAAGAACGGCATCCACCAAAGAAGCAGCATCATCCACAATGCCAGGCAGAACTTTTCGCTTAGGATACCGATGCAACCGATGAAGCGGATTCCCGCAAGGCGTCAAACAAGCCTCTCTGACCGGCCCCCATACACCATGAGAATAAGCCGACGTCCACGAGTAATGTTGGTCATAAATCTCCTTAAGCCCCGCCTCGACACTGAGTTTTCGCAGATCCAAATCGCACCAATGGTTTATTTTAATTGGAAGGAACTCATCCCAAACGTCCTCATTAGCGATCTGCTCCACGCTCTCTAGATCTATATATTTTGGCACATTAACGCCAAAATCAAATTTAACAGCACTTAGTTTAGCCTGTCCGGCCCCGTATTTCCTCCATTTCTCCCACAATGCAGATTCATTCTTTTTAAGAAGATAGCCCAAGTTAATTCGTGTTTCTAAAATCGAACGTAATCCTAATCTTCCTAAAATCGTCGCCTCATTGCCTGTCTGATGAATTTCGCTGAATATCCTTAATACATAGAAAGCCATGCCAAATACGCCATCGTGCTTGGCATCAATGGCGGTAGTCGAATGTGATGCATGCCAATGCTCTCGGAGCTTATTGGACACATCATCAATAAGCTCAACGGTTATGACTTGAGGTATAACGGCGCTATTACCCTTGGATACTAGTTCCAAGCATGGAGTTTTTTCCCATGCTTCTGCCCAAAAAGATTTAGACCATAAAGAGTTGCTGATTTCACCATCAAAATTCCCCACATTTATTTCGCTACTTCGTATCATGGGACGAACCATTCGCTGATCACCTAAATTAGGATAAAATTGGAGTTCTTTAACCATTTCGGGCGGCATCTGGAACTGCCCAGTAATCAAATATGGCATCAATCGCAGCCATCGGCAATCAGTGGCCTCTTGCGACTGATGAAATAAGGTTTTTCCAACCGCCGACATAAGAAGCGAAACACTGGCCGATAGATTAGGTAATAACAATCGCCATTCGTCTTTGGCGGGAAGTGAATCAAATAAACGTAAAGGAGCTAATGCTTGCTTAACATCAGAGGGCTCGATGATATGCCAAATAAATTCTTTTCTTAGTTGTTCCGGAAGTTTTGAAATTCCCGTTAATGTAATATCAGCCAAAAGTTCTTTCTGAGTATGTTGAGCGATAAATACAAAGATTCGACGAAAGCAATCGAGTGCCTTATCTCTCCCCAAAAATTCATGTATCAAGCAAGCCCAAAGCATCTCAGGTAGTCTATCATTCATCCAAGAGGCAGGGGACATTTTGGGAAGTCGTGCTAAAGGAGGCGTAAATACACCGCCCGCAAAGTGATGCCCCTCTAGTGGCGTGCGGTTTAATCCGCTCTTTGGCTTACGCTTTGGTCCGTGCTTTTTCCCCATATAAGGTCGTTTTAAATTATGTTACTCGTTAATAACCCGAGACGCTGACAGCAGCAAAATTCAAATGCAATCGGAAACGATTGCGCCCATTAAACCAGATTGACGGGTTGTGTTTTCGCCTTTCCAGATAGGCATGACACAAATAAAAAACGGGAAGGGCCTGCTAATCGGATTTTTGAAAGACACCGCTATTCAGATTCGGGCGTTCGACGCCAACGGTGTTTTCATCGGTCGCTTCGACAAGAAACAGAATCGCACATACGACAAACGAGGTGTATTGTATTCCGATACGGATTCAACGATTGCGCTGATTCACTCTTCTAGCATGACGAACTAACTGATTTTGAGGCAGTGGCGATCACGTCGTTGTTATTCAGTAGAACGTGCGAATTAATCTAAGAGCATTGTATTAAATCCGATAAACGAAGCCAAAGGAGTTTTCATCCCATGCCCTTACCATTTCCCAATGTCCATTTGATTTCTCCACCCATATAAATAACGATCACATCTATTATTCTGCGCTTTAAGCGAAAACAACCAATGACGGATCATAAAAAATCGCCTCCCATGAGGCGATTCTTCACAGACAATATTAAAACGTATTCTTATTACTCGCCTTAAATACATCCATAAGAAAATCCTTAACAGCCACATCCAAGGTCAATTCAATAAATAAACCATCCCGCTCAAAACGGATATACGTCACCCATTCAATACCGTTATATGCACGGCCAAGCGTAACATCCTTGTCTAGCGTTAAATAATTTCGCTGAATCGGAACCCGGCCATGCGAAGGTCTGTTCGTAAGTTCGTCAAGTGTTTCGGCATCCAGAAATGCCGCTTCTAATATCTTTTTGTCGATCTCAAAATCCCACGTCTGATCCCAAGTTCGGCCCTCTTTCCGAAGCACTCCTGAGACTAACAAATATAGTTTAGTAACGGGTTCACCGTTTGGCAGAACACGTTTCCACTCCTTAACAATTTCAAGGGTGCCACCCGAGCCGCTAATTGCGATATTAGTGCGAATCAATTCCGTTTTATTATAAATAGCCATAGTAGTTTTCAGTTATTCCCAATAAGATCAATACGACCATTAATGGCCAAATTGGTAATTTCAATATCCCCATTATTAAAGATCAATGAACCACCGCCCGAAATCGTTTTCCGAACACGGGTATTATATCCATTATCGCCCGAGCCGCCAATTTGAGCATCAAAACTCAAATCTGCCCGTTTATAGGTAAACGTTTTCGTTTTCATATCCACCCAAATATCACTAGGTGAAACTGAAAATTCCAAATCCTCTACCCCGTAATGTCCTGGGTCCGTATCGTTCAGCAAGTCCACCCATTCTGAGTAATAATTATTTCCACTCAACAAGTTAGCTATAGTATTTTGAATTGTAGCAAAGCTCATTCGTAACCTCGTTTTTGATTGTTTCCCGACCTCATCCGTCACATCTGCCCCAAGGAACTTAGGACACTCTTACAATTTTAAGAGACAGATAATATACTTACAAATTCCAAAAAATTTAGTCCATTATTGATAAGTTTCTCAACCCGCTCACTTACAGGAGAATAAACTTTTCATTTCGCCTTCCTCCAGCTCCAAGGCAGAACCGGATCTTTTTCGCTCCAAAGTCCTAATTTGGCATCCCGAGCCTTCTTCTCTGCTTCGGCATACCCTTTTTCTTTCTTCGCATAGGCGACATAATGCCACGCCATACCGGCGGAAATCATTTCTAGCCCGGCATCCTTCCCCTCTGGCGTCGTCACCTTGGAGACGGTCCGGCCGTAACGGTCCTTTTGTTCGCCGGAGAACTCCACCCTCTTCCCAACGTCCGCCAGAGCGACGGAAACGAAAGCCCCGAAGAGGAATAGGAGCCGTGCGAGTATCTTCGGGGCGAAGGTCACGCACCAAGATTTTTAAAATTCGGACGTAACGCAATCACAGATAGCAACTAATTTTCAGCGATCTATCTTTTTTGACCGAGCATTTTTTATCTTAGCCTCCGGCACGATGTCCGGGTGAAACAACTTCCAGACCTCGACATTTAGAGCATCGGCCAGTTTTTCAATGGTTGCGAGGGTAATCCCCGTAAGTCTTCCAGCTTCAAGGTTTTGATAATATTTGTAGGTCAATGCCGTTTTTTCCGCCAAGACCTGCTGAGTAAGTCCGGCCCCAAGCCTCAAACGACGAAGATTTTGCCTCAAAATAGGAAGTGTTTTCACCCCGTAAAAGTAAGGTGTTGACGGGGTAAGCTTACACCTCGTAAATAGGAGGTGCTAGAGTCTGCTAATCAACCAATAACCAAACCCGAAACTCCCGTGAAAACGGGAGAATCAAAATGAGAAAAAATCTATTAATCACATTGAGCTTAATCGCATTGTCCGGTTGCTCAAAATCCTCGCATCCCGCCGACGGCGGATTTGGCGCTTCAAATGAATCGAAAGCCAAATCATGGACAGCTACCAAATCAAATGTCCCAGGCCTTTACTTCTACAGCAGAGGTGCAGGAACGATGGACGAAAGCACATTGGACCTACTGCACGGCGGTAGTTATATTTTGAAAGACATGATGCTTCCCAACGGCACATCATATGGAAACTGGTCCGTAAATGGTGATAATGAAATCACTTTATTTACGGACGGAATGAAGGTCGGAAATGGTGACGTTTACAAAGACCGTATCGTCCTTGGAAACAAAACCTATAAAAAACAATAACACCACCAAATGAAACGAAACACATTAATCATTGCGACTATACTTGGATTATTTTCGCTGAGTGGATGCGGAGAATCAGGATATCCAATTCTTTACGAAACAGTTGATGGAGTCACCCAAAAGGCTGAATCAACTGACGAAGTGATGAACATCAAATATCTTGTTCAAACGAAAGACTCGAATAGTGCGGTAAATGATATTCGACAGCTCCAATTGAAAGTTACCGAAAAACATCCAACTGCGCAGATAATCAACGTATTCATCTACATTAATTACGATCAAATACCCGTATTAAACGAGAAAGGCGAACGATACACCGGCATTAAAAAGATCACTGCATCCACCTGCACCGCCGAAGATATAAAAAAATATCCAAATCCGGCTGAATATGAGAAATTCCGACAAGAGCAGCTAAAGGAGAAATTAGATTATCGCCTGAAAGACAGCACATAACTCGAATTCAAAAAACCCGCTTCGGATGAAGCGGGTTTTTTTTGCACTCAAATAAGCACAAGAACCTAATTCAGCTTACTGGCGGTCATTGTTCCGATCCGCACAAGGTAATCGGTAACAGTTAAACCGAGTTTGGATGCCGCTGTTTTGATTGTTTCTTTCTCCTCCACCGTAACCCGCAGCTGAATAACCTGCGTTTTATTTAGCTTCTGGTGGATTTCACCGGTTGTTAGGTCCGGAAGATTTTCAGATGTGATGTTCATGCGACTAGTTTTTCCTGACGTTGAAGAATCTGCTTAACAGTATTGGGATACCACTGCCCTCCCGCCTTTGTCTTCGCACCTTGCGATTGAAGTTTGCGTGCAATCTTCCCCACGGTAACACCTTGCTGCTTCCATTCGTGGATTAATCGAAGGGTTTCTTGCTCTGACGTGTTTTCGATCAGGCTTTCGCCATCGCCGGCCAAATCGAACCCCAATGGAATGCGTGATGAAATCCGCTTACCTTGCCGGCGGAGGTGAGACATTGCGGCCGTTGTTCTCTCCGCCAGTTGGTCCCTCTCGAATTCGTTGAGGGTAGAAAGGAGACGAAAAACCATTTTCCCAATGGCGCTGCTGGTATCAATGCGTTCGTTAAGGCTGGCGAGGTTTGCACCGGCTTTTTCCAAACGCTCTGAGATCACAAGTGTATCCCGAACAGATCGAGCAAGACGACTGAGGGAGTAAACCACCAGGACACCCTTGGTTTTACAGACGGACTCAAGGGCCTGCTGTAGCTGGGGACGATTGGCCGCTTTGCTGCCACTCATGGTTTCAATAAAGCACCCCACCAATTCGTAATCATTCGCTACACAAAATGCACGGATTCGATCCTCCTGCATTTGAAGAGAAACACCGTCTAATTGTCCGGTCGTGGATATTCTGCAATAGGCTGTCGCTTTCATGTCGTGACTGGACTAGCGGCAAATAAGCCCCGTCAACAGCAATGTAGCGATTCCAGTAATTACATTGTAATTTATCTGGATTAAGGGAACGGTTAATCAGCTCGATTTGACCTGTTTTCTCTGTTTTTCCAGATCAGACCGGCGTTTCTCTGCATCCCGTGATTTCCTGACCGCTAGACGTAACCTAGCGGTCTCTTTTTTCAATTTATCCATCTTTTCCACGTCCCTGCGCTGATTGAGGTCGGAAATATTACTTTCCAGCATTTCCTTATGCTGACCCATAAGCATTTCGGCTTCGGACACGGCAATTTTTATTTGATTCAAAAAAACGGACAACGATTCACTAAATGCCATAAACAATACATATCACAGTGCATCGAAATTCACCAACTTTCCGCCATACTTAATAGTAGATACCAAGATAAGCCAATTGGTGATACCCTTCCGCAAAGAGGCATCCTTCTAACAAGAAACTATTCCGTCGTCGTTTTTTCCGTGTGCTCTTCACAAAAAGCTATGTATCCAACGAGATAACGATGGATCGAATCCAAGCATTTACACACTAAAGAGTGTGTTACATTAATCTGGTTTATCAGTTCCTCGGTAACATCAGCCCTAAGAACTCGCATAAACGCTACAGGATCTAATCCATCCGGCGGAACCATCGACTTTAGATTCATCCTCTCAAATACTTCGTTTAAGGACATATATACCATAAATCGATCAAGATTTAGATTACCCATAATCGGCGATGACCGCACATATGAACCCCGATGAACGTGCTCGTTTCGGGTATCTTTGTATTTGTCACAATCCATCTTCAATGACTTCAATGGGACAATAATCTCTAAATTCGGCCACTTCTCCAACTGCTTCATTAGTTTAGTCTCAAATCCTGGGCCAACTTCAATTTGGAGTCCCAGAGAGTTATGAATGAACCACAGCATACAATCGTAAATCGATCGATGCAGAGTGTAGTAATAACCGATATTGTATTCGATCCAGTTCGTCTCGGTAATATAGGTATAGTCATTACGCCTCACCCGCCCCACTGGTCCCTTTAACTTCAGGTAATAGAGGCATTGATCTAATTTCGACAGATGGGCAATCAAACGAAAAAAGCCCTTAGCGCTATTCCACATGCACCAATCAGCTTGATCTAATTTTAAAACTTCACCCGCCTTTAACTTACTCTCCTGCGTCCACAAGGGCTGATAATGACTAAGTAAAAACTTAGCAATCGGATGTTCAGCAACATCAGGGGAATCCGATTTCTTTTTCATTGTTAATAAAAAAATTAAATTCGTTCAAATAATCTCAAATTCGGATCGTGATCCAACTGCCCCGAAACAACATCCCAATCAGAAAAGAACTGCCAAAGGAAACGCCCCAAAATTTTCTGATCATCATAATCCGCCTTTTTATTCATCATTTCACGACTGATCTTTGATAAACGCTTCATGAAATCAAAAACCTCTTGATCCTCAACGTCGATTGAATCCAACACATAATTAACCTCAAAACGGAGACATTCAAACGCAACCACTAACTCTCCGATATAATAGGGATTCAATCCATTCAGAAAATCATACCACTTTTGCCCCGTGTAATACTCGGTAAAATGAGCAGGGACCAAAAGTCGTTCTAAATCGTCGGAACCGTAAGCCTCTCCGGATGCGTGGATAATTATTCCAAGCACTCGCTCCTTAAACTCGGCATATTGTTTAATAATATTGCGCTTTACCCGAGCACGTTTCTGACGCTCAGGATACCACACTAGCAGAAAGTAAAAGAATATACTGGAAGTGTAACCACTAGCCAAGTTGATCAAAACATCACTAAAATGATAATTTTGATACGACACAAAAAAAGCATATCCTACAGCAATAAATCCACTAATACACCACAGCACATCAACCCTCTTAAAACCATACTTCATTTTCATTTTTATGTTAAATCAACCATGCATTTCCGAATAACGATCAGAAACATATCCAATTAAAATATTCTTCTGTTCATCGATCCGTTCCCTATATTCAGTATCCTTTACCATTTGAGATTCGATTAAAATTGCAGCATCGAACGGTCCGACCTCATACCCGAACTTAAGAATTGAAGATTGAAGACCGAGCCTGGTATAGGTCCGTGCTAAACCCGCAATTGCATTACGACATATTTCATATTGATGGAATTTAAAAACCTCTCCCTTTGCGGTAAACGCATTAACCTTACCAAGCGCTACATAGGTTTTACTCGTTAAATCGTCCAAACGCCTAGAGTCATCATCGCTACATGGGTCTCCTCCAGTAGATTCGACACGAAATTTCACAGACATTACACCCCCAACATTTTCCTGCAATATCCCACAAAGTTCCAAAACTGAACTTAAATACTGATCCAAAAACTCAGTTCGCTTCTGAGCCTTTAATGTCCTCCTCCATGTCGTTAACGCATAAATCGCCACTCCAGCAGCAATCACGGCACAAACAGTCTTAATCAAATCAAATACCAAAGGAAGCAATGCCAGGTTTAAACTCGGCATGGAGTTACTAACGACCACGAGCACGAGAACCGCCCAAAAAAGGAGAATTAGAGATAAAGCAACTACTGCGACCGCTAGAGCTTTCATTGAATTAACGTCCCTGCTTCCGCAATTCCGCCTGAAATTTTAGGGGTGAACGTTTAGCGAAACTAAGATACGGATAAAATGCTGCATCAAGTCCCTCTAAAGCGACTTTTAATTCCTTAAATTTATTCATTCGATCTTGAGCGAGTTGCGGCTTTAATTCATCCGGCACTGAATTGAGGTCATTATTATGACCCTGCAATTCAACCGCCCTATCCCTTATTCCTACCAAATACTTTGCAACCTCAACATCGAATAAAAAAATCACATCCGCTGTATTAGTCATAAACGTCAACAACGATTCATTCTTAGCGGCTCCCTCCCTGACTATCTCAAACAAGAATAAACGGGTCGTAAGATACACCTTATATCGCCTATCAAACAAATCCAATTTGAATTTATTCCGAGCCAAGGCCCATTGTTGATATGCGATCAAACCAGCGATAAGCCCCACGGTCAAAGTAGCTAGAGGCGCTAGGACAGGAACTAAGGACGACATTGTCTCAGTTATAAATTTCATCAATTCAGAATTGCTATTGCTGAGGAAACAACACCCGAAAGAGCACAAACAAGAGAAATCCATGCCGATACGACACACGGCTTATATTCATCAGGCCTTGCATTTTCCCGCTCAACTAGTTTTCCGAAATCCAATTTAGATTCATCGTAAGCGAATACATCAGCCTTAAAAGCGTTAAACATCGCCCTTTCCTCATAGTAATAAACTACGGCAAAATACATAAGGGAAATCAAACCGACCGAAAACGAGGATAATCCAATAATCACAGCAACAGATGATCCCTTGGCAGAAGCATAGGTGAGGATACCGGCAACACCACCGATGTTAAGGGTAAATAACCAATTCAATGCCTCTTTCTGAGCAGTCATCACACCTTCCCACTTATACGACCATATCTCACTAATGTATTTTTGCGTTTTCTCGTCTCTCATTTCGGCTAATCAGCAACCAAAAACAACTGAACTTCAAGCATAAAGGACTGCGCAAAATCAAATTACACAGAAATTAAATTACCCTCAGGAGGAAATGGATTCCACGTCTTTAATTTCTCCACGGTTTCGGGGGGATATTTTTTAATAACTCCCCCTGTGAAGAACTCCTGATTATCTAAATTAATCCCCGTTCCATTCCTCCACGGTTTAGATTCCAATCCGTGTTTATTCACATAATCCCTTATCTTCTTTGGATCTGAATTGGTCCTGAGATAATAGGGGTATCCCTCAACGTTAACGATTCCGTAAATCGGGAGGGATAAATCCACGGATGGAATCTTCTTTGGTCCCTTCAATCGGTCTTTGTGTTCTTTTACAATCTTACAGAAACGGTCGGTATATTCAGAATCCGTTTCCGTGTCTAGTTGGGGATACTTACTCCAATCAATTTCAAGTTTTGGTTTTTTATTTCTCATTACCCTACCCTAGCAGAGCCCTAGGGTGAATCAATTTATAATAAGTCCCTTCCTATTCTTTGAGTTTACATGGATATTTTGAAAGAATATTTTTTCGCTTACGAGCAGGAGCGTAGCGACTGCGAGCTAATCAGGAGCGGGAATGAGCGAAGCGAATTCCGGCGACACTCATTGAGTCCATGTTACTCTTAAACCTACACTAAGTCCCCTATCACGGGAACAAAGCGTAGGTTTAATTCCAAAATACTCATTCGAGTTCCAGAGGCCATCTCCCCATTACAGGGACCATACACGGCATTAATTAAAACACCTTCGTAATCACTGTTAAAAACGACCAACAAAAAACAGTATCGATTACGAATAAGCGTCGCTAAGCGACATCGTCACATCTTTCGATGCGTGGAATTTTGACAAGTCTAATTCCATTTCAGGACCTTTCAATCCGTGGGGATTAATTGCGCCCCCATTCATTCCAAGGGTCACGGGGTTTAATCCCTCGTTTACCTATCAGGTTCCTCCCCCTGCCATGGCCGTATTCCGATCCATGTGATTCAACTGGAATATATATTTGCTGGATGTTAAAATCGCCCATTTATTTTTCACGAAACGCAATTATCTCCGTTTTTGCGTATAGCCCGTAGTTTCTGAGTGTGCTCCTTAATTAAGGCGACAAAAGCAGGAGTATCTCGGACAACATAGCCGATATGTCCTAATGCCCTAACCCTCCGATAGGTCTCCCTGGCCGTCTCTATCTGTGCTTTAGTGGATTTCATCAAAATACATATCCAGAAAGCGGAGGAAAATCACAAATAAGAGACAGCATGAGCGCAAACGCTTCCACGAAACAGACGAACCCACATAAAAAAACCCTCACCGGTCAGGGTGAGGGTCAAAAAGGATGGGATTTTCAGCCCTTCAAAACCTTTTCCACGGCCGCAACCGTGCGCTTGATCTCCTTGGCAATCTCTTCAACCGACTTCCCTGCGGACTTGAGGGATGCAATCTTGGCTTTATCATCCTTGGAGAGAGGGCCACGGGTCGTGCCAGACGTGGAAGCCGCACGAGGAGCCTTTGCCGTTTTCGCTACCTTCGCCACGGGCTCCGCAGAAATATGACCCAAAGCGATCAAAAATTCCTTGGTCGTAGGGTATTTAAATTCATTAACAAGAGCAGTCAGTTTCTCCTGAGCTCGGCCAACATTCTTTATTTGCTCAATTTTGGCATCAAGTGCGGCTTTATCGGCAGCAGCTTTCTCGTCAATACGAGCCTTTTCCAATTCGAGTTCCTTAATTTTATCAGAGCTAATCATTTTATTGTATTTCGGTTAATTTCTGGCGACAGAAGACGGATTTGCAATACCCCTAGAATAGCGTCAACAACAATTCATAAATTTAAGCCATTGGACACAAAAAATCCCTTTGGGAACAACCCCAAAGGGACAAAATAAATAATCCATACATTACATGTCCTAACGTTATCTGACACCTTTCAGGGACACAACCCCTTCAAGGTTAATTTAATCCATACCAGACACCTCCTTTTGTAAAATCTTAATCCGTCCTCCACATTCGAGGTATTTCAAAACCTTGGATAATTCCACCCGTCCCGTATCGGGGTTCATAAACAAGACCGATAAAACAAACCACTCTGACAGGTTGGTTATTCTGGATATCCCCTCCGATGAACTCCCATACATATCCAGTCTTAGAATCCGTCTCTCTTTGGTTCGGGACAACTTTCCATCTTTTTTATATTTTATATCTTTCATGTAATCAGTTTTTAGAGAGAATAAAGTAAACAAACGAACCCGAACGTTTCACGGTCTGAGAAATTTCCTGAACGGTC
>LNAP01004298.1_pt1 | contig 13247 bp, 10 predicted proteins | sample 602601 | NCBI WGS metagenome assembly LNAP01 (sample SAMN02440304, study PRJNA202911) | soil metagenome | biome: Subtropical and temperate rainforests or woodlands; isolation source: soil samples (1 kg each in a 20% v/v slurry with milli Q water) were... ...
GGCCGCGTTGCCGGCGCCGGTCAGGGCAAGCCCAAGGGCTGCCAGCACGGCGCCGGCAACGCGGCCGACGCCCACCGTCAACGTTGCGATGAACGTCATGGGCGTTACGCGGTCTTCTTGGGATGAACGACCATCTGGCCGGACATCTCCATGTGGAGCGCGTGGCAGAACCATTGGCAGTAGTACCAGTACACGCCCGGACGGTCCGCGGTGAACGTGACCGACGCGGTTGCCTGAGGCCCCATTTCCATGGCGATGCCGTGGCCTTCCAGCGTGAAGCCGTGCGTCAGGTCTTCGATCACTTCCATGTTGGTCACCACCACAGTGACCTCGTCGCCCTGGTTGACCTCGAACCGCTTGATGCTGAACATGGGCGCGACCGCCATCATGTACACGCGCACCTTGTTGCCATCGCGCACGATCTTGGCTGCGTCGTCCAGCGAGACGCCGTCTTTCTTGGCCATCTGGCGCGCGTCGTCCCACATCGGGTCGTCGCGTTTCCAAAGGCTGACGGGATGGACCTTGGACCGGTGCACCAGGCACATGTCGTGCGGCTCGGCAAAGCTGGGGCCGTCATGGACCAGCTTCATTTCATCGCCGGAAATATCAATGAGCTGGTCGTTCTCGGGCTTGAGCGGACCCACGTTCAGGAATCGGTCCTTCGAGAACTTGTTCAGCGACACCAGCCATTTGCCGTCGGCCTCCCGGGTTTCGCCCATCGTGGAGTGGTTGTGGCCGGGTTGATAGTGCACGTCCAGTTTCTGGATGATGGGATCGACTTTTTCGCCCTTGAAGGCGCGCTTGGCTTTGTCGATATTCCACTTGACCATCTGGCTGTCGATGAACAGCGTCGTGTAGGCATTGCCGCGGCCATCGAAAGCGGTGTGCAGGGGGCCCAGGCCCAGTTGGGGCTCGGCCACCACGCAATCACGCGGCTTGATCTTGTCGTCGAACAGATCGTCCAGCGTGCGCACGTCCAGCACCGTGACGGTGGGGGACAGCTTGCCGTTGAGCACCAGGTGGATGCCATCGGGCGCGGCGTTGCAGCCGTGCGGGGAATTCGGCACGGGGATATAGCGGGTGTATTTGGACCCATGGCGCCCATCGATCACCGGCACGCCGCCCATGGTCTTGAAATCGCCCTTCTTGACGGCCTCTTCGATGCGCTTGATGTTGAACACCACCACCCAGTCCTGCTCGTTGGCCGAGGCTTCTTCCACCGTGACGCCCTTCTCCGAGTTGTAGCAGGTGGAAAAGGAATACTTGCCCTGGTAGTCGGCATCGCCGTTGTCCAGGTTGCCGTCCACCAGCACCTGCCAGGCGACCTTCATGGTGTCGCCATCCAGCGCGGTGTAAATGGCGAAGAAGTTCTTTTTCGGATCGTCGACGATCTTGCCGTCGTTCGGCAGCGGGATGATGTGCTCGCCATTGGCGAACACATAGCCCGTGCGCGGATAGCGCTGGGGCCGCAGGCCGTGCACGCCCGACACGTTGGGCAGCTCGGTGATCTTGTCCGTCTTCATGACGTCCAGGCGCACACGCGCGACGCGGTTGTTCGCCTTGTCGTTGATGAAGAGATAGCGGCCGTCGTAAGTGCGGTCGGTGAACGACAAGTGCGGGTGGTGGGCATCGCCATTCAGGAACACGCCGCCCTTGTCCTTCAGGTATTCGCGGGTTTCCGGGGTCAGGCCTTCGGACAGGATCTTGCGGCTTTCATTCGTGCGGCCCCAGCCGGTGGCGCTGCAGTGGTTGAAAACCGGGATGCGGACCAGCTCGCGCATGGACGGCAGGCCCAGCACCCGCACTTCGCCCGATTGGCCGCCAGAGTTGAAGGCATAGTATTCATCCAGTTCGCCGGGGCCGACGTGGCCAAGGACGGCGCCGGCGCCTGCTTTGGCCTCTTTACCGTGGGCGGTGGACAGTTGCGCGCCGCCGACCAGGCCGGCGGCTCCGGTGATGGCGGCGGTTCCCAGGAAGCTGCGGCGGGTCAAGCCGGCTTTGTCGGGATTCTTGTCGGACATGGATAACTCCTTGATAGGGACGGCGCTTGGCGCCGCAGTGCGAAAACGGAGGGTCAGGGTTCGGATGGCGCCGGGCTGGCCGGCGCGTTGGGGTTCGGTGCGCGGTGCATGACGATCTCGTGCTCGACGGGGCCGGTGTCCGGCGCGCGGCGGCGTTCGCGTTTGTTCCGCTTCTGGATCAGGTGCGGGCATTTCTGCTCGTGGTGGTAGAGCATCTGGCAGTGCAGGCACTGGATGCACTCGTTCGGATTGATTTCGCCGGTGGGTTCAATCGCTTGCACCGGGCATTCGTGGTTGCAGCGTTGGCAGGGGTTGCCGCATTCGCGGTAGCGGCGCAGCCAGTCGAAGATGCGTAGCCGGGCAGGGATGGCCAGCGCGGCCCCCAACGGACAGAGGTAACGGCAGAAAAAGCGTTCCACGAACAGGCCGGCGGCCAGCAGCGCCACGGCGAACGCCACGAACGGCCAGTAGCGCATGAAGCGCAGGATGATCGCGGTCTTGAACGGTTCAACCTCGGCAAGCTGCTCGGCGACGGCTAGGTCGTAGAGCGAGAAGCCGAACAGCAGAAGGAAAATCACATACTTCAGCGTCGACAGGCGCTGGTGCACGCCGTGGCGGAGCGTGATCTGGCGCACTCCCAGGCGTTTGGCGATGCGGTTGGAGAGCTCTTGCAGGGCGCCGAATGGGCACAGCCAGCCGCAAAACGCCCCGCGGTTCCAGAAAACCATGGAGATCGCCGTGGCGCACCACAGGATGAAGACCAGCGGATCCATCAGGAAGTATTCCCAGCGGAAGTCGGTTCGCAGCGCTGAAAAGAACGTCAGCACATTGACGATGGATAGCTGGGCCTGGCCATACCAGCCGATCCAGAACAGCGCGAACGCCAGGAACGCCAGGCGCAGGCGGTCATGCATCAGCGGCCGGCTTGCCAGCTGGTCCTGGAAGAAGAAGATGCCGACCAGCACCACGAGCGCCACCGCCAGGATGGCTACCTGGCCTAGCTTGCCCTGCCAGATCTGCTTCCACAGTGCGGGCGCGGCAGGGTCTTCGGGCGGTTGTGCGGCCGGCGCGGACGGGCTGGCAGGCGTTTGCTGCGGGGCCACAGGCTGCGCACTGGCCTGCGTATACCGCCCGGGCAGGTCGTAGGGCAGGTCGAAGGTAACGAAGGCTTTGTCGGACACGCTCAGCACGCGCTGCACCATCAGTTGCAGGCGCCAGGGCTTCACGGGGTCCAGCGACGCGTCTTCCGGCACGACGAACAGCGCCACTTCCCGCAGCGCGGGCGAGCCCTGCGCCGCGATGTCGGCCAGTCTTTGATGGTTGCGGTCGCGGAAGCGGAAGCTGCTTTCGTCCTGGATGATCTCGATGCGGTCGAAGATGCCACCGCGCACATAGCCCGAGCCCTTGAATGAATAGGCGCCTTCGCCCGCCACCAGAATTGCCTGCTGTCCTGGCTTGAGCCGTTCTTTCAGACGCTGCCATTCCGTGTCGCCAAGCAGGCTGCGGCCGATGCCGGGCACGCTGACCAGCGCCACGTACAGGTCGATGAACGTATCGTCCTGCGCGGCTTCCTGCCCGTGACGGGCCGCGTCTTGCCGGCCGGACTGGCGGAACGCCAGATCCACGTCTTCAGGCGACAGGCGCAGGCGCCTGACCGCGCCGGCCTCAAGCAGCGACTGCCACGACTCCACGGTGTCCCGGGCCTCGTCCACATGACGCAGGGGCGGGGCGGCGGCGGGCTGGGCTGCGGCAGTCTTGTCGACGCCGTAGGCGCGCGCCACCAGGATGGCGGACCGCGTGATGCTGTCGCCGATCACCATGAGCGTGACCGTGGCGCCACTGACGATGTCCACGGGCGGCGGCGCGCCGTGGCGGGGCGGGCTGTCCAGGAAATTCAGGCCCACATAGCCCTGGATGAAATGGTCCACCTTCGATTGAGGGATGCCGATCAGCACGATGGGCTCGTGGTGTTCGACGAGCTTTGCGCCGACGATGCGGCCGTTGTCCGCCAGGCCCACCAGCACATCGATCGGTTTGCTGGAATAACCCCGGGTGTTGACGACGTCGGAAGTCAGATAGATCCGGCCAAGCGCCTGGTCGCCGGCGTAGGCCCGGACGGTCATCGGCTTGCCTTCAGGCGCGCCGATCCGGTCGGCGCCGGGGAAGATCTCGGCAATCGGCGTTGCACCCAGGAAATCAGGTAACCGCTGTGCCTGTGCGGCGGTTCCAAGCAATGCGCAACTCAGCAGCAAGGAAATGAAGAGGGCCCAGATGAAATGGGGATTTCCGTGATGTGCTGCCGTACTGCCGCGCATGCTTTGACTCTTCTTGGTGTGGGTCTGTAGCAATCCTACGAATCGCCGCGCCGCATCAGGTTGCGGTTTGTCAAATTCGCATGCGTCCTGCGCAATACCCTTATGGACCGTAGGGATGTATGCGGTTATTGGCGGTCGGGATTGATGCGCGTCAATTGGGCGGCGGAATCTGGGGCATAGACTTCTGCGCGGCGGCGGCCTTGCGGACAGATACCGCAATCGCGCAGTCAGACCGCCCAGTCACCGGAGAATTTCATGCTTGGAAAGACCACCCTGGCCCTTCTGCTATCCACCACCGCCTTGCCGGTGCTTGCCGCGCAATGCGAGGCCACTGTCGAAAGCAATGACGCCATGCAGTACAACGTCAAGGAAATCGTCGTCGACAAAAGCTGCAAGCAGTTCACCTTGCATCTCAAGCACGTGGGCAAGATGCCGAAGGTCGCCATGGGCCATAACCTGGTGCTGACCAAGGACGCGGACAAGCAAGCCGTAGCCACCGAGGGCGTCGGCGCGGGCCTGGCGCAAGACTATGTCAAGCCGGCCGACCCCCGGGTCATCGCCCACACCAAAGTCATCGGCGGCGGCGAATCCGATTCCGTGACCTTCGACGTGTCGAAGATCGCGGCGGGCCAGGACTACGCTTATTTCTGCTCTTTCCCCGGGCATTGGGCCATGATGAAGGGCACGCTGAAGCTGGGCGGCTGATTTTTCCGCTGCGGATCGACGGCTGAAAGCTGGCGCACGCGCCAGCTTTTTTTCTGCCCGGAATCCGGCTCGCCCCGCTTTTCAGGGGGTTGAACACCAGTGGCCATCAGGCATACGGACGAGGCGTGTCACCGGCGTGTCACGGCATTTCCATGTACGATTACCGGTCGTGTAACTTCTGGAGCTCCTGATGGAGTGGCTGCTAGACCCCGCTGCGTGGGTCGGCTTGCTTACCTTGGTGGTCCTTGAGATCGTCCTGGGCATTGATAACCTGATTTTCATCGCCATCCTGGCGGACAAATTGCCCCCCGCGCAGCGTGACCGCGCGCGCATCATGGGGTTGAGCCTCGCCCTCATCATGCGGCTTGGCCTCTTGTCCGTCATGTCGTGGCTGGTCACCTTGACCACGCCCTTGTTCTCGGTCGGTCCACTGTCGCCCTCGGGGCGAGACCTGATCCTGATGGTAGGCGGCCTGTTTCTGCTGTTCAAAGGCACGATGGAACTGCACGAACGCCTGGAAGGCGGGCAGCACGTCGGCGCGTCCGGGCCGCGCGTGTACGCCAGCTTCTGGGTCATCGTGACGCAGATCGTGGTGCTGGACGCGGTGTTCTCGCTGGACTCCGTCATCACCGCCGTGGGCATGGTCGACCACCTGGCCATCATGATGATCGCCGTCGTCATCGCCATCGGCATCATGCTGCTGGCCTCCAAGCCGTTGACGCGCTTCGTCAACGCGCACCCGACCGTGGTGGTCCTGTGCCTGGGCTTCCTGCTGATGATCGGCTTTTCGTTGCTGGCCGAGGCCTTTGGCTTCAAGGTGCCCAAGGGCTACCTGTACGCCGCCATCGGCTTCTCGGTGGCCATCGAAGCGCTTAACCAGGTGGCGCGCCGCAACCTGCTGAAGCTGGACGCTCGCCGCCCGATGCGCGAACGCACGGCGTCCGCGGTGCTGCGCATGCTGGGCAAGCGCCCGCCCGCCAGCGACGAGCCCGACCTGCCCAACGCCGACGGCCCGGCCATGCCGGCCTTCGGCGTTGAAGAGCGCAACATGGTCAGCGGGGTGCTGACGCTGGCCGAACGGTCCATCCGGTCGATCATGACGCCGCGCACGGACGTGTCCTGGATCAATATCGACGATGACCCCGAACTGATCCGCCGCCAACTGACCGAGGCCCCCCACAGCTTCTTCCCGGTTTGCCGCGGTTCGCTGGACGAGGTGCTGGGCATTGCGCGCGCCAAAGACCTGGTGGCCGACCTGATCACCGAAGGCCGGGTGCGCCGTAACCGCCTGCGCGACCCCATCATCGTGCACGAGGCCATCGGCATCCTGCGCCTGATGGATACCTTGAAACGGTCGCGTGGCCAGTTGGTGCTGGTGGCCGACGAGTTCGGCGCCATCGAAGGGCTGGTCACGCCCATCGACGTGTTCGAGGCCATCGCCGGGGAATTCCCCGACGAAGACGAACTGCCCGACATCGTGGCCGACGGCGACAATACCTGGAAGATCGACGGGGCCGCCGATCTGCACCATGTTGAACAGGTGCTGGAAACCGAAGGCCTGGTCGACGAAGCCCAGGACTTTTCCACCCTGGCGGGCTATCTGCTGTCGCGCTTCGGGCATCTGCCCAAGCCGGGAGACGCCTGCGAACACGAAATCCATCACCAGCGCTTCCGCTTTGAAGTCCTGGAAATGGACGGCCGCCGGATCGCGCTGGTGCGCGTCGAAAGGCGGCCCCCGGAAATGCTCTCCGATGAAGCATCGCTTGCCAACGATTAACCGGAAATCCTACCTATCGTGACTGAAAACGCGCTCTATCTGGTCAAGGCTTTCATCCTTGGCATTCTTGAAGGCCTGACGGAATTCATCCCGGTATCCAGCACCGGCCACCTTATCCTGGTGGGCGACTGGATCAATTTCCAATCCGGCGACGGAAAAGTGTTCGAGGTGGTGATCCAGCTGGGTTCCATCCTGGCCGTGATGTGGGTATTCCGCGCACGGCTGCTCCAGCTGATCCGCGGCGCCCTGACGGGGGTGCCCAGCGAGGTCGCCTTCGCCCGCAACCTGATCATCGCCTTCCTGCCCGCCGCCGTCATCGGCGCGATTTTCATCAAGGCGATCAAGTCGGTGTTCTACCACCCCGGCGTGGTCGTGGTGACGCTGGTGGTGGGCGGCCTGATCATGCTGTACGTCGAGCGCAAAACGCACCATACCCCGGGCGACGTGCCGGGGGCGGCCGACGATACGGCGTCCGACGAGCGCGCCTCGGCGCATACGCTGGAGCAGATCACCTGGAAGCAGGCGCTGGGCGTGGGCGTGGCCCAGTGCTTCGCCATGATCCCCGGCACGTCGCGTTCGGGCGCCACGATCATTGGCGGCATGATCGCCGGCATCCAGCGCAAGACGGCGACCGAGTTCTCGTTCTTCCTGGCCATGCCCACGATGCTGGGCGCGGCCGTGTTCGACATGTACAAGAACTTCGGCATGCTGACCCAGCACGACCTGTCCGGCATCGCCGTGGGTTTCATCGCCGCGTTCCTCAGCGCGATGGTGGTGGTGCGGGCGGTGCTGCGCTTCGTGGCCAACCACACCTACCGCGTGTTCGCCTGGTACCGCATCGTGTTCGGCGCGGTCGTGGCCGCCTGGGTCTTCACCCGCTAAGCCTTGCGGCGGCGGGACAAAAAAAGGGCCTCGCCGTGTTTGCGAGGCCCTTTTTCCTTGTGCGCGTTGGCGGTGGCGCCGGGGTTACGCTTCCGTTTCCAGATCGTAGAACTCCAGGCCGTCGCGGTCGATGACCAGCCAGCCGCCCCGGGCGGGCGACACGTGGTCGAAGTCCCAGTCGGGCAGCACCCAGCGTTCGCATTTCTTGCCGTCGACTTCCAGCACGTGGCGGGCGGGGCGATGCGTGTGGCCATGCACCAGCACGCGCACGCCCGTCTCGCGGAAGATGGCGTCGACGGCGCCGCCGTTGACGTCCATGATCTCCATGGACTTCGTTTGGTTGGCCGCCTGGCTTTCGCCACGGGCCTGTTGTGCCATCGCCAGGCGTTCGGGAATGGTCTTGCCCAGGAACTCGGCCTGCCATCGCGGGTCGCGGACCATCTTGCGGAACTGCTGATATGCGGCGTCGTCCGTACAGAACTCATCGCCATGGGTCAGCAGCACCTGGCCGAAATCCGTTTCCAGCAGGGCCGGTTCGGGCAGCAGTTTGGCGCCCACGGTGTTGGCCAGTTCTTCCCCGATCAGGAAGTCGCGGTTGCCGCGGCCCAGCCACACCGGGATGCGCCCGGCGGTTTCCCGCAGCGCCGACAGCACCGTGGACAGCCACGGTGGTGCGGCGCGGATCACGTCGTCGCCAATCCAGGCATCGAAGATGTCGCCCGGCAGCAGCAGGGCGGCAGCGTCTTCTTGCGCGGCTTGCAGAAAGGCCAGGAAGGCCTCCGAGGTAGCCGGCGTTGCCGGCCCCAGATGCAAGTCGGATGCCAGCCAGATCGGGCCGGACAAGGCAATCTTATTCAAGAATTTCGGCCTTCTCGATGATCACGTCTTCGTTCGGCACGTTTTGGTGGAAGCCCTTGTTGCCGGTCTTCACGCCCTTGATCTTTTCGACCACGTCCGTGCCTTCGGTGATGGTGCCGAAGACGGCGTAGCCCCAGCCGTTCGGCGTGGGCGACGTGAAGTTCAGGAAGTCGTTGTTCGACACGTTGATGAAGAACTGGGCAGTCGCCGAGTGCGGGTCGCTGGTGCGGGCCATCGCCAGGGTGTACTTGTCGTTCTTCAGGCCATTGTTGGCTTCGTTCTCGATCGGGGCATGGGTCTGCTTTTGCTTCATGCCGGGTTCGAAACCGCCGCCTTGAATCATGAAGCCGTCGATCACGCGATGGAACACGGTGCCGTTGTAGAAGCCTTCCTTGACGTAGGTCAGGAAGTTCTCGACGGTCTTGGGCGCCTTGGCGGCGTCCAGGGTAATGACCATGTCGCCTTGGTTCGTGACGAGCTTGACGCGGGGATTGGTGCTCATGGCTTTTGTGCCTTCAGAAGTGGGGGTGGAAGAAGTGGCCGCGGGGGCGGCGCTGACGAGGGCTGGGGCAAATGCGGCCAGCGCGAACGAGCACGCCGTCAGGCGCAACAGGTGGAAGGGGGAGTAACGGGACATCATTTGCCTTGTTTATCCTTCAGCATGGTTTCGACTTCGCGGGCTTTGTCCTGCATGCCGGGCACGCCGTCGCGGGCGGCCTTTTTGTAAGTCTGCAGGGCCTGCAGCAGTTGCAGGTCGCCCAGATTGGCCCGGGCGGCCGCATAGCCGGGGTCGGCGCGCAATGCCATCTGCAGGGCATCTTGCGCTTTTTCAAGTTCACCGCGGCTGGCATATAGAGCCGCCACGTTGTTCCAAGGTTCCGGCAGCTCCGGGAAACGCGTGGTCATGTCGGTGTAGATGTCGATGGCCTCGTTCGTGCGGTTCAAGGCGGCCAGGGCGCGCGCGTGCTGGAACATCAGTTGCACGTCGGTGCCGCGCTGGTCCTTGATCTCTGCTTCGCGCTTTTCGATCAATGCCAGCGCTTCGTCCACGTCGCCGCGGTTCAGCAGCATCTCGATGCGGGTGGTGACCTGCGAGGGGGACGGGGCAAGCCGCGTATCGACGCCGGGCTTGGCCGCTTCCAGCAGCTTGGCCAGGCCGTCCCAGCCGCCTTCGGGCGGAATCGGATCCAGCGTGGTGCGGGTGGCATTGGGGTTGGTGCCGGCGCCGCCAGCCATCGACTGGGCAAGGGCGGTTCCAACCGGCGCGCCAGCAACAGCCAGGGCGAGCAGGGCGACACAAAAACGCGGCTTGATAGTCACGTGGGTATCCGTTAAAAGTCGTGGCCGGTTCGCACTTACGCGCGCGACCGGGCCGCTTGCTATACTTGACGACCGCCATTTTAGCCCCGGTTGAGTTTTTGGTTCGACATCGGGTGTCGAGCCAGGGGCTGGAATGGGGGCGAAAGCCGAAGCAGGGCTGAAATAGACCCCGAAATAGACCCGAAATAGGCCCGAAGCAGATCCGGATTTGGCTCGGCGTAGACCCGAATCAAACCCGGCGTCTGGCAAGACCCGTCGTCGATATTCGATGATGTTGGTGTTGGCGGCAGGCTGCGAAGGTATTGTCCTTCGCAAGCAACTTTCCGAATCCGCCCCGGAAGCAATTAGACGAATCCTAAAGCGCCATGCTGCAAATCTACAACACGTTATCGCGTACCAAAGAACCGTTCAAACCGGCCCAGGCTGGTCAGGTGCGCATGTACGTGTGTGGCATGACCGTGTACGACTTCTGCCACCTTGGCCATGCCCGCATGCTGGTCTCGTTCGACATCGTGCAGCGTTGGCTGCGCGCCAGCGGGCTGGCGGTCGACTACGTGCGCAACATCACGGACATCGACGACAAGATCATCCGCCGTGCCGTTGAAACCGGCCGCCGCATCGGCGAAGTCACCGAGTTCTACATCGCCGCCATGCACGCCGACGAACAGGCATTGGGCGTCGAATCGCCCGACCGCGAGCCGCGCGCCACCCATTACGTGGGCGATATGCTGGACATCATCGGCAAGCTCGAAAAGAACGGCCTGGCCTACCAGGCCGACGACGGCGACGTGAACTACGCCGTTCGCGGCTTTGCCGGTTACGGCAAGCTGTCCGGCAAGACGCTGGACGACCTGCGCGCCGGCGAACGCGTGGCCGTGGGCTCGGCCAAGCGCGACCCGCTGGATTTCGTGCTGTGGAAATCGGCCAAGGCCGACGAACCCGCCGACACCAAGTGGGAGTCGCCTTACGGGCTGGGCCGTCCGGGCTGGCACATCGAGTGCTCGGCCATGAGCAAGTCCCTGTTGGGCCTGCCGCTGGACATCCACGGCGGCGGTCCCGACCTGAAGTTCCCGCACCACGAAAACGAGATCGCGCAGACCGAAGGCGCCTTCGGCGGCACGCTGGCCAATATCTGGATGCATTGCGGCCCGCTCATGGTCGATTCGGACAAGATGTCCAAGTCCCTGGGCAACTTCCGCACCATCCGCCAGACGGTCGCCCAGGGCGACCCGGCCACGGACGAGGCGACGTACCGCGTCAACCCGCGCGAAGCCGAAATGGTGCGCTTCTTCATCGTGCGCAACCATTACCGCAGCTCGCAAAACTACACGCCCGACAACCTGATCGACGCGCAGAACGCGCTGGACCGCCTGTACCAGGCGCTGCAGAACGTGCCGGCCGACGACCAGGGCATCGACTGGAACGAGCCGCAGGCGCAGGCCTTCAAGGCTGCCATGGACGACGATTTCAACAGCTCCGGCGCGATTGCGGCCCTGTTTGAGCTGGCCTCCGAGGCCAATCGCACCAAAAGCGCGCGCAGCGCCGGCCAGTTGAAGGCGCTGGCGTCGCTGCTGGGCCTGCTGCAACAGGACCCCGCCACGTATTTCCAGTCGTCCACCCGCTATTCCGCCGCGGCGATCGAGCAAGGCCCGCGCGCCACGCTGGACGCCGACGCGATCCAGGCGCTGATCGACGCCCGCGCAGCCGCCAAGGCCGCCCGCGATTTCGCCGAAGCGGACCGCATCCGCGCCGAATTGCGCGATGCGGGGATCGAGCTCGACGACAAGCCGGGTGGCTTGACGCAATGGCGCCGGGCCTGAGCCCAGTGGATACGCCCGATATGTCCACCGCCGATCTCGACATCCCCAAGCCCGAGTATTGGGAGGCCGCCGTCGCCCATCTGATGCGGCGCGACCGCATCCTGAAAAAGGTCATCCCCCAGCATCCCGAGGTCTGGCTGACCTCGCGCGGCACGCCGTTCGTGACGCTGGCGCGGGCGATCATCGGCCAACAGATCTCCACCAAGGCGGCCGATGCCGTCTGGACCAAGTTCATCGACGCCGTGGGCAAGCGCCCCACGCCGGTCGCCGTGCTGCGCGTAGGCGTGGACGGGCTGCGCAACGCTGGCCTGTCGCAACGCAAGGCCGAATACGTGCTCGACCTGGCGGTGCATTTCGGCGAACGCCGCGTCCACCCCGAAAAGTGGGCCGCCATGGACGACGAAGCCGTTATTTCGGAATTGGTCGCCATTCGCGGCATCGGACGCTGGACGGCGGAGATGTTTTTGATTTTCAATCTACAGCGGCCTGACGTCCTGCCGCTGGATGATCCCGGGTTGCTCAAGGCAATCTCGCTACACTATTTCAGTGGCGAGCCTGTCTCGCGCTTCGAGGCTCGCGAAGTCTCGCTGGCGTGGCAGCCCTGGCGTACCGTGGCAACCTGGTACTTATGGCGCAGTCTGGAACCGACACCGGTTCAATACTGATGCATACCAGGCAGCCCATCTACGGAACCACACTACATGCGCAATACATTTCTGGAATTTGAACAGCCGCTGGCCGAACTTGAAAACAAGATCGAGCAGCTGCGCTATGTGCAGGCCGATTCTGCGGTAGACATCTCCGACGAGATCGGGCGTCTTCAGCAAAAAAGCCAGACCTTGGCCAAGGAGATCTACGCCAAGCTCACGCCGTGGCAGACGGCCCTTGTCGCCCGCCACCCCCAGCGTCCCTACACGCTGGACTACGTGCGCGAAATGTTCACCGACTTCCACGAGTTGCATGGCGACCGCATGTACGCCGACGACCAGTCCATCATCGGCGGCCTGGCGCGTTTCAACGGCACGCCCTGCATGGTCATCGGCCACCAGAAAGGCCGCGACACCAAGGAACGCGCCGCCCGCAATTTCGGCATGCCGCGTCCCGAAGGCTACCGCAAGGCCCTGCGCCTGATGCGCCTGGCCGAGAAATTCGGCATCCCCGTGTTCACCTTCGTGGACACCCCGGGCGCCTATCCCGGCATTGGCGCCGAAGAGCGCGGCCAGTCCGAAGCCATCGGCCACAATCTGTACGCCATGGCCGAACTCAAGGTCCCGGTGATCTGCACGATCATCGGCGAAGGCGGTTCGGGCGGCGCGCTGGCGATCGCCGTGGGCAATGCCGTGCTGATGCTGCAATACGCCACCTATGCCGTGATTTCACCGGAAGGCTGCGCCTCGATCCTGTGGCGCAGCGCCGACAAGGCGCCCGACGCCGCCGAAGCGCTGGCCATCATCGCTCCGCGCCTGAAAGATCTGGGTCTGGTGGATCGGGTGGTCAACGAACCCGTGGGCGGCGCGCACCGCGACCCCCGCGTCATGGCGCGCCTGCT
>LNAP01007216.1_pt2 | contig 13246 bp, 11 predicted proteins | sample 602601 | NCBI WGS metagenome assembly LNAP01 (sample SAMN02440304, study PRJNA202911) | soil metagenome | biome: Subtropical and temperate rainforests or woodlands; isolation source: soil samples (1 kg each in a 20% v/v slurry with milli Q water) were... ...
TGCCAGCAGGTGGCCGACGTCCTGCACGGCCCCACCTTCCGCGCCTACACCGGCAACGACATGGTCGGCGCCGAGCTGGGCGGGGCGATGAAGAACGTGCTGGCCGTGGCCACCGGCGTGTCCGACGGCATGGGCCTGGGCCTCAATGCCCGCGCCGGCCTGATCACCCGCGGCCTCAACGAGATGCTGCGCCTGGCCGCGGCGATCGGCGCGCGCCCGGAAACACTGATGGGCCTGGCCGGCCTGGGCGACCTGGTCCTGACCTGCACCGGCGACCTGTCGCGCAACCGCCGCCTGGGCCTGGCCCTGGGCCGCGGCCAGGCCATCGCCGAGGCGGTCAGGGAAATCGGCCAGGTGGTCGAGTCGGTGCAGACCGCCGACGAGGTCATGCGCCAGGCGCGCAGGCACCGGATCGACCTGTCGATCACCGAGGCGGTGGGCGAGGTCCTGCACGGCGACATCACCCCGCACGAGGCCCTGGAGCGACTCCTGGCCCGTCAGCAGAAGCCGGAATATCCGCACGCCCTGTTCAAGGATGCGGCTGGCTGAGCGCCACTGCCGCCCGGGAGGCCTTGCGCAAGACCTGCGCGCGGCCCCTGGCAAGGCAAGCCTCCCTGCTGGTTGGCACCAAGCTGCAGCTTCCCTTCTCCCCCGGGAGAAGGTGCTCCGAAGGAGTGGATATCGAAGCCGCATCCCTGCGGCTGAGGCCCGGCCGAAGCCTCGCGCCGCCCAGGATTCAGGCGGGCTGCGCCCGGACCGCCCCTAGGTCGAGAGCCGCGACTTCGAGCGCTCCCGGAGCCAGGGGGATGCCAGCGGCTGCAAGTTCGGATCAGTAACCGCCTTGCCCGTACGCTGCAGTGCCCGATTTCAGCGGCCGCGGGTACACAATGGCAGGTCACACGCCACGGTCGAGCACGCACGCTCCATGAACCTCGTAAAGTCCAAGCAGCGCGTCGCCGATCATGGCGAAGTCTTTACGCCACCATGGATGGTTGAGGCCATGCTCGATCTGGTGAAGGGCGAAACCGAGCGGATCGACTCCCGCTTTCTGGAGCCGGCGTGCGGGAGCGGCAATTTTCTCGTGCGCATCCTCCAACGCAAGCTGGCCGCCGTGGAACTCAAGTACGGCAAGTCCGACTTCGAGCGACGGCACTACGCGTTGCTTGCGCTGATGTGCATCTACGGCATCGAGCTGCTGGCGGACAACATCGCCGAGTGCCGGGCGAACATGCTGGAAATCCTTACCGTCTACCTGAACGGCGATGCGTCGGACGATCTCCATCGCGCCGCGAGCCATGTGCTGTCGCAAAATCTCGTGCACGGCGATGCGCTGACGATGCGCACCCATGACGGCCAGCCGATCACCTTTGCCGAGTGGGGTTACCTGGGCAAAGGCAGGTTCCAGCGCCGCGACTTTCGTTTGGACGTGCTCACCGGTTCCTCGGCTTTCAGCGCGGAGGATTCGCTCTTTGCCCACATGGGCAAGCACGAGATCTTCACCCCGGTTAAGACCTGGCCGCCGATGACCGTGGGCGATCTGGCTGCCGGATTTGTGCCAGAGGCACCAGCACAATCGCCCAAGGAGCAGGCATGACGACCGTGGCGGCTTCCGTGCCCGTGCTGCGCTGGGCGGCGCAACGCGCGCGCCTGCACGGCTTGTCGACCTTGCCATCCGTCGGCAGTGCCAGCTTGCAGGAAGCGCCCGAGGTGGTGGCGCAATGCCTGCGCAGGCCCGCCACGTTCTTTGAGGCGGCGCGTGAACTGGAGACACACGCGTGAGCGCGCTGACTGCTTTCGAGGGAGATTGAGCATGGCCAGGATCGACGTAAAAGGCACTTCCATCACGATCTATTCCGAGGGCGATAAGGATTTCATTTCCCTCACGGATATGCTCAAGGCCAAGGACGGGGACTTCTTCATTTCCGACTGGCTGCGCAACCGTAATACCGTGGAATTCATAGGCATCTGGGAGCAAGTTCATAACCCGGATTTTAATTATGGCGGATTCGCCGCAATTAAAACGCAGGCGGGGCTCAACAACTACAAGCTCAGCGTCAAGGAATGGGTGGCCCAGACCAATGCCATCGGCCTGGTGGCCAAGGCCGGTCGCTACGGCGGCACCTATGCCCACAAAGACATCGCCTTCGAGTTCGGCATGTGGATCAGTGCCGAATTCAAGATTTACCTCATCAAGGAATTCCAGCGCCTGAAGGAGACGGAATACCAGCAACTGGGCTGGGACATCCGCCGCAACCTGGCCCGGATCAACTACCGCATCCACACCGACGCCATCAAGGCCAACCTGATCCCGCCGGAATTGACGCCGCAGCAGATCAATCTCATCTACGCCAGCGAGGCGGACTTGCTGAACATGGCGCTGTTCGGCAAGACGGCGAAACAGTGGCGCGATGAAAGCCCCGGCAACAAGGGCAACATCCGCGACGAGGCCAATGCCGCGCAACTGGTGTGTCTCGCCAATCTGGAAACGCTGAACGCCCATTTCATCCACCAGGGGCTGGCGCAGGCCGAACGGCTGAAACTGCTGAACCAGACCGCCATCCAGCAAATGAAACTCCTGCTGGCGGATGCGGGCGCGCGGCGACTGGAAGGGAAGCGGCCATGAGCGGGATGGCGGAAGCCTTGACCCAGCAGGTCGGTTTCACCCTGCGCGGGCGCAACCCGGACGTGCTGACGTGCATCGCCAACCTCTCCAACGACGAGGTGTTCACGCCCCCCGAGTTCGCCAACCGGATGCTGGACACGCTGGCCGAGGCGTGGGCCGCCGACCACGGCGGAGCAAACCTCTGGGCGGACAAGACGGTGAAGTTCCTGGACCCGTGCACCAAGTCGGGCGTGTTCCTGCGCGAGATCACCCGCCGCCTCACCCAGGGGCTGGCGGACGAAATGCCGGACCTCCAGGCGCGCGTCGATCACATTCTGACGAAGCAGGTGTTCGGCATCGGCATCACGCATCTCACCAGCCTGTTGGCCCGGCGCAGCCTGTATTGCTCGAAACACGCCAGGGGCGAGCACTCCATCGCCAAGGGCTTCGCCAGTGATGACGGAAATATCTGGTTTAAGCGCATCGAGCACACGTGGGCTAACGGCAAGTGCAGCTACTGTGGTGCAAGCCAAAGTGCCCTTGACCGTGGGGAAGAACTGGAAACCCACGCTTATGCGTTCATCCACACCGACAATATCAAGGCTCGGATCGCCGAGTTGTTTGGAGGCGACATGCAATTTGACGTGATCATTGGAAATCCGCCGTATCAATTGGACGATGGGGGCTTTGGCGCGAGCGCCATGCCCATCTACAACAAGTTCGTTGATCAGGCGAAGGCTCTGGAACCGCGCTTTCTGACGATGGTTATTCCTTCGCGGTGGTTTGGGGGTGGGAAAGGACTTAGCGAATTTAGATCGACGATGTTAGGAGACAGGCATATCCGTAAGCTGGTTGACTACGAGAACGCGAGAGATGCGTTTCCCGGTATCGATCTTGCGGGAGGTGTTTGCTATTTCCTGTGGGAACGCGACACGGAAGGCCTGTGCGAGGTGACGAATATTGCCGGAGACATTCCCCCCGCGGTTGCTAAGCGGCGCTTAGATGAGTTCCCGACATTTGTGAGGCACAGCGCCGCTGTGCCCATCATCCGCAAAGTCCTCATCAAAGAAGAAGCGCGGATGAGCGAGCAGGTGTCTGCTAGAAAGCCATTCGGCATTCCTACCAATGTTCGCCCAGAGAAATCGGGCGACCTGATTCTTCGCTGGGAAAAGGGTGAAGGTCCGTATCCACGCAGCAAAGTTGAAGTTGGGACGGAGTTAATTGGTAAGTGGAAGGTCATTACCTCCTATGTCGGCTACGACCACGCTGGCAATCCCGGCAAGGATGGGCGGCGCAGGGTGCTTTCGAAAATCGACATTCTCCCGCTCGGAACCATTTGTACCGAAACATACCTTGTTGTCGGGGCATACAAAACAAAGAAAGAGGCGATCAACTTGGTTGCATACATGAAAACGCGCTTCTTCCGGTTCCTGATGGCTCAGTTCATGTATTCGCATCACCTCACGAAATCTGCTTACGGCTTCGTTCCAGTGCTTGATGTCAATGAAGAGTGGACGGATGAAAAACTAGCCAAGCGATACGGGCTTACCACTGATGAAGTCACGTTCATCAAGTCAAAGATTAAGCCATTCGACAGTAACGTCGCGCAAGGTGAGTGATTATTGCGAAGGAAGGGGAAAGAGAGTGGCTACGAAGAAAATAGGCTTGCTGCTTGAGGCGGAAGTGGCTCCGAGTGGGAGAGCGAGGTTTGAGAGACGCTATCAGACAGCGACTGGCATCGTAGTGTCACCGGGAACACCAGAACATTATCAGAGCCAAAGTAACAAGTGGGGGGCCGAGTTACGTGTCTACTTCAACGATCATGCGATGGCCACGGCGTTGAAGGCATCTGGCGTTCATGTTGAGGGGCCGCGCAGAGGATACAAATCTGGCGAATATCGATACCGCTTCAACGACAATCGGCTGTGGTGGAAGCTCGTGGAGGGCCAATGCCTGCAATTAGGGCTGAACTAGTGGGTATCGCTACTACATGAATAGGCCAATAGAAGAAATCCTCGCGCCCAAACCGGAATTCCGGCCCCGCATCTACGCTTACGCGATTGCCGATGCGGCGCATGCGGATCTGCTCAAGGTGGGCCAGACCACGCGCGACGTGAAGCAGCGCGTGGCCGAGCAACTCAAGACGGCCGCGATCAAGAATTATCGAATCGAACTCGACGAGTCAGCCGAGCGCGACGATGGCAGCATTTTCAGCGACTTTGAGGTGCGCGCGGCGCTGGTCAGGAAGGGCTTCGAGAAGGTGGAGCTGGAATGGATGCGTTGCGCGGTCGCGGACGTGCGCACCGTACTCGCCGAACTGCGCACCGGCCAACGGTTCAGCGGCACGCATCACGAGACCTTCGGGATGCGCCGCGAGCAGGCCGATGCCGTGGACAAGACCTTCGACTACTACCGCTCGATCCGGGCGGAGAACCCGGACGCCGTGCCGCGCTTCCTGTGGAACGCGAAGATGCGCTTCGGCAAGACCTTCACTGCGTACCAGTTGGCGAAGAAGCTCGGCGCCCGGCGCGTGCTGGTGCTGACCTTCAAGCCCGCGGTCGAGGATGCGTGGCAGACCGACCTTGAGAGTCACGTGGACTTCGACGGCTGGCAGTACCTCTCGCGCGCATCCGGCAGCGACCCGACGCAGATCGACCGCATGCAGCCGGTCGTCTATTTCGGCTCGTTTCAGGACCTGCTCGGCCGCGACGCGGCGGGGAACATCAAGCCCAAGAACGAGTGGTTGCACACGGTCAATTGGGACCTCGTGGTGTTCGACGAGTATCACTTCGGCGCCTGGCGCGACACCGCCAAGGAGCTGTTCGAGGGCGAGGACGAGGTGGTCGCCAGGAAGGAGGCCGGGATCGAATACGGCGAGGGGCTGGCGGTCGTGAACGAAGACCTTGCCGTGCTCTCGGAACAGGAAACCGAATTCCTGCCCATCACCACGCGGGCGTATCTGTATCTCTCGGGCACGCCGTTCAAGGCGCTGGCCACGGGCGAGTTCATCGAGGAGCAGATTTTCAACTGGACCTACACCGACGAACAGCGCGCCAAGGAAGCGTTCGCAAGGGCCAACCCCGGCCAGCGCAACCCCTACGGGGCACTGCCGCAGATGCGGCTGCTGACCTACCAGATGCCGGACGAGCTGGTCGCGGTGGCGAGCGCTGGCGAGTTCGACGAGTTCGACCTGAACGAATTCTTCGCCGCCACCGGCACCGGCGCGGGCGCTCGGTTCAAGCACAAGAGCGACGTGCAGAAGTGGCTGGACATCATTCGCGGCGGCTATGCGCCCAGGGCGGTGGAACATCTGAAGACCGGCACGCGGCCGCCGTTCCCGTACTCGGACGTGCGCCTGCTGCCGTATCTCCAGCACGCATTCTGGTTCCTGCCCAATGTGGCGGCCTGCCATGCGATGGCGAATTTGCTGGCCGAGAAGCACAACGTCTTCTGGCACGACTACACGGTGATCACCGCCGCAGGAGCCGCGGCGGGTATCGGGCTCGCCGCCTTGTCGCCGGTGCGCCGCGCAATCGGCAGCGGCTTCGAAACCAAGACCATCACACTGTCGTGCGGCAAGCTCACCACCGGCGTCACCGTGCCGCAGTGGTCGTCCATCCTGATGTTGCGCAATCTCAAGTCGCCCGAGACCTATTTTCAGGCGGCGTTCCGCGTGCAGTCGCCCTGGTCGATCAGGAACCCGAACGGCGACGATCCGAATGAGGAGGAAATCCTCAAGCCCATCTGCTTCGTGTTCGACTTCGCGCCTACGCGCGCCCTGCGGCAACTCTCGGAATACGGCATCGGCCTCTCACCCGGCGAGCCGAACCCGGAGAACGCGGTCAAGGACCTGGTGTCTTTCCTGCCGGTGCTGGCCTACGACGGCGCCAACATGACGCAGATCGACGCCGGCGGCATTCTCGACATTGCGATGGCGGGCACGTCGGCCACGCTGCTGGCGCGCAAGTGGGAAAGCGCGCTGCTGGTGAACGTGGACAACGACACGCTGCGCCGCATCATGGACAACCCCGATGCCATGGCCGCCGTGGAGCGTATCGAAGGCTGGCGGGCGCTGGGCGACAACATCATCGAGACCATCATCAACAAGAGCGAGAAGGTCAAGGAACTCAAGAACAAGGCCAGGGACAAGGAACTGTCCGCGAAGGAGAAGAAGGAACTCTCCGACGAGGAGAAAGAGTACAAGTCCAGGCGCAAGCTGGTGCAGGAGAAGCTGATCAAGTTCGCCACGCGCATCCCGGCGTTCATGTACCTGACCGATTTCCGCGAGAACACGCTGCGCGACGTGATCACCAAGCTGGAACCGGACCTGTTTCTGGCCGTCACCGGCCTGACCGTGCAGGACTTCCACCTGCTGGTGCAGCTCAAGGTGTTCAACACAGAACAGATGAACCAGGCCGTTTTCGCCTTCCGTCGCTATGAAGATGCGTCGCTTCGTTACACCGGCATCGAGAGTCACTCGGGGCTGGCGCACTACGGGCTGTACGACACCGTGGTGGCGAAGGATTGAAGGCCGTCGGGAGATCTCGGCCGCGCCTGGGGCGACGCACGTCGTCAGCGATGCTGCCCGCGGCCCTCCTCAGCGCCTTAGGGCCGTATTCGGATTCGCCGGGTTCGCCCTCAGGCGAACGCTTGTGCGGAGCGAAACTCATGACCGGCCTTGATCTTCAAGAAAACGACAGCGAACAGCAAGCCGGTCAGATAAAGGAATCGGCCAGCCGCGCGATGCCTTCGCGGCTGCGCTTCCAGGCCGGCCGCCGGTTCCATGCCTCCAGGGTCAGCACGTCGCTGTGGGCCAGGTAGTCGGCCTCGATCTGGCGCATGCGCGCCACCACGCCCTGGTCGTAGCAGAGCATGCCGATTTCGGCATTGAGCGCGAACGAGCGGATGTCCAGGTTCATCGAGCCGACCAGGGCCATGTGGTCGTCCACGCTCAGGTGCTTGGCGTGGAGGAAATGCGGCCGGTAGTGGGCGATCTTGACCCCGGACTGCAGCAGCTCGCTGTAGTAGGACTCCTGGGCCCAGGTGGTGAGCTGCTGGTTGTTGCTGGCCGAGAGGATCAGCTGGGTGTCCACGCCCGACAGCGCGGCAATGCGCAGCGCGCTCAGGGTGCCGTCGTCGGGGACGAAGTACGGCGTGGTCAGCACCAGCTTCTTCTGCGCCAGGTGGATCAGCGCGCAGACCACGTCGCGCGCGTTGGAGAACGGATACGCCGGCCCGCTGGGCAGCAGCTGCGCGGCCACGTTGGCATCGCGCACCGGGGTGGTGGCGATCACCTCAAGTCGCTGCCCGGTTTCCAGATACCAGTCGCTGGCGAACACCGCTTCCAGGTGGGACACGGCCGGGCCTTCCACGCGCGCGACCAGCTCGCGGTTGGGGTAGCCGCGCACGAACCCGCCCGGATCGGCCAGGTTCTGCGAACCCACGTAGCCGGCGCGGTTGTCGATCACCGCGATCTTGCGATGGTTGCGCAGGTCGATGCGGCCGCTGCGGCGCCAGCGCAGGCCGCCGGGCAGCAGTTTCTGCACCTGCACGCCGCCAGCGCGCAGGCGCCTGGCATAGGCTCCGATGCCACGCTTTGCGCCAACCGCATCGAGCATCAGCCGGCATTCCACGCCGCGCGCCGCGGCCTGCAGCAGCGCCTGGCACACCATGTCGCCGACGCGGTCATCCAGCATCAGGTAGTACAGCAGGTGCACGCGCTCGCGCGCGCCGGCGATGTCTTCCAGCAGCGCGCGCAGCGATTGCTCGTAGTCATCCAGCAACGTCACGGCGTTGCCATGGGTGGGCATGAAGTCGCCCAGCCGCTCGACCAGCGGCACCATCTCGGTATCGGTGCCATCGCCGTGCGGCTGCCAGCGCAGTTCGCCCAGGGGTTTTTGTTGCTCGCGGATCAGCTGCGAGGCCTCGGCCTGGCGGCGCACGCGTTCGCGCGAGAGCCACGGATGGCCGAACAGCAGGTACAGCGGCAGCCCCGCCAGCGGCACGAAGAACACCAGCAGCAGCCAGCTGCGCGCGGCGGCCGGGGTGGTGCGCGAAGGGATCCATGCCAAGGCCGCCAGGCGGATCACCCAGTCCAGGATCAGCAGCCAGCTGCCGATGGAAGGCGGCTCGGTCATCCAGGGTTCGGTGATCGGGTCATGTTCCGATTCTGCCGGTCAGGCGACGGCGGCGATAGCCATGAGCGGCGGTCACGCAAGGCCCGGCTGCGGCGGAGCAGGCCTGGTCAGGCCTGATGGGTGTCTGTCGGGAGAATGGGAGACGCGCCATGCGCGCAGTTGAATGCGAGCGGTGGTTGGCCGTTGGCCTGTGGCGAACGGAGCCAAGAACAAGAAAAAGCCCGCCGGGAGGCGGGCTTTTTCTCAAAGGCGCTGGACCCCCGCCTGCGCGGGGGTAACGCACCAAAGGCGCTGGACCCCCGCCTGCGCGGGGGTAACGCAATGGCAAAGGCGGGCGCGGGCGCCCGCGCCATTGCGTTACTTGATCTTGCCTTCCTTGTAGACCACGTGCTTGCGCACGACCGGGTCGTACTTGCTCATTTCCATCTTGCCCGGGGTGTTCTTCTTGTTCTTGTCGGTCGTGTAGAAGTGACCGGTGCCTGCCGAAGAAATCAGGCGGATCTTGTCGCGCTTGCCTGCCATGATCGATCTCCTTTAGATCTTTTCGCCGCGCGCGCGCAGCTCAGCCAGAACGGAGTCGATGCCGTTCTTGTCGATGGTGCGCAGGGATTCAGCTTGACCCAGCGGTTCTCGCTGGCGACCCAGAAGCGGCGCTCGTGCAGGTTGGGCAGGAAACGACGGCGGGTCTTGTTGTTGGCGTGGGAGACGTTGTTACCCGTCATCACTCGCTTGCCGGACACTTGGCATACGCGGGACATCTGTGCACCTCGATGAGTTGAAAGTCCGGCCAGCAATGGCCAGGCTCCTGCGGAAAGGGATCCGCAGATCTATGTCGCCCATAGCCTGGGAGACGGCGGCCCCGGCCGGTGCCGCCGAAGCGGATCAGGCCATGCGATACGGGAGAAGTTTCCACTGCAGGCGGTGCGGGAATCGCGCTCCCCGCCCCTGATCCGGCAACAACCGGACGCAGCGAGCCGCCGATTATGGAGGGCTTTCCCTGCCAGTGCAAGCACTTAGGGGATGGTTCGCCCGACCGACCGGTGGGCTCCGCGCGCTGCCATGATCGCCGCGGCGGCCTTTGCTAGCCGCGGACCGGCGGCTGTCGGTCAGGGCTGCAGGCCGAGGGCAAGTCGGCGCAGGCCTGCTGGGCGGCTCCGGGCGCCGGATCGATTGCTTCAACCGGCGCGCGGCGCGGGTCACTGGCGCTGATGCGGTCGCCGGCGGGTTCAGCCGCAGGCGATACCGGTCCGCCCGGGCCGCTGGCCGCGGTGCCGATCGCCAGGCCCAGCGAGAAGAACAGCGCGGAGGAAAGCAGTCGCATGACGCACATCCCAAGAGCCCCGGGAACCCAGCCTCGCGCCGCCCCCGTGCGCGATGCGTGATGGCCGGGATGAACAGGGTGCGTCGCAACGATCCCCCCGGCGCCCGGTTTTTTCCACCGATCAGCAAGTGCGTAATCGCCGGCACGTCAGGCAAGCAACGCCTGGCCGGCCTTGGAGCGGGTCGGGCGGCCCAGGACATCGCTGATGAACCGGCCCGCCTGCGCCAGTGCCTGCAGATCGATGCCGGTTTCGATGCCCAGGCCGTGCAGCAGGTAGGTCAGGTCTTCGCTGGCCAGGTTGCCCGAGGCGCCGGCCGCGTAGGGGCAGCCGCCCAGCCCGGCCACCGAGCTGTCGAATACCGCCACGCCATGCTGCAGCGAGGCCAGCACATTGGCCAGCGCCTGGCCATAGGTGTCGTGGTAATGGCCGGCCAGGCGCGAGACCTCCACGTGCCGGCTCACCGCCTCGAGCATGCGCCGGGTCTTGAGCGGGGTGCCCACGCCGATGGTGTCGCCCAGCGAGATCTCGTGGCAGCCCATCTCGAACAGCGCGCCGGCCACCGCGGCCACCGCCTCCGGGGTCACTTCGCCCTGGTACGGGCAGCCGAGCACGCACGACACATAGCCGCGCACCGGGATGCCGGCGCGCCGGGCGGCTTCCAGCACCGCCTCGAAGCGCACCAGGCCCTGGGCGATGGAGCAGTTGATGTTCTTCTGCGAGAACGCCTCGGAGGCCGAACCGAACACGGCCACTTCCTGCGCCCCGGCCGCCAGCGCTGCCTCGAACCCCTGCAGGTTGGGCGTCAGCGCCGAATAGGTCACCCCCGGCAGGCGCGGCACCGCGCGCATCACCGCGTCGTGGTCGGCCATCTGCGGCACCCAGCGCGGCGAGACGAAGGCGGTGGCCTCGATGTGGCGCAGCCCCGCCTCGGCCAGGCGCTGGATCAAGGCCAGCTTGGTCGCGGTCGGGATGACCGTGCTTTCGTTCTGCAGGCCATCGCGCGGGCCCACTTCGACCACCTTGACCCGCGTGGGCAGGGACCAGGTGGCGCTCATGGCGCGGCCTGGAAATCGATCAGCTCCATCCCGGCCTGGACCTGCGCGCCCTCGTCGTGCAGGAAGGCCAGGACGATCCCCTTGAACGGCGCGCTCAGGGTGTACTCCATCTTCATCGCCTCCATCACCAGCAGCGGTGTGCCCTGCTCCACGGTCGCACCGGGTTGCACCAGCAGCGCGATGATCCGCCCGGGCATCGGTGCCAGCAGGCCAGCCTGGTGATCTTGCGCATCCTCGGGCGGAGCCAGCGGCCGCTGCGGCTTGAGCCGGGTGTGGCCCTGGGCGGTGAACACATGCAGGTCCTGGCCCTGCGCGAACACTTCGGCCACCAGCACGTGGCCGCCGATGTCCAGCTGCAGCCGGCCCGCCTGCGGCGGCTGGACCAGGCGCACCGGCTGTCCATCCAGGCTCCATGCCTGCGCGCCTTGATACTCGAGCGCGACCTCCCGCGTGCCGGCGGGATGGACGAAGCCGAGCGTGCGCCGGGCGCTGCCGTTGAGGCGCCAGCCATCGCCCAGGTCCCACGGCGAGGGCGGCCGGCTGGCATCGGGCGCTTCGGCCAGCACTGTCCAGATCGCGGCGGCATACAGCGCGTCCTGCGGCGGCGCGGCGGCGGCGGGCAGCAGCGCGGCGCTTTCGCGTTCGATCAGGCCAGTGTCCACTTGGCCGGCGACGAAGGCCGGATGCCCCACCAGCCGCTGCAGGAACTCGACGTTGCTGGCCACCCCGACGATGCGCAGCTGGGCCAGCGCGCGCTGCATGCGGGCGATGGCCTGCGGCCGCGATGGGCCATGGACGATCAGCTTGGCGATCATCGGGTCGTAGTACGGGCTGATCTGGTCACCCTGTTCGACGCCGGTGTCCAGGCGCACCTGATGCTCCTGCTGGCGCGGCCCGACGAACACCGACAGGGTGCCGATCGAAGGCAGGAAGCCGGCGGCCGGGTCTTCGGCATACACCCTGGCCTCGATCGCATGGCCGTCCAGTGCGACCGCCTCCTGCGTCAGCGGCAGCGGCTGGCCGGCGGCAATGCGCAGCTGCCATTCCACCAGGTCCAGGCCGGTGACCAGCTCGGTGACCGGATGCTCCACCTGCAAGCGGGTGTTCATTTCCATGAAGTAGAACGCGCCGTCCTGGCCGACGATGAACTCCACCGTGCCGGCGCCCACGTAACCCACCGCCCGCGCCGCGTCGCAGGCCACCTGGCCCATCTGCGCGCGCCTGGCGGCGGTCATGCCGGGCGCGGGCGCTTCCTCGACCACCTTCTGGTGGCGGCGCTGGGACGAGCAATCGCGCTCGTTGAGATGGATCACCTGGCCGCTGGCGTCGGCGAACACCTGGACTTCGATATGGCGCGGCTGCTGCAGGTAGTGCTCGAGCAGCACGGTGTCATCGCCGAAGCTGGCGGCCGATTCGCGTTTGCACGAGGCCAGCGCCGCGGCGAAGTCGGCGGCCTGGGTCACCACCCGCATGCCCTTGCCGCCGCCACCGGCCGAGGCCTTGATCAGCACCGGATAACCGATTGCCTCGGCCTGGGCCTGCAGCTGCGCCGGGTCCTGATCTGCGCCGTGGTAGCCGGGCACCAAGGGCACGCCGGCGCGCTGCATGATGGCCTTGGCCTGGGACTTGGAACCCATGGCCTGGATCGCGCCCACCGGGGGTCCGATGAAGACGATGCCGGCGGCCTGGCAGGCCGCGGCGAAGGCCGCATTCTCCGAGAGGAAGCCATAGCCGGGATGGATGGCCTGGGCACCGCTGCGGGCGGCGATCTCCAGGATCGCCTCGGCCTTGAGATAGCTGTCCACCGCCGGTGCCGGGCCCAGCCGCCAGGCTTCATCGGCCAGGCGCACGTGGCGTGCGCGCGCATCGGCATCCGAATACACCGCGACGGTGGCGATGCCCAGGCGCCGGCAGCTGGCGATGATCCTGCAGGCGATCTCGCCGCGGTTGGCGATGAGGATCTTCTCGAACATCTACAGGCTCCAGGACGGGGCGCGTTTGTCGAAGAAGGCGGCGATGCCTTCGCGCGCGTCCGGGCTGGCGCGTGCCTGGGCGATGGCCTGGCAGGTCAGGGCGATCAGGCGCGCATCGATCGGCTGGCCGGCCACGTCCGCGATCAGGCGCTTGATC
>LNAP01004299.1_pt1 | contig 13244 bp, 15 predicted proteins | sample 602601 | NCBI WGS metagenome assembly LNAP01 (sample SAMN02440304, study PRJNA202911) | soil metagenome | biome: Subtropical and temperate rainforests or woodlands; isolation source: soil samples (1 kg each in a 20% v/v slurry with milli Q water) were... ...
GACCAGTCGGTTCACTCGGACCGCCGGTGTATCGCCGATCAATTCCGTGACACTGTTGACCATTTTGGGCGCCATATGACCGCTCCTCCCTGCCGCTTGATAAAAACGACTATACCCCTTAATTTTATCGGGGATTGCGGTTTTGTCAACCGTTGGCCGGCTTGCGGAAGCGACTGTCCACCACGAACGGAGCTTCCTTGCCAGGCTTGTCACCGTCCGACAGCATCATGGAACTATTGGTGCTGCTGCTGTCGAGCCCTGCAGGCCCCAGCTCCATAGAGGCCTCGGAATCGACATGGGAAACAGAATATTCATCTTCAGAATCCCCCTCGGCGATCATTCCAGTGACGCCAATGGTGCTGCCCAGGTCGCGCAACAATTGATCATCAATCTGCACAATCTTCTTGGCAAGAATGATCTTGGGATCCAGATTGAGCCGGATGATCACATCTTCAATGGCCATGCGAGCCAACACGAGAAGTGTCCACGAGGCATGACTCAGGCCATATTTCGGCTTCCCGTAGTCGAACACATACAAGGAAGGGATCTTCACAGGGCGCTCGTCATCATCTTTCTGCTGGAGAAAAGCCGACTGCTCGGCGACTTCGTCCAAACATTTCGTGACACTTTTGACCTTTTTGTTGGCGTTTGGACGCATGCCGCGCCGGTCGTTCATGGCGGGCCCTTCTGCCACGTCCATGTTGTTGTTGCTTTTTGACACGAACATCCCCAAGAATTTCTTGACAAACTTGCTCGACGATGCTCCCGCGGGTGTGTCATTGTTCTCCTCTTGTTGTTCGACTTCGCTGGCGTTTGCTTTTCGTTTGCGGGGCGAGGTAGCGCCTGACCGGGTGCGACGCGTGGGCGACGCGGGAGCCGGGGAAGGAGAGGTCATTTTGAAGGACAAGTTGGTGGTGCTAAAGCCACGGTCCAGCGGCGTGGTGAGGCTGTGGGAGACATGGTCTTGCACCACGCTGTCTTCCGCCTGCTCGGGACGCGGGCATAATATATTCATCATGCCGATTATGCTTCGCCAATAACTCGCCAGGTCACTGGTCATCACCTCGCGAACCTATTGTTGTTCAATACATACGAAAAATATATTAATTTCAGTCATATTACGAAATGCAAGCACGTAAGAATGACGACAAACCTTGTATGAATCTTTGCACAACGAATTGAGCAACGTTGCCAAATAGAACAGCAAGATTTCCTGGGTACGCAGCGGGGAAACAACCGCCCGTCGTTCACTTTCAAACGCATCGTCCGCAATCCCGTGCGCACTGAGATTGTACGAAGAACTGAAAAACACCGACGAGGATGCTTTCTTGGCCCCAAAGGGAGGTCTGGCGACTTTACTGCTGGAGTCGGCAGGTGGAAAGGACGTGACGGGCGAGGGCGCTTGTGGTGTGAATGCCGCCATCATCAACGGAGAGGGCGCGGCAGAAGTGCGGTACCGTGTGGGTCGAGTGCTGGTGCTAGTGGAGACATTGTTATTGTTATCTTTACGTGCTGAGGATAGCGGTGAGCGCGGCGAGGGTGGCACCATTGGCGAGACAAACCCATTTACCCCCACTCCAGGCAGCGAACTGGTGCTAAAATTGTGCAAATTTGACATCATGGTGAAGTTTAGACGCATCTGATTGCCGAACAGGTTGGATGTGGAACCATGAGCGGAAGGCAGGGCAAAAGAAGAGCTTAATGCAGCCGTAGGGCCCGTGTTAATGTGCGGAGAGCTCGCCATGTCTTGTAAAATCCCCGAAATACGCGTCACTATTTCCTAGCAACAAACAAATTTAACGGACATCAATAAAAACCTCGCAGAAGACTTGATTCGAGAAGCACTATACCTCGAGAGACTCCTCCCAAAAGTCTTCTCGCACATAAAGATCCCCCACGGAATTAATTTGCCGCAGTTCTTGCAGCCCCGCTGCGACGGGCGTGCCGAGGACGACGGTCAGGGAAGAGTCCAGGTTGGTCTTTAAATGATTTCCTTTGACCATGGCCTTGGCCAGACCAAAAATGCGGTGCACGTCGAACGTGAGCATTCCTTGCACATCTTTCACCGATTGCCGCACTGTACACAAACAAGAGAAAAATGTGACATTTACTCAATTGAAGGCAATTGCGGGTCAATGCTACACACTCTCTCATTCCATGGCAGCACATCACAACACAAAACTCCAGCAAAAAATAATATTCAAAAAAGACAACTGCGTACATGGAGTGAGCTGTGCCATGGCCTCTGCATATTCATCCGGAGCGGTGGTCTCCGCGATGGTGCGCATGCGAGCCGAGAGCGGTGTCAGAATGCCATCGGCCACACTCGCGATGGACAACGAACGGCGAGGTGTATCTGTTTTGGGAAACGCGTGATACAATGAGATGCACGCAATCAAATACCATTCTCCACGAAGGCCAGCAAAAATGGAGAAGAAAAGAATTGCAAACAAAAAGGTGGTTTCTTACTGGATATACTATGGTTGTTGGAGGAGTGCGTATCATGTGGGTCCGCCCCTTCGCGGAAGGTGTTCGACCTGGATCGACCCAGCGCTTCTGTCTGCAGAGACAATGCAATCTCTGCTTCGATCTGCGCCGCAGTGGACGTCTCGGAACAACCTAGGGCACGGCAGACAAGCTTATAACAGTCCGGAATTAAGTATTTTAACCACGACTGCAAGTCCAGTGGGCTGCAGGAAGAAAAGGAAGAAAGAATATAAGAGACAATAGCAATATTAGCCCAGACATGGTACGCATACACTCACCTTGGACCCAGTAAGAGAGCAAAGCGGCTGGACAGACTCTCCGAGCTGAACAGCAGCGACGAAAACAGCTGTGGAAGGTAAAAAAAGGCATACAGTTAATCATGAAAGATGCGTTAGGAAAAAGGAAAGAATGCTGGGCGCCCACTACCTTAAATATGCAAAATATCAGTTTCATTCTGTCTACAGCAATAATCTTTAGCTTGTGCTCCTGCTCAATGCTCATTGTTTCCTTCTTCGAAATTTCGCTTTCTAATTCTTGCATAAAAGGGCTTCCCAACGGGTCTGCTGTATTTGCAAGGCTTACTTTGCTGGAAACGCGGCTGACTTGTCGACTTAACCGCTCGGCCACCAGGTTGGCGGATTGGGCAGCACGCTGGGCGTCAGCGGCGAGTCGAGCTTTGTTGCCATACACCGGCAGCACTTCCGTCTGTTTGCCGCGTTCGCCTCTCAGTACCGCCGGCAAGCTGGTGAGGTTGGTCAGCATCTGCAGACAGTTGATGATCAGTTCGCGTGACTTAAATGTGCAATCTTTCAATTCGAGATCTGTAAGTACTTCAGCCGAAAAATCTTCAAAAATGTCCACCAATTCACTGAATTTTGTCGCTTTCTGTAGACATGCAACTGTTTCTTTGTGATATGCTGCGGCCATGTCATGGTCTTCGCTGTTCAACAAGGTCCCCAACCCAGCACTTCGACGGGCTACATTGGCCTGCCACGTCATCATGACCACCTTTGCACTGAAGTCCGAGTCGTAAGTGTCGATGACGCAGGCTATAGAAGGATAAGCAATGAAGATTATTGAAGGACGGGCATTGAAAATGGCCTTAGCAAAAACACACTTACTCACCTTCTCCTCCCTTAAGAAATACAAACAAAGACTGTCGCCGTACTTCCATTTTTGCTTTGTGAAGCCTTCCCAGCAGAGCTGGTTCACGTTTTATAACTACATCGGTTATATCTGTCAGTTCGATAGCATATTTATCTTCGTTTCGCGCAGTAGTATAAGATGAACCATAATCAGGATCAGATGAAAGAATGATCAGTATTTCATCTTCCGAAGCATACACAGTGGCGTGGCTGTGAATGTCACCGTAAGTTACTATTGCCGTGTGTGCTGTGTGACTGCCCCAACCAAACTCACTCCTGATTGTGGAGTCTACGTTCCACTTGCTACCCCCGTGTAGAGCTTTGGAATGATCAGCGATCCTTCTCATATGAAATGCTGCTCGATCGTATGCATACCGGAATGCCCGTTGAGTTGAACTCAACAAGTGAAGTGAGAACTTGCTATGCATGGGATATGATCATTTACTATATGTAAACTGGGACTTTCCCGCCTACATGGTGAAACAAATATGTAACTGACTTTAGCTCGTGGGCCGGGAAATATTCGCGATAAAGTTGACAATCGATAGTGGGTATCGGGTTTCACAATCAGTCCAGCAGTTTGGCAAATACTTTAAATGTATATGGACATATAAAGAACACAATGATCGTAAATTCTAGTTCTTGAATTATTTGATTGGGAAAATGCTTCGGCGTATGATTTGTACATTATGTTTTCGAAGCTGGTCAATTTGCTTCAGATGCACCCATGGTCCATGAGGTACTTGTTTGACTTGGGGAAAAGGTGACTGCAGTGCTGCATGAAGCGGATAATCATGGAACCGTACGTACGGATGTCCCACCCCACCTCCGCCGCAGCGGTCAAGCTACCAACGATATTGTCATCAAACACTGTAAATTCTTCCATTGACAATTTCTCGAGTGACATCTGAAACCCAAGGCAGAGTTGTTCTACTCCATCGACATGCTTGTTCAGCACACAGCCTGGCTGCGCGGAAAGGTACTTCACGGTCGCGGCACTACCCAACAATACACCGGAGTAAAAGGCCATGTGCATGCAGGACTCTTCTTTGCTCAGGGGTACGTGCTTGCCTTCCACCAAGTACTGGACACATGCGAAACTGTCCGCTTTGATGCTTACCGCGGCAACAAGGGTCTCGGCAGTGCAAGCATAGCCTTTCTCTACGACATACGCCAGCATGGCCAAGTTTCCATTGCGAGCTGCATGCGTGGTGGCTTGGTCGTCCATCGGACAGCCGTTCTCCACCAGGTACTGTAAGCATGGAAACTGGTTGTGTGCGATGGCGAAGAAACAAGTCCCTTCATCCCATCGGGCACCATGTGCGCGCAACAGCTTAAGGATCTCCAAATGACCGTGCTCGCAAGCAATGGCCGTGATGCCGTGCTCCAGCGCAGCGTTCGAGTCACAGTCCAGAAAGTACTGCACACATACTAGATGACCCCCACGCACAGCCGCAATGAGCGGGTTTAAATTGAGCAGATCAAACCGAGTGGGTCGACCAGACTCGTCTGGCCTCCAGGTCAGACCCTTCTCCTGGGCGTAACGTAAGATGTTCTCATGGCCACCTTTTGCTGCCACCACCAGCAAGTATTTGTCCCACTCGCAGCCAAGTTCGCGCAGATACTTCAAGCAGTCAAGGTGGCCACCGCTCGCGGCTTTTTCGGCGGTGGACTTGGCTCCAGGAGTTTTTATCAAGGGGCAGCCCCTTTGGATGAGTAGTTTTAGGAGGTCAAGCTGGCCAAGCGAAGCCGCCGTGTTGGCAGCATCCTCGGTCAGATTCTCCAAGCTGTGCTCCACAATAGTCACCACAATTTCAGGTCTTCCTGTAACCATTGCACGCGTCAAGCATTGCCCAGGTTTAGCTGTAAAAATGTCCAGCAAGTCCTGCGCCAACTTGATTTCCACTCCAGGGGAACCCAATAGGGACAGTAGTTCAGACTTCTGGAGGCTGCAACCGAAACGAAAGAATCCAACTGGAACCTGTTTCAAGCCCCAGAATGCGAGAATATGGAGCATAGTTAAGAACTGCTCAGCTGTCTCGACTGATTCATCGCTGGCAAAGCACTTGGCGGGAACCTGGAACCCTTCGCTCGGATCTTCACAAGTTAAAGAGCCATAGAAGTCGCTGTTTCGCAAGTAGCTCGGTACATCACCGTACTTGATTGAGATCATTATGTGAGACTGGATTAAGTTATGGTTGATGACCACCCATCAAAATCACCACATCAGAAGATTCTCTCTCTTCATTTTGCAACAAGTTGGTGCTCATAGGCCGGGAAAGATTTATTGCAAAGCGGAAGTCTCAAAGTGAGACTGTTGGTGAAGTCATAGTGGAGTATCTGCTTCTTGTCATGCATTAAACCGCACGAGATCAAATACTCTAATGATAAACATAATACAAAAGCGCCTTAACGCGAGGCTCGCATCGGGAAGCGCGCTTTCGTTCCGATATGGAAGACTGTTCTCAGCTGCAGTCCATAAAAAGGAAGACAAGCCATCGCCCAAGCTGAAAATAAAATCATTTACAAAATCAGACCAGGAGATTCTAAACAAGGAACCTGCCGTTCTCGAAGATTATACCAGTGCAGCAGAAAAGAATGCCAAGTATGTTACAAAGGTCGGAGCTGCTGCCAACCTTGCGTTGGCCATTTCGAAAGGCACACTTGGTTACGCGATCTCGTCGACCGGGTTGATAGCAGATGCAGCTAATAGCTTGGGCGATCTGCTTAGTGATGCGGTGGTTTATTATAGCGTAACGGAGTCCCGGAAACGAGCAACGCCTGACATGCCTTGGGGAAGAGGCAAAATCGAACCGCTTGGTAAGTAAATGTTCGAGTACTTGCTCACAAAGTTATGCTTCATCGTTTATTACTTTTGACACAGGTGCGCTGTCTGTGGGAGGTTTATTATTGCTGACTGGAGTGGGGATTGGTGCCACCGCCGTGGTGGCCGTCATGGAAGCTGCCGCCATGTCGAACATGATGTCTCCACACCTCGTAGAGCTTCTGCAATCTGGTCATTACGCTCAGATGGTCACGGATGCAGTGAGTAGCACGGTTAGTGGCGTGGCTGAAACGGTGAACAACACGTCCGGCGCGGCCAGTTCCGCCAACAGTGGTGCGGCGGGGGTTCCTACGGTGCCAGCTGGCGACGATCCCAACAGCCTCGATGACATTCCCAAGTGAGTAATGCACACATATAGTCTTTCATTTTATGAGCTGTCTACATTCTCCTATGTGTTTTAATGGGGTCTTCTGTTGTCTTTTGTTTCAACAGATTAATCCCTCTGATTGACCCGGAGGTGATTGGGATTAACAATTATGCTGCCTTGGCAACGTCTGGCCTGTCCGTTCTCGCCAAAGAATGGCTCTTTAGATACACACTGTAAGAATGCCTTGTTTTATGAACACGATACGGCTTGTCTTCGCGCATTACCTAGCGGAATTTGTGCAACGTAACTGATTGAATGGTTTAACTTTATTCGTATTTTTTGTTTTTATTACAGGAAAGCGGGCAAGGCCGCGCACAGTGATGCAGTAATCGCTAACGCTTGGCAGCACCGGTACGCAAATTCATTTAGTTTCACATAACATGGCATATTCCTTTCGTTCTGGGCAACGTATTTTGTTTTCTCTCCAAACTCATCGTTTTCTGTTCCTTTTTGCCTTTTTCCTTTTACTTCACTTCACCACAGCGCGGATGTGAGCACATCGCTAGCGGTGTTTGTGGGTCTCATTGGCAGCATGATGGGCTATCCCTTGCTGGACCCGCTTGCAGGACTCTTGGTGGCGGGACTCATTGTCAGACAGGTTCGTATGCATTGTAGTCCTAAGTCATCGTTGGCACCATTGTTTTTCGACAAAATTCGTGTTAAATATATGGCACATTGTCCCAATGTTGGACCTTGTTTCTCCTAACATACGCCGCTGACTGTCCTTTTATTTTATTTTAATTTAATTTTTTTTATTTTGAACATGCAATTGTAGGGTGGACTGACGATCGTCGATTCCTTGCGCGACCTGAGCGATGCGCCCGCCAGCGTGCAGGAAACAGAAAAACTGAAGCAGACCTGTCTCAGTGTGAGCGGCGTCATCGCCGTGGAAGAGATCAAAGCCCGCAAGAGTGGGCCTTATCTCTACGTAGAAGCCACCGTGGACGTTGATGGCACCATCTCCGCCTCCGCCGCACATAGGTATACAAACAATACCTTGACATGGTTCAGAAGACATCTTTGTCTGCGCATTTTATAAAATTTTATATGTTAAAATCTTTCTTACCCTATTTTCCCTGTCGGTTTATTCCTCCTCCTCCCACACAGAATCGCCGAGCTGACGAAGCAAGAGCTGTTGAAACGACATAACCCCCGCGTGGCCAATGCAGTGGTGGACGTGAATCCGCTGGGCTCGGCTGGTCTGGGAGAAAATTCCCCGCACTGGGCACGTAAGTTCTTATTCTCTTTATGTTTTCATAGAGAAAATGTGTGTTACAGCAGTTGATATTGCTGATGTCTATTAGTTATGTATCGATTTTTTTGCCATTAAAGTTGGAAAGCTAAATGTTTTTTATAATGTTTTGTTGTAGGTGACTACGATTACATTGTGGAGGAGATCAAGAAGGCAGCAAAAGGAGTCGAGGAAGTCGTCTCGGTCAGCGAAGTGCAGGTACGATACTGTTTCTTTCATTGCTGTAATTGTATTTTATCTTTGTCGGCTTTTATTACGTCTTTATGGGTGTAGTGGTTAGAGCGCACCAATAGTGACTGACCTTACTTTTTATACGAATTGCAATGCAGGTGTATTACAAAGATAACGGGGAAATTGCTACCAAAGTAGACATTGTGCTGGCGCACTCGCTGACCATCAAACAAGCACATTCCATCGCAGGTATGTCTTATTTTTTTCATTTCTATAAGAATGACAATGTGGCATCGTTCTCCCACCACTTATCTATTTTAAACTACACTTTGTACACACAGTTAAAACACGTCGGGCGATAGAAAAGTCGCTGCCGGGCATGGGTGACATCGATGTTGACCTCGAGTTGGATGAAACTGACGTGAAGCGGTAGTATACGTAGCTGACTAGTGAATACGCTGGTACTGAATAGTTGTCTTGATAGTTTGCGTTACCTATTTCAACCGCATGTCGAACTGGGTGAGTGCGGTAGGAGGGGGTTTAGAATACACTTCCGCAGTGGCTTCGTAATATGCAGATTGCTGTATAATATAATACGGAAAAATTGGCCGTTTAGGACGCGTCGGAAAAAAAAGAAGGACAAAAAATTGCAGGCCGCAAGGCCTGCAATTTGAGTTCCAACACAATAACAAAAAAGTCTCATAAATCAATAATCACATTTAAAATCATTTGTTAAAACCAGAGATCGTGGAGGTTGTTAAAATGTCTCTGGTCTTTCTGCACCTGTAAGTTGTTTCGTAGGCTGAGAGTTGGCGCAACAGTCAACACTAGCACGATGCTACAAAACACACCTGCCAAATAGCAAAGCAAAGAGACAGCAGCACAGAAATTATCCCCAACACGATGCGAAAGACCAACCCACAGTTCTATTCTTGGCAGTAAGGTTGGCTGACCGGTAAAATCGATAGGTACCGGCGTCACCATAAAACAACAGCACTACCATAAAACTATGGCTGTATGATTACAGTAGTTCAGAAGATTAAAGTCGTTTTTATTTACTGTCTTAAAAATTATACGTCTGTATCTCTCGAATTGGTTGTAGCTTGGCAATACGCGAGACTGATATAAAAAATTCGCAAATGAGGATTAGCGCGTGACCTTTACAAAAATTCAATTTCTTGCACAACTGCATGCATAGAACTGCAGCGAAAGGTCTGTTGAAACTATTTAAACCACAGCGTAAACCGTGAATAAAAGTACAACGAGTTGTTTAAACAAAAACACGTTGATATGTTTAAACAAGAAACATACAGTACAATTGGATCAGACTCATTCACTCTCCCGCTGCACCAATTTTCTGGGCCGCCGCCGTAGGTGCACCGTCCACTTTACGGGCTCGACGGCTTTCACGTTCTTCTGCATTACTTTGTCCATGGCGCTCTGGTCGAAGCAATGCGTGGCCGAGCAGCAAAAAAAATAGCGCCTCCGGCAGGCAAAACACAGATAGGTATTTTCAATCAAGTGGTGGCGATGGAATGAAATCGTGTGTAGTGTAAATACTCCTGCGTTGCAAGTGATTTTTTGTTGTGTGTGAGGAGACAAGGCTTTCAGCAGTGGAATGTCAAGCACGGACTATGCATGTGCCCCAGGCTGCCGTTATTGTCCAACACATGCAGACGCTATGCACTGCAGTTTCCACCTGAATTACCTTCCAGTTCTGATCATGTTAATTGGACATTATTATCCTCTCCGTGTCGCTTCAGTACATGCATGTTTTGGTGCAAATAACGTGTTGGTTGGAATTTGGCTGGTTGTGGACTTGTCGGTCCTTAGATCCGGGACAAAGTGTTCGTCTTGAAATTGCGCATAATACAAAAGTCGTTCACTTCGTTTCAAATGCAGCAGAACTTGCGGCCATTCGTCATCAATCGTGTGTCGCTTTGTGCCATGGCAGAACCTGGAGCTACGAAGAAGTCCTTAGTTGGGATGGACTTTGACACCTTGTTCTCTGCGAACAACCCCGTATTCTCAGGTGGCTTTGGCCTAGCTGTTATCGCTGCTGGTGCCCAATTTTTGCGAGTCGGTTCACAGGTCGGCGTACGAATGATGCGCAGACATTTTTTATCAACGCTTGAAGTAACCAGCAAAGATAAAGCGTATCCATGGGTTTTAAGGTGGATAACTTTAAGGGGTACTAAAACACAGCACTTGAGTGTGCAAACATCATACCTTCCTAAGGCGGGCAATTTTACAAGCATGAACTTTGAGTTTGTGCCTGGCCCAGGCCAACACGTTATTCGATACAAGAATAACTTCATGTTGGTACAAAGAATTCGCGAACAACAACTTGACTTCAACACTGGTAAGCCTTGGGAGAAAATCCAGTTCACATTCATCGGGAAGAACACGCAGCTGTTCGAAAACATTTTGAACGACGCATACGAAGTTTCCTCGCAGAAGGAAGAGAACAAAACGACGATATATACCAACTGGGGGTCAGAATGGAGAGAATTCGGCCAGCCACGTACCAAGAGGCTGTTGGAAAGTGTGGTCCTGGACAAAGGAGTTGCGGAGAAGATCATGGCTGATGTGCTGGAGTGGACCAACAGTGCCGACTGGTACCGTGACCGTGGCATTCCATACAGAAGGTACTTGGGAATTATTCTTCAACCTAAAGCTACATGTCGTTACTCTTCCTTCTTGATTAACCTCGTTTCATCCCATTCATCTTTCATCTTTCCATCTCCCAGAGGTTACCTGTTGCACGGCCCTCCCGGCAGTGGCAAGAGTTCCTTCATCATGGCGTTAGCTGGCCGTCTGGGCTACAACATCTGTATATTAAACCTCGCCGAACGAGGCCTCACGGACGATCGGTTGGCTCTGGCGTTGAGCAACATCCCACCTCAGGTAGCATTTTCTGAACTACGTGCCGTCGGCGCATAATTGAAGTCTCACAAGCACATCCTTCCATCTAACATTATTATCTTTTTTTTCTGTTAAACAGAGCCTCGTGCTGCTGGAAGACATCGATGCAGCCTTTCCGAGCAGAGAAGAGTCTAGCATAGCGCCGGAAGGAGCCGGTGGCGGACGCAGCGACGTGACCTTCTCAGGTCTGCTCAACGTCCTGGACGGCGTCTCCTCCAGGTTTGTCAACGTATTTATTTGCTGAGTGTCAAAAGTGTTGTACCTACCACTCCGTCGTACCTATTAATATTTTTTTCATGAACTGTGATTTTAGTTTGTGAATGCGCATTTTATTTTATTCCTTAATTTTTATACCTTTTTATTGTTTACAGTGAGGAGCGGTTGGTTTTTATGACTACCAACTTCTTGAACCGGCTTGACTCTGCGTTGATCCGTCCCGGCCGTGTAGATTTTGCACAGCTCATTGACAACGCCTCCGAGTACCAGGTGAGGGAACCTTTTCTTTTAACCTACGTCAGAAGTCAATTTCTTATATTCTGGGTTGTATTCACGCAGATCAAGAACATCTTCCGTCGGTTTTATCCTGAGGCAAGTGAAGAAAAGAGCGAAGAGTTTTACGCTAACATCATGGTCAGTCATTTCCTTTTGATTATCTACTATGTAGTTTCCTAATTATCGTAATTCTTTCTCTTCCTTCTTCGATCATGCAGAGAGCGCGGCCGTCGATCAGTATGGCGCTGCTGCAGGGGCACTTGCTTCTGTACAAGCACGACCCCGAGGGAGCCATCGCCAGTGCGGCGCAGATTGGTAGAATGGCGCACCATCCTGGCTCTCACCATGCACACTCGTCAGGCCAGGCAGGCGACGGAGGAGGTGGAGATGGTAAGAAAGAGGAAGCTCCGGTACCAAAGAAGGCTGCCCCGGTGGTCTCGAAGCGCCGCGTGTTGACGGTAGAGGAGGTGGATAAAATGTACTTTAACCCTCAAGCTGGATGGGACAAAGATGTCAAAAGTCTGTAAATAGCCCACGAGGGGTGGGTACAACTAGGTCTGTGAATACCGTAGCATTTAGATACAACATTGAATGGTACTTGTAACTAAAGGACGATTCGCTCGCAAAATATTGGACAGACACAAAACCAGAAATAAGGTGTGGCGAAAATATACTTTTTTTGTGGCATCAAATTCTTTCCGGTTGAACCGATTTGTCCGGACCGGTAAAAGTCCGGATAGGAGCGATTGTACGTACGAAAAGGGTGGGAATGCCCACTTCCGTTTGGGAAACTTCGTTTCTGTGAAGTGTCTGTTCAGATCGAGTCATCAACTGAGGAAGTTCTTCATAATCTTTGAAGAAGAACCCCAAAACAGAACGATGATTAAGTCCAGAGAAGATATCCCGCTTTCTAGCAGAATTGTGATCAAAGCAGGCACAGCCGTTATCTCGAACCCTGATGGTTACCCGAGCTTGACCCGCATGGCTGATTTAGTAGAGCAGTGTGCCCGACTTGTGCATTCTGGGAAGGAGGTCATCCTTGTCAGCTCAGGTAGGTTTATGGTTATACTATTGCTAGTTGATGGAACTGGTTGAATAATGTTTCTTTCAACAACAAAAGGGGCCGTCGGAGTTGGAAAGAGACGTTTAGCGAAGCAAGGAATTTTACGCCGATCCATGTCTGATTTCTTGATCGAGCGCGAGTAAGTACCCATTATTTACCTTTTTACCTATGGAATGCATCTTATCTACCTATTTATGCACATTCTTCATTCCTAACAGTCCAATGCACCACTTCGGTGCCGTTCCTGCTGCTCATGTTCCCGTTGCATACACCGGAGCTAGTGCCGCCGCTGGCCAACTGGGCATCATGTCTCTTTACGAGCAAATGTTCACTCAATATGACATTACGATTTCCCAGCTTTTGGTGACCACAGAGGATTTCACCTCCCCTCAGAGACGTCGCAACATTCAGTACGTCATCAAGCAGCTCCTCGCGTTAGGAATCATTCCGATCATCAATGAAAACGATGCAATCTCGGCTTCTTTTGTCGAGACGAC
>LNAP01004300.1_pt1 | contig 13242 bp, 15 predicted proteins | sample 602601 | NCBI WGS metagenome assembly LNAP01 (sample SAMN02440304, study PRJNA202911) | soil metagenome | biome: Subtropical and temperate rainforests or woodlands; isolation source: soil samples (1 kg each in a 20% v/v slurry with milli Q water) were... ...
ATGGCTCCGCGTCCGTTCCCGCCGCTCCCCACGCCCGAGAGGGCAAATCCAACCGCTGGAGCGAACTCACAGCTGGATAGAAACTGGGGGCAACGTCAACTCTGCAATAACACCGTTCCCCGTGGTCATGGGAAGACGACGACCTTCACCGTCGGACTGCGGCTGGGTGGGACTGCTGCTCCGATGCTGCTGGACGGACCCATGAACGGTCCTACCGTCCTCGCCTATGCCGAGCAGGTTCTGGCACCGGAATTTAGACCCAACGACTCGCCGCCGCCGCCCGCACCATCGATGACCTCAGGGCCGTCATCGCCGAATGCCTCCCGGGCATCAAACTCGACGAATGCAAAAACTACTCCGCAGCCGCCGGATATGAGCCAGAGTAGGTCGAATTTGCTTTAGACCACCGTCAATTATCACCAGACGTCGTGCAATTTCGCCAAATCGGTCGGCCGGGCAGTGGTGCTGATAATTGTCCAGCCGTCTCCAGCTCGCCTAATCTCGAATGATATTGCCGCGCGGTCCATTTCCGTTGCATCGCCTCGGCGTCGCGACATGATGGTTTCGACGCGGCTAGCGTTTTCGCTGTAGACCATAATATTCTCGTCGATGGCCACGGTGTGATTGTAGCCCGCCGTCTTCAAAGCAGCCTGCATGTTTTCCAAAAAGCGCACGACTTCCTCAGATGAAGTGAGCCATCTCGAGTGTGTCGGACCCGACATGTGGATTGGCGCCCCCCAATAGGCGAGGATCATTTCAGGATCCATTTTCCCCGCACTGATTGCGATGAAATCTTTAAAATATTCGGAGAAAAACCAATCATGGATTTCATCGTGTAGGGTAGAGGGCATCGACATTTTTTACCTGTACCAAGAGAATTTGCGAAAGAGCCGCTGAATTCTGGATAAACCGCATCCCTGATAACGTTGCTCCGAGTTACCCCTCGGCCGCGCATCAGCGTTTTGCCCGGAAGGTATCGTCGAAATATGAAGCCCAGGCGCTCCCGCTCGCTAGTCGAACCCCGCTTCGTTTCATCGGTTCGGAATGAAATGATCAATCTGCAAAGCGCTTCCAAGTCACCGTTGATGTTTTGAGCACGCCGTTGGAAAGTATCGGTTTCTCGAATGAAAATCTGAGATGGTTGCCATCAAACTCGATCACTCGGATTTGCCGCATTCCCACCCAGTTTGGGAAGAAACTTACCTTGACGTCATGGAAGACGCGGCTTTTGGCTTCATCGACGGAAAAATCACCCGCGTAGGCAAGATAGCCCCGACCTGCAGCTAGGTATTCGTCCGGTTCTCCGCGGAAAGGGTCTCCACCTTTAAAAGATCTGCGGTCCTCGGCTTGAAGTTGCGCGGACATCAGGCCTGCTGGGGTGTAGAGAATGAAGCCGAGGGGCGAGCGGCCGAATGGATAGCTTTCGTCGCCCTTCTCAACATCCGTTTCTACGAATGATTCGACCAACCAGCCTCCAATCAGTCGCTCGCGGAGGGAGCCGTTGTTGCCCGTCGGGGCATCATGCGTTAGCACTTCGTCCGAAATCGAAATCACGCTCGACGACTCCCTTTTTGTGCTCCTGAATGATGAGAACAGCGGCCCTCCTCCAAGCCACTGTTTGACAAATCTAGAGCCTATGATCGGCCACCTTAGTGGTCCGATTGCAATGTTTATCGGTCATGCGGGACTTTCTCATTGGGCGCTGGCAAGGCAAGCGGTGTCGTGGTCGCGCGCTTGGGGAGCGGCTCAGGCGTCCGTCCATAGGCGGAACAACGCACTGGCATTTACACCTCCAAAGCCGAAGCCGTTGGTGATAGCGTAGTCCATAGCCATCGGCCGGGCATGGTTTGTGACAAAATCGATACCTTCGGCGGCGGGATCGGGTGCCATAAGGTTGAGGGTCGGCGGCGCCACTTGGTGTTTCAGAGCCAGAATTGCGAAGATCGCGCCGAGTCCGCCGGCTGCGCCTAGCAGGTGTCCGGTCGCCGACTTGGTGGCGCTTACGGCGATTGCAGCATTGACACCGAATAGCGTTTTTATCGCTGCGATTTCCCCGAGATCGCCCACTGGCGTTGACGTCGCATGCGCGTTGAGGTGCCGGACTTCGCGCGGCGAAATCCCCGCCTGAAGGATTGCAATCTCCATGGCCCGCCGCGCACCGTTGCCGTCCTCGGGGCCGGAAGTGACGTGATGAGCGTCCGCGGTCGTGCCGTAACCGACCAATTCTGCAAGCGGTCGTATTCCGCGCGCAAGTGCGTGGTTGAGTTCCTCAATGACCAGCATGCCAGCGCCTTCCCCCATGACGAAGCCGTCACGCGCAGCATCGAAGGGGCGGGACGCTTCAGCTGGCGTGTCATTGAAGCCTGTGGAAAGGGACCGAGCTGCAGCAAAACCACCAAGGCTGACGGTATTTATGCAGGCTTCGGTTCCACCGCACACGGCGATATCGGCCTCACCGGCGCGGATGAGACGGGCCGCATCGCCAATCGCTTGGGTGCCTGCTGCACATGCCGTCACTGGCGCGCCGAGCGGGCCTTTGAAGCCATGACGAATCGAGACGTGGCCTGCTGCAAGGTTCACTAAAAATGATGGTACGGTGAAGGGCGATAGCCGACGAGCACCACGCTGGTCCACAGTGCGTACCGCCTCAGTGATTGCTGGAAAGCCGCCGATGCCTGACGCGACGATTGTGGCCGTGCGTAGGCGATCTTCTTCCGAGACCGGGGCCCACTTTGCCTGCGTAAGCGCCTCTTGCGCTGCCGCCAAAGCAAACAAAATGAACCGATCTACCTTGCGCTGATCCTTGGGCGCGAGAACTGCATCCGGATCAAAGCCCGCTTCCGGATCTTCCGTCAGCGAAGGGACCTTTCCTCCCACCTTCACTGCCAAATCACCCGTCACATCGTCCGACAGCCTGCGAATGCCCGAGCGGCCGGCCAGAAGGCGAGACCATGATGCGCTAACACCCACCGCGAGAGGCGTGATCGCTCCAAGACCTGTGACAACAACCCTTCGCATCTATCGTCCATTCATTTCGGCCGCCGGGAGAGTAGTCCAGGGGCGTTGGCGGCTGATGCAACACAACTGGAAGAAAAACTGGCAGAGTAAGCGCCGTGATTATGGTCGGAACGGCAGCAGCTAATGGACGGCTTAAACGCCAGAGTGCTGGTGCCTGTCGCGCCGATGGCGTAGCCGGTCTGCAGGAAGCCGAGCAACGTGGACGCAGACCCCGCTTGCCGTCCAAACGGATAAGGCGCAATCGCGGTGCCGGGGGCATTGAACAACCCCATCGCGGAAAGGCCGGAAGGATGATGTTGGCGGCGAGCGAGCCGAGCGCAACTCGGCCGGCTAGCAGGAGCGGTATTCCGCCGGTCAGGCGGCGTCGGAGCAGCCAGGAGCAGCGTGGGAAAAAGAAACATCAGGGGTTCCCGACGTACGCACGCAACTCAGAGACCTGCGATTCGAGACTTCTGATCCGGCGCTCAAGCAAATCGAATTCGTCGATGTTCATGGCCCGCTCATATTGCCGCATCGCCTCCAGCCAATCGCGCCAGGTCGTCTTTGAGAACAACGTCTGGAATTTCCAATTAGTCATCTGAACGGGCCTTCGCTGTTGCGCATCCGTGTTTGCTCTGCCAGCATCATCATTGCCGCGGCCCAACCGGGGTGGCGTTCGTCGACGTCTGAGTCACCACACTGGCAGCGGCGGCCTGCAGAAAGCTCTTCGACATCTGCTCGTCATTGACAGCGCGCGCGAGTAGCACTGCGCCGACCATTGTAGAGAGAACGGCCATGGCCTTGCTGTCCGCCCCGTTGCCATCGGGGGCCATCCAGCCGCCCAGCATGTCAACGTATCCTCTGATTCCGGATTCGAACGTCGCCCTCACGTCCGGGCCGTGCCTGGCAGCATCAGACCCGAGCGCAACCATCGGACAGCCATCCGCTTTGTCTGCGCAGTGACCGAGGCTGAGATAGAAGTCGATCACCGCCAATAGCGGGTCTTCGGGTTTGGACGCAGCCGCAGTGGTCCATCTGCCCAAGGCATTCTCCAGGGAACGCTGTGAGGCTTGTGCTGCCAGATCGTCCTTGGACTCGAACTGCTTGTAGAACGCGCCCTGCGTCATACCAGCGCCCGCCATCAGATCCTTAAGGCCAATGCCGTCGAAGCCGTGCTCCCGGAAAAGACGACTTGCGACGTTGATAACCGTCTGCCGGTTTTCGTCCGCCTGAGCGCGACTGACCCGCATTGCCGATCTCCATAATTAGATGTCAGCCATAATCTATATTCCATCATAGCGTGCGAACGCAATCTAATTTGGCGGGGCTACGAGCATGAAAAGAAACCCGCGCGCCGGCAGAGGGGCGTTATGCGCGCGGTTTTGAGCTCGTTGGCTTTCGATCGAACGCTGCGGCCCGATTGTGAGAGGCTGCAGCAGCGGCGCTTCCCTGGCCTCGACGGGAGGCTGGGCAGATGATGAGCGGACGCGTGATCAACAACCCACCAACTGGCACTTCGTAGACATCCCATTTAGGAGAGCAGGCCTGCATTCCAGAGGCTCACTGCAAAGAAGTGCCAGGTAAAGGCGATTGTATCGTCGCTGAAATCACTCGTGAACTGGCGGTGATGGAGTGTCCATCCAAATGACCGTGGAACGTCTAAGGGCTTTGATAAACTGCACCGTGAAGCTGGACGGCGTGCTGGTGGATGCGCGCTTCGTCTATCCGCGCAGTGCGCGCGGCGAGCGGATACATGTGGCCAGCGTGGTCACGGCCAGATCAGATTTGGTGATCGTCGGCGCCGGCATGTGCGGGCTGTCGAAGCTCATACCTGCTCATCACGCAGGGCATTTCGGCGGAAGACATCAAAATGTCTTCCGCCGGTCGGTTAAGGTCATCTGCCGATGGGCGTTTTCTAGCTTTTTACAAAGGCAAGCAGATCGGGGTTTATGACGTCGGCATGAGTTGTGAGCATGCCGTGCGGATAACCGGGATAGATCTTGAGCGTGTTGTGCTTGATAAGCTTGGCCTGAAGCAGTGACGCATCCTTGTAGGGCACGACCTGGTCGTCAGTGCCCTGCAGGATGAGCGTCGGAACCGTAAGGGCCTTCAGATCGTCGGTCTGATCCGTTTCGGAAAAGGCCTTGATGCCTTCATACTGCGCTTGTGCGCCGCCCATCATGCCTTGCCGCCACCAGTTCCGAATGATGCCCTGTGAGACTTTGGCGCCGGGACGGTTGAAGCCATAGAACGGGCCCGAGGCCACATCCAGATAGAACTGCGCTCGGTCCGCTGCCAGCGCGGCTCGATAGCCATTGAACACCTCGAGTGGTGTGCCATCAGGATTTGACGCGGTCTTGAGCATGAGCGGGGGAACCGAACTGACAAGAACCGCCTTGGCGACGCGGCCCTGCGGCTGCCCATAACGGGCGACGTAACGGGCCACCTCGCCGCCGCCGGTCGAATGTCCGATATGAATGGCGTTTCGTAGGTCGAGATGTTCGACCACCGCTGACGCATCTGCAGCGTAGTGGTCCATATCGTTGCCGGTCGTCACCTGAGTCGAACGACCATGACCCCTTCGATCATGTGCTACGACCCGATAGCCCTTCGCGAGAAAAAACAGCATCTGGGCGTCCCAATCGTCGGCGGACAGCGGCCAGCCATGATGGAGCACGATCGGCTGGGCGTCTCGCGGACCCCAATCCTTAAAAAAAATCTGCGTCCCATCTTTGATTGATAGATAAGCGCTGCCCTTATCCGGCTCTTGATTGGATGAGCGGTATGCGCCCTGGGCGGACGCTGTGCGGGGAACTGCCATGACCCCGGCCATCAATGCCATGCTGGCAAATATATTGCGACGGTTAAAATTATACGGAGAAGTCGACGTTTTCATGACAATTACCTTCAATAGGTGAAATCACTATCGAAGGTTAGGCATAAGGCTTCTCAGATACAATTATATCAAAAGTGCTATTGATACATCCTAAAGTATAATCGACCGATACGCCCTTCTTCGATAGTCAATTACTATTGAAAGTTATCGCTGATTGGTCTGTATACACACCGCAGGCATCGCGTGATGCCATTTTTATTTCGATAGAAACGGATATCATTCACCGCACGAGAGGCTTGCGTCAGCGATAGATGCCAACGCAAATGCCGCGATCGTCATTGAATGGTCACGCCCCCTCGGGCTCAGCGCCCTTTAAACGGAAAGACCGGCCGCGGTTTGCCAAGTTTGAAGGCATCCACAGAGGCCGAAAGCGCCAGCCTTGCGTCCTCAGAGTCGAACAGAGGAAGAGCTATGTCGGTCATGGCCTCATCAGCCGCGGACACGCCGCCTGTCGCCCATATACGCAGGAGCGCCTTGTGGGCCGCATGGGCGCGTGTTGGACCCGCTGCGAGCTTTGCCACAAAGGCGCCCGCCTCCTTGTGGAGCGCGTCGTCGGGGACGACCCGGTTCACCACGCCATGGTGCTCCATGACGCTTGCCGGAACTTGTTCGGAACTGAGCGCCCATTCCATTGCTTTCGATCGTCCGGCCCGTTCCGCGACGCGGTAGACGCCGCCAAGCAACGTCACGATAGCGAGCGACTGCTCAGGGTGGCCGAGGCGGGCTGTCTCCCCGGCGAAGATCACGTCGGCCCGGATCGCGAGTTCCAGCCCACCGCCGAAGCACAGGCCCTGGACAGCCGCAACCGTCGGAATCGAAAGGCGTTCGAACTGGTTGAAAGTCTGCATGTATCGTTCGAACAGAGTCCGCAGCTCACGCGAACTCATGTCCGGCCAGGGAACGATGTCTCCGCCGAAGCTGAAATCTGGGCCATCCGCCCGCAGCAGCAAGGCTCGGGCATCGCTGTTTCCAATCGCGGAAAGCGCCGCATCGAGTTCGTCCAGCATTTGCGGCGAAAGCCGGTTCTGAGGGGCGTTGGACAAGGTAACGACAGCAACAGAGCCGTCGATGGTGTACGTGAGATGGGTCATTGCCTCGCCTCCTCAGCCGAGATGTTCGCGGAACCAATCGACGGCTGCGGCGCTCGACGTCGGAAACTGGCCGAGATAAGGATCGAAGTGACCACCGGGGATCGTGACCAGCTTTTTTGGCTGGAGTGCCCGCTCATAGGCGGCAAGCGCCAGATCTGTGACGGTGATGGTATCGTTGAGCGCCACGACCAGCAGCAAAGGCGTCGGCGACACCCGCGGGAGCCAGATACCCGGCTCATACATGCGCGCCGCGCGCGTCGAGCGAACGGTCACGACGTTCTCCCAGATGCCTGCCCCAATCGGCTGCAGATAAAAGTCGATCGCGTCCTTGGCCCGGTACGAGGCCGGGACGGAAGTGTCGGTGCCGACGACGGCCTGCCGTCGAGGCGGCTCTCCGCGAAACAGCGCACGCTCATCTTCAGAGAAGACGGCCTCAATGGCGGCGATGGCGTCGGGCGGGATGCGGCGCAGACCCTGCTCGAAACCGCTGATCGTCGGCACCTGTGAGACCACGGCGCGGACACGCCGGTCAGTGGCGCCGAGCACGAGCACATGTCCACCGGCGTAGCTCGTGCCCCAAACACCGATCCGCGTGGCATCGACGTCGGGCTGGGCTTCCAGGTAAGAGATCGCCCGTCGCCAGTCGGCAATCTGCTGCCAGGGATCGATATCGTGACGGATGGCCCCGTCACTCGCCCCGAAATTTCGATGGTCGTGCAACAACACGACGAAGCCTGCATCGGCGAATACCCGAGCAAACGGCTCGATGCCCTGCTCCTTCACGCCGGCATAGCCGTGCGCCATGGAGATCGCAGGCAGTCCACCCTTCTTGTTCGCCGGTACGAACAGCCAGCCTCTCAGAACGTCCCCGCCCTCAACTTCGAATTCGACGTCTCTACGCTCGGTCATTATCGTTCCCCTCGCAATTAGAGGCATGCCAGACCAAATAGGGGCATATAAGACTTTTTGCAAGGCACGATCAGCTGATCGAACCGCGTCAGTTTGGAAGAGGCAGATGATGACCAACGGTGAGGCGGCCGGAACCTTGATCCCTTGCAGACGAATAGGAGGAGGCAAGCATGGTGCTCTTCATTCATGGGGTTATTGGATGGGGGCGCGATGACATCCCGTCGTCGATCGCCTGATGGCTAGGAACGTCCAGAACGTGAACCTCGACCTTCCGGGAGTGGGATCGCTCAGCGACGACGCTGGCGCAATCTCACTGCAACGCTATTTCGACGTGGTCGGCTCGGTTCAGCCCGAGGTCGATGAGTTCGAAGCCGCCGGTCTCGCGAAGGCGACGAGCATCGTCGTGCATCCGCCGAGGGTGTCGCTTGCGCCCGTCGCGTTCCAGCCTACGGACTGGTCCGCAGTCAATCAGAAGAGCTGGTCGGCTTCCGGAAGTGTTATGGAAGAGTGATGATGAGCAACGAACTTGATATCCCGGCATTCTGCAATTGCACGAAGGTCCGGCGCGCCGCGCGACACATCACGCGCTTCTACGATGCATGCCTGACCCCGAGCGGACTGCGAGCGACGCAGTACGTCATCCTCGGGCAGCTCAAGCATCGCGGTCCAAAGACGATGCTGGAGCTCGCCAGTCTGATGACAATGGACCGGGCGACGGTCGGGCATAACTTGCGGCCGCTGGAACGCGACAACCTCATCCGGATTTCGGTGAGCGAAACCGATCGGCGCGCCCGCATCGCCTCGATCACGTCGGATGGGCTTGAACGCATCGCGCTCGGACGACCCGGCTGGGACCGCGCCCAGGCAGAGTTTGCAAAGCAGTTCGGCTCCGCAAAAACCACCGCATTCAGGGACATGATGGACGAGGTTGTCGATCTGCGACTCGGGTCGGCATGAACACTCACTAGGCGTCGAAGCTATGAAGGATGTTCATCGGGATCCGGTTGAGGTTGGGGTTGCGAAGCCAACGAACCCTGACCGGGTCTCCCGGATTAACATTCAAAAGCATGCGCGCATGACTTTTCACGGTCGAGTCCTTGTCGTGAGACGGCACGCGACGAGGCCGCGCGTGGCGGCGGCTGAGGCGGCCGGCGTTCCGACGCGGACGGCATTATAATAGCTGGCCAACTTTTTTGAGAGCGTAGCGAAGGATCGCATACGGCGTTTCATGCTGACCGTCGATGACGAAAATCCGTTTATCACGTTGCAACACTGGAGAAGCCGATCCGCTCAGCTAGCTACGGAGCCTCCTCTGCTCAATGCGACCTCATGAAAAACTCGGCCATCCTTGGCGATCCCTCCAATCACGTCTGGATTTTGAATGTCACGGACATCTTCTCGGACTGGATTGATAAACCGCTAGGCGGCGACCCGCCCGAAGCGCTTGCGGTATTCGGCGGGCGTGACCCCGACATGGCGTGCGAACGCCCGGCGCAACGTATCAGCGTCAGCAAATCCGCAACGCGCGGCGACCTGCTTTGGCGCTTCATGACCTTGCTCTAGCAGGTGTCGCGCCACGCTCACGCGGGCCTCCTCGACCCAAGTCGCAGGGGTAATTCCAACTTCGTTTCGAAACAGCCGCGCGAAGTGTCGAGGGCTTAGGCCCATCCGATTTGCGAGGCTGGCAACACTATGATCCAAAGCTGGATTGGCCGCGACCCAACGCTGCAGTTCCTGGAGCGCGGCGCGACCGATCGGCGCGGCTTCACCCTTGCGGCTGAACTGCATCTGGCCGCCCGGACGCTTGAAAAACATCACGAGCTGGCTGGCGACCCGCATCGCTATCTCGCGACCGAGATCTTCCTCCACGAGCGCGAGCGCCAGATCGAGGCCTGCGGTAACGCCGGCCGCCGTCCGGAGTTGACCATCGCTGACGTGGATCGCGTCCTGGTCCACGATGACCAAGGGGAATTTTTCGGCTAGAGCGTCCGCAACTGCCCAATGGGTGGTAACCCGTCGATTATTGAGCAATCCAGCAGTCGCCAGGAAGAACGCGCCACTGCACACTGAGCCGAAGCGCCGCGCCATAGGCGCTCTTCGGCGAAGCCAGTCGATGACTTCGCTTTGGGCAGGCACCTCAGCGGCGTTCGGGCAACCCGCGACCAGGAGGGTGTCGATCGCCTCGTCGAAGTCGCGGTCGATGATCCTGTCGGCCATCAGCCTCACGCCCGACGAACTGCGAACTGGGCCGGGCTCTCCGGCCGCCACCAACAGCCGATACGCCACATAGCCCGCCTGGACGTTCGCTTCCGCGAAAACATCGAGCGGGCCGGACACGTCGAGGAGTTGAACCCCCGGCAACGCCACGAGCACGACCGTCCTTGCTGTCTCTTTCATCTTGTGTCCGCCTGAGCCCGCATATGTCCGTATTTGACGCATCACCTTATTAGCGGTCAAACTCTCCCAGTTCTATTCTTCCGGCGAGTGAAAACGCAGGAGCGAGAGATGACACTGATCGTTAAAGAAGCCGCCATCCCTGACAGTAATTTGGCGCGCGCAATAACCGAGTATATTCGCGACAGTGAGACTGATTTACTTTTCAACCATTCGAGCCGAGTCTACCATTTCGGCGCTTTGGCCGGCGTCAGGCGGGGCCTGAAGTTTGACCGCGAACTGCTCTATGCTGGCGCGATGTTCCACGACATCGGGCTGATGCCAAGCCATAGCAGCAGGGACGAGCGCTTCGAGGTCGATGGCGCCCATGCCGCGCGCGACTTCCTGCGCAGTCATGGCATTCCCGAGGAAGACGCCTTCACCGTCTGGACGTCGATCGCCCTCCACACCACGCCCGGCGTGCCGCAACACATGGACCCGGTTGTCGCCCTGGTGACTGCCGGCGTGGAAATGGACGTGCTCGGACTAACCTACCAAGAATTCTCTGATGAGGAGCGAGAGACGGTTGTTAGCGCATTTCCGCGCACCCCGAGGTTCAAGGAAGACATTATCCAGGCCTTCTACGACGGCATCAAGCACAAGCCGGATACGACCTTCGGCAACGTCAAGGCCGACGTAATCGCCGACAAGGAGCCGCATTTCCACCGCGGCAACTTCTGCAGCGTCATCCGTTGCTCGCACTGGCGCGGCTGACAGTCGCGAAGCACACGAACGGGCGCCGGCTGACGGTCCAGGTGTCGGCACTGAGCCCCCACGCGCCGCTGGAGCGCCCGTCGTCGAGAATCGCGCAAGGGGAATTACCGTTTCCGCTTTGGCTATGGGATCTGTACGCGGCAGCCAGACGGTCACCGTCGCGCCGAGGATGCCTGCGCTGCATCGCCTTCTAGAAAGTAGCGCGCCTCATAGGTGCGCGTGGCCGGATCGGCAGAATTAGCGAGTTGGCGAAGTTGGGCTGGCGATCGCCGCCTCTCACTCCATAGACTTGGGTTTGGGTCCTTCAGCGCGGCGTTACGGCTCCAGAGCGCACGAAGACGGCAAAGCCGATGCCTACGGCCATGAGCAGCGTCGCGGAGATCATAAAAGTCATCTTGATGCGAATTTGCTGGCTCCCGCCTGAGCAAGGCTGATGTGGCGCCACGTGCGGCAGGGGGTTGCGGCGGCCGGGAGGGGCATTCCCGGCCGCCGCCCCGATGTCCGAGTATTAATCTTCTGTCTCGAACATCAATCTAAACAGTAAAGTGGATATGCACGTAATTAAGTGAGTTGACAGGATGAAGCCCTGGGCCTGACCTGCTTCAGCTCTTGGCAACGGCCTCCAGCGCGGTGCGCAGCGCCTCGAGTTGCGGCGGCGTCAGTGTCGCGACGATGCGATCATTGACCGCCCGCCATTCCTTAAGCGCCGCCGCGAGCAGATGGTCGCCGGCTTCCGTCAGGCTGACCCGGCGCACGCGGGCGTCCTTGTCGTCGATACGAATCTCGACCAGCCCCCGCCGCTCAAGCGGGCGCAGGTTCTTGGTCGTGGTGGTGCGATCCATGCCGAGGTCGGCAGCGATCTCGTTGACCGTTCCCGATGCCCGCGCCGCCAATGCCATAAGCATCGTGAACTGCCAGTTGTTAATGCCGATCGGCCGGAAGGCGTCATCGAACTGACGCCCCACCTTTCGGCTGGCGCGCTGCACGCGACGGCAGAGACAGGTGCGGCCCGCTTCCTCGATCAGGTGCGGCGAAGAGGACATCTCAGGGAATATCATGACGGCATCGTATATGTGCATATACACTTAATGTCAAGACGCTTGAACGCGAGGTTTTAGCCTCGGGGCTAGCGCAACCAGAGGCCTGACCGCACCGCCGCGAGGACCGTGAGACCATAGGCTAGAACAGCGAGGGCCAGGGCGGCGAAGAGGCCGGACAGCGAGCCGGTCCATCGGAGGGCGAGCCAGCCACCGCCGAGCGCAATGACCACGCGAAGGAAGCCCCCGGCGAGCGGCCAGAACAGCCGCCCCGCGCCCTGTGCCGCAAAATACAGGGAGAGTCCGATGCCGAAGAAGCCATAGAACGGTCCGACGATGCGCAGATAGGCGCTGCCGGCTTCGATCATGTCCGGCTCCGCGCTGAACAAGGCCAGCCACGCCTCGGGAAAGAGGGCGGCGGCCAGCCCGATCGTCTCGGTGACGAGAAAGGCGAGGCCGGCGCCGCAAAGGGCAATCCTGAGAGCACGATCGCCCCGTCCCGCGCCAATATTGGTACCGACCATTGCCACCATTGGGGCGCCTATGCCGAAGATCAGCGGGATGAGCAGATATTCGAGTCGCACGCCCGTACCGAAGCCGGCGACCGCGTTCATGCCGGCATGGGCGGCCACGAGGGCCGTCGAGCCGGCGATGATCACATTAGTCTGGATCGACTGGATGGCGGAGAGCGCGCCGACCCGCAGGATGCCGGCCAGCGGGCCCCAATGCAGCCGCACCCAGCGGAACCGGACGGGGTTGCGGCCGGACAGGATGTACCACGCCATCGCGAGCGCGCCGGCAGCGTAATAGGCGGTGAGCGCCAGCCCTCCCCCGGCAACGCCGAAGCCCGGCACGGGCCCGAAGCCGAAGATCAGCACCGGCGAGACCGGGATCAGCAGCAGCACGCCGACGCAGGTGACGGTCGCCGGAAATAGCATGTTGCCCGTTCCGCGTATCACGCTGGCCAGCCCGTTCATCAGCCACGTCAGCACATTGCCGGCGAAGACGATGTTGGAGTAGATCAGTGCCGCCTCAAGCTCCCCGCTGGAGCCGCCCATGAAGGAGTAGATCGGCCGGCCGAACAGCAGGAAAAGCGCGGAAAAGCTGAGCGCGAATAGGATATTGACCACCACGGCATGCAGCACCAGCGCGTCCGCCGCCTCGC
>LNAP01004301.1_pt1 | contig 13241 bp, 12 predicted proteins | sample 602601 | NCBI WGS metagenome assembly LNAP01 (sample SAMN02440304, study PRJNA202911) | soil metagenome | biome: Subtropical and temperate rainforests or woodlands; isolation source: soil samples (1 kg each in a 20% v/v slurry with milli Q water) were... ...
GTTGCCGCGTCGATCGCGGGCATCATGGCTGGCTGTACGCAACTGGCCAGCATCAGCACCTGACGCGAATGATGAGAGGTATTGGGCAATACCCCGGCCGGGCGTGCTGCAGGAACCTTGTTTTTCAACACCTCGGGCAGCCAGGGGCGTACCCAACGCCCCACTTTCAAGGCAGGCCCGAACAAACGTGAATTCAACAGGCTGCGCAATGCCGCGCGCTGGACGCGCTGCCCCACGGGCCGTTCAACCTTCTGATCGACCAGATGACGGCCAATGTCGACTAACGCACCATATTGAACACCAGACGGACAGGTCGTTTCGCAGTTACGGCAAGTAAGGCAGCGATCCAGATGCTCCTGGGTCGTCGAGGTGGGCTGGGCCCCCTCCAACACCTGCTTTATCAGGTAAATACGCCCCCGGGGACTATCGAGCTCGTCACCCAGAACCTGATAGGTCGGACAGGTAGCCAGACAGAAACCGCAATGCACACAACGGCGCAATATTTCGTCCGCTTCCAGGCCCAGATCGCTATCACGCGCCCATGCTGCTAAATTTGTTTGCACAGTTTTGCCCCATCGTTTGGCATGGTTTTAAATTACATCTCTGGAAATAAGCGGCGAGGATTAAAGATCCCCATGGGGTCCAGTTCTTGCTTCATGCGCGTTGATACGTTCATTAGTCCGCGCTCCAGCGGATGAAAAACAGGAACGCCGTCAGGCCGCACATCGTAACGAAACAAAGTAGCATGTCCGCCACAGGCAGCTATGGCTGTACGCAAGGCAGCGCCGTCTTGGGGCGGGCTGGCCAACCAGCGCTGCCCGCCGTTCCATTCGATAAGGGTGGGCCCCAGATTTAATGCCGCAGTCGTAGGTGGTACCGCGGCACGCCACAAAGGACGTGCCTGAAAGAAAGGATGAGACTGATCCCGCAGGCTGTCCCAGAACGCGGCCGCTTCAAGCGAGTCGATTAACTGACCGCCCAGTCGCGCCCGGCCATTGGCCAGCGCCGGCTCGCTGCCTGACAAACGCACCCAAAGCTGCCCTTGCTGTGAACCTGAGGACAGCCATGCCGTTGCTGAAATAGGCAGGGGCAAGCCGCGCCATTGATTGAATTTAGCCAGCGCCGCCGCCTCATCGGCCTCGAGCACTACAGTGCTTTCCTGAAACGGCTTGGGAGCAACCTTGATTGACACCTCGACCATGGCGCCAAAAATACCCATTGACCCCGCTAGCAATCGCGAAACGTCATACCCTGCTACATTCTTCATAACTTCGCCCCCAAACGAGAGCACCATGCCCGTAGAGTCGAGCAGTTTTGCGCCCAGCACATAGTCGCGCACGCTGCCTGCCGCCATGCGCCGGGGGCCCGACAAGCCGGCAGCTACGCAGCCGCCAATGGTGGACGCAGGGCCAAAGCGCGGCGGCTCGAACGCCAGCATCTGATTTTGCGCATCAAGTTCCTGCTCGATCTCGGAGAGCAAGGTACCCGCCCGCGCCGTGATGACAAGCTCGGAAGGCTGATAATTAATAATACCGCAATAGCCCGACAAATCGAGCTCGGCGTGATTGCCTTTCCCGTTCAATGCATGCAGCTCGCCATAGAAGCTTTTGGTGCCGCCGCCTCGAATAAAAACCGGGCGATGGGCCGCACGCGCCGTCATGACTTGCTGGCACAGTTCCGATAATACAAACTCCATCTCGCCTCCTTAAAAACGTGGCAGGTCGGGAAAGCTGATTTGGCCGCTATGAACGTGCATCTTGCCGTACTCAGCGCAACGCACCAGAGTCGGGATGAGTTTCTCGGGATTTAACAGTTCGTACGGGTCGAACGCCTTTTTAATAGCCGTGAACGTATGCAATTCTTCGCGCGTAAACTGGACGCACATCTGATTGATCTTCTCGATGCCCACTCCGTGCTCGCCGGTAATAGTGCCGCCAACTTGTACGCACAGCTCGAGAATTGCAGCCCCGAATTTTTCGGCACGCTCTACTTCCCCCGGCTGGTTGGCATCGAACATAATGAGCGGATGCAAATTACCGTCGCCGGCATGAAAAACGTTAGCGCAACGCAACTGGTATTCGTCTGCCATTTGCTCAATCGCGCTAAGCACGCGCCCTAAGTGACGCCGCGGAATGGTGCCGTCCATGCAGTAGTAATCCGGAGATACACGCCCTGCCGCCGGGAAAGCGTTTTTACGCCCTGCCCAAAAAACCAGGCGCTCTTCCTCTGAGGCCGACACCTGTAGCCGCGTAGCCCCCGCCCCCTGGAATACAGCCAGCATACGGCCAATTTCGTCGTCGACCTCTTCGGGCGTTCCGTCGGACTCGCACAGCAAAATAGCCTGCGCGTCGAGATCGTAGCCCGCTTTTACAAATGGCTCGACCATATGCACAGCCGGCTTGTCCATCATCTCGAGGCCTGCCGGAATAATGCCTGCGGCGATCACGTTATTGACAGCCAGGCTGGCGGCCTCGACACTGTCAAAGCTGGCCATAATGACACGCGCCAGAGCCGGCTTAGGAATAAGTTTGACGGTAATTTCAGTAACGATACCCAGCATTCCTTCAGAACCGATGAATATCGCCAGTAAATCAAGGCCGGGGGTATCGGGAGCCTCGGAACCGAGTTCCAGGATATCGCCATCAATGGTTACTACGCGAACCCGCATTACATTATGAAGCGTTAACCCATACTTCAAGCAATGTACACCCCCCGAGTTTTCCGCAATGTTGCCGCCAATTGAACAGGCAATCTGACTGGAAGGGTCGGGAGCGTAATACAGCCCATAGGGTGCTGCTGCTTCGGAAATGGCTAAATTTCGCACCCCGGGCTGAACCACTGCCGTGGCGTTGTCCAGATCTATTTTTTTTATCTGATTAAGCTTGGACAGCCCCAACAAAACCCCTTGGGTGTGGGGCATGGCGCCCCCCGACAACCCCGTGCCCGCGCCACGCGCCACAATCGGAATATTCAGCGCTTTACAGGCTTGCAGAACCGCAATCACCTGGTCTTCGTTTTCAGGTAAGACGACAACCGGCGGCAAAGCCCGGTATAACGACAATCCATCACACTCGAAAGGCCGGGTGTCTTCCGCCCTGGATAAAATACAGTGCGCTGGAATACTCTTTTTAAGCCTGGCTATCAAAGCAGGAAAATCGGGTAGAGTTAACTCTACCGTTGGTATTCCGTTATCGTTCATAGGATGGGGGCTCGTTAGCTCATGGGGATAATCTTGCCGGGGTTTAAAATATTGTGCGGATCAAACGCAAGCTTCAGGCTGCGCATAAGATCAAGCGCATCCGGCCCGTGCTCGGCCAGCATGAATTGCATTTTGTGCAGCCCTACCCCGTGCTCGCCGGTGCAGGTGCCGTCCATTTCGATGGCGCGATTCACAAGACGTTCATTCAACAACTGCGACTCGTCCCATTCGGCCGGACTATTAGGATCGAGCAACATCAAAACATGGAAATTGCCGTCGCCCACATGACCGACGATGGTGTACGGAAAACTGGCCTGATCCAGTTCTTGGGCGGTTTCAGACACGCACTGGGCCAGCCGGGAAATGGGCACACAGACATCGGTGGTGCTCGAGCGCGAACCGGGACGCAACTGCAAGCCTGCAAAATAAGCATTATGGCGAGCCGTCCATAGCCGGCTACGGTCTTCGGGCTGTTCTGCCCATTCAAAATCCATACCGCCATTATCGTGCGTAATGCTTTGTACCGTTTCGGCCTGCTCTTTGACACCAGCCGCACTGCCGTGAAACTCGAACAACAGCAGCGGCGTTTCTTTTAACGTGAGTTTGCTGTAAGCATTAGTGGCTTTAACCGCAGCCGTATCCATGAACTCGACACGGGCGACAGGCACCCCCATCTGGATAATTTCGATAACGCTTTGAACTGCTTTTTCCAGAGTAGGGAAATTGCAAATGGCCGCCGAGATAGCTTCGGGCTGCGGATACAAGCGCACGGTAACCTCGGTAATAATGCCAAGCGTGCCCTCGCTTCCCACAAAAATACGTGTCAGGTCGTAACCCGCTGACGATTTTTTCGCACGATTGCCCGTATCGATAATACGCCCGTCGGCGGTCACCACTTTAAGAGTCATGACATTTTCGCGCATCGTGCCATAACGCACGGCATTAGTCCCCGAAGCGCGTGTAGCAGCCATACCGCCCAAGCTGGCATCGGCGCCCGGGTCTATAGGAAAAAACAGACCGGTATTACGGATTTCCTCGTTAAGCTGCTTGCGCGTAACGCCGGCCTGAACGGTGGCGGTAAGGTCTTCGGGATTGATCGATACGATCTTGTCCATGCCCGATAAGTCCAGACTGATTCCGCCTTGTATAGCCAGTAGATGGCCTTCCAGAGATGAGCCCGAGCCAAAAGCAATAAGCGGCACCTTATGCTGATGACAGTGCTTCGCAAGCCAGGCGACCTCGTCCGTAGTCAAGGCAAAAACGACCCCGTCCGGCAACATGGGCGGGTACGGAGACTCGTCGCGGCCATGGTGTTCGCAAACAGCATGTGCCGTAGAAAAGCGATCGCCAAATCGAGCCTTTAGCGAGTCAAGAAACCCTTCGGGAATCGAGCGCCGTACATCCTGCGATGAGGCTGGGGCATTCATACTATTTACTCCTTTGACCACACAGACGGCCCGCTTCGATCCGAACCGTTCGATGCCCGGACGATCAGGCCGCCGACTGAACGGTAACTTTGCGCCGATTTTTAACTGCCTTAGCCAAGCGTTCAAGCACCTGAACCGAGGTATCCCAGTCGATACAGCCATCGGTAATGCTTTGCCCGTAGACCAACGGTTGGCCTTCGATCAGATCTTGACGGCCGCCCACCAAATTACTTTCGATCATGACGCCAAAAATACGCTCGTCGCCGGTTTCCATTTGATTGGCAACATTTTCAATGACCTGCGGCTGGTTTCTATAATCTTTATTGCTGTTGGCATGGCTGGAATCAACCATAATACGAGCACGCAAGCCAGCTTTGGTTAACACTTCGCACGCCTGATCAACATTTTCAGCATCATAATTTGGAACTTTACCGCCGCGCAGGATCGCGTGGCAATCCTCGTTTCCAACAGTTGACACAATGGCTGAATGTCCACCCTTTGTTACCGAAAGGAAATGGTGCGGCTGAGAAGCCGCCTTGATTGCATCAACGGCAATTTTAATATTCCCGTCTGTACCGTTTTTAAAACCCACAGGGCATGACAAACCCGAGGCCAGTTCGCGATGCACCTGGCTTTCGGTAGTACGTGCGCCAATCGCGCCCCACGAAACAAGGTCCGCAATATATTGCGGCGTGATCATATCCAGAAACTCGCAACCCGCCGGCAAACCCAGCTGATTAATATCAATTAGCAATTCTCGTGCCGTACGCAAGCCTTGATTAATATTGAAGCTGCCGTCCAGGCCCGGGTCATTAATCAGTCCTTTCCAGCCCACCGTTGTACGCGGTTTCTCGAAATAAACCCGCATAATAATTTCGAGCTCGCCCGAAAAACGGTCGCGCTCAACCTTAAGGCGCTTGGCATACTCGATGGCCGCTTCGGGATTATGTATTGAGCAAGGCCCAATTACCACAGCCAGCCGGTCGTCGGCGCCATGCAAAATATTGTGCAAGGCACGGCGGCTGGCATAAACCGTGCCCGATATTTCTGTTGTACATGCGAACTCGCGCATTACGTGCGCGGGCGGGCTAAGCTCTTTAATTTCTCGGATACGTAAATCATCGGTATTGTGTGACACAGGCTACTCCAGAGTAATTGTCAACCTAGCAAGCGGTACAAAAAAAGCCGCCTAGCTGAGCTGGCGGCTTTTTGGGAATTTGGTTTTACTACCGAGTACAGCGCTTCCCTTCCTCCACCAGCGGTGTTGGAAAAACGTAAAAATAAAAAAAGAAAAATGCGGGAGCGCAATACATAGTAGACAGATCCTAGCATAGTTTTTTTTAAATAACCAGCGCGAAGTTAATAGCATCCGTTCAATTGATTTGAGTTGAAATGATTAAGTAGTGTATTATTTTGCAGTCTAATCATTAGTAACGAAATTATATAAAGATGGACGAGCCGGGGCGGCTCCCTATCGCCAAGAGGACATGCCATGCACAAGACTTTCACCCCCCCCGTCCTGGCGCTGGTTGCAGTGCTAACCTGCGGTGGCACAGGCCTTGCCAGCGCTGCCAGCCTCCAGCAAATAAAAGAAAAAGGTGTGGTACGCATAGCTGTAGCCAACGAAATACCCTATGGCTACATGGACATGAGCGGACAGGCCAAAGGCGCCGGGCCTGATGTCGCCACGCAAATCATGAAGCAATTAGGCGTTAAAAAAATTGAATGGTCGACAACCAGCTTTGGCTCTTTGATCCCCGGCCTTAAGGCCAATCGTTTTGATATGGTCGCCGCCGAAATGGCCATACTGCCGCAACGCTGTCAGGAAGTGCTTTTTTCCGAGCCCAACAGTTCGTACGGCGAAGGCCTTCTGGTGGCCGACGGCAACCCGGAAAACCTGCACTCCTACGAAAGCTTTGCTGCATCGGAAAAAAAAATCGCTATCATGGCCGGCGCCGACCAGCTTGAAATGCTGCAAGCGCTTGGCATTTCGCATAGCCGCATGGTTACCATTTCAAATAACGCCGACGCGATCTCTACTGTGTCCACCGGCCGGGCCAGCGCCTATGCCGCCACCAGCCTGACTGTCAGCGAGCTGGCCGGTAAAAGCGACAAGGTCGAAGCTGCTGAAAACTTTACGGATCCCGTTATTAACGGCGAGCCAATACGCAGTTGGGGCGGCTTCGCGTTTGCCCAAGGCTCCGAAGACTTTCGCGACGCGGTAAACACTGAGCTGGCCAAATTCAAGCAAACGCCTGAATGGCCGAAAACCCTTAGCCGATACGGATTTACTGAAACCGATCTGAAAGAATCATTTAATAAAACGACGGCTCAGCTTTGCGCCAAGTAGGGCTGTATACAGCTGTACCGGCCTGGGGCAGTGCCGCCCCGGACTGTTTACTGCCCGGTTGCGGCATACAGGCCAACCAATAAACCAAGGAAGACGCTAATGGAATGGACCAGCTATAGCGCCCCACTGCTGCAGGGCGCCTGGGTCACCGTGCAATTAACGGCTTACTCTACAGTGCTGGGCGCTTTTTTTGCGTTCTTGTTCGGGATAGGCAAGCTTTCGCGAAACGGACTGATAAAAGGCATAGCCATTACCTTTATAGAAGTCTTTCGCGGCACCTCCCTGCTGGTACAACTATTTTGGTTGTATTTCGCCTTACCGGTTTTTGGACAGCTTATCGGTGTCGATCTGCGGCTGCCACCCCTGATAGCCGGAACACTGGCCCTAAGCCTGAACATCGGCGCTTACGGAGCGGAAGTCGTCCGAGGCGCCATACAAGCGGTCCCCCGCGACCAGCATGAAGCCGCCAAAGCCTTGGATTTCACCCCGCGGCAAACCTTATGGCGCATTTGCCTGCCCCAGGCCATCCCGGAAATGATGCCAAGCTTTGGCAACCTGGCAGTTCAAAACCTGAAAGACACAGCCCTGGTGTCTTTAATCAGCTTGGGCGACCTAGCATTCCGCGCCGAACAAATTCGCAACTTTACCCAGGACAGCACCACGATTTACACCCTTTTACTGTTGATGTACTTTGGCATGGCCCTGGTCCTGACTGCCATCATGAAGCTGCTTGAACGCTCTGTTGGGCGTTGGCGCACAGGGAGGGTTTAAGCATGCTTTTTGGCATCGAGTGGGACACCACCAACAACTGGCTTTTCGCCGGCTCCATTTTACCCATCCTGATGCGCGGTTTAGCGGTAACCATGCAAGCAACCGTATTGGGGTTCTTCGTCGCCGCCGTCCTGGGCCTGCTCCTGGCAGCTCTTAAAGGTGCGCGTTCACGTTTAATTTCCTGGCCAGCGCGGCTTTTTACCGAGTTTGTCCGCGACACGCCGCTGCTTATTCAACTGTTCTTTTTATATTACGTACTGCCCGAATACGGTATTGTCTTGCCCGCCTTTTTGACCGGCGCACTGGCGCTGGGTATTCAGTACAGCGCCTATACCTCGGAAGTCTACAGGGCGGGACTGGAATCGATTTCCCATGGACAAACCGAAGCTGCGCGGGCTTTAGACCTGTCCCCAAAACGCACGTTCGGTTTCATCATTTTGCCTCAGGCCTTGCCGCGCATAGTCCCCGCTTTGGGCAACTACCTGGTCTCCATCATGAAAGACGTACCGGTGCTCTCGGTGGTATCAGTGCTTGAAATGCTTAATGTCGCCAAAATTATCGGCGACCGCACCTTCAATTACCTGATTCCTCTTTCCATGGTGGGAGGCCTGTATCTGATACTGACGCTCGTGGCTTCCGCCGCAGTACGTTACCTGGACACCCGACTACCAAACGAAGGAATACCTCTGCGATGAACGAATCCATTATCAAATTCGACAAAGTTACCAAGCGGTTCGGCGACGTAACGGTACTGGATTCGCTGGATTTCGAAGTAAAAAAAGGCGAAAAAGTCACCATCATTGGCCCATCCGGCTCTGGAAAATCCACGGTTCTGCGCATTTTAATGACACTGGAAACCATTGACGCAGGCGTAATTCATGTAGCCGGCAAACCGTTGTGGCATGAATATCGAAATAACGAACTCGTTCCAGCCAGCGAATCTCATTTGCGCGATATGCGTAAGGAAATGGGTATGGTTTTTCAGCAGTTCAATTTGTTTCCGCACATGACTGTGCGACGCAATATAACAGAAGCACCTGTTCAGGTACTGGGCCTTCCAAAGGAAAAAGCCAACCGCCGCGCGGACGAATACCTGGAGCTGGTGGGGTTGTCGGATCAGGCCGACAAATTCCCGCGCCAGTTGTCAGGCGGCCAGCAACAACGTGTCGCTATTGCTCGCGCACTGGCTATGCGGCCCAACATTATGCTTTTTGACGAGCCAACCTCGGCATTGGATCCGGAACTAGTGGGAGAAGTGCTAAGCGTTATTCAGCGCTTGTCCGAAGAACATGACCTGACCATGCTGCTGGTTACCCACGAGATGCAGTTTGCCAAGCAGATTTCAGATCGTGTCTGCTTCTTCGACAAGGGCAGTATCGTTGAGGAAGGGCCGCCGGAACAGCTCTTTATTGAACCCAGGGAAACCAGAACTCAAGAATTTCTGAAAGGCTTCATCAGCCCGCCTTAAAAGCGAATACCCTCAAGCCCCAAGAAAAAATACAAAAACGGTATTCGAACATCGAGCATGAAGAAGTTCGAACTAAAAATCCACAGCCACCGCCGGACGAACGCAAAAGCCCGTCCGGCACCAGCCGATGGCTAGTGTGCTGCCTGATTAACTCAGACAGCGCACTAGTACTAGCCAGCAGAAGCGGTCTCTAACGGCTCGAGCGCCACAAACCGCTCGCGCGTTGCAATATACTCCGGACGCGGTTTCAACCCATACTTAGGCTCGTTCAACGTATTTTCCATACTGTTGTAGACCATAAACACATTGGCGCGTGGCCACGGCGAGATATTGCCGTTAGAACCATGCATGGTATTGCAATCGAAAAACACCACCGAGCCCGCCCTGGCGGTGATGGCCCGAATACCGCCCTGCTCAACCAACAATTGCAGGCTGATCGGATCAGGTACGCCGTATTCTTGCTTCTTCAGCGACTCTTTATAATGCTCATCGGGCGTCTGGCCCTGGCAAGAAACAAACTGGCGGTGCGATCCCGGAACCAGCATTAATGGCCCGTTACACTCATTGTTATCGGTTAGTAAAACCGAACAACTTAATGCCCGCATGCCTGGCATGCCGTCTTCGATATGCCAGGTTTCGAAATCGGAATGCCAGTAAAATTCCTTGCCGTTGAAACCCGGCTTCATGTTGACCCGGGACTGATGCATGTAAACCTCAGAGCCCAGGATCTGGCGCCCCACGTTGATCAAACGCGGATCACGCGCCAGGCTGGCCACTACAGGACTTAGCTCATGAACCCTGAAGATGGACCGCACAGCATTGCTGCCCGGCTCGGTAATAGCCTCGTCACGGCCAACAATGGCTGGATCCCCGCTCAGGCGCTTTACCTCGCCTAAAAACCCCTGGACCTCATCCTGACTAAACACGTCTTCCAGAACAATAAAACCATCGCGTTCGTACGATGCAATTTGCTCGGCTGATAGCGCCTGGGCGCAGGCTCCCATGTTGTATACGACGGGATCCTGGCGCGCAATGATGGCCGAGGTCCGGTCGTTACGCGAGGCATAAATATCACTAAAAGTTCGCATCGGTTCCTCCTGTATTCAGGCTGCGCTCGACACAGCGGGATAAACCCCTTTTTCGTCGTGTACCTCAAAACCCGTCAAAGGGGGATTGAACACACAAATTACCCGCAATGGCTTCTCGCCGCCGCGCAACCAGTGCTCATCGTTCTGATCCAGTGCGTAGACCACTCCAGGTCCCAGTACATATTTTTTTCCGTCAGCGATGGTTTCAATTTCCCCATCACCCTCGATGCACCACACGGCTTCCAGATGATTCTGATAATGAATATGCGTTTCCGTTCCGGGAAAAATAATTGTCTCGTGGAAGGAAAAGCCCATGCCGTCTTTCTTCAACAGCACACGACGGCTCAGCCAATTCTGCGTTTTCACTTCGTGTTCTGTGCCAATGACATCGTTAACGTTTTTAACAATCATCGACGCTTCCCTCCAAATTTCAAGACCTGGGCACTGACACCTTGCTCGGCCAGAACTTCGCCTACGCTGCGCTCGATGATTTCCAGCCCGCGCATCAGCAGCTCGTCTTCGATGGTCAGTGCAGGCAAGACCTTCAAAACCTCGTCGCTGGAACCCGACGTCTCGATGACCAAGCCGTGTTCAAAAGCTTTCTTGGCAATCTGGCTGGCCGTATCGTCTGTACCCGGGGTAACCAGCCCTTGTATCAGCCCGCGACCGCGCACGCTCAAGCCAGCTTGAGGGTAACTATGGACCAGGTTTTCCAGCCAGTCGCGTACGAAACGTTCTTTCCGTGCGGTATCGGCAGCGAAAGCGCCGTCGGCCCAGTAACTGTCAAGCGCTTGAGCCGCCGTTACAAAAGCCAGATTATTACCACGGAATGTACCGCTGTGAGCGCCCGGTTTCCAGATGTCCAGCTCGGGCTTCATCAACACCAGCGACATGGGCAACCCAAAACCGGACAACGATTTTGACAACGTAATGATGTCAGGCTGAATACCCGCCGACTCAAAACTGAAGAAACTGCCCGTACGTCCGCAACCCACCTGAATGTCATCCACAATCAACAACATATCGTGCTTATGACACACGCGTTCTAGCTCTTTTAGCCACCGCAGAGTTGCCACATTGACCCCGCCCTCGCCCTGCACCGTTTCAACAATGACAGCTGCGGGGTGATCCATGCCACTGCTTGAGTCTTCGAGCATGCGCTCAAAATAACTTATGGTGTTAACGTCGGGACCAAAATAACCGTCGAAAGGCATAAACGACGTATTGGCAAGACCTACCCCTGCCGCCTGACGAAACTTTGCGTTGGCCGTAACAGCCAGAGACCCTCCGCTGACACCATGGAAACCATGGGTAAACGACACAATATTCTGCCGTCCTTTCACCTGACGCGCCAACTTGAGCGCCGCCTCCACCGCGTTGGTACCGGTTGGGCCTGTAAACTGTAAGGTGTACTGCCACTTGCGAGGCTTGAACAGCACCCGCTCAAACGTTTCCAGAAAATATTTTTTTGCGCTGGTCGCCATATCCAGGCCGTGCACCAATCCATCCGTATCCAGGTATTCGATTAGTTTTTCTTTAAGGATGGGATTGTTGTGACCGTAATTAAGGGTTCCTGCACCACTGAAAAAATCAATGTATTCCTTGCCTTCTTCATCGATAAGTAAAGAACCTTTGGCCTGACTGAAAATTACCGGAAACGACCGGACGTAGCCTCTAACTTCCGACTCCATCCGGTCAAATATTTTTAAGTCCATCATTTTGCTTCCTCTCGGTTATAAAGGCGCTGCAACGAACATACAGCCGTCACCATCTAGCGTTGGAGCGCCTTCGGGCTAATGGATCGACCCAGTAGACGTCTTACTTATGCAAGACCTCGAATGGACCGATCCGTATCAATGGTTCGTCGTCGTGCCCAGACGGGCCAAACAACTGCTGTTCGAACAAAGGGCTTTCGCGGCAATCGGCCCGCAGCATCCGCGCGAATCCGGCGAACATACCCCGCGATGCCGCATTATTTGAACCAACCGTCGTTTCTATATAGCGAACTTGGCGCAACCCTGGACGCTCGAGCAGACTACTTAACATGCTGCGCCCCAAACCCCGGCCCCTTGCTCGCGAATGTACGGCCACCTGCCACACAAAGAGCACATCGGGTTTTGCGGGGGGAATGTAAGCGGAAAGATAACCGTCCAGAATTCCATCATGTTCGGCGACCACGCAGGTATCCGAAAAATGCTCGCTAAGCAGCAGATAGGTATAAAGGGAATTCAGATCGAGCGGCGGGCACTCGGTGACAAGGCGATGAACCGCTGGCGCATCAGCCTTAAAGGGACGACGCAGTACCGTTATTTGGCTTTGTTGTTGATCGGCATCGACGGCCAATCCGGTACTGGACTCTTGTAGGGTGTAAGGGCTTGTATTATCAATCAAACTACCAATCCTGATTCCGGAGGCACTTTACCTTGCGGCACCTCTAAAATGGTGGAGCCTAGCTCTTCTCCGGTTTCGGCTGGCATGACCCCATCGGACTCCATCAGATTGACAATGCGTTCAAGCGACAAAGTGATGGTGGCCTGTTCCAGCTCGGGCAAGGCGTTTAATGCGTCGGCCAGTTTTTTCTGTAAAGGCGATGGCGTGTCTTTAGCCAACGCAATACCCGTTTCCGTCGCCGACACAAATACGATGCGGCGATCTTCGCGGCCGCGTTCACGGCGGATCAAACCCTTGTCTTCCAGGCGGTCCAGGATGCCCACCACCGTGCTGGGGCTGACATGCATTTCACGGCTGATGGCCGTGGCCGTCATCGGGCCATTGGCCATTACCGTGCGCAGACACATCAACTGCGGAGCAGTGATATGGCTGACCGCGGACAACTGTCGCGAGTGCAATGCGATCGAACGCGTGATGCGGCGCAGGGCTCGCAAAATGCGCAGATCGTACTGCTGTGATGGGTCGGATTTCGCGGCGTCGGTCATGG
>LNAP01019035.1_pt1 | contig 13241 bp, 11 predicted proteins | sample 602601 | NCBI WGS metagenome assembly LNAP01 (sample SAMN02440304, study PRJNA202911) | soil metagenome | biome: Subtropical and temperate rainforests or woodlands; isolation source: soil samples (1 kg each in a 20% v/v slurry with milli Q water) were... ...
ACCGTCTTCGGCGCCTTGCCCGCCTTCATCTGCTCCAGCAACGGCGCGCACTGGTTCGGCTCGCCGCCACTCGGCGCTATCAGCGCCAACAACCCTGCCGCCGGTGCGGCGATCACGCCTAACGCGACCATCCCGGCTCCACGCAACATCAACGGCACGGCCTTGACCCCCGCATCGGGCTTGATGAACTTGCCCCGCACGTACAGCGGCGAACGCAACGAAATCAAACGCCAGCCCTTTGATTCCGGGGTGATGGTCAGGTCCAGTTGTTCGGTCGCCATGTTCGCCGTGCCATCGATGTAAACAATGGCGTTCTCGGTGTCGAACACAAACAAGCGGGTACTCGCCAGGCCGGACTGGATGCCGAAGTCAGCGGCGGCGCAGTTGATCTTCACTTCCTTGTCGCCAAAGATCTTGCCGACCACGTAGTTACCGACGTTCAGCCCCGCCAACTCCATCAATTCGCGACTGATAGCGCCATCGTTGATCAGCATTTTCAGATTGCCATTGGCGCTGCCCAGCAGTTTAGCCACCGAATTGCCGTGCCCGCTGATATCACCGTCGCCGTTGAGTTCGCCGAAACTGGTTTTCATCGGTTCAAAGCCGGGGAACAACTGCTTGAGCTTGAAGCCTCGCGCCGTGAGTCTGGCATGGCCCTCCAGCGGATCGGTGTGGCCGTTCAGGCGAATCTGCGCATCCAGCTTGCCGCCGGCCACGCCGAAACGCAGCGGCTCGAGGCTGAGCACGCCATCGGTGAGTACCAGATGGGTATAGAGATCGTTGAACGGCAGTTTTTCGCTGTGCACGATGCGCTTGCCGGTGAACTCGACATCGGCGTCCATATCGCGCCAGCGATCGGTCTTGAACTCTTCGACCGGCAGCACTTTGTCCGCCGGTTGTTTGCTGTCACCGCCTCGGGCCTTCTGCTCGGCGTTGGAGTCGGCACCAATCAGCGGTGCCAGGTCAGCGAACAGCAATTGATTGGATAACAGCGAACCGCTGAGCTTTGGCCGTGGCTGGCTGGCCACGTAGGTCAGGTTGCCATGGATGTCACTTTCACCGATCTTGCCGTTGAATTCTTCATAGTGGAATACCGCGCCACCCGGCTCGTGTAACTTGGCGATCAGATGGCCGTCGGTGGCATAGGGTGGCGTGTCCGGCAGGATCACGCCGGTCAGCGGGTAGAGATTGCCCAGACTGGTACCGGCCAGTTTCAGGCGCAGGTCCAGGGCGCCGAGGTTCAGCGGATCGGTCAGGGTGCCGGCCAGTTCGACGCTGGAATCGGCGATTTTTACCTGTGCCTGAAGCGGAAACGGCCGTGCCGCGTCCTGCAACGCCAACAGCCCGCCAATCTTGCCCTGGCCCGCGAGTTTCTGGCCGTGGTACTGGCCGTTGACCTTGAGGGCGAATGCATAGTCCTGGGGTGACGAACCCTTCTCCTGCGCGGCTTTCGCCGCTTTGTCGCCGACGATATCGCTGAACGGAATCGGCTTGCCCAATGGATCGATCAGTACGTCGAGTTGGGTCTTCAGGTTCTGGTCGTCGAGGGTGACATGCCCCTTGTCAAAGCCGATCGCTCCGATATCCACCACCCAGCTCGAAGGCTCGGCGTTCGGGCCCTTTGGGTCGAGTTTGAAGGTCCAGTTTGCGCGCCCGTCAGCCAGGCGTTGCAGGTGGGCATTGGGCTCAGTGAGATCGATACGCGGGATCATCACCCGCTGCGCCAGCAATGCCAAGGGTGAAATACGCAGTTCCACCCGTTTGAGGGTGACCATCTGCGGCTGTTTCGACCAGTCGGGATTGCCCAGGCTCAAGTCTTCGGCCACCACATGAGGCCACGGTACCCAGGCGCGCCAGCCGCCTTCATCGGGCTCGGGTTGCCAGACCACCGACAGATTGCCGTTGATGGCGAAAGCGCGGTGCAGCTCTTCGGAAACTTTGGCGCTGAGCGGCGCTTTGATCCGGTTCCAGTCGAAGAACACGATGATCAGCACCAGCATCACCAACAAGGTAAGGAAAGTGGAAAGGGTCCAGACCAACGTCTTTTGAGTGCGCGTCATTGCACAGGGCTCCTGATACGACCGGGCGCCCCGACTGCGACGCACATGTGAAACGGTGAGCCGCAAACGGCTCGCCATGCAAACTACGACTGATAAAAACCCGGCAGGTTTAATCGATAGACCGATTTCTCCGATTTCGCCCAGTCCAATACTGACCAGCCGGTCGAGCTGCGTTACCGGTTCTGCACTTTTGCACAACACAGGCGGGTCGAAAATACCCACGGAAGTGCAAGACAACTCGCCGGAAACGCCCGGCCTAGGGCCTCCACAGCAAACAATCAATTCCGTTGATTATTACCATTGCGTTTATGAACTTTTATATCGACTTATCGAGAGTAGCATTGCTCTCGTACCCACTTTTCGCCTCCCCAAGGAGCACAACAATCATGAAACGCCAATTACTGCTTAGCCTTTCACTCTCGATGCTGACCAGCACAGCTTTTGCCCTGCCAGCAGCTGACCAGGCTACTCCACAAGTGAAACAAGACCACTCGGTGTTCAGCCAGACCGTCGCCGCCGATGGTTCCGATCGCACCCCACAAGGCCAGACCCTTGCCGAAGGCGGTAATAGAAAAAGGCCTGATCACTCAGGATGGCTCGGACCGCACTCCTCAGGGCCAAACCCTGGCTGCCGATGGTTCCGACCGTACCCCACAAGGTCAAACCCTGGCTGCCGATGGTTCCGACCGTACGCCACAAGGCCAGACCCTTGCCGCCGACGGTTCGGATCGTACTCCACAAGGTCAAACCCTTGCTGAAGGCGGTGGTGACCGCGTGATCGAACGCAACAGCGCCGTGAGCTAAGCTCAATGGCCGCCTTGAAAAAAAGCCCAATCCCCGGATTGGGCTTTTGAATTTTCATAGGCCCGTTTAATAGATGCCACACATCCCCGCGTGATCCCCCCTACAGTCGTTCGACGCCAGCAAAGCCGATTTGCTAGAGTGCGCCGCGTCCCTGTCCAGAAAACGCCCTTGCGATGCTGCCCCGCGCCGAACAGAAACAACAAACCCGTAACGCCCTGATGGACGCTGCCCGGCGCCTGATGGATGGCGGCCGAGGATTCGGCAGCCTGAGCCTGCGCGAAGTCGCGAAAACCGCCGGCATCGTACCGACCGGTTTCTACCGCCATTTTGCCGATATGGATGAATTGGGCCTGGTGCTGGTGAGCGAAGTCGGCCAGACATTCCGCGAAACCATTCGCCTGGTACGACACAACGAGTTCGTGATGGGCGGCATCATCGATGCCTCGGTGCGGATCTTTCTCGATGTGGTCAGCGCCAACCGTTCGCAGTTCCTGTTTCTTGCCCGTGAGCAGTACGGCGGTTCGGTGCCGGTGCGCCAGGCCATCGGCCGTTTGCGTGAAAACATCAGCTCGGACCTGGCGGCGGATTTGTCACTGATGCCGAAACTGCAGCATCTGGACATCGCCGACCTGAGCGTCATGGCGGATCTGATCGTCAAGAGCGTGTTCGCCACCCTGCCGGACATCATCGATCCGCCAGCCGAAGCCTTGCCAGAGCACTTGACGCCCCAGGCGAAAATCACCCAGCAGCTGCGGTTTATCTTTATCGGCCTCAAGCATTGGCAAGGGCTTGGCAGCACTGAGTAACTTTCTGAGGATGAAATCCCTGTGGGTGCGAGCTTGCTCGTGATGAGGGCATGACATCCACCCTCTATGTGACCGCTCCACCGCCATCGCGAGCAAGCTCGCTCCCACATTAAACCTCGCCGCTTTAACTTGGTGCACAAATCAAAAACAACGCACCAACTTCAACCAAAAAACTCACTTCATTGATACAAGTATCACGTCTCCTTCAGCCATTTCCTACGCATCATGTCGATTGGCAAGCCCCTTGCTCTAGCCTGAGCATTGTCCATAGCTGGAAGCCTTCCGATGCTGGTGATTCATCGCAGAATCGACCCTCAACCCGTTTGGGCCGCCGAACTGCACCTGACGTTCGAAGCCCGCAGCAAAAGCCGATTGCGCTGTTTCAGTGCCGAAGGTGAAGACGTCGGATTGTTTTTGGAGCGCGGCCAGCCGCCGTTGCGTAACGGCGAATGCCTGCAAGCCGAAGACGGGCGAATCGTGCGCGTCTGCGCTCGTCCCGAACAACTGCTGCACGTCACCTGCGCCAATGCCTTCGAACTGACCCGCGCGGCCTATCACCTGGGCAACCGCCATGTCGCCCTGCAAGTCGGCGACGGCTGGTTGCGCCTGCTCGACGACTACGTGCTCAAGGCCATGCTCGAACAACTCGGTGCCGTTGCCGTGAACATCGAGGCGCCATTCCAGCCGGAACATGGCGCCTACGGTGGTGGCCATCATCATTCGCGTCACGGCGATGAAGACTTCAACTACGCGCCGAAACTGCACCAGTTCGGCGTACGCACATGAACCCGGCCTGGGCGCTGCTGCGTCTGGCCAGTCCGCAATTGCCGATTGGCGGCTACAGCTACTCCCAGGGGCTGGAAATGGCTGTGGATAACGGCCGTGTTCACGACCCCGACAGTGCGCGACGCTGGATCAGCGATCAGTTGCTGCTGAATCTGGCACGCTTCGAAGCACCCTTGCTGCTCGCCCATTGCTTGGCCGCCAGCGAGGAAAACTGGGACGAATTGCTGCAACGCTGCGAGGAACACCGCGCCAGCCGCGAAACCCGCGAGCTGCATCAGGAGAGCCGGCAGATGGGCTACTCGTTGCAGCAATTGCTCAATGGCTTGCCGGAGCTCGACGCCCCCGCCCGCGCCTTCCTCGAACAGCGCAGCGAACCACATCTGGCCCTGGGTTGGGCGTTGGCCGCGCGCGCCTGGCAGATCAGCCCGCAGGACGCCCTGGCCGCATGGCTCTGGAGCTGGCTGGAAAACCAGTTGGCGGTGCTGATGAAGACCCTGCCCCTGGGTCAGCAAGCCGCCCAACGCCTGACCAGCGAACTGTTGCCGCTGCTTCAACAAGCTCAACAGAACGCCACTCAAATCGATCCCGTTCATTACGGCAGCGCCGCTTTCGGCCTGTCCCTGGCGTGTATGGCCCACGAGCGCCAGTACAGCCGTCTGTTCCGTTCCTAGGGCCATTTATTTTGGAGAAACACATGAACGCACAACCCCTGCGCGTCGGTATTGGCGGCCCGGTCGGCTCCGGCAAAACCGCCCTGACCCTGGCCCTGTGCCTGGCCCTGCGCGAGCGTTACAACCTGGCCGTCGTGACCAACGACATCTACACCCGCGAAGACGCAGATTTTCTGGTGCGCAACGAAGCCCTGGCACCGGAGCGCATCATCGGCGTGGAAACCGGTGGCTGCCCGCACACGGCCATCCGCGAAGACGCCTCGATCAACCTCGAAGCCGTGGATCAGCTCAACCGCCGTTTTCCGGGGCTGGACCTGATTCTCGTAGAGTCCGGTGGCGACAACCTCTCCGCGACCTTCAGCCCGGAACTGTCCGACCTGACCATCTACGTGATCGACGTCTCGGCCGGCGACAAGCTGCCACGCAAGGGCGGGCCGGGAATCTGCAAATCCGACCTGCTGGTGATCAACAAGATCGACCTGGCACCTCTGGTCGGTGCCTCGCTGGAGATGATGAACAGCGACACCCAACGCATGCGCAACGGCAAGCCCTTTGTCTTCAGCAATCAGAAAACCGGCCTGGGCCTGGAAGAGATCATTGCCTTCATCGAACGCCAGGGTTTGCTAACCGCGGCCTGATCACGACTTATCAACAAGGAAGCTTATCCATGACACTCAAACGCATTCCCGCCGCCCTGGCCCTGCTGCTGACTCCGGCCCTCGCCTTCGCCCATCCGGGACACGGCGACAACGGCTTGATCGCCGGTATCAGCCACCCACTTGGCGGGCTCGATCACTTGCTGGCAATGCTCGCGGTCGGCCTGTGGGCAGCACAGCAGCAAGGCACCGCGCGCTGGGCGCTGCCGTGCGCCTTTGTCGGCACTATGTTGATTGGCGGGTTGTTGGGTTTTGAAGGATTAAACCTGCCGGCACTGGAGAGTGGGATTGCCGCGTCGGTGTTCGCGTTGGGCCTGGCCGTGGCATTGGCCGTGCGTCCACCGCTGTGCATAGCGGTGGCTGCGACGGCGTTGTTTGCGCTATTCCACGGCGTGGCCCATGGCCTGGAGCTGCCGGAGATGTCGAGTCCATGGACCTACGCCACAGGCTTCGTCGCGGCGACGGCAGTGTTACACGTGGCAGGTTATGCGCTGGTGCGGGTGTTGCCGCAGGCGGCGGCGCCGTTGGTTCGACTGGCGGGCGCGGCTTCGGCGGCGACTGGCGTGTGGTTGCTGGCAGGTTGACTCTCTAGTGCCTGACCCGGCCTCTTCGCGGGCAAGCCCGCTCCCACATTGGAATGCGTACACCTGTGGGCGGGCTTGTCCCGGGTGGCATCCCGACGAAGGCGGCCTGACAGACACAACCTCTCTCAGGCCAGCCTCTCTGCTAACATGTCGCGCAATCGCCCCTGCCGTGACGACGCCAGCCAATGCCGCCTGTTTCCCGCTCCGCCTCTCAGCCTGAACTGACCGCCCTGTTCGCCTCGGTGCAACAGCACTTCCTGAACGTCATCGTGCCGCTCTGGCAAGGTCCGGGCTGGAACGCCGATATGGCGTTGCCTTATGAGGCGCTGGATGCCAAACACCAACCGCTGCCACCGCAACGCTACCGGGCCATGGCCTGTGCGCGGCAGTTGTATCTGTTTGCCAGCCTGATCGATCAGGTGCCGGGCGCCGAAGAGCGTGCCGCCGCGTTGTTCCGCTCCTTGCAGCGGCACTTCCACGATGCCGAGCACGGCGGCTGGTTCTACAGTGTCGATGCACAAGGTGCGCCGCTGGATCAGCGCAAGGATCTCTACACCCACGCCTTCATCCTGTTCGCCTGCGCCCATTACTGGGACAAGGTCCGCGAAGTCGGTGCTCAATGCCTCGCTGGAAGTGGTCGCGCAGCGTTTCGCCACGGACGACGGTCTGTACGAAGCTACGCTCGACCGCGACTGGGCATCGCTGGACAGCGGCCCTTTGCAAAACCCGCTGATGCATCTGGCCGAAGCTTTCCTCGCCACCCTGTCAGTGCGTGAAGACCTCGACGTCCAACAGGCGCTCGTCGGGTTATGCACAGCCATGCACGCACGCTTCATCGATCCACAGCACGGCGTATTGATGGAAAAACCGCTGGGGTCTGTGGATAACTGGTTTGAACCGGGGCATCAGTTCGAATGGTATTTCCTGTTGGAATCCTCGGAGCTGTTGCGCAATTCGACGCTGCATGCCGATCTGGAGCGGGCCTTCGCTTTTACCGAGCAAGTGGGCGTTGATCAGCGGACTGGCGCCGTGCGGGCGATGCTCGATTTCGCAGCCGATGGCGGCGCCCGGGACGCCACGCAACGCATCTGGGCCCAGGCCGAGTACCTACGCGCATTAACGCTGCGCCCGGACAGCGAAGCGGATGTACTGAGTCAATTGCAGGCATTGCAGCAGCGCTCGCTGCATGCCGGCGGCTGGTACGAATGCCGTGACGAGCACGGTGAAGTCAGCCGCCGCGACATGCCGTCGACCACGCCTTATCACCTGGCGACCTGTTATCGCGGGTTAGCGCAGTATCTCGGCTGACTGAGTGGCAAGAGGAAATCCAATCACTCAATCCACTTGCGGTCCCCGGTAAAGCTGATGGTCAGCCATCGAGCGGCATCCGGCTCGCCAAGCTTTTTGGAAATTTCCTCGCGCAGACTGTCCAGTTGCCCCACGCCGTCCAGCCGGTAATCCTTCGGCAATACGATGTGAATCTCGATAAAACACGCACGCCCGTGTTTCTGCACGTAGGAAATGTAATCGTCGAAACCATGCTCGGCCTTCACTACCTCCATCACCTGACGCACCTTGTCGTCCAGCTGATCCGGGACGATCCCCAGCACATCGCGCAACGCCGGCCCGAGGATTTTGAACGCCGGGGGGAGCATGCCCAAGGCCAGCAGAATCAGGATCATCGGGTCGACATACACCGCCCACTTGTCGTAACCCTGAGTCTTGAGCAGCAGTGCGATCAGGAAACTCACCAGCAGTCCCGCCGACAGCATCGCGTCCACCAGCCAACTGATGTTGTCGAACTGGATCAGCGATGAGTTGAGCGTGCGATTGCGTTGGCGGACGTAGAAGAAATAAATGAGCTCAACGACAGTGAAGAAGGCCGCGTAGAAAATCACCAGACCGAGTTCGACTTCGCGACCACCACTGATGATGCCGAACACACCGTTGAGAAAGGCATAAACGGCCACCAGGAATATGAAACTGCCTTCGATCACCAGCACCATGGGCTCCAGGTGCCAGGAACCGAACTGAAAGCGATGGTTGCTTTCCTTGGCGATCAGCCGGGCGGTGATCAGCATCAGGACCTTGATGAAGGCCGCGATCAACGAAAAGAAGCCATCGAACAGAATGGATTGGGCGCCCGAAACAAAGCCGGTGATGATCCCGGCGAATGTTACGGCGAGCATCAGGAAGGTCGATTGCTTGAGCAGCGCCTGCTCGCTTCGATTACTCACTTGATCTCCTCGGATACCTCTAGACCGCCGGGTGCGGCGGATTGCTTGAGGGAGGAGTCTAGCTGATGTCCGGTTTTGTCTGGTCCGGCCCCATCGCGAGCAAGCCCGCTCCCACATTGGATCGCGGTCTAATGTGGGAGCGGGCTTGCTCGCGAAGAACGATGCCTCGGTATTAAGCCTTGCCACCACTGCGATCAATAGCAAACCCGGCCCAGGTCTGGCTCACCGGCATCAGCTCCAGGCTGTTGATGTTGATGTGCGCCGGGGCATTGAGCACCCAGAAGATTGTCTCGGCAATGTCTTGCGGCTGAATCGGCTCGGCGCCAGCGTAAGTGGCGTTGTAGCGCTCCTGGTCACCGGCAAAACGCACCAGCGAGAACTCGCTCTCGCACAGGCCCGGCTCGATGTTGCTGACCCGCACGCCCGTGCCTTGCAGGTCGCAGCGCAGGTTCAGGGAGAACTGTTTGACGAACGCCTTGGTCGCGCCATACACATGGCTGCCCGGGTACGGGTAGTTGCCGGCGATGGACCCCAGGTTGACGATACCGGCACCTCGACCGTGGGCGATCAGGCGCGGCAACAACAGACGTGTGCTGTACATCAGGCCTTTGACGTTGGTATCGACCATGGTGTCCCAGTCGTCCAGGTCGCACTTGGGCGCCGGATCAACCCCCAGGGCCAGTCCGGCGTTGTTGATCAATCCGCGCAGTTTTGCAAAGGATGGCGGCAGATTGGCAATCGCCTCCTCCATGGCCTTGCGATCACGCACATCAAGCACCAGCCCATGGACTTCCGTCTGCTTCGACAGCTCAGCGCACAACGTATTGAGGCGCTCTTCACGACGGCCAGTCAGCACCAGTTTCCAGCCGGCTTCGGCAAAACGACGGGCACAGGCTTCACCAAAACCGGAGGTCGCGCCGGTAATAAACAGGGTGTTGGACATCGTGTTCTCCTTGCTTCGGCTGATCGCCAGCCATTGGAATAGAAAATCAGCAGGCAGCATGCCCGGCCTTACCGTTCAATTTGTTCAAAAAACGCTCAATCCCGGCAACCCCTTGACCAGCGTGGCCTACAGCCATGTGCGCGCACGTTATCCACAGGCCGATCCACAGTCTTTGGGGGCAAGTGGAAAAGCTGCAAGCCGCTATCCACAAGGCTTTGCGCGGGGTTTTGAAACTTTTTTGCTTGACCCTCAAGCGCCTGCTGTGTAGCCCTTGGCCATTTTCATGACTGACGGGTCAATCCAGCGATGGCGCCAAGCCAGCAACCACGGCCTTCAGCCGAGTCTTTCCAGAGTTTAGTCACAGACTTATCCACAGGCTTGTCCACGCCGACTCCATGCATTTTCATCCCGAACAAAAAGGTTGACAAAGCGGCCTGCAAGCTGCGCAAAAACACTTGATCAAAAAACAACCACACCTCTGCAAGCCACGGTTTAAAAGGCCTGCAGCCAGCTACTCCCACGTTATTCACAGCCGGTTCCACAGCAAACGGGGACAAGTCAAAACCGTGACAAAACAACTATTTGCAGCGGCTTTATGTCGCGCTTTACGAGCTTGGGAATATTGTTTTCCACAATTTCCCAGAGCCATGCCAAAAACCTGTGGGAGCGAGCTTGCTCGCGATGACTGCGGCACAGCTTGCATCGTGGAGACTGACACACCGCTATCGCGAGCAAGCTCGCTCCCACAGGGTTCAGTGGTGTTTTGAAGATGTAAAAAAGCCCCGGCGATTGCGCGCCGGGGCTTGTGTACAACCACTGAAACTCAGTGCCCGCCGAGATAGGCGCTACGCACATCCTCGTTGACCAACAACTCCTTGCCGGTGCCGGTCATGCGAATTTCGCCGTTGACCATCACGTAAGCCCGGTCCGACAACCGCAGGGCGTGGTTGGCGTTCTGCTCCACCAGAAAGATAGTCATGCCGGTCTTGGCCAGTTCCCGCAGGGTGGCGAAGATCTGCTTCACCACGATCGGCGCCAGGCCCAGGCTTGGCTCATCGAGCAGCAACAACTTGGGCCGGCTCATCAGGGCCCGGGCGATAGCCAGCATCTGCTGCTCGCCACCGGACATGGTCATCGCCCGCTGGGTACGCCGCTCTTCGAGCCTGGGGAACAGCTCGAACATGCGCTGCATGTCCTCCTTGGCGTACTTGTCGCCAATGGGGATAGTGCCCATCAACAGGTTTTCTTCGACTGTCATGTCGGGGAACACCCGCCGCCCTTCCGGCGATTGCGCAATGCCGTTGGAGGCGATGTAGTGGGACGACTTGTGGGTAATGTCCACGCCCTGATAGAGGATCTGCCCGTCCGCCGCCCTTGGCTGGCCGAAGATCGACATCAGCAGGGTCGACTTACCGGCACCATTGGAGCCGATCAGGCTGACGGTTTCCCCTTCATTGATGTGCAGCGAGACACCTTTAAGGGCCTGGATCGGCCCGTAAAACACGTCCAGTTCCTTGAGCTCGAGGATGGGTTTACTCATACCACCTCCTCTTCTTCCGCGCCCAGATAAGCGGCAATCACTTTCGGGTCGTTGCGGATGTCGTCGGGGCCACCCTCGGCGATGACGATGCCGTGGTCCAGCACCACAATGTGGTCGGAGATACTCATAACCATGCCCATGTCGTGTTCGATCAGCACCACGGTCAGATCGTGCTCGTCGCGCAGCAGCCGGATCATCGCGCTCAGCGCTTCGGTTTCCGGCGGCCGGTTCGTCGAGGCAGATGATCTGCGGACGGGTGCACATGGCCCGGGCGATTTCCAGGCGGCGTTGCTGACCGTAGGACAGTTCACCGGCCAAGCGGTTGGCGCAGTCCACCAGATCCACCACTTCCAGCCAGTAGAACGCGTGGTCCAGCGCATCGCTTTCGGCCTTGCGATAGCCCTTGGTGTTGAGGATGCCGGCGAACATGCTGCGATTGACCCACATGTGCTGGGCCACCAGCAGGTTTTCCAGCACCGACATTTCCTTGAACAGGCGAATGTTCTGGAAGGTCCGCGCCAGACCTGCACGGTTCACCAGATGGGTGCCGCCGAATGCCTTGTAGAACAGCCGACTGGCGAAGGATTTCGGCGAAACGAAATCGGTTGGCTTGAACGACTCCCCCAGCAACTTGATGACATTGGTCTGTTGCCCACGGATGTTGAGTTCGATCTTGCCGCCGGAGGCTTTGTAGAAGCCGGTCAGGCAGTTGAACACCGTGGTCTTGCCGGCGCCGTTGGGGCCGATCAGGGCAAAGATCGAGTTGCGCTTGACCTTCAGGCTGACATCGCTCAACGCCTTGATGCCGCCAAAGTGCATCATCAGCTTTTCTACACTGAGTACGACTTCGCTCATGGCGCTACTCCTTTACGCGGGGTCACACCGGTACGGCTGATCCGAATCAGGCCGCGCGGTCGCCAGATCATCATCAACACCAACAGCAGCACGCGGTATTCGGCAAAACCACGCAGCAGCTCCGGGGCGACGGTCAGCACGAACGCTGCAATCACCACGCCTATGGTCGAGCCCATGCCACCGAGTACCACGATGGCGAGGATCAGGGCCGATTCGAAGAAGGTGAACGAGGTCGGGTTGACGAAGCCCTGGTAGGTGGCGAAGAACACCCCGGCCAGACCGGCCGTCGACGCGCCGATGGTGAACGCCGAGAGCTTGACCAGCACGTGGTTCAGACCCATGGAGCGGCAAGCGATTTCGTCTTCGCGCAGGGCTTCCCAGGCGCGGCCGACCGGCATGCGGGTCAGGCGATGCTTGATGTGCAGCACGGCCAGGACCACCAGGAACAACACGGCGTAGATGAAGTAGTACTTCACGTCGGGGTTGTAGGCGATGCCGAAGAACTCATGAAACGGCACTCCGCCCTCTTTCGCCCTTTTTCCGAACTCGATGCCGAAAAAGGTTGGCAACGGCGCTGCCATGCCATTCGGGCCGCCGGTCAGGGACAGCCAGTTATTGAGGATCAACCGGATGATTTCACCGAAGCCCAGGGTCACGATCGCCAGGTAGTCACCGTGCAGGCGCAGCACCGGGAAACCGAGGATGCAACCGGCCAGTCCGGCGGTAATCGCCGCCAATGGCAACACCGTCCAGAAGCCCAGCCCAAGATATTGATAACCGAGCGCCAGGCCGTAGGCACCGATGGCGTAGAACGCCACGTAACCAAGGTCGAGCAGACCGGCCAGGCCGACCACGATGTTCAGCCCCAGCCCCAAAAGCACGTAGATCAGCCCGAGGATGACCACGCCCAACAGGTACGAGTTGGAGAAAAACGGGAATACCACCGCGATAACAATCATCAGCGGGATGATCCAGCGCAGCCGGGATTTGTAATCAGGCGGCAGTACATGGACCCCGGATCCGGTGGTTTCAAATCCCTCAAGGATTCTCAGGCCCTTGGGGGTTTGCAGGAACAGGCTAAGGGCAAAACGGCCGGCCATGACGATGGCGACAATCCATGCCACCCGGGTCGCTTCCAGGTTGAAGCCGTAGCCGTCGAGGACTACGCCGACAATCGGGCCGAACACAATCAGGGCCACCAGGCCGGCAAGAATCGCGTCAACCAGGCTTCTTTTGAGATCAATGGTTTTTTTAGTGGTTGAAGACATCGCTTACACCTTCGACACAAGAGGACGGCCG
>LNAP01004302.1_pt1 | contig 13239 bp, 8 predicted proteins | sample 602601 | NCBI WGS metagenome assembly LNAP01 (sample SAMN02440304, study PRJNA202911) | soil metagenome | biome: Subtropical and temperate rainforests or woodlands; isolation source: soil samples (1 kg each in a 20% v/v slurry with milli Q water) were... ...
CGACGGCGTATCGGCCTCGCCCTATCAGTGGGGCGCCTTCATGCCCGGCGTGCCCGACCTGACGGAATTCCCGCACAAGAAATTCGGCCGCATCGTAAGCAACCTGTGGCGCAACCCGTCTCCTGATCTGCTGACTTATGCTTACGGCGGCGGCTTGCCGGCGCTGCGCGAGGCGCTGGCCCAGCATCTGGCGCTGACACGCTCCATCGATTGCGATCCCGAACAGATCATCATCACGGAAGGGTCCCATCAGGCCATCGACCTGACGACCCGCATCCTGGGCGAAGCCGGCGAAACCGCCTGGGTGGAAGACCCGGGTTATTGGGGGGCGCGCACCATCCTGCAAGTCAACGGCCTGCGCACGGTGCACCTGCCGGTGGACGAAGAGGGCATGCGGCTGCCGGATGCCGTGGACACGCCGCCGCGTTTCATCTTCGTCACGCCCTCGCATCAGTATCCGCTCGGTCCCGTCATGTCGCTGACCCGACGCCGCCAGCTGTTGGCGGTTGCGCGCCAATGCGGCAGCTGGATCATCGAAGACGACTACGACAGCGAATTCCGTTTTTCGGGCCGTCCCATCGCGTCGCTGCTGGGCCTGGAGCCGGATGCGCCCGTCATCTACATGGGCACTTTCAGCAAGACCTTGTACCCGGGTCTGCGCGTGGGTTACCTGGTGCTGCCCAAGCCGCTCACCGCGGCGTTCCAGGCGGCGCACGCGGAGCTATACCGCGAGGGCCACCTGATGACCCACGCGGCGCTGGCGACGTTCATCGCCGAAGGCCATTACGCGGCCCACATCCGACGGATGCGCATGCTGTACGGCCGGCGCCGCGCGATGCTGGTCAACCTGATCGAACGTCGGCTGGGGCCGGAATGGCTGCACCGCGACGCCAGCATGGCGGGCCTGCATCTGGTGCTGACCCTGCCGACGGATATGGACGATCTGCGCGTGGTGGACGTGGCGCGCGGCAAAGGCGTGCTGACGCGCGCGCTGTCGCGTTACTACGTCAATGCGCAAGCCCGGCGGCCGGGGCTGTTGCTGGGCTATGCCTGTGTGCCCGAACACGACATCGCGCGCAAGTTCGAAGTGCTCCTGGAAAGCCTGGCGGAAGTGGCTCGTAAGCCTGCGGCGGCCTGATTCCTCAGAACGGCAGCAGCGCGGATGCGAAGGCGGCGGCGTTGCGCATGCCCTGGTCTTCGAAGTTGGTGTTGAACACGGCGTGGGCCTGCGCGCTTTGCGTGGCCAGGCGCGAAAACCGTTCGGCCAGCTCGGCCAGTTCCTGTTCCGTGTATTCATATTGGAAACGCCCCGACGAGGCCGTGCCGGACACGTTCCATGCGCCGGCGTTGCGGCCGTGCAGGCGTAGCAGTGTCAGGTCGGGGTGGGTGCTTTCCCAGACGGCGGGCACGGTGTTGTCAAAACCCTGGGGGGCGTCCACCACGGTGTGCACCACGCCCAGGTCGCGTTCGAACGCCAGCGTGTCCGCGGTGGCGGCGGGGCTCTCGAACCAGCTGTGGTGCCGGAACTCCACCGAAATCAGGTGTTCTTCCATGCGCCGCGCGCAATCGGCCACGCGCACGCGGCCACGCGCATCGCGGCGGACCCAGGACGGAAACTGGAAATGCACCGCGCCCAGTTTGCCCGGCATCCGCAGCGGCTCCAACGCCAGTTGGTACCGGCGCCAGAGCTCGTCGCGCAGATCGTCGGGCATCTGGTCGTGATAGATGACCGGGTCCGGCCAGCCCGCCAGTTCGCGGCCGATATCCGCAGGTAACGCGGCAAGCGGCGTCTGGTGGCCCGTGAACAGCCGGAAGGCCTTGATGTTGAAGACAAAATCGTCGGGTGTGCGCTGCGCCCACAGGTAGGCGTTTTCCGCCGATGGCAGGGCGTAGTAGCTGGAATCCACTTCGGCCATGGGAAAGCGCGATGCGTAGAACCGCAGCCGGGCTTCGGCGCTGCGCATCCCGGGTGGGTAGAAGCGCCCGCAGGCCAACAAGGTGGGATCGGTCCAGGAGGCGGTGCCGGTCAGGATGCGCATGGGGCAAAGGGTCTGGTGGGTACGGGGGGCGGCGGCGGACGGCCACGCTGCTATGATAGCTGGATATATAGCCAGTTATTTGGCCCGCCATCGTGCTCCCTGCGGCGCGCCATGCGGCCCTTCCCACGCGTCATGCCCGATCAGAATCCCGCCCCATCCCATAGCCGCCCCGACCCCCTGGCCGACCTGAATCCCGCCCAGCGCGAAGCCGCCGAATTCGGCATCGGCGGCGCGTCGGGCGGTGGCGGTCCTTTATTGGTCATCGCCGGGGCCGGGTCGGGAAAAACCAATACGCTGGCCCACCGGGTGGCGCACCTGATCCTCAACGGCGCCGACCCGCAGCGCATGCTGTTGCTGACCTTTTCGCGCCGCGCGGCTCAGGAAATGGACCGCCGCGTGGGGTCCGTGCTGCAGCGGGTCATGAACCTGCGCGGTTCGCAGCAAGCGCCGTCATTGCCGTGGGCCGGCACGTTTCACGCCATCGGCGCGCGGCTGCTGCGCGATTGCGCGCTGCGCATCGGGTTGTCAGAAGCCTTCACCATCCATGATCGCGGCGACGCCGAAGACCTCATGGGCATGGTCCGGCACGAGCAGGGTCTGTCTTCCACCAAGTCGCGCTTTCCGCTGAAGGGCACCTGCCTGGCCATCTACTCGCGCGTGGTCAACAGCCAGACGCCCGTGGCCGACGTGCTGAAGACCTCCTTCCCCTGGTGCGCCCAATGGGAAGACGAATTGAAGAGCCTGTTCCGCGGCTATGTGGCCGCCAAACAGGATCAGCAGGTGCTGGATTACGACGACCTGCTGCTGTATTGGGCCGAAATGATGTCCGACCCCGGCATCGCCGCCGACGTGGGCGCGCGTTTCGATCATGTGCTGGTCGACGAATACCAGGACACCAACCGGCTGCAGTCGGCCATCCTGCTGGCCATGAAACCCGACGGCCGCGGGCTGACGGTGGTGGGCGACGATGCCCAGTCCATCTATTCTTTCCGCGCCGCCACGGTACGCAACATCCTGGACTTCCCTGGCCAGTTTCCCCAGCCCGCGCGCGTCATCACGCTGGACCGCAACTACCGCTCGACCCAGCCCATCCTGAACGCGTCCAACGCGGTGATCGGCCTGGCGACGGAACGATTCGCCAAAGACCTCTGGACCGACCGCGCCTCGTCGCAACTGCCCGAACTGGTGACGGTCAGCGATGAAGCCGGGCAGGCGCGCTGGGTGGCCGACCAGGTGCTGGCCCAGCGCGAAGGCGGCGCCACGCTGAAGTCGCAGGCGGCGCTGTTCCGCACGGCCAGCCATAGCGCCGCGCTTGAACTGGAACTGACCCGCCGCAATATCCCCTTCGTGAAGTTCGGCGGCTTGCGCTTCCTGGAAGCCGCGCACGTGAAGGACCTGCTGTCGCTGCTGCGTTGGGCCGAAAACCCGCGGGGCCGCATGGCGGGTTTCCGCGTGGCGCAATTGATGCCTGGCATCGGGCCGGCCACGGCGGGCAAGTTGATGGACGCCATGTCCGCATCCGCCGAACCGCTGCGCGCGTTGCGCGAATTCAAGCCCGGGGCCGCGGCGCAGGAAGAGTGGGGCGCGTTTGCCGATACCTATGCGGCGTTGTGCGATCCCGGCCTGCGCTGGCCGGCCGATGTCGACCTGGCGCTGCGCTGGTACGCCGGGCAACTGGAACGCCTGTACGACGACGCGCGGGTGCGTAAAACCGATCTGGACCAGTTGGTGCGGCTGGCTGCGGGCTATCCGTCGCGCGAGCGCTTCCTGACGGAACTGACGCTGGACCCGCCCGATGCCACCAGCGATGAATCTGGCGCTCCATCGCGCGACGAAGACTACATGATCCTGTCCACCATCCATTCCGCCAAGGGCCAGGAATGGAAGGCCGTCTATGTGCTGAACGTCGTCGACGGTTGCATCCCGTCCGACATGAGCACGGGCACGGCCGAAGAGATCGAAGAAGAGCGCCGGCTGCTATATGTGGCCATGACCCGTGCCAAGGAACGCCTGCAGCTGATCGTGCCACAGCGGTTCTACGTGCACCAGCAGACGGGCATGGGCGACCGCCACGTCTATGGTTCGCGCACCCGCTACATCACCAATGCGATGCTGCCCCTGTTCGACCACCTGCCCAAGGCGCCCGCGCTGCCCGGCCTGCCCGACGCTGCGCCCAAGGAACCGCAGGCGCCCAGCATCGACGTGACCAAGCGGGTGCGAAGCCTGTTCTCCTAGGCTGGGCTATCATCGGCCGATGCCCATAAGTTGTCCGGTCGGGATCGCATTGCCAGAGGTAGTCCATGTCTGCTGAACCCAGTTTCGTCGACGCCCATAAGGGCGAGGTGGTTGCGTCAATAGCCTATGTGAATGGGCGGCGCGATCGTGAAGTGCCCATCGACGAGGTGGGGCAGTACATCAGCCGATACAACAGCCAGCCCCAGGGCCAGCCGCCCGGCATGCTGTGGATCGGCCTGCGCAATCCCACGCCGGAATTGCTGGCGCGCATCACCGGGGAACTTGGCGCCTGCGACAAGAACCAGGAAGAGATGCTGGAACCGCATCGCCGCCCGAAGATCATCGACTACGGCAACATGGTCCTCATCGTGACCATCACGGTTGAAGTCGAAGCCGAACGCCCCATCTTTGGCGAAACCCAGCTCTTGATCGGCGACGGCTTCCTGGTTACGGTGCGCCGTGGTGCCACGGCGGCCCATAGCCCCTTGCGGGAACGGTTGGAGGCCGCGCCCGACCTGCTCAAGCGCGGCAGCGACTACGTGGCGTCCGAGGTGCTGGACTGGCTGGTCGACCGCTATGTGGCCGCCGCGGGAAAGATCGAAAGCGTGGTCGAAGGGGCCGAGCAGAAACTGCTGATCCGAGGCGCCAAAGATTCCGATATCCGCAGGCTGTATCGCCAGCGGCGCGACCTGCTGCGCATTCACACCGTGGTGTCGCCGTTGGCCGAGATATGCCGCCGTCTGGCCCGGGTCGAGATGTCGGCCGTGGACGAACATGCGCGTCCTTATTTTGGCGAAGTCGCCGACCGCGTGCTGCGTGTGGACGAACTGTTCAACGCCTTGCGCGAGTCGCTGGCCTTCGCGTTTGAAGCCAGCCTGATGATCGGCCAGGCCGCGCAGAATGACACCACCCGCAAACTGGCCTCCTGGGCCGCCATCCTGGCCGTGCCCACCGCCATCGCCGGCATCTACGGCATGAACTTCGAATTCATGCCCGAACTGAAGTCGCCCTGGGGCTATCCGGTCACCCTGGGCGTCATCGTGTCGATCTGTTCCGTCTTGTATTGGCGCTTTCGCAGATCGGGTTGGCTGTAAGGCGATAAGGCGATCGCGCCGGGCGGTCGTTTTCCGCACGGCAGGCGGCCGGAGCCGCCCCGGGTATGGCACACTTCCTGCGTTTCCAATCCGGAGCCTGGCCAGTGCGTGGCAAACCTTCCTTTCGCGGCGGCAGCAAGCTGACCGCCCTGATCGTCGCTGTGATCCTCGCGGCGGCGGGCGCCATCGTCAACTGGCTGCAACCGTCCGGGCGTGACGCGGCTCGGCCGCCCGCGTCCGGCGCATCGACCCCGGCGCAGACCCGCACGCCGCCCGGCCCTGCGCTGGCGGGCGGGGTGCCCCAAGGCAGCTACACGCTGACCGGCACCGTCGTCAACGTGGCCGATGGCGATACCGTCACGTTGCGCGCTCCGGACGGCCAGCGGCGCATCCGCATGGATAGCATCGACGCGCCGGAAGAGGGCCATGGCGCCGACCAGCCGGGGCAGCCCTATGCCGAGGCATCGCGCAAGAACCTGGCCAGCCTGGTGGCAGGCAAAACCCTGACGGCCCAGTGCTACGAGAGCGACCAGTACGGCCGCGACGTGTGCGCCCTGATCCTGGAAGACGGCCGTTCGGCCAACCGCGTGCAAGTGGAATCCGGCTATGCCTGGGCCTACACGGCCAGAAAAGGCGACTACCTGCGCGACAAGGCCATGCCCGACCTGCAACGCCAGGCCAAGGCCGCCGGGCGCGGCCTGTGGGTGCAGCAGGGCGCCATGCAACCCTGGAAATGGCGCTACGACTGCTGGCGCCAGCGCCAGTGCGGCTGAGTCGGGCGGCGAACCGTCGGGCGGCGATCCGTCGGGCGCCGCTAGGGGGATGCCTGGGTATTGGCTCCGTCCCGCGTTTGCTATCCTCTGTCGCAACGATTTGAAGGGAAGGTTTCCATGCGTGCATTCAAGCGGCTCTGGGCGACGGCCACGCTGCTGTTGCTGGCAGTGGCGGGCTGCTCGCAAGAAAGCCCCATCAACAGCCCATATCCATCCGGCGCGGAAGGCCAGAACACGTTCTACTCCGCATTCACGCAGCGTTCGCCGAAGTATCTGGACCCGGCCAGCTCTTATTCCGTCGACGAAACGCCTTATACCTACAACATCTATGAGACGTTGTACGGCTATCACTACTTGAAGCGTCCCTACGAGCTGGTGCCGCGCTCGGCCGAATCCATCGCGCCGCCGGTCTACCTTGACGCCCAGGGCAATACGCTGCCCGCCGATGCGCCCGGCGAACAGATCGCTGAAAGCGTCTACGACATCAAGATCCGTCCTGGCGTGCGTTTTCAGCCGCACCCCGCCTTTGCCCGCAAGACCGACGGCAGCTACGACTATTTCCCGCTGGCCGACGGCGAGCTCGACGACAAGTTCTATATTCCCGATTTTCCGCGCACCGGCACGCGCGAACTTACCGCCGACGATTACGTTTACGCGTTCCGCCGGCTGGCCAGCCCGCGCGTGGTGTCGCCCGTCTATTCGGTGATGGCGGACCACATCCAGGGCATGAAGGACTACGGCGACCGCCTGCGCCAGCGCGACCGCGACATGCGGCGCGACCTGCCCGGTGGCAGCACGCCACCCTGGCTGGACTTGCGTGAAGCCGACGGCTTCACAGGTGTCCAGGCGCTTGACCCACACACGCTGCGCATCCGCGTCAACGGCAAGTATCCCCAGTTCAAGTATTGGCTGGCCATGACGTTCACGGCGCCCATCCCCTGGGAGGCCGACCGTTTCTACAATCAGCCGGGCATGGCCTCGCACGACCTGTCGCTAAACACCTGGCCGGTAGGCACCGGCCCCTACATGCTGGCTGAATCGCTGCCGAACCGCCGCCACGTGCTGGTGCGTAATCCCAATTTCCATGGCGAACCCTATCCTTGCGACGGCGAGGCGGGGGACAAGGCGGCCGGCTTGCTGGCCGACTGCGGCAAACCCACGCCCTTCATCGACCGGGTCGTGTTCAGCCTGGAAAAGGAAGCCATCCCGCTGATTGGCAAGTTCATGCAAGGCTATTACGACGCCCCGCAGATCGAGCGCGGCGAGTACGGCGTGGCGATGCTGGTCGCGGCCGGAGACAGCCAGGACAAGGCCAGGCAGTACCGCGAGCGCGGCATCCGGCTGCCCACCACCGTCGAAACCGCCAACTGGTACATGGGCTTCAACTGGATGGACCCGGTGGTGGGCAAGGGCGATACGCCCGAGCAGGCGGAGAAGAACCGCAAATTGCGCCAAGCCATCAGCATCGTGTTCGACTGGGAAGAATACGTGGCGGTGTTCGAGAACAGCCAGGCATCCGTGGCGCAAGGGCCGGTGCCGCCGGGCGTGCTGGGTTACCGCGAACTGCCCGAAGGCGTGAACCCCGTCGTGTATGACCTGATTGACGGCAAGCCCGTGCGCAAGTCCGTCGACGTCGCTCGCCGCCTGCTGGCCGAAGCCGGCTACCCCGATGGCCGAAACGCCAAGACCGGGGCGCCGCTGGTGCTGTACTACGATGCGATGCAGGGCGGCGGGTCGAATCCGCAGTTCGACTGGATGCGCCGCCAGATGAGCAAGATCGGCGTGCAACTGGACCTGCGCTCGACCGATTACAACCGCTTCCAGGACAAGATGACGCGCGGCGCGGCGCAGATATTCTATTGGGGGTGGAACGCCGACTATCCCGACGCCGAGAATTTCCTGTTCCTGCTGTACGGCCCCAATGCCAAGGCCAAAGGCGGCGGCGAAAACGCGGCCAACTACGACAGCCCCGAATTCAACAAACTGTTCGAGCAGATGAAATTCCTGGATGACGGCCCGGAAAAAGAAAAGCTGATCGCCAGGATGGTCGACATCGTGCAGCGTGACGCGCCCTGGATGTTCGGCTTCTTCCCGATGTCGGGCGGCGCCTACCAGCAATGGGTCGGCAACGCCAAGCCCACGCAGATGGTCCGCAATACGCTTCAATACCTGAAGCTCGATCCCGCCTTGCGGCAGCAGAAGATCGACGAATGGAACTTCCCCCGCTGGTGGCCCATCGGTTTGTTCGTACTGCTGCTGGCGTTGGCGATCTGGCCGTCCTACGTCGCGCTCAAGCGCCGCGAACGCCAGACGGCCTTCGGACCGGGCGTACGCAAGGAGCATCAATCATGATCGGCTACGTGATCCGCCGGCTGCTGTATGGCGTGCTGATTCTGATCGGCGTGAACCTCTTCACCTTCATCCTGTTCTTCGCGGTCAACACGCCCGACGACATGGCGCGCCTGGCCATCGGCGGGCAGCGCGCCAGCCAGGACGCGGTGGAAAAATGGAAGGTCGAGCGCGGCTACGACAAGCCGCTGTTCTTCAACGCCCGGGCGCAAGGAGCGGCCCAACTGACCGACACCGTCTTCTACCAGCGTTCCGTGCCCTTGCTGGTGATGGAGTTTGGCGCGTCCGACAGCGGCCGCGATATCGGCCGCGAGATCAAGACCCGGATGGGGCCCAGCCTGGCGCTGGCGGTGCCCACCTTCATTCTGGGACTTTTCGTCAGCATCGTCTTCTCGTTGACGCTGGTGTATTTCCGGGCGACACGGCTGGATTTCTGGGGCGTGGTGGCGTGCGTGCTGCTGCTGTCGATTTCCAGCCTGTTCTACATCATCGCGGGCCAATGGGTCTTCGCCAAGCTCATGCGGCTGGTGCCGTTCTCGGGCTTCGCGGGGGGGCTCGACGTCGTCAAGTTCCTGGCGCTGCCGGTGCTGGTCGCGATCGTCTCCCGCCTGGGGCCCGAAGCGCGCTTCTACCGCACCTTGTTCCTGGAAGAAATCGGCAAGGACTACGTGCGTACCGCACGCGCCAAGGGGCTGGCAGAACGCGTGGTGCTGTTCCGGCACGTGCTGCGCAACGCCATGCTGCCCATCCTGACCAGCACGGTCGCCGCCTTGCCGCTGCTGTTCATGGGCAGCCTGATCGCGGAATCGTTCTTCGGCATTCCGGGCCTGGGCAGCTACACCATCGACGCCATCAACGCACAGGACTTTTCCGTCGTGCGCGCCATGGTGTTCCTGGGCGCCGCGCTCTACATCGTGGGGCTGATCCTGGCCGATATTTCCTACACGCTGGCTGATCCCCGCGTCCGTTTCGAGTAGCCGCCATGCCAAAGATCGTCTTCTTGTGGACCGATGTCGCGCTGTGGCTGATGGCGCTTAGCGCGCTGGCCTACGTATGGCGCGTGCGCCGCAGTCCGAACTTGCGCGCGACCTGGGGGCGCGTGGCCCGCGATACGCCGGCCATGTGTTCGGCCGTGGTGCTGGTCGCGTTCACCCTGGTGGGCCTGCTGGACTCCGTGCATTACCGTCCGTTGCTTCCGCCCGTGCCAGGCGCTGCCGCCGGGGCGCCGCAGGTCTACGCGCCCGTCGTCAAATCGGCATTGGACGGCCTGCTGTCGGACACGGTGCTGACCCGCCCCGAGAAGAATTATTCGCAGCCGCTGGCGGCGAACCTGTTCCTCAAGGAAACCATGGTGGTGGACGGCAAGCCGGTGCGCGACTACCCGCGCTTGCGCGGCGCCGCCACGCATCTGGCCGACGTCGAAAAAGAACACACGGGCGATGTCCTCAGGCGTCTGGCGATCGGCCTGGCGGCCGGACTCGGCGTGGCGCTGCTGGCGGCGGCCATTTTGTACGCGTGCCTGGCGCGGCATGCCGGATCGGCATCCGAGGCGGCCAGCCAATTGCTGGGCGGCCAATCGGATATCCCCTGGCGTGCGATGACGGTCACGTTCACGTTGCTGTGTCTGGCGGCCGGCGCGCTGGCCGGGCTGTCCAGCGGTTATCACGCGCTGGGTACCGACCGCATCGGTAACGACGTGCTGTGGCAAGCGCTGAAAAGCATCCGCACCGCGTTGGTGATCGGCAGCCTGACCACCATTGCCATGCTGCCGCCCGCCATCATTTTCGGCATCGCGGCGGGTTACTTCAAGGGCAAGGTCGACGATGCGATCCAATACCTGTACACCACCATCACCTCGATTCCCGGCGTGTTGCTGGTAGCGGCCTGCGCGCTGATGATGCAGGTCTACATCGATAACCATTCCGATCTGTTCGACACGTCAGTGGCGCGCGCGGATCTACGACTGTTCCTGCTTTGCATGATCCTCGGCCTGACCGGCTGGGCCGGTTTGTGCCGCCTGTTGCGCGCGGAAACGCTCAAGCTGCGCGAGCTGGAATACGTGCAGGCGGCGCGCGCGTTCGGCGTATCGCACTGGCGCATCATGACGCGCCACCTGCTGCCCAACGTGGCGCATCTGGTGCTGATCACCGTGGTGCTGGAATTTTCGGGCCTGGTGCTCTATGAGGCCGTGCTGTCCTACCTGGGCATCGGTGTGGATCCCAGCATGAATTCCTTTGGCTCCATGATCAATGGCGCCCGGCTGGAAATGTCGCGCGATCCCATGATCTGGTGGAGCCTGATGACCGCTTTCATTTTCATGCTGGCGCTGGTGCTGGCGGCCAACCTGTTCGCCGATGCCGTGCGCGACGCTTTCGATCCGCGCACGCGCCGCTACAAGCCTAGCCGCCTGGCGCGCCTGGGCGGTTTTCTGGGCCGCCGTCCGGCGCTGGCCGCCGGCCCGCGTCCGTCCAAATCCGGAGAAGCGCCATGAGCCGCGACACGCCTTTGCTCGACGTGCACGGTCTTGACGTGGACATCGCCGGCGAAAGCGGCATGACGCACGCGGTCAAGCGTCTGCAGCTGGCCATCTCCCAACGGCAGACCTTTGCGCTGGTTGGTGAATCCGGATGCGGCAAGAGCATGACGGCGCTGGCGTTGCTGCGCCTGTTGCCCGACGCCGGCCGTATCGTCGGCGGGCAGATCGCGCTGGACGGCGAAGACCTCAACCGCCTGCCGGAAAGCGCCATGCGCGGCGTGCGTGGCGGGCGGATCGGCATCATTTTCCAGGAACCGTCCACCAGTCTGAATCCGGTCATGCGGGTGGGCGACCAGATCATCGAAACGTTGACGGCGCACACGCCCTTGCGCGGTGCTGCCGCCCGCGCCCGCGCGGTGGATTGGCTGCGGCGGGTGGGCATTCCCGAACCCGAGCGGCGGGTGGACGACTACCCGTTCCAATTCTCGGGCGGGCAGAAGCAGCGCGTCATGATTGCCATCGCGTTGGCGGCCGAGCCGCTGCTGCTGATCGCGGACGAACCCACCACCGCGCTGGACGTCACGACCCAGAAGCAGATACTGCTGCTTATCAAAGAACTGCAGCGCAAGCGCAACACGGCCGTCCTTTTTATCACACATGACTTCGGCGTTGTGGCCGATATCGCAGACCGGATTGTTGTAATGAACAAGGGCGCTGTCGTGGAGACGGGCACCCGGGACCAAATCCTCTCGAACCCTGTCGATCCCTATACGCGAATGTTGGTGTCGTCCGTTCCCAGCCTGGTGCCACGCAAACCACTACCCATTGCCGAGCAAGTCGTCCTCAAGGTTAATCAACTCTATAAAACCTATAGCACGTCGGCATTTCTCAGTAAGAACGCTCGAGTCGTCAATGCTGCGAAGGATGTATGCCTGTCGGTAAGAAAGGGCGAAATCGTCGGTGTGGTCGGCGAGTCGGGCTCAGGAAAGTCCACGGTCGCCCGGTGTATGGTGAGGTTGGTCGAGGCCACGAGCGGCGAAGTGCTGATCAACGGCACAGACATCACCAGGCTTTCCGACAGGAAGCTCTCGGCATTTCGCAAGCATGTGCAGATTATTTTTCAGGACCCCTACCGGTCGCTGAACCCGCGTCATAAGGTGGGCGATTCCATCATAGAGGGCCTGCTCAACTATAGTGTTTCCCGCAATGAGGCCAAGCGCAAGGCAATAGAGGCGCTGAAGCTGGTGGGAATGGATGCCGACGCAATGGAGCGGTTCCCCCATCAGTTTTCGGGTGGGCAACGTCAGCGTATTTGCATTGCCAGGGCGGTGGTCATGGAGCCGGATCTCCTGATCGCGGATGAGGCGGTTTCGGCGTTGGACGTTTCCGTTCAAGCCCAGGTGCTAAGCCTGCTGGACGAAATTCGTGAACGAACAGGCGTGGCCATTCTGTTCATCACCCACGATTTACGGGTGGCGGCAAAGATATGCGACACCATCGTTGTAATGCAGCGCGGTCAGATCGTGGAGTCGGGACCCTCATCGACCGTGCTGGCTAACCCGCAAAATGAGTACACAAACGCCCTGATCCAGTCCGCCCCCGGTCGCTACTGGGACTTCGAAAACTTTTGTGCCCTGCCTAACGCCCAGATGAATAGTCCAGAAGAGTCATTGCTATGAAAAAGATTGTCCTTGCCGGTTTCCAGCACGAAACCAATACATTTGCCAGCAGCACCGCCGATATGGAGGCGTTCAGGCAGGGAGGGGGATGGCCAGGCATTTGTCATGGCGATGCAATTCCCGGCACGCTTAAAGGCGCCAATATACCCGCAGCCGGGTTTCTTGAAGAAGCCGGCGCGCAAGCCGCCGATATCGTCTGCACGACGTGGGCCGCTGCCAGCCCTTCGGCCCATGTCGAGGAAGACGTGTATGAGGAGATCAGCCAACGCATACTTAGCGGCATCGAAGCGGCCTTGCCAGTCGCCGGCGTCTATTTGGATTTGCACGGCGCCATGGTGGCCCAGCATTATGATGACGGAGAAGGCGAGCTGCTATCGCGAGTGCGCCGCTTGGTAGGCAAGGATGTGCCGGTGGTGGCCAGTCTGGACTTGCATGCGAACGTGACCGAGCAAATGCTACACGAGGCGACGGCTTTGGTCTGCTATCGCACCTATCCTCATGTGGACATGGCCGAAACAGGCAAGAAGGCGTTCAGGCTGCTGTGGAAATGCATGAACGACAAGGTGCCCGGCTTGAGCCCTCGCCGCCTGCCAT
>LNAP01010459.1_pt2 | contig 13238 bp, 13 predicted proteins | sample 602601 | NCBI WGS metagenome assembly LNAP01 (sample SAMN02440304, study PRJNA202911) | soil metagenome | biome: Subtropical and temperate rainforests or woodlands; isolation source: soil samples (1 kg each in a 20% v/v slurry with milli Q water) were... ...
TGAAAATGTAAAAGCCCCGCCCGGTGCAATACCGGGCGGGGCTTTTTTTGTCTCGGTTACGCGAGCGCTATTACAACAGCGGGATCGAGTAGCTGACGATCAGGCGGTTTTCGTCCTGCGAACGTGTGTTCGGCAGGTCGGTGCGCCAGGTCGCGTTTTTCCACGCCAGGCCCAGGTTTTTCAGCGGACCTTCCTGAACGACGTAAGCCACGCTCAGATCGCGCTCCCACTCGGAAGCACCGTTGGCCGCCTCGCCACCCTTGGCGTTAACGGTATCGATGTTGTCGCCGTGCAGGTAAACAAGACCCGCCGTCAGGCCAGGTACGCCGACCTTGGCGAAGTCATAGGAGTAGCGTGCTTGCCAGGTACGCTCGCCGGCACGGCCGAACTTCTGGATTTGCGCGTCGGTGATGGTGTAGTTCGACGAACCGTCGCCCTGGTTCAACCAAGGGAAATCGCTGCTGCCGTTGCTGACCTGATAACCGCCACCGAAGGTGTGACCGGCAACGGTGTACAGGAACAGGCCGCTGTACAGGTTGTTGTCGACCTTGCCTTTACCGTTTGGCGCGTTGTAGTTGCCAGTGGTGAAGTACAGCGGGTCGTGACCGTTGGCACCATCATCAGAGCTGTTGAAGTAACGGAAATCCGACTTCAACACGCCAGGGCCGATTGCCCAGTTGTGCACCAGACCCAGGAAGTGTTGCTTGTAGAACTCTTCCAGGTTGCCGTAGTAGTACTGGGCCGTCAGGTCCTTGGTGATCTTGTAGTCGCCACCGGCATAGATGAACTTGTTGCTGTCGCGGAATTTGGTGCCGCGAGTGTTCGCGCCGGAAATCGACATCTGCTCATTGTTGCTGGAGTTACGGCCTTTAACGGCTTCGATCTGGCCACCAACCAGGGTCAGATCCTTGATGTCGCCGGACGTGATCTGGCCACCCTGCCAGGTTTGCGGCAGCAGACGACCATCGTTGGTCACGATCACCGGGTTTTTCGGTTGCAGGGTGCCCAGCTTCAATTCGGTCTGGGACACCTTGGCTTTGGCCGTCAGGCCCAGGCTGGAGAAATCATCAACTGCCTCGCCGTTGGATTTGCTCGGGAAAACCGTACCGCCGTAAGAGGTCGCCGTGGCGCCGTTGGTACCGCCGCCCGAATCCAGTTTCACGCCCAACAGGCCGATTGCATCGATGCCGAAGCCGACGGTGCCCTGGGTATAACCGGAGATGAAACGCAGATCGAAGCCTTGACCCCACTCTTCGTTTTTGTTGGCACCGGCTCCGTCACGGTAGTCGGTGTTGATGTAGAAGTTACGTAGCCCCAATGTTGCCTTGCTGTCTTCGATAAAACCCGCGGCGCTTGCCTGCTGGGTCAAAACCCCGACGGCCACAGCCATGGCCAAGGTGGACTTGTTCATGTTTCGCTCCTCTCGTTTCTAGTTCTGATGTTTCTGGTCCCGAATCGATTGCCCGGGATCCTGAATGCATAAATTCGCGGCAAACCGTCTAGGCCGGTCATTTGGCGGGCCGCAGGATACATGGCCTTAAAGCCAAAAAGAATTTTTAGATGTTTTTTAATATCACTTAGGAATATGACTTCCCACGACAGATCCGAGGTATCGGCGGCAAGGCCGATTCCTGCACCTGACCTATTGTCGAGGGACGAAATCGCCAAATCCGGGCTCAGGGATGAGTGCCGGACAGGCGCACTTTAAGCGGGATATCTAAAAACTAAAAAGAATAATAAATAATCAGTAAAGATCTTTATGGAATATTAAAAAACAGACAAAAAAAACCTCGCCAGCAGGCGAGGCTTTTTTACAAGGCTTGTTACAGGAAGCTGTAGGTGTAGTTGAAGATCAGACGAGTCTGGTCAACATCAGGGTTGTTGGAGACTTCACTGCCACGGTAGACACCATTACGCAGCGTTACGCCGAAGCCTTTGAGAGTGCCCTGCTGGATGGTGTAGTCGATCCGCATGTCGCGTTCCCACTCGGAGCCATCAGGGCCTCTGCCGTTGGTAGCCTTGATGTTGTCGCCATGCAGGTAGGCGATCGACGTTTTCAGGCCCGGTACGCCCAGTCCGGCGAAGTCATAGGAGTACTGACCGAAGGTGGTGTTTTCACCAGCACGAACAAATCCGTTGATCATGGAGTCGGTGAACAGGTAGAAGCTGGCGCCGCCGTTGCCTTCCGGACGGCCATTGCCATCAACCACGTTGCCCTGGTTCAGGTAGACAAAACCGCCATCATCGCTGACGCGCTGATGACCGAGCAGGAAGGCGTTGCCACCCAGGGTATAGGTGAACATGGCGCTCCAGGTCTTGTTATCGACCTCGCCTGGGGTCCTGGCGAAACCGTTGTTGTTGTTGAAACGGAAACCCGGATCACCGTTCTTGCCATCGGAGCTGCTGTCGAAGTAGCGAATATCAGTTTTGAAGGACTGTTTGGCGTCGATCGGAAACACGTGGATCAAGCCAAGGAAGTCCTGCTTGTAGTAGTCCTTCAGGTTCGAATGGTAGTACTGCAGGGTCAAGTCCTTGGTGACCTTCCAGTCAGCACCACCGTAGTAGAACTTGTTGCTGTCCTCTGTGCCGCCAGCCACGGCCAGGCCGGTGGAGTTCGAAGAGGCGCGACCCGCCGAATGCTCCAACTGACCTGCGTTGAAGGTCACGTTGTCGATTTCTTTCGAAGTGATGGTGCCACCGTCAAAGGTCTGTGGCAGCAGACGGCTGTCGTTCGCGACCAGGATCGGCAAGTTGGGTGCCAGGGCGCCACCCAGGTGGGCTTCGGTCTTCGAGAAGCGCGCCTTGACGTTAGCGGCTGCACGGCTCCATTCGGACACGGCCGAACCATCGCTGTCGCTTGGGAAGAAGGTGTTGTTGTCCGGGTGGTGACCCTTGCCGCCGTCCAGGTGGATACCCAGCAGTGCCTGGGCGTCGATACCGAAACCGACAGTGCCTTGGGTGAAACCGGACAGATAATCGAATTTCAGGCCTTCTGCGGACTCTTTCTGATCCGCACCGCCTTCACGGTTATCGTTGTTGTAATACATGGTCCGGGAACTGATGGACGCCTTGCTGTCTTCCAGGAAGCCTGCTGCGCCAAAACCCCTACGGCCACGGCCAAAGCCAAGGTGGACTTGCTCATTGTGTAGCTCCTCTCGATTCTAGTTCTTGTATTCCTGGTCTCGAGTCGTCGCCCGAAATCCTAAGATGCGCGATTAGCGCCAGACCGTGACCCACAAGTCAATCGTAACTATGTGTGTCTACGACCTTTGTCTAACCCCCGATTTTTTGGTCCCTGCCGGGTCATGAATTCGTCATGAACCTGAAAAGAATTACCCGATTCTTTTCTAATACCGTTTAGGAATTTAGCGCTCAATTTCCAGCCTCCCCAGAACAAAGGGTTCGGCTCATAAGCTAATTCCTAAAAGGTATTTATTTTTGCTTTTTTAGATCGATTAGTTTCTGACGCAATCCGGAAACAAATCCTTACCGAAAGGCAGCCCCATGACGATCAAGCGCGCACTATCCAGACCAATTGTTACAGTTTGTGTATCTCTCGCATTTTCTTTCACCGCCCAGGCGGCGAACCTCACCGTCGGTTATCAAACCGGAATCGACCCCAGCAAAGTCCCCCAGGCCGATGGCCTTTATGAAAAAACCATCGGCCAGCCCATCGACTGGCGCCGGAAGTGGTCACGGCGATTGCCTCCGGCGATGTACAAATCGGCAATCTCGGCTCCAGTCCGCTGGCCGCTGCCGCTTCGCGCAACCTGCCGATTGTTGCGTTCATCGTCTCGGCCCAGATCAATGCCGCCGAAGCGCTGGTGGTGCGCAATGGCAGCGGCATCGAAAAACCACAAGATCTGATCGGAAAGACCATCGCCACGCCTTTCGTTTCAACCTCCCACTACAGCCTGCTTGGTGCGTTGAAGCACTGGGGCCTGGACAGTTCGAAAGTCAAAGTGGTGAACCTGCAACCGGCGGAAATCGCGGCAGCCTGGAAGCGGGGAGATATTGATGGCGCGTTTGTCTGGTCGCCCGCCCTGGGGGAAATCCGCAAGAGTGGCAAGACCCTGACCGACGCTGCACAGGTGGGCCAATGGGGAGCACCCACCTTCGAGGTCTGGGTGGCACGCAAGGATTACGCCGAGAAGCACCCCGAAGTAGTGGCCGGATTCGCCAGGGTCACTCTCGACGCCTTTGCTGATTACGCGGCGCATAAAGCCAGCTGGACTGCCGACTCGGTACCGGTGCAGAAAATCGCCAAACTGACCGGTGCCAATGCCGCCGATGTGCCGGAGTTGCTGGCCGGTTCCGCATTCCCGGATGCCAAGGCGCAGCAGAGCACCGCGCTACTGGATGGCGGCACGGCCAGGGCCATTGGCGAGACGGCGAAATTCTTGAAGGAGCAAGGGAAGGTGGAGACGGTGCTGCCGGATTATTCGCCGTATGTCAGCGCGAAGTTTGTCGCCGAGTAACATCACCGACCTCTGTAGGAGCGAGCCTGCTCGCGAAAAGCCCAAGGACGCCAAGGGGCATCTGGTTTTACGCGTTATCGTTCACGATTTTCGCGAGCAATCGAGCGTCGACCGGCTGCTCCTACAAGGACCGTATCCTGATCAAAGGGCTTTTTCGAAGATCTTCGAATTACGCTGATAGTTGTACAGCGACGCCCGCGCCGACGGCAGACGGTCAACGCTGCTCGGCACAAAACCACGCTCGGGTGCGGGTAGTAAGGACGAATAATGTCTTCAAACCCTGAGCCCGGGCGCGGGTCTCGATGCGCTCCAGCAATTCATCACCGCGACCGCCATGGCGATACTCCGGATTCACCGCCAGGCACGCCAGTTCACCGGCATCCGAATCGGCAATCTGATACAGCGCCGCACAGGCGATGATCATGCCTTCGCGCTCGACCACACTGAACTGTTCGATCTCGCGCTCCAGCACCTCGCGGGAACGGCGCACCAGGATGCCCTGCTCTTCCAGCGGGCTGATCAGGTCCAGCAAGCCACCGACGTCTTCAATGGCCGCTTCGCGTACGACTTCGAACTGCTCCTGGGCCACCAGCGTGCCGCCACCGTCGCGGGTGAACAGCTCGGTCAGCAGTGCACCATCTTCGGCATAACTGACGATATGGCTGCGGGCCACGCCGCCACGGCAAGCTTCGGCCGCTGCATCGAGCAATTCTGCCTGATAGTTACTACCCAACCGTTGCAGATGCGCCGGCACCTGCTGCGGACGCAGTTCACGCACCAGGCGCCCGTGTTCGTCGATCAGGCCCAGGTCGGCGCCGAACAGCAGCAGCTTGTCCGCGCCCAAGTCGATGGCCGCGCGGGTGGCGACGTCTTCGCAGGCCAGATTGAAAATCTCCCCGGTCGGCGAATAGCCCAGCGGCGACAACAGTACGATGGAGCGCTCGTCCAGCAGACGGTTGATGCCCTTGCGGTCGACCCGGCGCACTTCGCCGGTGTGGTGATAGTCGACGCCTTCAAGCACGCCGATCGGCCGTGCCGTCACCAGGTTGCCGCTGGCCACCCGCAGGCGCGAACCCTGCATCGGCGACGAAGCCATGTCCATCGACAGGCGAGCCTCAATGGCAATGCGCAACTGGCCAACCGCGTCGATCACGCACTCCAGGGTCGCGGCATCGGTGATGCGCATGCCGTGGTGGTAATGCGGGGTCAGGCCACGGGCGGCGAGGCGCGCTTCGATTTGCGGGCGGGAACCGTGAACCAGCACCAGACGCACACCCAGGCTGTGCAACAGCACCAGGTCGTGGACGATATTGCCGAAATTCGGGTGTTCAACGCCGTCGCCGGGCAGCATGACGACAAAGGTGCAATCGCGGTGGGCGTTGATGTAAGGCGAAGCGTGACGAAGCCAATTGACGTATTCGGGCATGAACCTGGGCCTGTAATAAATAGCAGCCGAACTGAAAACGCACAGCGGGCTGATGGTTATCGTCGGAACAGGCTTGGCGACACGCGCGCTCTCCTCATGAATACGGGTTGGGACATCGGCAATTTAACTGCAAAACCCTGTAGGAGCGAGCTTGCTCGCGATGGATATGAGGGCACCGCGCTCATCCAGGCAGCCCTCGTCATCGTTAACGTCCATCGCGAGCAGGCTCGCTCCTACACGGGTGTCAGGCAATAGTGTTCGATCAGTTGCCTTAATAGATGCACCGTAGGCTGCAAACGTGACATTTCGAGGTATTCCCCCGGTTGGTGGGCGCAGGCGATATCACCCGGGCCAAGCACCAGCGTTTCACAGCCAAGGCGCTGAAGATAAGGTGCTTCGGTGCCGAACGCCACTGCTTCGGCGCTGTGACCGGTGAGCTTTTCGGCAATGCGCACCAGCTCTGCGTCCTCGGCCTGCTCGAACGGTGGCACTTCGGGGAACAACGGCGCGTAATCGATCTTGACCTGATGCCGTTCGGCAATCGGCTTGAGCTTCTGCAGGATCTCGGCGCGCAGGACCTTGGGGTCCATGCCGGGCAGCGGCCGCAAATCGAATTCCAGCGAACACTGGCCGCAGATGCGGTTGGGGTTGTCGCCGCCATGGATGCAGCCGAAATTCATCGTGGGCGTCGGCACGCCAAACTGTGGATTGCGGAATTCGCGCTGCCATAACAAGCGCAAGCCACGCAGTTCACCGATGGCATCGTGCATGGCTTCCAGGGCGCTGTGGCCCAGGCGCGGGTCGGAGGAATGACCGCTCTGGCCGAGGATGTCGATGCGTTCCATCATGATGCCCTTGTGCATGCGGATCGGCTTGAGCCCTGTCGGCTCGCCGATCACTGCCGCCCGCCCCAGCGGTCGCCCCGCTTCGGCCAGCGCGCGGGCACCGGACATCGAACTTTCTTCATCGCAAGTGGCGAGAATCAGCAACGGCTGTTTGAACGGATGATCGAGCAGCGGTATGACCGCCTCGATGGCCAGGGCGAAAAAGCCCTTCATGTCGCAACTGCCCAGGCCGACCCAACGACCGTCGACTTCAGTCAGCTTCAGCGGATCGGTTTGCCACAGCGCACCGTCGAACGGCACGGTATCGCTGTGCCCGGCCAGCACCAGGCCGCCGGGGCCGGAGCCGAAACTGGCCAGCAGGTTGAACTTGCCGGGGCTGACTTGCTGGATATCGCAGGTAAAACCCAGCTCACCGAGCCACGTCGCCAGCAGATCGATGACCGGGCGGTTGGTTTGATCGAGACTGGGTTGGGTGCAACTGACGGACGGTGCAGCGATCAACGCAGCGAATTGTTCTTTCATCGACGGCAATGGCATCGCTGACTCCCGGCACCTGAATTGAAGTCCATCATAGAACCAACCGATGACAGGAATAAACCGTCTCGGCGCGTACTAACCTTGAGTCCTGTACACTGCACGACCTTGGCAGCCACACATTCCCCCGGCTGCGCTCCCGATCCTGGATTTTCCGGCCATGCAGAAAGAAACCGAAATCAAAGCGAAACCCTCGCCGCACTGCGCGAGCACCCGTTACTGAAAAAACGCAACAAAAGTGGCTGGGAACGCCGTGAGTTGATGAATCAGTACTTCGACACGCCCGAGCGTGACCTGGCCCAGGCAAAAGTCGCCCTGCGCCTGCGCAAGGATGGCGAAGAAGTGATTCAGACCCTCAAGACCCGCGGCCAGAGCGTCGCCGGCTTGTCCGAGCGTAATGAATTCAACTGGCCCCTGCCCAAGGCCAAGCTCGACTTGAAGAAACTCGACGGCGAATGCTGGCCCGAGGAACTGGCCGAGCTGGACAAGAAGACCCTGAAGCCGATCTTCACCACCGATTTCGTCCGCGAACGCGCGGAAATCGCCTGGGGTCGCGGCAAAACCAAAGTGGTCATCGAAGCCGCGCTGGACCTGGGTCACGTCGTGGTCGGCAAGCAGAAAGAAGAAATCTGCGAGCTGGAACTGGAACTGCGTGAAGGCGAGCCGGCCGCGTTGCTGGAACTGGCCGCCGAGCTGGCCGAGAAGCTGGCCCTGATGCCGTGCGATATCAGCAAGGCCGAGCGCGGTTATCGCCTGTACGACGCCCACAGTTATTCGCTGAGCTTGCCGGCGCCGCAGATCACCGCCGAAACGCCGCTGGACGACGCGTTCGCCGCGCTGAGCTGGCATTTGCTGGGCAGCAGCCAGCGTCTGGCCGAGCAGTATCGCTTCAATGGTCACTGGCGCCTGCTGCAGGACTGGGTCGAATGCCTCGCGGAAATGCGCGCGCTGATCAGCAGCCTGGGCCAGGCCGCTCCGCGTCAGTCGACCCACGATCTGCGCATCGCCCTCGATGCCTTGCTGGAAGACTGGCGTCCGCTGGTACAAGCCGGCCTGGACGACGAAGACGTGCGCAAAGCCGCGCCCGAGCAGTTCCTCGAAGAACTCGAAGACCCGCGCTGGGGCCTGTTCTCCCTGACCACCTCGCGCTGGCTGCTGGCCCGCACCTGGGCTGCCGACCGCAACACCCGTGGCAATCGCCAGGGCGCTGCGCAGCTGGGCAGCTGGTTGCCGCGCCTGCTGGGCGAAGAAGCCAACTCGCTGCAATTGCAGCGCTACCAGCAACAGCCGGAAGACCTGGCCGAGCAACTGCCACGCATCGAACGCATCCAGGTCTGGCTGCACCATGCGCGTAACGTGCTGGAGATTCCGGAAATGGATCGCCTGTACGGCGAGTTGAACAAGCTGGCGCAACTGGCCAACGAGTCGATCACCGACGAAGTCCTGGATGCACGTAAGCAGCAGGCGATTGCGGTGTATCAGAACCGCGCCTGGAAAATGTTGCTGCGCCTGTAATACCGCGATCGCGAGCAAGCTCGCTCCCACAGGATTTATGCGGTCCTTGTGGGAGCGAGCTTGCTCGCGATGAGGCCGGCATAGTCACCGCAAAATTTCAGACTGGCAAACTGGTGGTCGACTTGATCTCCGACAACGCCACGATCGAATTGACCTCCTGAATCCCCGGCACCATCGACAGCTTCTCGAAGAAGAAGCGCTCGTACGCTTCGATATCCGCCGTGACAATCCGCAGCAAGAAATCCACCGCCCCCATCAGCACGTAACACTCCAGCACCTCCGGAAAGCCGCGAATCGCCTCGGTGAATTCAGTGAAGTTCGAACGCCCGTGGGCATTGAGTTTCACCTCAGCGAAGATCTGCGTGTTCAGGCCGATTTTCTTGCGGTCGAGCAAGGTCACCTGGCCGCGAATGATGCCCTCCTCTTTCATCCGCTGAATCCGCCGCCAGCACGGCGATTGCGAGAGCCCCACCTGCTCGGCGATCTGTGCACTGGAAAGCGAAGCGTCCTCTTGCAGCAAGGCGAGGATCTTGCGGTCGTAGCTGTCCAGTTCGCTATGCATAAAAAAACCCTTAACCGCGTAATAAGTGAATTGATTTATTCTTCATTTCTGCAATACAGCCAATCATAGAGAAGAAATACCCGGCACAGGATGTAAACATTTCTCCAATGATTCTGGAGCCTGACCATGCCGTATCTCGAAACCGTGAACACCCCACCTGCCCGCGCCGATGTCTGGAACGTCGGCAACGCCCATTGCCGGGTTCGCTATCAAATGACGGCCGAGGCTGAACCGGACCTGCTGTGTCGCGCCCTCAATCTGTTCGCCCTGCAATTGCTCACGCCGGAGCAGGTCAACGCGCAGCGCCTGGACGACTGGTTGACCATCGAAGTTGTCATCGACGGTTTGAGCTGGCACCGCGCGCAGGTGATTGCGGAAAAACTTCGCAACCTGATCAGCGTCTACTCGGTGGAGCTGCAAGAAGCTGATGCCCCATGGACCGAAGCGGTTCAAGCGGCGGGCTGAAAAACTCCGAAACGGCTTTGTCTGGTAGTGGCCCAGCGGTCAGCCGAGCCACGGCTATCCTTTGCGCACTGTCGTTCAAAAGGAGCCCGCATGTCCGTACAAATCGCCCTTCAGGACCGCTGGCTGGATCTCAATGATCTACTGCGCGAACTTGTCGCCCAGGGCTTTATCAGCCAGGACTCGGCCGAACACGCACTCAATGCTCGCCGCCGCAACGCCTCCCTTGGGCAGATGCATCCGCTGGAGTTCATTGCCAGCCAACAGCTGGACGATCTCAGCCGCCCCGGCAAACCGCTGGACCTCGAAAGCCTGACGCTGTGGTTGTCCCGGCAGGCCGGCCAGCCTTACCTGCGCATCGACCCACTGAAAATCAATGTCGCGGCCGTGACCCCGCTGATGTCCTATGCCTTCGCCCAGCGCCACAAGATCCTCGCGGTAGCGATCGACCGCGAGGCGGTAACCGTGGCCAGCGCCCAGCCATATGTCTGCGGCTGGGAGGCTGACCTGACCCACGTGCTCAAATTGCCGATCAAGCGTGTGGTGGCCAACCCCGTGGACATCCAGCGCTTGAGCGTCGAATTCTTCCGCCTGGCCAAATCGGTCACCGGGGCGAACAGCGCCGACCCGCAAGTCAGTACCCTCGGCAATTTCGAACAACTGCTCAACCTCGGCGCCAGCGACCAGGAGCCGGACGCCAACGACGCTCACATCGTCAATATCGTCGACTGGCTGTTCCAGTACGCGTTCCAGCAACGCGCCAGCGACATCCATATCGAGCCCCGGCGCGAGCAAGGCACGGTGCGCTTTCGCATCGACGGCGTGCTGCACAACGTCTATCAATTCCCGCCCCAGGTCACCATGGCCATCGTCAGTCGCCTGAAAACCCTGGGGCGCATGAACGTCGCGGAGAAACGCAAACCCCAGGACGGCCGGGTGAAAACCAAGACTCCGGACGGCGGTGAAGTCGAATTGCGTTTGTCGACACTGCCCACGGCTTTCGGCGAAAAAATGGTCATGCGGATCTTCGATCCGGAAGTATTGCTCAAGGACTTCGACCAGCTTGGTTTCTCCGCCGACGACCTGCGCCGCTGGCAAGACATGACCCGCCAGCCCCACGGCATCATCCTCGTCACCGGGCCGACGGGACCACCACCCTCTACACCACCCTGAAAAAACTGGCGACGCCGGAGGTCAACCTCTGCACCATCGAAGACCCGATTGAAATGGTCGAACCGGCGTTCAACCAGATGCAGGTCCAGCACAACATCGACCTGACCTTCGCCGCTGGTGTGCGCGCGCTGATGCGGCAAGACCCGGACATCATCATGATCGGCGAGATACGCGACCTCGAAACCGCGGAAATGGCAATCCAGGCGGCGCTCACCGGGCACCTGGTGCTGTCGACCCTGCACACCAATGACGCGCCCAGCGCCATCAGCCGTCTTCTGGAGCTCGGCGTGCCGCATTACCTGATCAAGGCCACAGTGCTTGGCGTCATGGCCCAGCGACTGGTACGAACCCTGTGCCCGCACTGCAAGGCGCCACTGACGCTGGGCGAAGACGACTGGCAAACCCTTACCCGCCCCTGGCAAGCACCGTTGCCGGCCAATGCCCAGCGTGCCATCGGTTGCGTGGAATGCCGCGATACCGGTTATCGCGGTCGCGCCGGGGTCTACGAAATCATGCAACTGAGCGATGGCATCAAGGCGTTGATCAGTCCCGACACCGATCTGCTGGCCGTGCGGCGCCAGGCATTCAAGGAGGGCATGCGCAGCCTGCGTTTGTCAGGAGCGCAAAAGGTCGCCGCCGGGCTGACGACTATCGAGGAGATTCTGCGCGTGACTCCCCAAAGCGAGCAGAACTGAGCCCGGCTGTACTGATCCTGCATCGGCACAGCTACACTCCAGCCATTGCAACTCCACAGATCCACACATCAACAAGGAATCGTTATGCAGATCGGTAGTGTGCTTTTGCTTTTTGTCGGCCTGGTGGTCGCCATTCTGTTCATGGGTTTCAAGGTTTGAATGGACCGTCGAGCGTTTCGGTCGCTACACCAACACGCTCAAACCGGGGCTGAACGTCATCATTCCGGTCATGGACCGCATCGGCCGCAAGATGAATGTGATGGAAAGCGTGCTGGATATTCCGCCACAGGAAGTCATCACCGCCGACAACGCCACGGTGCAGATCGACGCCGTGTGCTTCTTCCAGGTGGTCAACACCGCCCAGGCGGCCTACGAGGTCAACAACCTCGAACACGCCATCCGCAACCTGCTGCAAACCAACATCCGCACCGTGCTCGGCTCGATGGAACTCGACGCCATGCTCAGCCAGCGTGACGGGATCAACGAAAAACTGCTGCGCACTGTCGACGAAGCGACCGCGCCTTGGGGCATCAAGATCACCCGGATCGAGATCAAGGACATCAGCCCGCCCGCCGACCTGATGGCGGCGATGTCGGGGCAGATGAAAGCCGAGCGAATCAAGCGTGCGCAGATCCTTGAGGCCGAGGGCCTGCGCGCCGCAGCGATCCTGACCGCCGAAGGCAAGAAGCAGGCGCAGATCCTCGAAGCCGAAGGCAGTCGCCAGGCCGCATTCCTGGAAGCCGAAGCCCGCGAGCGGCAAGCCGCGGCAGAAGCCCAGGCCACTAAAGTCGTGTCCGAAGCCATCGCCAGCGGCAACGTGCAGGCGGTGAACTACTTCGTGGCGCAGAAGTACATCGATGCGCTGGGCAAGTTGTCCTCGGCCAACAACAGCAAGGTGATCCTGATGCCACTGGAGGCCAGTTCGATGATCGGCGCGGTGGGCGGCATTGGCGAAATCGTCAAGGCCACTTTCGATAACAAGAAAGCCTGAGGCGCGTCATGTGGGCATTTTTGCAGCATCTTTCGTTCTGGGACTGGTTGGCGCTGGGCACGGTGCTGTTGATTCTCGAAGTGTTCGGCGCCGGCGGTTATCTACTCTGGATCGGCATGGCCGCGGCAGCCGTGGGCGTCTTGACCTTCCTGATGCCGGACCTGTCCTGGGAATGGCAGTTTCTGTTGTTCGGCCTGCTGTCGATCACCACCGCGTTGTACTGGTGGCGGCGTCAGCGCACGGCAATGCGTCCGAGTGATCAGCCGCACCTGAATCTGCGCGGCCAGGAACTCATCGGCAAAACCTTCGTGGTGCATGAAGCGATTGTCGACGGTCGCGGCAAGATCAAGGTGGCTGACGGCGTGTGGATGGCCCGCGGGCCGGACGCAGCCACTGGCAGCCGCGTGCGGGTGGTCGGCCAGCAAGGCGCCATCCTGCTGGTCGAAGCGGCGGATTAAGCGACCACGGAACTCGATTGGGGGTTGGCAATCCAACCGCGTAGTCAACCCAGTGGAGTCACCCTGTCATGCGTTTCAAACTTGCTGTCGCTACCGTCG
>LNAP01005553.1_pt1 | contig 13236 bp, 12 predicted proteins | sample 602601 | NCBI WGS metagenome assembly LNAP01 (sample SAMN02440304, study PRJNA202911) | soil metagenome | biome: Subtropical and temperate rainforests or woodlands; isolation source: soil samples (1 kg each in a 20% v/v slurry with milli Q water) were... ...
ACCCTGCGCCAGATAGACATCAGGCAACGGACGACATGATCATCAACCCGTTACCCATGTCTCCCGACAGGTGTTACCCATGTGTCCCGGCTGAACACATAGCACACCCTACAAAAGCAGCTGAATACGTAGGGTGTGCTGTGCACACCAGGACGTTCCGTGATCGCCCCGGTGCGCACGGCGCGCCTTACTAGATAACGCGTGAAAAGCGCCGACTGTTCTGCTCGCTCAGGTAGCGGTCGAACAGCATGCACACTGAACGCACCAGTAGCCGGCCGGCGGGAAGCACTTCAATACCCCGATCATTCAGGCTGATCAGGCCATCCCGGGCAAACTGCTGTAGCTGTGGCCAAAGCTCAGAAAAATAGCCGCGAAATTCAATATTGAAACTGCTCTCGATCTGGCTGAAGTCCAATTTGAAGGCACAAATCAGCTGTTGGATAACTGCACGGCGAACACGGTCGTCTTCATTGCACAGCAGGCCACGCTCCACTGCCGAATGGCCAGCGTCGATGGCGGCGGTATAGCGCGCCAGGTCGCTGCTGTTCTGGCAATACAGGTCGCCCAACTGGCTGATGGCTGACACCCCCAAGCCCACCAGGTCGCAATGACCGTGGGTGGTGTAGCCCTGAAAATTGCGCCGCAGCATGCCGTCTTCCTGAGCCACCGCCAGTTCGTCGTCGGGTAAGGCGAAGTGGTCCATGCCGATATACACGTAACCCGCTGCGGTCAGTTGCTCAATGCTGCGTTGCAACATTTCCAGCTTGGCGGCCGGGCTGGGCAGGTCGTCGGCATTGATACGCCGCTGCGGCAAAAAGCGCTCAGGCAGGTGGGCGTAGTTGAACAACGACAGGCGATCAGGCTGCAGCTCAATGACTTTCTCCACCGTGGTGGCAAACCGATCGGGCGTTTGCTTGGGCAGGCCGTAGATCAGGTCGATATTCACTGAGCGAAATTGCAGGGTCCAGGCGGCTTCGACAATAGCGCGGGTCTGTTCAAAGCTTTGCAGGCGATTGACCGCTTGTTGTACCTCGGGGTCGAGGTCTTGCACGCCCAGGCTCACCCGGTTGAAGCCCAACTCACGCAGCAGGCCCATGGTCGACCAATCGGCTTCGCGCGGGTCGATCTCGATGCCGTAGTCGCCACTATCACCGTCCAGCAAGGTGAAGTTCTCCCGCAGGTGACGCATCAGCTCGCGCAGTTCGGTATGACCAAGAAAGGTCGGCGTGCCGCCGCCAAAATGCAATTGCTCAACCACCTGGCGACCATCGAGCTGGCTGGCGATGCGGCTGATTTCTTCATGCAGGCGTTGCAGGTAGGGCACCGCACGGCCACGGTCTTTGGTGATGACTTTGTTGCAGCCGCAGTAGTAACAAATGTTCGCGCAGAACGGCACATGCACATACACCGAGAGCGGTCGCAGCACTTTGCGGCTTTCGCCCAAGGCTTGTACCAAGGCGTTGCCGGCCACCTGATCGCTAAATTGCAGGGCAGTCGGGTACGAGGTGTAGCGCGGACCGGGGTGATCGTAGCGACGAATCAGGTCAGCGTCCCAGTGAATGGCTTCAAGCATGGCAACGGTCCGAGAAGAACAGGGGTAGCCAGTCTAGAAAGCTGCGACAAAGCGGATCTTGACTTGACGCAAGCCGAAGGAAATTCCTTACGCAGTGCTGCAACTTGCCGCGCACCAAAACCGCGCAGCCTGCCGGCGAGAAAGCAGACTAGAATCAGCCGAGAACGGGTTTACCCAGCGAAAAGCGACATCAACCTGGCAAAACGCGTCATCGCGCCAGCAGTCTGCCATCAACGCCGTTGAGCGGTCCTATTTTTGCAATATGCGCTGCTCACGCTAGGCCCAGCATTGCCATTTGCGAGCACCGACATGCAGTTGAAAAGTCATCAAATGGCCATGAGTGGCCGGGAAAAACACTGGCTGCCGTGGTTAGGCGCCCACAATAAGTGGGCCTTGCGCTGGGCCAGCCTGATCAATCGCAGCCAGGCCCCACGCCTGGAGAAAACCTTTAGCGGCATGGCTCAGACGCGAGCGAATCTACTGCAAGGCTGGACCGCACAGTATTGGCAACAATTGCAGCAGGTCGCCGCCACCCTCAGCGAGCAATGGCCGCATCTGGATACCCAGCAATTGCACAGCATTGCCGCGCCGATGCGCGAGGTGTCCGAGCTATTTGTGGTCGACCTTCAAGGCAGCATTCTCGGCTCTAGCCATGCGCCGCGAGTGGGCCAGCGCCATGACCCAAAAGCCCTCGCCGCCGGCCTGCAAGCGCCCTTTCTGCAAGGTCCCTATCGCGACGAAGTTACCCAAACCCTGGGCGCCACCACCTCGCGCTTTCATGACGCCGTCACGCTGATGTTTCATCAGCCATTGCAGGTCGCCGGAAAAACCGTGGGCTGCCTGTGCGCGCGTATTCCTAACGATGTGATGAGCGACCTGATCCAACGCGAAGCCGGCCATGTCTACCGCGACTCCGGTGACAACTACCTGTTTATGATCAAGTCGGCGTACGACCCGAGCATCGCCCCCGGCACCGCCCTGTCGCGCTCGCGTTTTGAAGACAACACCTTTACCGCCGGCGAAAACCTCAAGGATGGCGTGCACACCCCTTTTGGCACTGTACGTGTACGCCAACACACCGAATTCGAACTGCGCTTTACCGACCCGGCGACCAAAGAACTGCACCCCGGCGTGCGCGAGACCATCCGCAGCGGCAGCAATATGTTTGTGCTCTACCCCGGTTACCCCGACTACCGCCGCGTGCCGGTGGTAGGCGCCGGCCTGACCCTTAACCTGCCTGGCTCGCCGGACACGTGGGGGATGATGTGCGAAGGCGATCTGGAAGAGGTTTATCGCCCCCGCAGCCTGAGTTACACCCTGCTCAAAGCGCTGTTGCTGAATATCGGCGGTGCGGCAGCTTTGCTGGTCGGCGCCCACCAGGTGTTTGCTTGGAATGGCGAACAACTGCCGTGGACCCTCGGCGTTAGTACTGCTTTGGTGTTGCTGAATTTCTGGTACTTCAGCCTGCGCCCGCGCAGCCAAAAGCTGCAGGCGCTGTGTGATTTCTTTCTGGATACCGCCGAGTGCGGTGCGCCGCTGAGCAAGCGTTTTACCGACAAAAATATGCAAGCCGACGAAACCGGCTCGCTGGCCGGCTGGGTCAACAGTTTTGTCGACAAAATGGACGACACCATGCAGAGCATCGTCTGCGCCGGTAGCGCCCTTAATCACACCAGCGAGGCGCTGAATCAAAGCTCCGGTACGGTAAGCCTGTGCGCTAACCAGCAGAGCAGCGCGGCACTGGCCACGGCCGAGGCGACCGAGGGTGTGAGCCTCAGCATCAGCGCCATGACCGAACATATCCTGGGCAGCGAGCAGGCCTCCCGGCAGGCGCTGCAACTGGCAGAAGAAGGCGCGCACGTGGTGCAACGCACCACCGCCGAGATCAATCACTTGGCGCAACAGGTGGTTGAGGCTACCGCCACTATTGAAGGCCTTAGCGAAAACACCCTGGCGGTGCAGCACATCAGCGAGACCATCCGTGGCATTGCCGAGCAAACCAATTTGCTGGCGCTTAACGCCGCCATCGAAGCGGCGCGCGCAGGCGACAGCGGCCGCGGCTTTGCCGTGGTTGCCGATGAAGTGCGTAACCTGGCGCGGCGCACGGCCGAAGCCACCCAGGCCATCGCCCAAAGCCTGGACAGCATGCGCCAGCAGGCGGTGCAGGCGGTAGGTTCAATGCAGCAATGCCAACAGAGCGCCGAAACCAGCGTGGAACAGGCCAACCTGGCCGACCAGGCGTTGCAGCGCATTCACCAGGAAGTGGCCGGCATGCAAAGCCAGATCGGCCAGATCAGCCGTGCCATGCAATCGCAGCGTGACCAAGCCCAAGCCGCCAACAAGCAGGCGCAAACCATCAGTAACGGCGCCGGGCAAAGTGCCCAGGCCGCCAACCAAACCCAGCTTGCCGCGCGGGCGTTGGAGCGCTTGGTGTTGGACCTGCATAAGGCGGCGAGTCGATTGGGGCAAACGGAGTCGACCCCGTAGCCTCAGTGCCAGCGCCGCACCTGAGCCCCCGCCTGCGCGGCGGCGACGGGGATGGTATGAACGACACCGCCGTCCCCGCGCAGGCGGGGACCGAGGCCGCGCGCAGCGCGTCCCGTCATTCACACTTGCCTTGACCCACCCCACCTACCCCGTTAACGTGCCCGGCGTTTATCCAATCAGGTGCGCCCGCTTCCCGCTTCTAATTAGGGGAATCTGGCGTTAAACGGGAAGCCGGTGCGCTCACCATGAGCCATGCCGGCGCTGCCCCCGCAACGGTAATCGACCGCAGCCGTGCTGCATGCCCGATCGACACACCACTGGGTTTTACCTGGGAAGGTGATCGCGGCAGGAAAGTGGTTCTTTCAGTCGAAAGCCCGGAGACCGGCCTGTGCGGAATCGACTGGTGTTGCGGAGGGCAGCACCATCAAGCGCAGGCGGCCGCGAGGTTCGCCGCGCTTGCCTATGCCCTCCTCAAATATTTCTTTTGAGGATCTGCCATGAAAGCCATTCACCTCGCCCTGCCGGCGTTGTTTGTGCCCCTGCTTGCCCACGGGCAAAGCAGTGAAAACGCCCTGCGGCTGGAAGAAACCGTGATCACCTCCGGCCGCGGCGCCGAACCGTTAAACCAGGCCACCGCTGCGGCCACGGTATTTACCCGCGCCGATATCGAACGCCTGCAACCCAGTTCCATCACCGACCTGCTCAGCCGTGTGCCGGGCGTGCAACTGGTGCAGAACGGCGGGCGCGGCAGCAACACCTCGTTGTTTATTCGTGGCGCCAGCAATACGCAAAGCCTGATCTTGGTCGACGGCCAGCGCATCGGCTCGGCCTCCGATGGCGGCGCCAGCTTGCAGTACCTGAGCCTGGAGCAGATTGAGCGCATCGAAGTGGTACGCGGCTCGCGCTCGGCGCTGTATGGCAGCGACGCCATTGGCGGCGTGGTGCAGATTTTCACCCGTCGTGGCGCCAGTGGTTTACAGCCAACCCTGGCGATGAGCGCCGGCAACCATCAGAGCTTCCAGCGCAGCCTGGGCCTGAGTGGCGGCGATGAGCAAACCCGTTTCAGCCTCAATGGCAGCCTCGATGAAACCGCTGGCATCAATCGCACCGGCCCCTCCTACGATTCCGACAACGACCACGACGCCTATCGCAACAAGGCGCTGAGCTTCAACCTCAGCCACCAGTTCAGCGAGCGCCTGGAGGGCGGCGTCAGCCTGCTCGATCAACGCGGGCGCAACGAGTACGACAACCCGTTTGGCCGCTTCGACATGAGCACCTTCCTCAGTTATCCACAGCAGCCCTACACCGACTTCAGCCTGAGCAGCGCCAGCGGTTTTATCGATGCGCAGTTCAACGAGGTGTGGAACAGCCGCTGGGAAATCGGCCACAGCGAAAGCCGGCAGAAGAGCCAAGACAAGCTCAGCGATGAAGTCAGTGTGTTCAACACCTACCGCGACTCCCTCAGTTGGCTAAACACCCTGCAACTGGATGACCAGCACACGCTGCTGGCGGGCGTGGATGGGTACAAGGACCAACTGCACAGCAGCACCGAATACAACCAGCAAACGCGCTGGAACGGGGCCGCGTATGTGCAGCACCGTTTTCAGGGCGACTGGTTCTCCACCGAGTTGGGCTTGCGGCATGACAAGAACCAGCAATTTGGCAGCGAAAACAGTTGGAACGGCGCCCTTACTGTGCCGCTGGGCGCCACCACTTCGCTGATTGCCTCCTACAGCGAAGGCTTTCGCGCGCCAACCTACAACGAGCTGTACTGGCCGGATGACGGCAACGGCTATATCGGCAACCCCAACCTTGCCCCTGAGCGCTCGAAAACCTACGAACTGCAACTGCGCGGCGAGCACATCGGCACGCGCTGGAGCCTGGCCGCCTATCGCAACGAAGTGCGCGACCTGATCAGCACCGTGCTCTGCGACCCGGCCACGTTCCTGTACTGCGCGGTGAACTTGAACAAGGCCCGCCTGCAAGGCATCGAGCTGACCTTGGCGCGCGAAGTCCTGGGCTGGCAGGCCTCCGCCAACGCCAACTGGCTGGACGCCCGCGACCGCGAAACCGGCCACGCCCTGCAACGCCGCGCCAAGCGCACGCTAAATCTGGATATCGACCGCCGCTTCGGCAAACTCGGCCTGGGCGCTAACTGGCAAGCGGTCAGCAGCAGCTACGACGACGTCGGCAACACCCGCAAATTGCCAGGCTATGGCTTGGTGGGGTTGCGCAGCAGTTGGCAAGCCAGCGGCGAGATCACCCTGCAATTCAAAGTCGATAACCTATTGGACAAAGACTACAGCCGCGCCATGTACAGCCACGACAGCAGCTACTACGCCTACCGCGAAGAAGGCCGCAGTGCGACCCTCGGCTTTGTCTGGACCCCGCAGATCTAAACCCCTCGTGCGCTATGCACACCAGGCAGTTGCCGCGTTCCCGCGTTGGCGCCTGGCGATCTGAAAACCACCCTCCGTCGTCCCCGCGCAGGCGGGGACGACGCAAGTGAGCAGATCAGCGCAAAGGTGCCAAGGCCTGGCAAAGCCGCTCGGTCGCATCCAGCATCTGCAAACTCGGTCGCTCGATGCCTTTGTCGGGCAGCACCAGCAGTTGCCGGCTACGCACAGCGGTAAGCCCCGGCCACTTGCTCCAGCTATCCAACTGAGCGTTGTCGCCGGCGATGATCACGTGGGGGTCGCGGCCAAGCACCGCTTCGACACTCACCTGCGGCGCGGGCAACTTGAGGTCGGCAAATACATTCTTCGCGCCACACACCGTCAGTGCATCGCTGATGATTTGCTCACCGCCGACGGTGTACAGCGGTGCATTCCAGATCTGGTAGAACACCGGCAAGGGCACGTCACGCTGATAACGCTGCTTTAAAGCGGCCAAGCGTTGGCGAAATTCAGCGGCGCGTTGCCTGCCCGTTTCGCCGCGCCCAACCCGCTCGCCAATCGCTTGGAACTGCTCGGCAAGCTGTTCCAGTTTTTGCGGCTGAGCTTCAAACAGTGGAATGCCGAAGCCAAGCAGTTGCTGGCGTTGCGCCGCGCTGATGCTGTCGGGCCAGAGCAATAACAAATCGGGCTTAAGCGCCAGCAGCCGTTCCATTTCCAACTGTCCGTAGTGCCCCACCGACGGCAAGTGCGCTAGCGCAGTTGGCCGCTCGCCGCCGTCGAGCACGCCGACCAATAGATCGGCGGCATCCAGTTCCAGCATGATTTCACTAAGCGACGGCGCCAGCGTCACCACCCGCAACTGCGCCGCCGCAGGCCAAGCCAGCAGGCACAACAGGCAGGTGAGCAGCAGGCGCATTAGCCGAGCTGGCGGGGAATGCGATAGAGGGTCAGCAGCACGACGCTGGACAGCGTGAGCAAGATCAGCGGAATCGCTTCCAGGCCGGTAAACACGGCGATGGCAGCAATCCAGGCTGGTAAGCCGGCACCCAGAAAGGCTTGTCGACGACGCGCGGCAAGGTCCAGCCAGGCGGCGGGTTCTTCCGGGGTGTCGAGGGCTTTTTCGGTGGCGATCAGGCCGCGCTTGTAGGCGCTGAACAATGGCAGGCTGACAAACATGGAGGCCAAGCCACCGATAAACAGCGGCATGGCCAGCACCGATACGGTTTTGCCGGCGCCAAACAGCAGGTCCACGACAAATACCGGCGCCAGGGTCAGCGCCAGTTGCCGCCACCACAACAGGGCCAGGCGGCGGCGCACGTCAGCGCGGGTCACAGGCTTTCCTCAGCCTCACCTTGATGCTGGTTGCCCAGCAGGTGGCCGAGCTTGCCGGACTTGGTGGCCAGGTAGTACTTGTTGTGCGGGTTATGTTCGATTTGCAGCGGCATGCGCTCGGCCACCGGAATGCCCATATCGGCCAGCGCCTTGAGTTTGCGCGGGTTGTTGGTCATCAACTTGAGCGAGGTGATGCCCAGGTGATTAAGCATTGGCAGACAGATCGAGTAATCACGCTGGTCAGCGGCAAAGCCCAGGCGCTCGTTGGCTTCGACCGTATCGGCGCCGCCGTCTTGCAGCTCGTAGGCGCGGATTTTGTTCATCAGGCCAATGCCACGACCTTCCTGACGCAGGTACAGCAGCACGCCACGACCTTCTTTGGCGATGGCCGCCAGCGCTGCTTCCAATTGGAAACCGCAGTCGCAGCGCAGGCTGAACAAGGCATCGCCAGTCAGGCATTCGGAATGCAGGCGGCCAAGCACTGGCGCACCGTCGGTGAAGTCACCCAAGGTCAAGGCAACGTGTTCACGGCCGGTGGCTTCTTCTAGAAAGCCATGCATGGTGAAAACGGCAAACGGTGTGGGCAGTTGGGAGGCGGCGACGAAGACGACAGACACCGGATGCTCCTAGTAAGGAAAGGGCGGAAATTTCGCACGGGGGCGGCATTGTAGCAGCAGGCTTTACGCCTCGGTCAGCCTGAATTGCTGGCTATAAAGATCAAAGCGGTTGATCGATATAACAACTAGCCCAGCCAATCCAGAACAATACGGGTAGCGGCTGCCAGGGGCTCGTTAAGCGCAGCGGCGTCCTCGCGGGTTTGCGTCAGGTAAATCGCCAGCACCAGGGGCGCTTTCGCCGTGGGCCAGATCACCGCCACATCATTGGTGGTGCCGTAATCGCCAGTACCGGTTTTATCGCCCACCGGCCAGCTGGCGGGCAAGCCGGCACGGATGCGCGTGGCGCCCGTGGTGTTGCCTTTTAACCACTCCTGCAACTGCTGGCGCTGCGCCGCTGGAAGCGCATCGCCCAGCACCATCCGGTGCAAGCTGTGGGCCATGGCCAGCGGTGTGGTGGTGTCGCGCAAGTCGCCGGGAATGGCGCTATTGAGCTCGGTTTCCCAACGTTCCAGGCGGAAATGTTTGTCGCCAATCGAGCGGGCAAAGGTGGTCACGCCTTCCGGCCCATCAACCAATTTCATCAATAGGTTAGCCGCGCCGTTGTCGCTGTATTGCACCGTAGCGGCGCAGAGTTCGGCGACGGTCATGCCGTCCTGCACATGTTTTTCGCTGATGGGGGAATAGGCCACTAGGTCGCTTTTACGGTAGGCAATGCGTTCGCCCAACAAGCCTGGCGTCAACGTACTGCGCTGCAAGATGGCTCCGGCGAGCATGGCTTTAAAGGTGCTGCACAGTGGGAAACGCTCCTCACCGCGGTAGCTCAGCACCTCGCCAGTGTTGCTATTGAGGGCAACGACACCGAGGCGCCCGGCAAAGGTGGCCTCCAGTTGCTCAAGGCGTTGGTGGAAGTAACTGGGCTCTGCCGCCCAAACGGGCATCAGGGGCAATGCCGCAGCGGCGACAAGAAAGGTGCGACGGCTGATCGAGTAAGTCATAGGCCTAGAGTTTGGATTCCAGAATTAACGCGCCCTGCTCTTCGCGCCAGCTGACGCGGCTGAGAAAGCTCATGCCCAGCAGGGTCTCGGTAGGGGCCGGGCCATCCAGCACAGTGGCTTCGACGCCGATCACTTCAATAGCGCCGATCTTTACTTTGTCCAGGCTCACGCGCCAGGCATTGATGGTGCCGCTGGCGGTACTGACGACGGTAGGTTTGCCCACTACGCGGTAGTCGATGCCCAACTGGCGGGCCTGGTTTTCGTTCATGGCCACCGTAGTGGCGCCGGTATCGACCAGAAACTGCACCGGCTGACCGTTGGCTGAACCGGCGATCCAATAATGGCCGCCCATGCCTTTGGCGATACTGACCTTGGTTTTGATCGGCACAGCGAAGCCCTGGCTGTATTCCCGTTGCAGCGGGTAGGTGCGCTCTACGCCATCGACACGCAGCACCGCGCCATGGTTATCGGCGCTAACCACTACCACCCCGCCGGGGCCGGTCTTGCCGACTTTGACCATCTTGCGTTCGCCATCGACGTTAATCACCGCCGCGCCAGGAAACAGCCCTACAACCATCACCTGCTCGGCCGCAGTGGCCACTCCCATCGCCAGCAGACTCAGCAGCCCCGCCGCCATCACGTACATTCTCTTGCTCGTCATCACGTCATGCCTGTTGCGTGGAATTTCAGTCAAAGGGATAGGGTTGCTGCCACTGCGCGAATATCGGTCGCAAACTACCGTCTTTCACCAGTTGCTCCATGCGCGCATCAAACACCGTAGCCAGGGCATGGCCATCAGCTGCGTCGGCAAAGCCCAGGTAAAGCGGCAACTGGGTGAGTTCGGTAATGCGAAAGCGCGATTTGTCCTCAGCCTCATTGAGCACATCCTGCACCTCGGTAATGGCGTCGAGGTAGAAATCGATGTGCTTGAGTTCCAGCATCGAGAGGATACCGTCACGCCGATAAACTTCCTGGTAGTGGTTCAAATGCGGCAAATATTGCTCGTAAGCGTAGCCGCGTACCCAGGCCAGACGAAAGCTACCAACATTCTGCAAAGTAACCGGCGCGGTCTCCACCAGGCCCAGCGCGCTGATGTGGTCGGCATCGTAGTGCCAGTGGGGGTAAAACACGCCCTCCTGAATCTCGTTCAGGTACGAGCCAACAAAGGCGTCTGCGCCGCCACGTTGCACCAGCCCGACCGAGCGGGTGTAGGGCACGCTATGGATTTTCAGCTTGATGCCGGCAGGCTCGAACACCACACGCAGAATGTCCCAAGCCAAGCCGCTGCCATCAGCATTGGTATGCCCGGGCCAGACTTCACTGGCCAGACGTATTTCTGTCGGTGTCGCTGCCGGCGCCCACGGCGCACTTAGCAACAGCACTATGGCTAACCAAATGCCACGCATAGGCCATTTCCCTCAGGCGTTGCGGTGTATCCCTAACGCACCCTTCTAGCCAAACCAATGCTGCGCCCAAGCCCAAACCGCCACCTGCATGGTCAACCAGGCGAACACCCCGGCCAGCAGATCATCCAGCATGATGCCGACACCACCATGCACGTGGCGGTCGATCCAGCGGATGGGCCAGGGCTTGAGAATGTCGTAAAAGCGGAACACCAAGAAGCCTAGCAGCAACCATCCCCAGCCTTCGGGAACCAGCCAGAGGGTGATCCACATGCCGACCATTTCGTCCCAGACGATGCCTTCATGGTCATGCACACGCAAATCATCGGCCACTTTGCCGCACAGCCAGAAGCCGAACCCAAGCATGACCCAATAGCCCCAGTCGGGGAGCATTTGCCACAAGGGAATAAAGGGCAGCGCCACCAGCGAGCCCCAGGTGCCCGGTGCTTTGGGCAGGGTGCCGGAGCCAAAGCCAAAGGCGAGAAAATGCCAAGGATTGCGCCAAACCGACGGCGGTGCGTCAGGTACCGTTTTCTTGCTCGCTTGAGTCACTGGTACCCCCAAAATGTTGCCCGAAATGTAAATAACCGCGCGCAGACAGCTCAAGGCTGTGACCCGCTGAATCGAATAAGTGCACGCCTTTTCCCGCCACCACACGACCGATGACCGCCAGCGGCCAGCCGTCTTGTTGCAGCTCGGCCAAATGGCGCTGCGGCAGGGTAAAGGCCAATACGTAATCATCGCCACCGCTTAATGCGCAGTTCCACGCAGCAGGCGCATCCAGCCAGCGCTGCACCGCCGGCGACAACGGCAAGCGCTCGCGCTCGATATGCAGGGCAACATTGGAGGCCAAGGCGATATGCCCACAGTCGGCCACCAGGCCGTCGGAGATATCCAGCGCTGCCGTGGCTTTGCCGCGCAGCGCCTGGCCCAGCGCCAACTGCGGTTGCGGCGCCCAGTAGCGCGCCAACAGTGGCTCGGCGATTTCTGCCGCAGCCGTACGCTGGCCCAGCACCAATGGCAAAGCCGCCGCCGCATCGCCCAGCGCACCGCCGACACAGAGCAAATCGCCCACCTGCGCGCCCGCGCGGGTCAGCGCCTGGCCAGCCGGTACACGGCCGAACACGGTGAGGGTCAGGGTCAATGGGCCACGGGTGGTGTCGCCGCCGATCAGGCGCATATTGCAGGCCTGCGCCATCTGGTTGAGGCCTGCGGCGAAGGCCTGCAGCCACGCGGGGTCGGCTTGCGGCAAGGTCAGCGCCAGGGTGAAGCCAATGGGTGCGGCGCCCATAGCTGCCAGATCACTGGTGGCCACGGCCACAGCACGCTGGCCAAGCAAAAAGGCATCGCAGGAATGGGGGAAATGCACACCGATCACCAGGGTGTCGGTGGAAACCGCCAGCTGTTCGCCAGCGGCCAAGGCCAACAAGGCACAGTCATCGCCTATGCCTTGCACCACGCCTTCGCCAGGCTGCGCACAGGGCGCAGCGGCGAAGTAGCGGCGGATCAGCTCAAACTCACCCACGATCAACGCTTGTTAGCGTTGACTTCGGCGGCGCGCAGGCGCGGTGCCAATTTGTCCAACACACCGTTGACGAACTTGTGCCCGTCGGTGGCGCCGAACACTTTGGCCAGCTCGATACCTTCGTTGATTACCACGCGATACGGCACGTCCACGCGCTTGAGCATTTCAAAGGTGGACAAGCGCAGGATGGCCAACTCAACCGGATCCAGTTCTTCCTGGGGACGGTCGAGGCATGGCGCGAACGCTTCGTCGATCTCGGTTTTATGCGCCGGTACGCCGTGCAAAATCTCACGGAAATACGCGCCGTCGACGGTGCTGAAATCGTTGTCGACGCGAAACTGCGCTTCGATTTCGTTAACCGCCTGACCCGCTACATGCCACTGATACAGCGCCTGCATAGCCAGGCTGCGGGCCTGACGACGGGCCGCGATCTTGCCGGTGGGCGCGTTCGGGCCTTTCTCTGCCGGGGGGTTGAAGCTGTCGTCTGCGTCGTTAATCACTTGGCCTCCAACTGCGCCAGCAGGCTGACCATTTCCAGTGCGGAAAGGGCGGCTTCAGCACCTTTGTTGCCAGCTTTGGTGCCGGAGCGTTCGATAGCTTGTTCGATGGAGTCAACGGTTAGTACGCCAAAGGCAACCGGTACGCCGAATTCCATGGACACCTGGGCCAGGCCCTTGGTGCATTCGCCAGCCACGTATTCGAAGTGCGGAGTACCGCCACGAATAACGGCGCCAAGGGCGATGATGGCCGAGTATTCGCTGCGCTGAGCGACTTTCTGCGCAACCAATGGAATTTCGAAAGCACCTGGGGCGCGGATGATGGTGATGTCGCTTTCGCTCACACCGTGACGCACCAGGGCGTCAACGGCGCCGCTTACCAGGCTTTCCACCACGAAGCTGTTGAAGCGG